>Ga0114962_10001597_pt1 | contig 19382 bp, 13 predicted proteins | sample C_130820_MF_Meta_FD_87017 | JGI IMG/M metagenome (GOLD analysis project Ga0114962, IMG submission 87017) | Freshwater microbial communities from Lake Croche, Canada to study carbon cycling - C_130820_MF_MetaG | ecosystem: Environmental > Aquatic > Freshwater > Lake | place: Lake Croche, Canada... | reverse complement strand
ATAGTGATGACAAAGAAACAGCGGTTTGTAACCTTGCATCGCTTTCTTTACCACGCTTTGTAGAGGGCAACAGGTTCAACTTCGATAAGTTGCTGGAAGTAACCAAGATTGTTACCCGCAACCTGAACAAGGTTATTGATAATAACTATTACCCTATTCCTGAGACTTTTACAAGCAACATGCGTCACCGTCCTATTGGGTTGGGGGTACAAGGCTTGGCAGATGCTTTTATGTTGTTGGGGCTTCCTTTTGAAAGTGATATGGCTAAGATGTTAAACAAGAATATCTTCGAAACCATCTACTATGCGGCGTTGGTAGCTTCTAATGAAGTAGCTAAAGAACAGGGTGCTTATGAAACTTTCAAGGGGTCTCCATTAAGCAAGGGTATCTTCCAGTTTGATATGTGGAACGTTCAACCTAGTGATCGGTACGATTGGGATGCATTGAGGGCAGAGATTAAGAAGACAGGCGTTAGAAACTCGTTGTTGCTAGCACCGATGCCTACCGCTTCTACGTCACAGATATTGGGTAATAACGAATGTTTTGAGCCGTATACCTCCAACATCTATAACCGCCGCGTATTGAGTGGTGAGTTTGTGGTGGTAAACAAACACTTGTTGAAAGATCTGGTAAGCCTTGGCTTGTGGAATGACAATATGAAACAACGCATCATTGCGGCTAACGGATCGGTGCAAAACATGGATGAAATTCCTGCAAACCTTAAAGAAATATACAAAACAGTTTGGGAGATAAAGCAACGTACCATCATTGATATGGCTGCCGACAGGGGTGCATTCGTTTGTCAATCACAATCTTTGAACCTGTTTGTCGAGCAACCCAACTTTGCCAAGCTTTCTTCTATGCACTTCTACACATGGAAGAAAGGGTTAAAGACGGGTATGTATTACTTACGTACAAAAGCTGCTGCAGATGCCATTAAGTTCACGGTTGATGCAGCTGTTTTAACCCAGACAAAGACAGAAGCCGCCGAACAGATTGCCTGTTCTTTGGATAACAGGGATGCTTGCGAAAGCTGCAGTGGATAAGAAATAAATACAATTACTCATAATAGGTAAGGCTATCACATTTACTTGTGGTAGCCTTCTTATTTTATTCACTACGCACTTTTCACCACTTACCACACATAGTACTCCATTTTACATAGCTAGCGAAGTCATACAAAGCACCTTCAAATGTTATACAAAGTATCCCCAAAAGATATGCAATGTATCCCCAGATGTCATACACTTAGCTTGCAAAGTCAAATGTATAGCTCGTAAACTAAATCAAATCACTATTGACTACTATACGTATAGCTTGCTTAGTTTATGCAATTAATCCAATCAAGTTAAGCAATTCGCTTTTGAAGTTAAGCACTTAACTTTCCTATGTTAATCGTTTAACTTTTTAGGTTATGCACTTAACCTTATTATAGGAAGCACTTAACTTTCCTATATTAATCGTTTGACTTTTTAGGTTATGCACTTAACCTTATTATAGGAAGCACTTGACTTTCCTATATTAATCACTTGACTTTCCTATATTAATCATTTGGCTTTTGAAGTATTTTACTAGACTTGCCGTCATTAATCGTTTGACTTGGTAGGGCTATAACATATACTTGCTTAAGTTAATCATTTGACCTTTTTGTACTCTTTTATTGGCCTGCATTAGTTAAGAGATTAACCTACCCAATCTAAAAAATGGACAGTATATAAAGTATTTGGTGTAAACTCGGGTTACAAAACTATTTACTTAGCATTGTTTTTTCCTTTTTGGTTGAAGGAGTCATCTGATACATTTAATAACCTCCTATAATTTTGTGATTAATCAATTACTTAGGTAATTTACGGCTGCCCCCCCCATTTATTTTCACATCAAACAAAACGATTTCTCAATATTTAGTAAACAAAATATTACATTTGAGCGCTAACTAATAGAGTAGCCCGAAAAGCCAAATTAAGTGAGTAATGAAAGGATAGCTTCAGCCTTGTTTAAGTAAGCAATAAAAAATATAGAATGAAAAAAACAGTAATGGGTGTTGTGTTACTTGCCATATTTGCGGTTGCCTGCACAAAAACTAGTTCATCAACAAGCAATACATCTGTTATTGGCAAATGGAATCTTGTTTCCGAACGGGTAAAAATCTATTTAAGTGGCTTACCCTTAGGCGACCAAACTCAACCTCAAAAGCCTGGTCAATACTTCGATTTCAGGGATAATGGAGCAGTTTATATTAAATCATACGATTCCGCTTCAAATACCTATAGCTATGATACCGGATCTTATAGATATAGTGGCGACTCATTAACATTTGTTAGTACCGATATGAATTATTCTATGAAAGTGCAAACCCTCACTAGCAGCGCTTTAACACTTTATACTTCTATCGACTCCCTGAGTTTGGGATTTCCAATTAAGACCGAATTGTGGATTAATATGAATAAATAACCAGCTTCTTATTATAAAAATAAATGGTCTACTAGTGATAGGTTAAACACTAAATGACTAGTTGAACTTACAATTCTTCAAACTGCGCAGTTGCACGATTTTTTCGCACATTATCCCAGTTAAAATATTTTCCATTCATGGCAATATAAACCCCGTGAGGTAGGGTTTGTACAAATGCCAACGCACTGCCTAGGTTAAATAGTCCGTCGCTGCTGCCAAACTTATAAGGAATCATAGCACCTGTGATAACTATCGTTTTGTCTATCTTGGCTACTGCCAGTACCGTTGCTGTTTCTACCATTGTATCGGTGCCGTGTGTAATAACAATTCGGTCCACATCCGATTTTATACATTGTTGCACAATCAGGTTTCTGTCTTCGTCGCTCATTTCGAGGCTATCAATCATCATCAGAGTTCTAAGGTCTACATCTACCCTGCAACGCCCTAGTTTAAGCATTTCATGCAGGTGTGTATCTTTAAAGAACAGTTTGCCATTCAGTTCGTTGTATTCTTTATCGAAGGTGCCTCCTGTAATAAATATTCTAATAGCCATAATCTGTTTTTAATCTTTGTTAATGGTTGTTGTATGTAAATGACCAACTTTTAGAATGATACCATATCTGCAATACAAACATCCACCTGATTGCTGCGTAAATAGATTTACCTTATATATTTCATTCTTCATTACCAGCTATGTTCGGTAGTAAATAGGTTATGTATAACCCTAGGTTAAACGAAAATAAATTTTAAAAAGCATAAATGAAACGAAAACTCTAAATTCCACTAGTTCTTACATAAGCCACCTTAGGTATATCCGGTTCTAGCACAGCTAAAATTGAGAAAAATCCGAAGGGATATTTCTCTCAAGGGTAGACGGTAGTGGCGTAGTGGCTTATTTGCCTCTTTAGGGGTTGGGGTAGACTCCCAGCTTTGAGGCAAAAAGCCTTCATTAAGCTATCTATTCAATATATATACAATCTTTTAATAAAATATATTTACACTCGGTTGCCTTTGGTACACACCCTTCCTTATGGTAGTAACTAAATTTGATTCGGAAAGCTATTTTTCTATTCTAAACCAATCATAATCGGCATAACCAGTTTCATAAGTTTTACCACGTCGAATGGAAAAAATACCCACTTTAGCACCAACCCATTTTCCTTTTTTAGCAACAAAAGGTTCACCAAACGCTTTAAAAAGTTTACCATCTTCACTATAACTAAAACTGCACAAGGCATTGCCATATTCGCTGTTTTCAGCAATGTTATAGGTTTTATATTCAGTCGATTTTGGATCTATATTTTTTACACTTACCTTAAAATATAATGTTGCATTATTTACCATTGTTTCAACGCTTTTTTGCTCAGACTTGCCATGTTCTGCATCAATACACTTTGTCTGAGAAATTACTAACCCTTTAGGGGTTTTCTTTACAGATAGGTAAGAATAGTCAATACCGGTGATAATTAGCCCTGTTTCTTCATCATCCGTTCGTGGTGTAAAAGTAAATTTGGTAACCGCAGCGAAGTTTGGGGCTGGAAATTTCTGGGTCAAAAGATTGGGAACCTTCCAAAAGTTCACACTGTTTTCGGGGACAGGTACATTATACAAACGTAAGAAACCGTAGCTACTACCTGCAGGGAAGCAAAAATTACTTTGAGGATTGGCATCCCATTGCCATTGAAGCCCCAATTTATTGTCATTAAATTCATCCGATTCTTGAGGGGTTTCAATCGGATAAGTTTTACCTACATTGGGTTTTTGATAGGTTAATACAGGTTCACCAATACCATTTCCGTCTTTATCTACACCCATCAATGGCCAATCATTCACCCATTTCACCGGCTCCAAATGAGCAATTCGTCCATAAGCATCCTTATCCTGAAAATGTAAAAACCAACTCTCACCCGTTTGTGTTTCTACCCATCCTCCTTGGTGAGGACCATTGGTTGTGGATAAGCCTTGTTCTAAAACCACCTTCTGCTCATAGGGTCCATATATATTTTTACTCCGCATTGCCAACTCCCAGCCCTTTCCAACACCACCTGCAGGAGCCATAATGTAATAATAGCCATTACGTTTATACATTTTTGGTCCTTCTATCGTAGGATTCTTATCATGACCATCAAAAACCATCACCCCATCATCATACAGGATAGTGCCATCTTGGCTCATTTGGCTAAGTATCAGACAACTTTTTATTCCAGCTCTGCTTCCAGCCATTCCATTTATCAAATAGGCTTTACCATCTTCATCCCAAAAGGGGCAAGGGTCTATCCATCCTTTTGCCTTTTTTACCAACAATGGTGCACTCCAGGGCCCCGAAGGATTCTTAGATTTTACCATATAAATACCCAAATCTGGATCGGGGTAATAAATATAGAATTCTCCATTATGATAGCGAATAGCGGGTGCCCAAACGCCACCTCCATGTTGCACACTATCATAAGTTTCAAAAGGAGGTTGTTTGGTAAATACATTTCCAATAATAGTCCAGTTTATCAAATCCTTCGAATGTAGAATCGGTAGAGAAGGAACATAGTTAAAACTAGAAGCAGTAAGGTAATAATCATCTCCAACACGAATCAAGTCGGGATCAGAATAATCGGCATGTAATACAGGATTTTTATAGGTGCCATCCCCATTATCTGCTACCCATACTTTTGATACATAAGGAGAATTTTTTTGGGCAACAGCAAAATAGCAGGTGCTTAAAAAGAGGATACTAGATAATATGTATTTCATTGAACCTATTTATTAAGTTTATTTAATAGCTAAAAAGTAACTATTGATTAATTCACAAAAGATTAGTTTAATAGAGTGGTTATTCTTTTAGTCAGTATTTGTGTATTAATATAATTTGACGATGGGTAATAATATTAATTTAGTTCACAATACAGATAAAATATCAGGACAGTTGCTAAGTAGACTTTTTAATTAGTTTTTTTTCTTTGAATATGTAGTATATAAATTTAGGATGTCCAATTACATAACGCCTAAACATTCTTACTGGTTCTTTTATAAGTCTATACAACCACTCCAAACCAGATTTCATCATCCATTCAGGGGCTCTTCTCAATGTGCCAGAATAAAAATCAAATGCCGCACCAATACAACAAATGTGACCAGTTTCTAATGCATTAAAGTTCTCAAATGCCCATTTTTCTTGTTTTGGTGCAGTCATGCCTACAAACAAAACGTCTGGCTTAACAGCGTTTATCTTATCTATCATCAATTTATTCTCTTCATGGGTAAATGAAGGAGCAAATGGTGGGGAATAATAGGCTAATGTAATATTGGGATACTGTGCGTTTATTTTAGTTTTAATACCTTCCAATGTACTTTCAGAACTACCTATAAAAAAACATGTGCCTTTTTGTTTTTCAAGTTTTTCTAATTCATAAAACATTAAATCCATTCCAGTGATTCTTTTCATCGAAATGCTTTTCAACCAACTCAATGCCCAAACTACCCCAATACCATCAGGCAATAATATGGTCTTATTAAAAAGCATTGCTTCTCTAAATTTGGGATCTACCTTAGAAACATTAAAAGAATGGGCATTGATTGCATAAATTAACAACTTCTCCTCACTTAATGTACTAAGAGGTTTGTCGAAAAAGTCGTAATTCGTTAACAAAGAGTCTTCTGTTTTTAGCATTTCAAAATGAAAGAAAAGTATTTTTTAACTATTCGGGGGTGACTCTGTAATTAAAATGATACAAAGAATAAAAAAGAGATACCTAAAGCAAAAATATGGTTTTGTTATTAAATTTATATTAAAAATATTTTCAACAATTAATTGATCCAATTAAAATCTTATACCACCTGTAAAAATCTAAAATCTTAATTTTTGTTTATAAGATTTAAACAGTGCCTATTTTCAACGAAAGGTTAATAAATATATTAAAGAATTCTTATCGAAATTAATAGTTAGTCAGATCATATAAGCAAAACATTACTTGTTATATGTGTTCTATTTTATTTTTAGTAAATGATTTGATTTTGTAATTTAAAAAAGTAACATTTCCCTTTAAATATATAACATAAAGTTGCTGCAATTTGAAGTTAATCAGACCCCACGATATTTTTGAGTATTTGAAACATTCTGTTTTCAAATATTTCTAGTGTGTAGGCTGATTCATATTTTGTAAAAGCAGCCTTACCCATCTCTTCTCTTTTTGTTGGATTCAATATTAATTCTTCCAATTTTATGGCTAAACCACTAGCATCTTTTTGTGGGCATAAAAATCCTGTAATTCCATCCTCAATAATATCTGGAATGCCTCCCTCTGGAGTAGAAATAATAGGTAATTGCATACTCATCGCTTCCAGTATGGTCATAGGGAAACATTCCTTTGCATAATAAGTAGGCAAAATAAATATATCAGCATCTCTCAGATATTCAATCTTTGTTTGTCCATATTGTTTTCCAGCATATTTAACATAGTTAATAATTCCTTTTTCTTTCAAAAAGGAATTAAATCTTTCTTCATTTACATCCCCCCAACTACCAATAAAGGTGCAATGAAAGGGGATATTCTTATTTTTCAGTATTTCACAGGCTTCTAGTAAAACAAATACACCTTTTTCCGCTATTAGATTTGAAAGAAATAATAATTCTGGAATAACCTTGTTTTTCTTAGGACTTAGTAAATAGTTATTCAAAGGAACGCCATTAGCACATATATGAACCTTTTCGGGCAAAACCAAACTCCTTATATCTTCATAAAGAAGTGGAGAAAGCACAATCACGTCAGTTTTATTAAAAGTAAGGGGGTATAATAACCGATATAAAAAACTATGATTCTTTTCTTTTATTCCCTTATTGTGTAGATGATAGACAATTTTCACCCTAAACAACTTTAGTATTAAAATAAAAGTTGTATCTCTAAAAAAGCCTGCACCAGTTGTGGTAAGTGCAAAGTAGCAAAGGCTTGGCTTTTGTGTAATAAGTAACCGTAGTAAATTTAACCAGGTATTTATAAAGCCAATTAATTTAGATATATTGATACGCCCAGTATCGGAAACGCTTTTCGAAGCAAGCAAATTGATAAATGTACAATCAAACTCCTTGTTTATCCGACTGCTATCCTGGATATATTTTCCAACTACGCTAGATCCATGAATAGGGGGGGGGAGGTGAAGTAAGAATATAATTTTTTGCAATGAATTTAATGTTTAGTTAGTAAAAAATGTATTTAAAAGAATAAACTAAATTAGTCTGAGAAATAGTTTTAGGTGGAATAATTTAACTAAAATATTATCCTGAAGCCTATCCCCTAATCCTATGTATCTAAACGGTTCAGCACTTAGTTTAGTATATCCATTAATAATTTGTTGTTGCACTATCTGTTAGTTTCTTTTTGTTTTAAGAGCTTGCTAATATCTTAGGGTTACTAACTTCTAATCAAAAAACAAACATATAATCATATTTATCAAGTCTTTAAGCTTTATACAATATAATTTATTAAAGTAATTAAAGTTAAAATATTACAGTGCGAAGAGAGGTAAAAACAAAAAGGTCACCAACTAGCGTCGATGACCTTTATAAAATGGTATTTTAGATTAGATAAATTTAAATAATAATTCTTTGTCTCTTCGCACTTTTGGTAAAGATGCTAACCAGTCTCCCTCACCACGGTATCCCAAAGCCATTATGACAGATGCAGTTAAACCCTGTTCTGTCAATCCTAATATTTCATTGTACTGAGCAGGTATAAAGCCCTCCATTGGTGTAGCATCTACTTTAACTTCTGCAGCAGCGGCAAGACCAATACCAAAAGCTATATAAGCTTGCTTAGCATTCCAGATAGCTTTTTGCTCATCTGTAAATTTTGCTACCGAGCCAGTAATATAGCCTTTATAATCATTCAAAGCTTCCAAAGGCATTCCCCTTTTTGTAGCAATATCAGCAATAAAAGCATCAATTTGTTCTGGAGAAACACTATTCCAAGCTGCAAATACTATCAAATGAGAGCTATCTGTTATTTGTGATTGATTCCAGGAAGCAGGTAATAGCTTTGCTTTAGTTGCTTCATCTTCAATAACCAATACAGTGTATGGTTGCAAACCAAAGGAAGAAGGTGCTAATTGAATAGCATCTAAAATAAAATCTAGTTTTTCTGTAGGAACCTTTGTTCCATTCATTTTCTTAGTAGCATAACGCCATTTTAAACTGTCTAATAAACTCATTTTTGTTTTTTTTATGATTAATAAATAATGATATAGCTTTTTTCGCCTGCAAAAATAGTAGGGATTATTTGTATATACAAATATCTAAAAGAAAGAGTTCGCATATTTAAATGATATTTCCTTTTTTAACAAATTTGTTCGAATAACTTCTGCTGAAACTTCTGCCGGTGTATTTATTTGTAATCCTTAGAAACACTGAATAATAACAATACCAATAGCATAACATATAATTTTCGACCAATTCATAAGTCAGAGTCTAAAAAAATAGCTTTTTATATGGATGATAAAATTACCCCCCTTATATTTGCCGCCCCAAACAAATGGAGAGTTGTCCGAGTGGTTGAAGGAGCACGCCTGGAAAGTGTGTATACGGGAAACTGTATCAAGAGTTCGAATCTCTTACTCTCCGCCAAATACTATACAAAACGCTTCAAAACGCTGCAATCACTACGGTTAGCAGCGTTTTTATTGTAACCCCAAATCTATTTAGTCTAACTAATAACAATTCATTACAAGTAGCTTTATTTAGTTTAATTGAAGGGTGTTTGTTGCTTCACAATGAAACCATTTTCAAATTAAGAAGATATCTGTTAACCTAAATTTCAACTATTGTCATAAATACAGGGTAAAATAAGTATTTATCCTTTCTGCTCTTCCTCTTATAAGCCAAAACATTACTGTTACTACTATCCCCAAGCTATCCCTTATAAAAAGTAGTTGCATTTGCTTGGGCCGTAGGCGTTACCACTAGGTCGTTGATGCAAACATGGGGTGGTAGCGATGCACAATAAAAGGCAATATCGGCAATGTCTTCAGCGTATAGCGGCGTATACCCTTCATATACAGCAGCCGCTTTTTGTTCATCTCCTTTAAAACGAACTGTGGAGAAATCGGTTTCTGCAGAACCTGGATGGATGGCAGTAACTTTTATTTTATAGGGTAAGAAATCTATCCGCATCGATTTGCTAATCATATCTACCGCCGCTTTGGTTGCACAATAAATATTACCAGCCAGATAAGCATCCTTTGCAGCGGTAGATCCCAAATTGATAATGTGACCTTGTTTTCGAGCAATCATCAAGGGCGCAACGGCTTTACTCACATACAACAATCCTTTTATATTGGTATCAATCATTGTTTCCCAATCGTTGAGGTCGGCATTTTCAAAACTATCTCTTCCCAAGGCAAGTCCGGCATTATTTATCAGTACATCAATCGTTTTCCATTCATGTGGCAGGCTTTCTATGGCAGCATAAACGGCTTCTTTGTCCTGAACATCAAAAACTAAGGGGAGCACCTCAATCCCGAATGAATCTTTTAAATCTTTGGCAACTTGTTGCAGCACATCTCCTCTTCGGCCAGTGATAATACAATTGTACTTTGCCGCAGCAAACTTCTCGGCCATTGCCTTTCCAAATCCAGCAGTAGCACCCGTAATCAATACTGTCTTAGTCATTACTTTATTTTTATCTTATCAACACAAAAGTCCCCTTGTTATACAATGTCTTTATTCCCTTGTAGTCTAAACCTCTTGTTTCGTAGATATAAGTGCCAGAAGGTTGCGCCTCACCATTGTAATTACCATCCCATCCATCACCAATTGTTGAGGTAGTAAATAACAATTTTCCCTCTCGGTTAAATACCCTAAAGAAATCGAGCCGGAGTACCCCCACCGGTACCGGCTTTTCGGTTTTATAAGAACCATTAAAACTGTTGGGGGTAAACACCGTTGGCACAAATATCTGTGGCAACGTTTGGTAAACCAACACCCGCAGCGTATCGTTGGCAGAACACTTCTTTACATTGTTTTGAATGGCAGTAACCACATAGGTAATAGAATCTATAGTTAGACTGGTAACGATAGCAGTTGGGTTGTAAATATTATTTTTATCGAGATAAAGCTGGGGAGTATTGGTTGTTGTCCAAAGAAAAGTGGCATTTGTCGAATCAACATTACCTAAAGCAGCAAGGTGTAGCGGCTCGTTTACAACAACAGTGGTATCGTTGCCTGCACTGATAATCACTTTTGGAATAACGGTGATAGTAACAGTATCACTAATTGGTTTGGGACAAACATTTTTACCGGTATAATGCGCCGTAAGGGTATATTGGGTAGTAGAATCGGGCGTAGCTATCGGATTCAAAGACGTACTATCTATTAGTGAATTAATTGGAGTCCATTTGTATGTGGCTCCTTTACTTATAGATCCAATGAGTGTTTTACTATTACCATAGCAAATAGAATCAGAGACCCCTGCACTAATTATGGGATAAGGATATACACTTACCGTATTACTACTTTCTGAGTAGCAAATATTGCCTAAATTCACTTTTACAGTATATTTAGTAGGGTTAGCGGTGGACTTTATATAAGGACTAGCATGGTTGGGGGCTTCAATTTTCTCGTTGGGATTATTGCTTGTCCAACTAAAACGCAATCCATCACTCAGGTTATTTCTAGTCCAGGTATATCCCTCTCCTTTTGTGAGCGCATATAATATAATGCTATCTTTTTGGCATAACAAGGTATCTGATGGTTCTATTTTTACAGCAATTGCCGACACCGTATTCACCCTCACCGTATCATTGGCAAAACAACCCTGATCTGTGAGATATAGGTGATATGTTAATGTTTTTTTGGGATGAACAATTGGATTGGAGATGGTATCATTGGAAACGGAGTCTGCTGGCGTCCAACGAAATTTTGCCAATCCGCTTGGGTTCACTTCACTCGAAAATAGTTTTACGCTATCTACATTACAGATGACGGTATCGTGGAATGGAAGATAAAGCAACGGATTTTCCCGCACAGTTACAACAATGGACGTGTCGGCAGTACAACCCGTACTATTACCCACCGTGAGTTTCACCGTTTTAAAACCTGGAGTGGGATAAATATAAGACGTATCTTTTACAGAGAATATATCATTGGTAGTGGAAGTTTCGCCCAAATCCCAACTCCAGCTATTGATGCTTCCATACTTGCTAAAGCTAGAATCTATAAAGGAATAAGGATTCTTTATACAGCTACTTTTTACAACGAAGTTTGCATGGAAGCCAGGGTAAACTTTTACGATTGATTTCGCAGAATCCACACATATACCATTTGCTCCTTTTGAAAAAACAGTCAACGAAAACTTATAACCACCCGTATCAGCATAAATATGAACAGGAGTAGGGGATACACTATCTATATTGGTAGAACTTAAAGAATCCCCAAAATTCCAGAGGTATTTGTTTATAAAGGGAGAAGTAGATTCATTGGAAAATTTAAAAGAGAAACTATTACAATTAGCATAAGAAGGTCTCAACTTAGCAGCAGATAAAGTACAACTAGCAACTTTTAAAGTAAAATCTTTTCTATGAATTCCAATAGGAACTCCTTTTCGCCATTCGGTTACACAAACATTAATTACATATGCCCCCGCTTCGGGAGCTATCCCAGATATAATTCCGGTAATTGGGTCAATGCTTGCTTCATTACCCAAAGGAGAACTCCCCGAATAAGGTGATAGGTAGCTTACTGAATAATAGGGTGGGGGGAGATAATTTGTATCAGCAGCACCTGTTGTTCTCCCTCTGTTAAAAGCAGAACACAAAGAATAGGAAAGTGAGTCTCCCATGTCGGGGTCTGATGCGCTCATATCCAATGTAAAATGATCGTTTGCACATACAAGTGTGGTGTCTTTTATAGAGAATACCGGACTTGAATTAATTCCAGAACCTAATAAATTTGTTCCAGGAATTTGACAAGAATAGGTAGCACCTTCTGCATTGAGGGTATTGCTTAAGGGGGGAAAATGAACATTAACAATCGAAAAACTTCTGCAACAAGTTTGGTATCCTACCGTATATCCTTCAGCAATATCGGGTAAATCCTGTTCAAATTCATAAATACCCAATTGATAACAAACTGGTATTTTCTCTACAAGACACGGATTGTAGCTCGAAAGGTTCAGGATAGTAAGCCCACCTTTTCTGGGTACATATACCAAGCTGCCAACTTCTTGTGTTGGCTCAGTATTTTTATAAATACCCAAATAAACATAATCGGGAAGTTGTGCAAGTCCTTGTCCATTAACAGCTATTGGATTACATTCTCTAAATAGCCGTAGGGTTATCTTATATTTTGAAGTGCCATTTGCAACTCCTTTCCCGAGATAGGTATAAAAAATTTCTCCACCGGCAACATGCCCTGCAATAGCATAACCAGAAATGAACAATAATATAAATAACAATAGCTTTTTCATACCCTATAAATCCTCTCAGATGCAACTAACAGGATTATTTCTTTTATAAATAAAAAGTGCAGTGCTGCGAATTTAAGTATTAGACGCTTAAAGCCTTGTGTTTGTTGTCTTTATTCGGTTATTGTTTATAATTTCCCCCTATTGGTTGCTTAATAAGTAGATAGGATTGATGAATAACTACCTTCTCCTTATATAGTTTGGGATATTTATCATTTAAAGGAGGGACTTTATAAAATAGTCCACCGACTATAAACTAAAGTCCATGGACTAAGTTTAATAGTTGGGGATATAAAGCATTTAGGCGGCGGACTAATAGAAATAGGCGGCGGACTATTTACTATAGTCGGGGGACTTTGGTTTATAGTCCGGGGACTATAGTTTATAGTCGGGGGACTATAGTATATAGGCGCCCGACTATTTTACCTAGTCGGGGTTAATAAACGATAGTATTCCCTTATTCATACCCTCCTTATCCTCCCACATACCCATATGCGCTGAATGTTTCAGGATATGGATGTGGCAAATATTGGGTTGATGCGCCTGTTGCAACAAATCATTGATAGGTACAACTATATCTTGTTCGCCAGCAATAATTAATACAGGTACCTTACTTGCTTTTAATACAAAAGTCCGGTCGGGTCGGTTAATCATTGCCCGATAGTAGCATTGCAACGCTTTAGTCTCAAAATGTTGTGCCTTTTCTATCAGTTCTTCTACCTTGTTGTGTTCATTTTGTTTGAAGGCAGTGGTAAATAAGTTAGGAATACTATTTTTTAAAAAAGGATACCCACCATAAGCTTCCATCAGTTCGATACCTCTTAGCCTATTTTCTTTCTTTTGTTCATTATCCGCAAAAGAAGTGGAGTGAATTAATCCAAAACCTTTTAATAAAGCAGGATATTTTTCTGCGAAAGCAAGGGTAATATATCCGCCCATGCTATGCCCCAACAGAAAGTATTGTTCTATTTGAAGATGATTTAAAAGTGCCTGTATTACATCGGCATAAAACACCATAGTATCCAATAAGGCAGTGTTTTCAACCGTAAAATCTGCTGCACTTAGGGTAGATTTTCCCGATCCGGGTAAGTCGGGCACAATCACCATCGCATCCGATTGCAAGGCTGCCACCTGGTTATCCCATACGGTGCCGTCCTCGCCAAAGCCGTGTAATAAAACCAAAGGAACGCCCTTGCCCGATACTTTGTAATGAATCGTAAATGAATTGTATTGAAATGTATTTGCCATAATTATGTATTTAAGTAAGGATTTCATCCTTTGTTTTTACCCCAACGAACACAAGGATTTACCACAGCGTATGTAAAGATGTTAAAATGAATCAGTCTTTTCCAAGTGTTCTTAGTTTTTTCTTCCCCTAGTACCCCTTGTGGTTAAGCCCTTCACCCATAAAAAGCTGTGCCAGACCAGTAACAATAAAGCCAAAAAGCTCGCAAGCTGATAGATATAATCGCCATACTGCACATAGAAGGTAAGCTTGTTGGTAGTGGGTATTGGATACTTTATAACCGCAGCTTTGTCCCATGGTTGCGAGGCTTTTATTTCGCCATAATCATCTATGACCGCACTGGTGCCCGTGTTGGCACTACGGGCAATCCAACGCCGAGTTTCTATGGCACGCAACCTTGCATATTGCAGGTGTTGTTTATGCCCCGGGGTGTTGCCCCACCAACCATCATTGGTAATGATGGCAATAATATTTGCCCCTCTTTTTGCATAGGTCGACACATATTCGCCATAAATACTCTCATAACAGATAACAGGTGCGACCATATAAGTAGTATTTGGAGATGAAAAGACTTTGCTGGTATCACTACGCCCATAACCACCTGTTGTACCGCCAAACTTCTCGAAGATGGGACCCATAAAATTGAGGGAAGTGGGCATACTTTCCACCCCAGGTACCAGTTTGCTTTTATTATATAACTGCAAAGGGGTATTGGCTTGAATGAAGATGGCAGAATTAAACGCGTCCATATAGCTGCCATCCTGCATCCGTCTACTTGTAGCCGTTGCCTGATAATTGCCATAGTTGCGGTAGGTTTCTATGCCTGATAGTATTGTAACCTTTGGATGGCGTTGCAGGAAAGCAAACACGGGTTGGTAATAATCGATCTTTGTAATCTGGTCTTGAAAGGTGGCAAGGCTCAACGCTGTTTCGGGCCACACGATTAGTTGGGTGGCACTATCCATATTGCTTTCGCTTAGGGAAACTAACTTTTGTACTTCGCTGGTGGAAGTAGAGACTTCGAATTTTGCATACGGGTCAACATTGGGTTGAACAATCAATACATTCTCTTTAGGTAGGATAGCTTCTTTCTTTTGGGACAAAAGGAAAAAAGAAATTGCGATGGGAGCAGCAATTATTAACACCAACAGAAAGCCAAATGCAAAGGCGGCATTTCTGTTGCCAACCAGCTTCTTCAATAATATCTTACAACCAATATTTACCAATAATACCCACAAGGTACCTCCTGCAATACCGGTATATGCATACCACTGCACCCAATTGGGGTTGGCCGCAAACCCATTTCCGAGGGAAAGCCAAGGCCAGCTTAGTTGCCAGTTGAGGTGGATATATTCGAACAGCATCCAATAGCAGATTAAAGAAAAGTATCCAATAGAACGTCCGTATTTTTTAAGCATCACATGGTACCCCCACCAAGGAAGACACATCAATATACTATTGGCTATGATGGCGGCAATACTACCCACATCGGTACTGTTCCATATCCACCAGGTGGTGGCTGCATTAAATAGGAGTAGGGAGAGGAAAGAATATCCAAAGAAGCTAAGTCGTTTGGTTGTTTTATCGGCTACTATCAGTAGCGGAACAAAAGCAATAAAAAGTAAGAAACAAAAGGGGGATACAGGCCATGCGCCATATAACAATATCCCAACTAATAAGCTAAAGAATAATAGCAAAAGCTTTTTCATGCTTCAAATGTATAGCAATGCTGCTTTGATTGAAATGAAAAAATACAACTGAACCTACAGGGGTGCTAAGAATAGTTGAAACAGTAGCCACTAACCTAGCTTTTGGTTATTGCCGAAAAGGAGTAAATACTCAAAATGTCACCAACTAATGCGTAAATATATTAGGGAATAGGTAGTTGTTACACCCTTCTCCTTATTCAATTCTTTCAACAAGCCTTTACTACCCTAACTTTACACACTAAAAATAAAATTATGTTTCTAATCATTTTGGGCGTCATCATTTTTATTGCCGCCTTTTCATTAAAAAATTCAAATACGCAGTTTAGTCATTTTGCAGGTGCAGTACGTATTGCAGGTTTAGGGTTAATAGTCTTAGGATTTTTTACCTCATGTATCAAACAGGTTGATGCAGGTGAAATTGGGGTTAAGTCTTTGTTTGGTAAAGTACAAGACGATGTTTTGTACAGTGGATTGAATGTAGTAAATCCGCTGATACGAGTAGATAAAATGGATGTAAAAACACAAAACTATACCATGAGCGCTGTACACAATGAAGGCGATGTAGCAGGTGATGACGCCATCAGAGCTTTAACGGCAGATGGTCTCGAAGTGGTGATAGACTTAACAGTGCTTTATAAAGTATTATCTACCGAAGCGCCAAGGATTGTGAGAGAAACAGGGCTAGATTATAAAGAGAAAATTGTGCGCCCCATCACACGCACCAAGATACGAGACAATGCAGTCTATTTTACTGCGGTCGATTTGTATAGTACCAGAAGAGATGAGTTTCAAGCGAAGATTTATAAGAGTATCGAAGAGAGTTTTAAGGCGCGCGGATTGGTGCTCGAACAACTATTAGTGCGAAACATAGCCTTACCTGCAATGGTAAAAACATCTATTGAAGAAAAGATAAAAGCAGAACAGGATGCACAAAAGATGGAATATGTGCTACAAAAAGAAAAACAAGAAGCAGAACGTAAAAGGGTAGAAGCACAAGGTATTGCAGACTATCAACGAATAATGAGTTCGGGCTTAACAGACAAACAGTTGCAATACGAACAAATTCAGGTAATGAAAGGGTTGGTTACCTCCCCTAACAGTAAAGTAATTGTAATGGGTGGAAGTAAGACGCCAGTGATTCTGAATGCAGGAGATAAATAAGTAATTAGGATAAAGTCCTAAATTAAAATAGAATAAAAGAATAAGCCCTTTAAGAATTACTTTCTTAAAGGGCTTATATATTAGGAGTATAGCTCACTATTCACTATTTCTTAGAGTACATCACTTCTTTCACCAATTTAACGGTTCTTTCTACATCTGGCATAGCCAAAGCAGTAAGATTGGCGGCATAGTGCATTGGTGCATCAGCACTACAGATACGACGTATGGGCGCATCTAGGTAGTCGAAGCCTTCTTTCTGTATGCGGTAAGTAATCTCCGAACTAACAGATGCAAATGGCCATTGTTCTTCTACAATCACCAAACGATTGGTTTTCTTCACACTCTCTAAGATGGTTTCCCAATCTAGCGGACGAATCGTACGAAGGTCTATTACCTCAGCACTCACCCCTTCTTTCTCTAATTCAGCAGCGGCACCCAAAGCTACCTTCATCATTTTATTGTAAGAAACGATGGTTATATCTCTTCCCGCTCTCTTTACGTCTGCCTTACCAAGTGGAATATAATATTCTTCTTCAGGAACTTCGCATTTGTCACCATACATCACCTCGCTTTCGAAGAAAACAATAGGATCTTCTTCATAACGGATACATTGTTTCAACAATCCTTTTGCGTCATACCCATTAGAAGGTGATACCACTTTCAAACCAGGAATGTTTGCATACAAGCTATCAAAAGCGGTAGAGTGTTGTGCACCTAACTGACCCGCACTACCATTTGGTCCACGGAAAACAATGGGGCAACTTATCTGACCACCACTCATAGCAAGCATCTTGGACGCAGTATTCAAAATCTGATCTAGCGGTAATACTGCAAAGTTCCAGGTCATAAACTCTACCAACGGTCGTAGCCCATTTTGTGCAGCACCCACCGCTATAGCCGCAAAACCAAGTTCTGCAATGGGGGTATCTATCACACGTTTAGCACCAAACTCAGCCAACATTCCTTGGCTCACTTTATAAGCACCATTGTATTCGGCCACTTCTTCGCCCATTAAAAAAACCCTCTCATCTCTTCTCATTTCTTCCGACATTGCTTCTCGCAATGCTTCTCTAAACGGTATTGAACGCATATATGAATGATTTAAAATTAGGTCGCAAAAATATAGGTTTATAAACGTAAAACATCAATGTTATAAAATTGAAGTTTACAACATTGATGTTTTCTATTTATTCTCTTAAAGTTTCAGCTGTTTTGATGGTAATCAATGCAATTAACCTCTGCCTGTTTCTTTTATTAAAGCGGAAAAAGTAGTATTGAAATCATTGGATTGAATTAAGTCTTCCAACGAAATATGCATCCTGTAACGCCAATAGTTCTTGGGATTTGCAGGCACATTTATGCGTTCATCATTGGGGTTATGTCTGCGTATCTTGTCATCTATCCCTAATATATCCTGCAACTGAAACACACTCCACATAGCTGGTGAATATAAATGTTGCATAACAATCGCTTTATTAATCCAAGCTTCGCAGTAATAGGGTGCATTACCCCATTGACCTAATTCGTGGTTGAAGAAACGTTGAATACGCGTTTTGTCCTCTTCCCACCAACCACGAATCGTACTCATATCGTGGGTAGAGGGCGTAACAACGCTAAGGTAAGGTGCATCGTTGGGATGGAAGAATACCTTGGCGTTATCCTTAGGCATCCGTTGAATCTCTAAACTTAAAATACCCAATTGCTTCATTACATCTGGCACACAATCTGGCACTAGACCAAGGTCTTCTCCACAAACCAACATATTAGTCACTCGCTTAAGGGCGGGTAACTTCTGCATGGCCTCTCTACGCCAGAAGTTATCTTGCCTCCGGAAGAAATAGTTTACATATAATTCATCTAGTTGTCTACGAGTATTTTCATCTAAGTATCTAAAAGAAAGGGTGCTATCAATGCCAAACCTGAAATGGAATTGCTCGCCATTACTTCCTTCCACTTCAAATAAAATAACATTACTGATTAAATCGAATAAGCCATACTTAATTTTATTGGTAAAGTTGTCGGCATTCCATTTAGCCAAGTACTTTTCTACTTTTCTTTGTGTATTTACCTCCTCTTTTAAGGTGTAGGTGCCGTTGTTATTATTAATAAGGAAGGTCTTTTTTATATAATCATTATCATAGCCAAACTTTTCCCATAATACATTATCGTTAATAAATGGGTTTGTAAATCGAGAATGGTCATACCAGATACCGCGCTCTCTTAATTCATTAATATGTACAGGTATGGAGGGAACAAAATACCCCATAATGCCTTCTACTGCGTGCATAGGAATGCTCCATATTCTAAAGAACCCGAGTATATGGTCTATTCTGAAAGCATCGAAGTAATAGCTCATTTGCTCGAAACGTAGTT
>Ga0114962_10001594_pt1 | contig 19419 bp, 16 predicted proteins | sample C_130820_MF_Meta_FD_87017 | JGI IMG/M metagenome (GOLD analysis project Ga0114962, IMG submission 87017) | Freshwater microbial communities from Lake Croche, Canada to study carbon cycling - C_130820_MF_MetaG | ecosystem: Environmental > Aquatic > Freshwater > Lake | place: Lake Croche, Canada... | reverse complement strand
TTGTTGCCTGGTCATGGTGGGGTCTTGGACCGCGTGGATGACTTGCTGCCCACCTTGCCCTTGGCCATGATGATCATGGCTTGGTCCTCGTAAACCGGATGTCTATTTAGGAGAACCCATGCAACAACTCATTACGGTTTTGGGATCGACCGGCTCTATTGGCGGCAACACCCTCGATGTGATTGCGAGGCATCCCGACCGCTTCAAGGTCTTTGCTTTGAGCGCTTCATCTCAAGTCGATTTATTGCTTTCGCAATGCATTCGGTTTTCACCTCATTTTGCGGTGATGTCCCAAGAGGAGGCAGGCCGGCGTTTGGCAGACAAAGTTAAGGCGCAAGGTCTGAATCTGAAGGTCTTGTGGGGCCCCGAGGCTTTGATAGAGATTTCATCGCACCCCCAAGTTGATGCCGTGATGGCCGCGATTGTCGGGGCGGCTGGTTTAGCGCCGTGCCTAGCGGCTGCGCGTGCGGGTAAACGGCTTTTGCTGGCCAATAAAGAGGCGTTGGTCGTTGGCGGGGATGTTTTTTTGTCTGCTGTCAAACAGGGCGGCGCCACGCTTTTGCCCATTGACAGCGAGCATTCGGCGATTTTTCAGTCTTTGCCTGAGGATTCGGCCACATGGTCAACGCGTATTGACAAAATTATTTTGACGGCTTCTGGGGGGCCCTTTCGCGCTCGTCCGGTTGATACCCTGCGCGATGTCACGCCAGAAGAAGCTTGTGCGCACCCCAATTGGGTCATGGGACGTAAAATTTCAGTGGACTCCGCCACGATGATGAACAAGGCCTTGGAGGTGATTGAGGCGCGGTATTTGTTCGGGGTGCGATCCGATCAAATTGAGGTGGTGATTCATCCTCAGAGCGTGATCCATTCGATGGTTCAGTTCAAAGACGCCTCGGTGGTGGCTCAAATGGGCACGCCCGATATGCGGGTGCCCATCGCCTACGGTTTGAGCTGGCCTGAGCGGGTGGTGTCTGGTGCATCCGCGCTTGATTTTCGGCAGCTGGCGCCCATGACTTTTGAGTCGCTCGATGAACATGACCATGGTTTGCGTTTCCCTGGCTTGAAGTTGGCCTGGGCGTCGCTGGATGCCCGTTTTGGGACTTGTGCTGTTTTGAATGCAGCCAATGAGATTGCTGTTGCTGCATTTTTAGAAGGACACATTCGATTCGATCAGATCCATGCCGTGAACCAGTCCACTTTGGCTGCTGCATCTTTTGCCGTTCCTGATTCATTGGAGGCCTTGTTGGCCCTGGACCAAGAAAGCAGGGCGCATGCATCGGCCCAAGTCCGCCAATTCCAGTCCTGATGCTGACTTCGTTTGCTTTTGCATTTGCATTGTTGCTCTTGGTTGCGGTGCATGAATGGGGGCATTACCGTATGGCTTTGGCTTTTGACGTCAAGGTCCTGCGTTTTTCTATAGGTTGGGGCCGACCTGTGTTGCGTTGGCGCTCATCCAATCCACAAGGACGTCAAGAAACCGAGATGACCATCGGATGGTTGCCAATTGGCGGTTATGTGTCCATGCTGGATGAGTCTCAAGGTCCTGTCGATTCGGCCGAGCGTCACCGTGCGTTCAATCGAAAAAGCTTGGGGGCTCGCAGCCTGATTGTGGCTGCCGGACCTGCGGCCAACTTGGTTTTGGCCGTTTTATTATTTGCCGTATCGGCATGGTGGGGGCAATCAGAGCCATTGGCCATTTTGTCCACCCCTGTAGCATCTTCAGCCGCTGAAAAAGCCGGTTTGCTGGGCGGAGAGCTTGTGACAGCTGCCGCCTTGGTGCAGCCCGGTGAAAGTCAGAGTCCAGAAATGTCAAGTGCCATTGCTTCTTATGGTGACTTGCTACGGGTCGCCCTGGAAGCGGGCAATAGCGCCAAGGATTTGGTTTTGGAGGTTCGTAACGCGCAAGTCCCTGCGGAGGCCGCTCGCAGGGTTCGTTTGACCTCAGAGACTTCTCAGTCACATCCTGCTGTGGATAAATTATCGCCGTTGGTTTGGTGGGGTTTTCAGGGGCCGCGCGCACCTGCTGTCATTGGACGTATCGAGCCTGACAGCCCTGCCGCCAAAGGTGGCTTGCGTGTTGGGGATCAGGTGCTGAAGGCGAATGGCCGCATCGTCTCTGATGCACAATTTATCCACCAATTGATTCGCCAATCAGTGAATGCAGGCATGACACCACCACTTGAAATAGAGGTGGACCGAGGCGGACAAGTCATGACGCTTGAATTGCATCCCCTGGTCGTCAGCAAAGACGGCATCTTGGTCGGTCGTATTGGGGCGTTTGTGGGCGCTCCCCCCGTTTCAATCTGGGTCGACCACGGCATCTTTGACAGCCTGTATTTGGGCTTTCACAAAGTGGCTTCCTTGACAAGGTTTACCATGGATTCAGTTTTCGGCATGGTTGCAGGCCAAGGCAGTTTGGACCAACTGGGTGGGCCTCTGGCTATTGCTGATCAAGCAGGCCGCTCTCTCCATCAGGGATGGACGGCTTACTTGGGTTTTTTGGGTTTTTTGAGTGTCAGTCTGGGCCTGCTCAATCTGTTACCTCTACCGCTGCTGGACGGTGGGCACCTGATGTATTATCTTTGGGAGTTGCTGACAGGTAAGCCCGTGTCTTCGGACTGGGTTAAGGTATCGCAAAAAATGGGGCTCATGTTGCTGCTCGCCCTGATGGCTACGACCTTGGTCAATGACGGAATGCGCCTTTGGCGATAATGCGATGGGCCATTTCTCCTCTCCCAAGTCAGCTTTCGAATTTACTGAAATTTCACCATAATGACACTGCATTTCAATTTCTATCGCTTACGCCAGTTGGTGGCTGTGTTCATTTTGGGGTGGGTCTCCATCTCTGGTTGGGCCGCAGAGCCTTTCTCGGTCAAAGATATCCGCGTTGAGGGTCTTCAGCGGGTCGAATCCGGAACTGTTTTTGCGTCCTTGCCCGTTCGCGTGGGAGAAATTTACAACGACGAAAAGGGCACTGCGGCCATTCGAGCGCTGTTCGGTCTGGGTCTTTTTAAAGATGTCCGCTTGGAAATTCAGGGCGATATTCTGGTCGTGATCGTGGAAGAGCGTCCCACGGTGTCGGGCGTTGAGTTTGCAGGACTCAAAGAATTCGACAAAGATGTGCTTTCTAAAGCGCTCAAAGAAATTGGTTTGTCTGAAGGACGACCCTACGACAAAGCATTGACAGACAAAGCGGAGCAAGAGCTCAAGCGTCAATATATCAACCGCAGTTTGTATGGCTCCGAAGTCGTCACAACCGTCACCCCGACTGAACGCAATCGTGTCCGATTGACTTTCACTGTGACGGAAGGAGGGCCTGCGAAAATCAAGCAAATCCGCCTCACAGGCAACAAAGCTTTTGACGAAGGCACATTGCGTGATCTGTTCAATTTGGACACGGGCGGATGGCTCAGTTGGTACACCAAATCTGACCGTTATTCTCGAACCAAACTCAATGCCGACTTGGAATCACTGAGGTCTTTTTACCTTTCTCGTGGTTACTTGGAATTCCGCATTGACTCGACGCAAGTAGCCATTTCTCCGGACAAACAAGAAATTGCCGTGACCATCAACATCACAGAGGGTGAGCGATTTGTGGTGTCCGAAATCCAGTTGGAGGGCAACTACTTGGGCAAGGAAGATGAGTTTAAGGCATTGGTCAAAATGAAGCCCGGTCAACCCTACAACTCCGAGACCGTGACAGAAACGATCAAGGCTTTCAACGACTACTTTGGCCGCTTTGGTTATGCCTTTGCGCGGATCGAACCGCGCCCCGTCATCGATCGGTTAAACAACCGGGTGAGTTTTGTGTTGCAAGCCGAGCCCTCACGACGCGCCTATGTGCGCCGCATCTTGGTGGCAGGCAACAACCGAACACGGGATGAAGTGATTCGCAGGCAATTTAGACAGTTGGAGTCGGCGTGGTATGACGGTGACAAAATCAAATTGTCGCGTGACCGGGTAGACCGCTTGGGGTATTTCACCGATGTCAACATTGAAACGCAAGAGGTTGCAGGGACGGCAGACCAAGTGGATTTAACCCTCAGTGTGACCGAAAAGCCAACAGGAAGCGTTGCTTTGGGCGCCGGTTATTCTTCAACTGAAAAAGTGACGCTCACCTTTGGCATCCAACAAGACAACGCTTTTGGTTCGGGTAATTATTTGGGTATCCAGGTGAACACCAGTCGCTACAACCGGGCTTTGGTCTTGAGCACAACGGATCCTTTTTTTACACCTGAAGGCGTTTCGCGGACCTTTGATCTTTTCCAGCGCACAACACGACCATACTTGACTGACTTGAATTCCTACAACCTTGTCAGCACCGGAGGCGGCATTCGGTTTGGCATTCCAGTCAGTGAGCGAGATACCGTTTTTGTGGGTGCTAACTTCGAGCAAACAACGATCAACCCAGGCAATAACTTGCCAAACACTTACATCGATTTTGCTCAAAAATTTGGTTACAGCAGCAACGCGCTTCCCCTGACTGTGGGCTGGGCCCGCGATGGTCGGGACAGTGCCTTGGTGCCTACCTCCGGTCAACTGCAGCGCTTCAATGCGGATGTGAGTTTTGCGGGTGATGTCAGGTATGTTCGTACAAGTTACCAGTTCCAACAGTACATACCCATTACCAAAAAATACACTTTCGCGTTCAATACAGATTTGGGCTACGGGCAGGGGCTTGCAGGTCGTCCCTATCCTATTTTCAAGAACTTTTACGTAGGCGGTTTGGGCAGTGTGAGGGGCTTTGAGCAGTCCACATTGGGGCCTTCGGACACACTCAACAGCATTTATTTGGGCGGGTCCAAAAAAGTGGTGGTCAATGCGGAGATCAACGCGCCATTCCCTGGTGCAGGCAATGACCGAACACTTCGTATGTTTGCATTTACCGATGTGGGCCGCGCCTTTGGCGAGCATGAAGCCGTGACAGTCAAGGAATTGCGTGCGTCGATGGGCATTGGCCTGAGTTGGATTTCACCCATGGGGCCGCTTCGTTTTTCCTACGCCATACCTGTTCGCAAGCAGAGTACGGATAAAATCCAACAACTGCAATTCCAAATTGGAACCTCTTTCTAATGAAAACCCTGAGTCAAACCCTTTGCTTAGCCATCGCCGCAACATGTTTTGCAGCGACCGTGCATGCGCAAGAATTCAAAATCGGCTTCGTCAACACCGATCGAATTTTCCGCGAAACCAGTTCGGCTAAAGCGGCCCAAGCCAAGCTCGAGCAAGAATTTTCCCGCCGTGAAAAAGAGTTGGTCGATACAGGTAACAATTTGAAAACGGCTTCTGAAAAATTCGAACGCGAAGCACCTACCTTGTCCGAAAGCCAGCGTAACGCACGACAAAAACAACTGATCGATCAGGACCGTGAATTCCAGCGTAAGCGCCGGGAGTTTCAGGAAGATTTGAACACCCGCAAAAATGAAGAGCAACAGTTGGTCATTGAACGCGCCAATCGCGCCGTCAAGCAAGTGGCTGAAACTGAAAAATACGATGCTATTTTTCAAGAAGCTGTTTATATGAATCCCAAGCACGACATCACTGAAAAAGTGATCAAAACCCTCAACGCTTCCAGCGCCAAGTGATTTTGAGCGCCGGTTTGAATGAAACCCGTTCGCTTACAGCTTGGAGACATCATTCAATCACTCGGCGGGAAGCTTTATGGCGACCCCAACTCGGCGATCGACGGCTTGAACTCTCTTGAGTCTGCTACCCATCTGCAGATCAGTTTTCTGAGCCATGCTAAATATCAATCTCAATTACCCTTATCTTCTGCCGCCTGTGTGATTGTGGCCCCTGCTTTTGAAGCAGCTGCTCGTGCCCGCGGCACTTGCATCGTAACGCCAGACCCTTACCTTTATTTTGCACGTTTGACACGTTTGTGGAAGCGTCTTTCAAACCCAACGGCATCAATGGGCGTTCATCCCAGCGCAGTTGTTGATCCTTCGGCATGGATCGATCCAACAGCCACCATAGGCCCTTTGTGTGTGGTGGAAAAAGGGGCTCGCATAGGTGCTTACACTCACTTGAAGTCGCGCATTACCCTGGGCGAAGATTGCGTGGTGGGCGATCGGTGCATTGTGCATTCGGGTGTTGTGATCGGTGCGGATGGATTTGGTTTTGCCCAGCATCAAGGCGCTTGGGAAAAAATAGAGCAACTCGGCGCCGTGCGTATTGGTAATGATGTCGAAATTGGCGCCAACACCTGCATCGACCGTGGTGCGTTGCAAGATACCGTGATTGAAGACGGTGTGAAACTCGATAACTTGATTCAAATCGGTCATAACGTGCATGTCGGCGCCCATACCGCCATGGCAGGTTGCGTTGGCATTGCAGGCAGCGCACACATTGGTGCGCATTGCACTGTCGGAGGCGGGGCGGTTGTATTGGGTCATTTAACTGTGGTCGATGGCGTCCATGTCTCGGCGGCTTCTATCGTGACCCGCTCGATACTCAAACCGGGTCACTACACCGGTATGTTTCCCATTGATGACAATGCGACTTGGGAAAAAAATGCAGCAAGTCTCAAGCAGTTGTACCGACTGCGTGAAAGGCTGAAAGCCGTGGAAAATTCGAATAAAAAGGAACCCTCTCCATGATGGACATTCATCAAATTCTCAAGCAGCTGCCGCACCGGTACCCCTTCTTGCTGGTTGATCGTGTCCTGGAGATTGAAAAGGGTGTTCGCATTCGCGCGCTGAAAAATGTGACGATGAACGAGCCTTTTTTCACGGGTCATTTCCCCCATCGCCCTGTGATGCCAGGGGTGCTGATGCTCGAAGCCTTGGCGCAAGCTGCTGCACTCTTGGCATTTGACACTTTGGGCGAAACGCCTGATGACAACACTGTTTATTACTTTGCGGGCATCGATGGAGCGCGTTTTAAGCGACCTGTTGAACCGGGTGACCAGCTCATTCTGGAGGTGACTTTAGACCGCATGAAAGCGGGTATTTTCAAGTTCAAATCCCATGCCATGGTCGGTGAACAACTGGCTGTGGAGGCCGAATTGATGTGCACCATGCGAAAAATTGCGTGAGGTACCGGCTATGACGCCTCGAATTCATTCCACAGCCATCATCGAAAAGGGTGCTGAGATCGACGAAACAGCCTCGGTGGGTCCTTACAGCTTGATTGGGCCACACGTCAAAATCGGAGCAGGCACTTCTGTTGCAGGTCATTGTGTGATCGAGGGGCACACGACCATTGGCGCAGAAAATCGCATTTTTCAGTTCAACTCGTTGGGCGCCGTGCCGCAGGACAAAAAATACAAAGGCGAGCCTTGTGAGTTGATCATTGGAGACCGCAACACCATTCGTGAATTTTGCACTTTCAACATCGGCACTCCCGCTGACAAAGCCGTGACACGTGTGGGCAGTGACAATTGGATCATGGCCTATGTGCACTTGGCGCACGATTGCCAGATTGGGAACCACACGATTTTCGCCAACAACACCCAGTTAGCAGGCCATGTGGTCGTGGAGGACTGGGTCATTTTGGGTGGCTTTACCGTGGTGCACCAGTTTTGTCGTCTGGGGGCGCACAGTTTCACGGCAATGAACTCCTTGTTGTTTGCCGACTTGCCTCCCTTTGTGATGGCTCAGGGACAACCGGCCAAAGCGCGCTCCATGAATTTTGAAGGCTTGCGACGTCGTGGTTTTTCCGCAGATCGAATCGCTGCGGTCAAAGCACTTCAAAAATGCTTGTACCGAGAAGACCTGACACTGCAGGCCGCTCAAATCAAAATGGCCAATATGGTTGATCGTTATCCAGAGGCGACGCAAGATATTCAGATGATGCTTGATTTTCTGGCTGGCGCAACAGCGCAGCGCGGTATTGTTCGTTGAGGATGCCCATGCCGGCGTTAGTGCATCCTGCCCAACAAGCCCCCTCGGGGGCTTTGTCGTTTGCCCTGGTCGCAGGTGAACCATCCGGCGATGTTCTGGCTGGTTTGCTGTTAAAAGGTCTTTGCGACCAATGGCCTCAAAGCCACTCTTATGGCATTGGCGGCCCCAACATGGGAGCCCATGGGTTCGAGGCTTGGTGGCCCTTTGAAAAACTTGCCGTACGTGGTTATGTCGAGGTGCTGCAACATTACCGCGAGATTGTGGGTATTCGTCGCCAGTTGCGTGAGCGTTTACTCAAGCACAAGCCCGATGTTTTCATTGGTGTGGATGCGCCTGATTTCAATTTGGAGTTGGAGCGGCATTTGAAAGCGAAGGGTGTGCCGACCGTACATTTTGTCTGTCCTTCCATATGGGCTTGGCGAGCTAACCGCATCGATATCATTCGACGCAGCGTGGACCATGTGCTGTGCATTTTCCCTTTCGAAGAAGCCTTGCTGGCCTCGCACGGTATAGATGCAACTTACGTTGGACATCCGATTGCGCAGACCATTCCAATGCAAATAGATCAGGCGCAGGCGCAGCTCGCGTTAGGCCTGGACAAGGATCGTCACGTGGTGGCATTGCTCCCCGGTAGCCGTGCTTCTGAAATCGATTACCTGGCCGATCGCTTCGTGAAAGCCAGCCGGCACATGCTGAGCGTCAACCCTGAATTGCAGTTTGTCCTGCCAGCCATCCCGGCGCTGAAGAGTCGGGTTGAGGGTATTGTGGCCAGTAACGGAATGGATGCACATATCCACGTGATCGCAGCGCAGTCTCACCTCGCTTTGGCCGCTTGCGATGTAACTTTGATCGCCAGCGGCACGGCCACTTTGGAGGCGGCGTTGTTTAAAAAACCGATGGTCATTGCATACAACATGAATGGGTTAAGCTGGCAGTTGATGAAGCGACAAAAATTGCAACCCTGGGTGGGTCTGCCCAATATTTTGTGTCAAGACTTTGTGGTGCCCGAACTGCTTCAGGCGCAAGCCACACCTCGGGCAATGGCTGGAGCCGTATTGGAATGGTTGACTGCGCCTGCGAAAATACACAGTCTTCAACAACGTTTCACGCAACTGCACCAAACTTTATTGCGTGACACCCCTCATCTTGCTGCCCATGCGATCCAAAAAGTCCTTTCCCGTTGAGCAGCCCGCATTCGCCTGGGATGTACCCGGCTTGATGGCGGGAGTCGATGAGGCTGGTCGCGGCCCTTTGGCTGGCCCCGTGGTTGCTGCTGCCGTGATTCTGGACGACCTGCATCCGATTCATGGCTTGGCAGACTCCAAGAAACTCAGCGAAAGACGGCGTGAAAAATTATTCGATGAAATACGTGCAAAAGCTTTGTGCTTTTCGATCGCACAAGCTTCAGTTGAAGAAATTGACACCCTGAATATTTTGCAAGCGACTTTGCTGGCCATGAAAAGGGCTGTGGAGAGTTTGCGTCTGAAACCCCACATGGTTTTGGTGGATGGAAATCGTTTGCCCAAACTGGATATTTTGGCCCAGGCCATTGTGCAGGGGGATGCCAAAGTCAAAGCCATTTCGGCCGCCTCCATTTTGGCCAAAGTTCACCGTGACCGGCTTTGCGGCGCCATGCACCAAGAGTTCCCTCAATATGGTTTTGACCAACATAAAGGCTACGGTACAAAGCAACATCTGGCCGCTCTGAAAACGCACGGTGCCACGCCCTTGCACCGTCGCTCATTTGCGCCAGTAGCCAAGGTGCTTTGATGATTGAAATCACTTCCCGTGACAACCCCTTGCTTAAAAGCATTCGGCGGCTTGCCCAAGACCCTTCGGCTTATCGAAAACAAGGCAAAGTTTGGCTCGAAGGCGATCACCTTTGCCGAGCTGCAAGGGATAAAGGCATCAAGCCTTTACAGGTCGTGCTGACACAGAGCCTTTGGCAAAGCGCACCGCTTATATGGAGCGATATATGTGAGCAAGTTTTCGTGGTGACTGACACACTGTTTGCTAGCCTCAGCAGTTTAGAGTCGCCCGCGCAGATGGGCTTTGTGCTGGACTGCATTCAAGAGACGCAAGTGCTGCCCAACAAGCCGACAGTTGTTTTAGACCGTGTTCAGGATGCCGGCAATGTGGGGGCTATTTTGCGCTGTGCATCGGCATTTGGATTTAAACAGGTACTGGCCATGAAGGGCACAGCAGCATTGTGGTCTGCCAAAGTACTTCGTGCAGGCATGGGCGCTCATTTCGGCATGCATCTGATCGAAGGCTGTGCAATGGACTGCTTATCTCATTTGGACATGCCTTTGATTGCGACCAGCTCTCACCAGGGACCGTTTTTGCACCAATTGATCGCCGAGCGGACTTTGCCTTCAGTTTGTGCATGGGTTATGGGCCATGAAGGGCAAGGGGTGAGTGACGGGATCATGGCTTTGGCTCAGTTGCAGGTACGCATTGCGCAGCCAGGCGGTGAAGAGTCTTTGAATGTGGCCAGCGCTGCCGCCATTTGCCTGCATGCCAGCGCCTGTTGCGACCCGGATTTCGATCTGTAAATTCAGTTTTGTCTCTCCGCTTAGGGTTCGGCAGGGTTGACGCGGCTATAATAAGAGGCTAACCCGCATTAACCCGTACGCACCAGCTCACCAAAGCCAACTCCCACCTGAAAAAGTCGCTCTGAGAGTACTACTTTCTTGCGTCTGGGGCGTACCCGAAAACAAACGGAGAACCCAGTGCTTTTGTCTCTTCAGGGAACCTTCCCACCCGCCATTTTGGCGCTTGCAGACGGCACGGTCTTTATCGGCAACTCGATTGGCGCAACAGGCTCTACAGTCGGCGAAGTGGTTTTCAACACCTCGCTCACCGGCTACCAGGAAATCCTCACCGACCCCAGCTACTGCCAGCAGATCGTCACTTTGACGTATCCACACATCGGCAACTATGGCGTCAACATGGAAGACATCGAAGCCGACCAAGTCCATGCTGCTGGCTTGATCATCAAAGACTTGCCTTTGGTGGCAAGTAACTTCCGATCCACTCAAACCTTGTCGTCCTACCTCGTCGCAGCCGGCACGGTGGCGATGGCCAACATCGACACCCGTCAGTTGACCCGCCTTCTGCGCACCAAGGGGGCTCAAAATGGTGCGATTGTGGGTTTGGCCAAAGGTCAGGTCGTAACACAAGCCCTGATGGACCAGGCCATTGCAGCGGCCCAAGGCGCGCCCCACATGGCCGGCCTTGATTTGGCGCAAAAAGTCACCGTGTCCAAGTCGTATGCGTGGACACAAACCGAGTGGACTTTGGGCTTGGGCTACGGCAGCTTGACCGCCACCCGCTTCCATGTGGTGGCCTACGATTTTGGGGTGAAGAAAAACATCTTGCGCATGTTGGCCCAGCGAGGTTGCCGAGTCACCGTGGTCCCTGCCCAGACATCCGCAGCCGAAGTGCGCCAGCACAATCCCGACGGCGTCTTCTTGTCCAACGGCCCCGGGGATCCTGAACCTTGTGATTACGCCATCGCCGCAGCCGCCGAATTGATCGAGACCGGCATTCCCACCTTTGGCATTTGCTTGGGTCACCAAATCATGGCTTTGGCCAGTGGCGCAAAAACTTTCAAGATGAAGTTCGGCCACCACGGTGCCAATCACCCGGTGAAAGACCTCGATACAGGCCGCGTGTCCATCACCAGCCAAAACCACGGTTTTGCGGTGGATGAAAAATCTTTGCCAGCCAACCTGCGTGCCACGCACGTGTCTTTGTTTGACGGTACCTTGCAGGGCTTGGCCCGCACCGACAAGCCCGCATTTTGTTTCCAAGGTCACCCTGAAGCATCGCCCGGCCCGCATGATATTGCTTACCTCTTTGACCGCTTCATCAACTTGATGGAGACAAAATAATGCCTAAGCGCACCGACCTTAAAAGCATCCTCATCATTGGTGCAGGCCCGATCATCATTGGTCAGGCTTGCGAGTTCGACTACTCTGGCGTGCAGGCTTGCAAAGCTTTGCGTGAGGAGGGTTACAAAGTCATACTGATCAACAGCAACCCTGCCACGATCATGACCGACCCTGCGACCGCAGACGTCACTTACATCGAGCCCATCACTTGGCAAACGGTTGAAAAGATCATTGCCAAAGAGCGCCCAGATGCGATCTTGCCCACCATGGGGGGGCAGACCGCGCTCAACTGTGCTTTGGACTTGTGGCATAACGGCGTGCTCGAAAAATACAAGGTCGAACTGATTGGCGCGACACCAGAGGCCATCGACAAAGCCGAAGACCGTCTGAAGTTCAAAGACGCCATGACCAAGATTGGTTTGGGCTCAGCGCGCTCTGGCATTGCCCACAGCATGGAACAAGCCTGGGATGTGCAAAAGACTTTAGGCTTCCCAACAGTCATACGCCCCAGTTTCACATTGGGCGGCACGGGCGGCGGGATCGCCTACAACCCTGAAGAATTTGAGACCATTTGCAAACGTGGCCTGGAGGCTTCGCCCACCACCGAGTTGCTGATTGAAGAGTCATTGCTCGGCTGGAAAGAATACGAGATGGAAGTGGTGCGCGACAAGGCGGACAACTGCATCATCGTGTGCTCCATCGAAAACCTCGACCCCATGGGCGTGCACACCGGCGACTCCATCACTGTGGCCCCTGCGCAGACACTGACTGACAAGGAATACCAAATTTTGCGCAACGCCTCTTTGGCTGTTTTGCGCGAAATCGGTGTGGACACGGGCGGCTCCAATGTGCAGTTCTCTATCAACCCCCATGATGGCCGTATGGTCGTCATTGAGATGAACCCACGCGTGTCGCGTTCATCAGCGTTGGCCTCCAAAGCCACGGGTTTCCCGATAGCCAAAGTGGCGGCCAAGTTGGCCGTGGGTTACACGCTCGATGAGCTGCGCAACGACATCACGGGCGGTGCGACGCCCGCTTCGTTCGAGCCTTCGATCGACTACGTGGTCACCAAGATCCCGCGCTTCGCCTTTGAAAAATTTCCGACCGCCGACAGCCGCTTGACCACCCAAATGAAATCGGTGGGCGAGGTCATGGCCATGGGCCGTACTTTCCAAGAGTCCTTTCAAAAAGCCTTGCGAGGTCTGGAAGTGGGCGTGGATGGTTTGAACGAAAAAACCCAAGACCGTGAAGTACTGGAAAAAGAACTGGGTGAGCCCGGCCCTGAGCGCATTTGGTACGTGGGCGATGCCTTTGCCATGGGCCTCAGTGTGGACGAGGTGTTTGCCTTGACCAAGATCGATCCTTGGTTCTTGGTGCAGATTGAAGAAATCGTCAAGATCGAACTTGAAGTCGAAACAATCACGCTGGATGCCATCACATCCAACGAGTTGCGGGCCTTGAAAAAGAAGGGTTTTTCAGACCGCCGTTTGGCCAAGTTGCTCAAAACATCTGAGCACGTGGTGCGCGCGCGACGCCATGAGCAGGGTATTCGCCCAGTTTATAAGCGAGTGGACACTTGTGCGGCAGAGTTCGCCACTGACACTGCTTACATGTACTCATGCTACGAGGGCCATGGGGATGGTGAATGCGAAGCCGAGCCCACTGCCAACAAGAAAATCATGGTGCTCGGCGGCGGTCCCAACCGCATTGGCCAAGGCATTGAGTTTGACTACTGCTGCGTTCACGCTGCGCTCGCAATGCGCGAAGACGGTTATGAAACCATCATGGTCAACTGCAACCCAGAAACCGTGTCGACAGACTACGACACCTCTGACCGTTTGTATTTTGAGCCTTTGACGCTTGAAGACGTGCTCGAAATCGTCGACAAAGAAAAACCCATCGGCGTGATCGTGCAATACGGCGGTCAAACACCATTGAAGTTGGCGCTCGATTTGGAAGCGGCAGGCGTGCCCATCATCGGTACCAGCCCTGACATGATCGACGCGGCTGAAGATCGCGAGCGTTTCCAGAAATTGTTGCACGACCTCGGTCTGCGTCAACCCCCCAACGCTACAGCACGCACCGAGCCAGAAGCTTTGGACAAGGCCGCTGCTCTGGGGTACCCTTTGGTCGTTCGGCCCAGCTATGTGCTGGGTGGTCGCGCCATGGAGATCGTGCATGAGCAACGTGACCTCGAGCGCTACATGCGTGAAGCGGTCAAGGTGTCGCATGACTCGCCCGTGTTGCTCGACCGCTTCTTGAACGACGCGATCGAATGCGATGTGGATTGTTTGCGTGACCCTGCAGGCAAAACCTTTATTGGGGGCGTGATGGAGCACATCGAACAAGCGGGCGTGCACAGCGGTGACTCGGCTTGTTCTTTGCCCCCTTATTCTTTGTCAGCTGAGACGGTGGAAGAACTCAAGCGCCAATCCGCAGCGATGGCAGGTGCTTTGAACGTCGTGGGTTTGATGAACGTCCAGTTTGCTATTCAACATGTAGACGGTCAAGACGTCATCTACGTGTTGGAAGTCAATCCACGCGCTTCACGCACCGTGCCTTTCGTGTCCAAAGCCACAGGCATTCAGTTGGCCAAGGTCGCGGCGCGCTGCATGGCGGGTCAAACACTCGCATCCCAAGGCATCACCCAAGAAGTGACGCCGCCGTATTTCAGCGTGAAAGAAGCGGTGTTTCCGTTTGTGAAGTTCCCGGGTGTAGACACCATCCTCGGCCCCGAGATGAAGTCCACCGGTGAGGTCATGGGTGTAGGCAAGACCTTTGGTGAAGCTTTTGTCAAAAGCCAATTGGGTGCAGGCACCAAGCTTCCTCGTCCGCAGGATGCAGATGGTCGCTCTACAGGTAAAGTATTTATCTCTGTAAAGAACAACGACAAGCTACGCGTTATCGAAGTGGCACGCCAATTGGCCGCTTTGGGTTTTGAGTTGATGGCTACCAAGGGCACTGCAGCAGCGATTGTTGAGGCGGGCGTAGCTTGTGCTGTAGTCAACAAAGTCACAGAAGGTCGCCCTCATATTGTGGACGCCATCAAGAACAACGAAGTCGTCTTGGTCATCAATACCGTCGAAGAACGTCGCAATGCTATTGCCGATTCGCGCTACATTCGCACAACGGCCTTGCTCAATCGCGTCACGACTTTCACCACCATAGCCGGTGCTGAAGCAGCGGTCGAGGGCATGAAGTACATGGACAAGTTGGATGTGATTTCAGTCCAAGAAATGCATGCACAATTGACGACTTAAAGCCAACAGGCCTCTGGCTTCTGGCTTGTTCTAATGCAACTTTTTTGCCGCTGAGGGGTGATGCTCGGCGGTTTATTTTTTGGAGACAATTTCGATGGCTACCATTCCAATCACCAAGCGTGGTTCAGAGCTGCTCAAAGCAGAGTTGCATCGACTTAAAACTGTCGAACGTCCTTCGGTCATCGCTGCAATCGCAGAGGCGAGGGCGCAAGGCGATTTGAGTGAAAACGCTGAATACGATGCTGCCAAAGATCGCCAAGGCTTCATCGAGGGACGTATCCAGGAAGTGGAAGGCAAACTGTCTGCGGCTCAAGTGATTGATCCCGCCAATGTCGATGCTGGCGGACGTGTTGTGTTTGGAGCCACCGTCGACTTGCAAGAAGAAAGCTCTGGCGATAACGTGACTTACCAGATCGTGGGCGAGGATGAGGCTGATTTGAAGCTGGGCTTGGTGAATATCAGCAGCCCCATCGCGCGGGCCCTGATCGGCAAAGAAGAAGGTGACTTGGCCGTTGTTCAGGCGCCAGGCGGTGCCAAAAGTTACGAAATTTTGGCCGTCCGATACGCCTAAACCGGAAGTTTTGGCTTATTCGTGCCAGTGGTTTGCTACCCAGCTTGCCGGTTGGATGAATCGCCACCGCCGGTTTCGTCGACCTGCCAGTGCGTCCGGTGGATTGCATTCACCATGAAATATCACAATGCGTGCGTCTTTGGGAATGAATGGCGCTTTCCAGTAATTGGTGGGCCATGTCGGAATGCCGTGGTATTTGAAGCTGGGGCACCATGAAGCATTCCAATATTGCAGTTTGCCTTGACGGTGTAGAAAGTCAGACAAATAAGCTTGCTCGTTGCGAAACTTATGTCGGATCTCTTCAACATGGCTGCGAAAATAATCCAGAACATCCGGATGCGCCCCAAGCTCAAATCGGTAAACTGAAGAATTGCCAGTGATCCGCCAAGGGCGCTTGTAATCGTGAATGATCAAAAATTCACCGGGTTGTTCAAAGAACACGTCTAGGCTGCCAACGATCACCACATCCACGTCCAGAAACAGGGCTGTGCCCTTGAGGCCATTCAGATCAGCGGCAAATGACACCAATTTAGTCCAGCCCCTTTCAGGTATTCCGGCCGGAAGATCCAAAGGGGGGATCGGCAGACAGGTGACTTCCTTGCGGATCCCGTGGTCATCGTCGGTCAGGCATACCATCTGAAAATCGCCAGACAAATGACGCCGCACCATGGCGAACAAACGGTTCACGTATTCAGGACCGTATTTGGTCCCCCACTTCATACAAATGATGTGGCGTTGCAGTGTCTGCTCTGCTGGAGCCGGCATTTTAGGCGCCTTGGTTTCGCTTTTTAACTGACTTTTGTTTGACCTTGGCCCGTTTGACCTGTCCGCCAGACGTCAGACGTTGATTGCCCAAAACCCGCAGTGTCTTGACCTCCGGACGCTGACCACCTCGCGAGCTGTATTTAAGGACTTTGAAATCGCGTGGGCCAGACATGCGGTCTTCGTCCACGGTTTTGGTTCTTTCGGGTTGAGGTCGCCACAAAACAAACAGCTTTCCAATGTGCTGAATGGGCGCCGCATTCAGTTGGTTTGCCAAGTCAAGGTACATGGCCTCGCGAAGGGCGCGATCGTCACCCAAGACTCGAATTTTGATCAGCCCATGTGCATTCAAAGCGGCATCGGCCTCTTTGATGACTGCGGGAGTGAGTCCGCCATTTCCGATCATCACAACGGGGGATAAATGGTGTGCGTCGGCACGGTGAACCTTGCGCTCGGCAATTGTGAGTTGAATTTGAGACATAGCGCTATTATCCCCGCATGGAAGAGAGATTATGAAAGTCAAAACCAAAAGTAAAAAAGTCAACAAGTCGTGGCTCAACGATCACGTCAACGACACCTATGTCAAGTTGGCTCAAAGGGAGGGCTTTCGCGCGCGTGCCGCCTACAAACTCAAGGAAATTGATGAAACCTTTGGGCTGATCAAACCGGGGCATTTGGTCGTGGATTTGGGTTCAACGCCGGGCGCATGGAGCCAATATGTACGTCGCCGGCTCTCACCTCTAGGCGCAGCTTCTGGCACCTTGAACGGGACCATCATTGCCTTGGATTTATTGCCCATGGAGCCGATCGAAGGTGTGCAATTTTTGTTAGGAGATTTTCGAGAAGCCGAGTTGCTTGATCAACTGGACGCCCTGATGACAGGGCGCAAAGCCGATGTGGTCGTGTCAGACATGGCGCCCAATTTGTCTGGCATCGCTGCTGCTGACGCGGCGCGAATCACTCACTTGGTTGAATTGGCTGTGGATTTTTCCAAATCTCACATGAAGCCAGAAGGGGCCTTGGTCGTCAAGCTGTTTCACGGTGCTAGCTACAGCCCCTTGGTTCAGTTATTCAAGGAGACTTTCAAAGTGGTCAAAACCATCAAGCCCAAGGCCTCGAGGGACAAATCCTCAGAAACTTTTCTGGTGGGGATTGAAGTCAAGCCCACTGACGCCATGTCAGCTGTATGTAATTTATGATATTTCCTTGTGTTTTTAAGGCTTAGCTTGAGATTTATCCCCGCAAGGACTTGAGCGAGGCCTAAAATACAGTTTCAATTTGAAGCTTTTGTGACTGGAGTCCTGCTTGAATAACCAGTGGTTTTCTAAAATAGCTGTTTGGCTGGTAATCGGCATGGTGCTCTTTACCGTGTTCAAACAGTTTGACACCCGCTCTGCATCCGGTGCAGGCTATGTGGGTTATTCTGACTTTTTGGAAGAGGTTCGAGCGAACCACATCAAGAGCGCCACTATTCAAGAAGGACAGGGCGGCACCGAGATTGTGGCCACGACCAATGACGAACGCCGCTTGCGTACGACGGCCACTTATCTGGACCGTGGTTTGGTGGGCGATTTGATCACCAATGGCGTTAAGTTTGATGTCAAGCCCCGCGAAGAAGGCTCTGTGCTGATGACCTTGCTGGTCAGTTGGGGGCCCATGTTGCTCTTGATTGGTGTTTGGGTTTACTTCATGCGTCAGATGCAAGGTGGCGGCAAAGGTGGTGCTTTCAGCTTCGGCAAAAGTAAAGCGCGCTTGCTGGATGAAAACGCCAACCCGGTGACCTTTGCTGACGTGGCCGGTTGTGACGAAGCCAAAGAAGAAGTCAAAGAAGTGGTGGACTTTCTCAAAGATCCTCAAAAATTCCAGAAACTCGGCGGTCGCATTCCCCGGGGCTTGTTGCTTGTTGGGCCACCTGGTACTGGTAAAACCTTGCTCGCCAAAAGCATTGCAGGCGAGGCGAAAGTGCCTTTCTTCAGCATCTCCGGTTCCGATTTTGTTGAGATGTTTGTGGGTGTCGGTGCTTCCCGCGTTCGGGACATGTTCGATAACGCCAAAAAGAACGCGCCTTGCATCATCTTCATTGACGAAATCGATGCGGTGGGCCGTCAACGGGGTGCAGGCTTGGGCGGTGGCAATGACGAGCGAGAGCAGACCCTCAACCAGATGCTTGTCGAAATGGACGGATTTGAAACCAATCTGGGCGTGATCGTCGTGGCGGCCACCAACCGGCCAGATATTTTGGATGCCGCCTTGCTACGACCGGGGCGTTTTGACCGTCAGGTCTATGTGACTCTGCCAGATATTCGCGGCCGTGAGCAAATTTTGGCTGTACACATGCGCAAAATTCCGATTGGCCAAGACATGAATCCGGCATTGATAGCCCGAGGCACTCCCGGCATGAGTGGCGCCGACTTGGCCAACCTGTGTAACGAAGCCGCATTGATGGCTGCCCGTCGCAATGCCCGTGTGGTTGAAATGCAGGATTTTGAAAAGGCCAAAGATAAGATCTTGATGGGCCCTGAGCGCAAGAGCATGGTCATGCCAGAGGAGGAGCGGCGCAACACGGCTTACCACGAAGCTGGTCATGCCTTGCTTGGTAAGTTGTTGCCCAAATGCGATCCGGTACACAAAGTGACCATCATCCCGCGCGGTCGCGCCCTGGGCGTTACCATGAGCCTGCCAGAAAAAGACCGCTACAGTTACGATAGTGAATACATGCTCAATCAAATCAGCATGTTGTTCGGTGGCCGCATTGCAGAAGAAGTTTTCATGCACCAAATGACCACGGGCGCCAGCAATGACTTTGAACGCGCTACGTCCATTGCTCGCGACATGGTGATGCGTTACGGCATGACGACGGCTTTGGGCCCCATGGTGTACGCCGAAAATGAAGGTGAAGTTTTCTTGGGTCGCTCGGTGACCAAAACGACCAACATGTCAGAGTCAACCATGCAACGCGTTGATGCCGAAGTGCGTCGCATCATCGATGAACAATACGCTTTTGCGCGCCGCTTGATCGAAGAAAACAGCGACAAAATGCATGCCATGGCCAAAGCGCTGCTCGAATGGGAAACTATCGACGT
>Ga0114962_10001591_pt1 | contig 19437 bp, 14 predicted proteins | sample C_130820_MF_Meta_FD_87017 | JGI IMG/M metagenome (GOLD analysis project Ga0114962, IMG submission 87017) | Freshwater microbial communities from Lake Croche, Canada to study carbon cycling - C_130820_MF_MetaG | ecosystem: Environmental > Aquatic > Freshwater > Lake | place: Lake Croche, Canada... | reverse complement strand
CGCCAATCGGGTGGTCCCTCGGATGACAGACTCGGTAAAAACGGAAAGACGTGTGGCAGTGGCTGGCATGTTTCGTCGGAATGTTCAAACGCACCCTAACGAGAAATGATCTGGCTGTCGATCCCGTCCTCAGATCTTCGAATGACCAAACTTGGCCAGATCCTCAATAGCGGCGGTAGCTGCTACGGTACCCTCCGTAATAGGACCCTCGATGGCTGTCGTACCCCCTCCGGTACTGGTGGTGATCGTTGTGATCATTTGCCAAGGAATACCCCACCACCCCAGCAGCAGCTGCCCCAGCAATAGCGACTCTCGGGTCCACCGCTTGAATGGAACGCCCGCGGGAATCATAGGCGTTCATGCAACTGACGACCGAAAAAACGCTGACCGCCAGTAACAGAAAACCCAACCTGCGGAAAAATGGGATAGTATTCATCTTACTGACAAGAACGTCGATAAATCGATGATTGCAAACTGAATCGATCAAATCCTGACCATCCCGCACGCATCGGAGCGTAACGATCTACCTTCCCGATTTGTTCGCCTTAGCCTCAGCCTTTCTCTTCTTCGCCGCTTGCTTATCAGAGCCTGCGTCGGCAACCACATCCTCAACCTGAAACTTACCCGCCTGCCGAAGGGCAATCACCCACTCCGGTCCAACATCGGCAAGCGTCAACGGCTTGATCCGCTTCATCTCTTGCTCCACTGACCAATTCGACCGGACACCTTCGCTCTTAAACCCCTTGTCCGCAGCCTCAAATTTGCATTTTCCCCCCACCAGTAGATTGCCCACATATTGGTTATTGGTAGGTCGGAAACGGCTGAATGGCAGCCTCGAATCAACCACCGTACCAACCACCGAAACACCTCCATCTGGTCTAACAAATCGATTGTTTTTGATGAGGCAATCCTCTGGCAGCAGCACCATCTGCGACTGTGGCCAGCGCTTCTGATAGTCCGAGCCGATTTCCAAATCAACGGAAGCACTGCCAATCACCACGTTATTCAAAAGCGTGAGCTTCTGCACCTGCGGATAAAATGCAGTACGCTGCGGCGGTCCACTCGTCGCCGCCTCAGAAAAACCCGGTTGATAGTCTTTCGTGAGAGCCTCCTTGATGTATTCTCCTGATGAGACACGAATGCCATAATCACAGTCTAGCACAAAATTATTCTCAACGAGATTATTCGAGCCCGACATCCGAAGCCCGTGCGCCCCGTCAACCCCTTGCCCTAGCACAATGTTTTCCCTAACAACATTGAAGCTACCACGCCGGATGTTGATGCCACCACGAGAACTGATCACGGTGTTATTCTGAACGAGATTGCGGTTCGATTTGAGCGAAACTGTTTCCGTGCCCTCACCATCGGCATGATCGAAAAGGTTCCCGTCCACGGTGAAGAAGGCTCCGTCAGTCCCCACCTCGTCGTATTTCCCATAGCCCCAAACGCGAATGATCTCGCGACCATTACCATCATTGTATGGGATATTTTTGAAACAGGAATGAGTCACGGAATTGTGACGACTGTTGTCGATCGAGTTTCCAATGAGTGGATGCATATTACTCTTTCCCTTAAAATAACAACGGTCTACTAGATTGTTGTCTCCCTCGAAGAAAACCCAATAGCTCTCAGTGCGAAAGCTGGGTGGATTATAGTCTACAATCGCGGTGTTACGGATGATCCCATGGTGCGAGTTGAGACTGATGACGCAGCCTTTTTCAATCCAGCCTCGGGTAAAATAGAAGCCGTCAATGGTCACAAAGGGTGCCTTAACCTCAATGCTTGAGCTTCCTACTAGAACCGTCTCACCTGGGATGTCCGCGCGGATGACTAATGGCCTAGTGGCACTTCCACCTTTCGTGATGATCATCCTCAAATCTTTCCACTCGCCCGCATCGAGCACCAGTGTGTCACCTGGCCTCGCGGCTACTTGAGCTTTTTCCCACTGCGATGGATTCCGCACATGGATATCACGCGCAACGGCAGTACTTCCCAGCACGAGCAAACCTAAAACCAATGTTAAGTAAACGGATTTCAATGCGCGCTTGAATGATGAATGATGAATCATAGTTGTTGCTTGATACGACGCACACGAAATTGATCGATGCGCATGTGGTTCTTCAGAGTCCTAAAGCCGAACCAACCTTCTTGGAATGGGTTTCTGTCAAAAAAATCGAAAATGATATCGCCGTCACGCTTCAGGCCGATCCGATTTTGATCTGCAATGACTTGCAGGTGGATGGTCTTGTTAGGCACGTTCATGAGTTTAGGATCACTCAAGTCATGCTCAGGCAAAACCGGCCGAGAACCGTCACCCGGATATCGCCGGAAACGAGTGCTCGTGTTATCATTGGCTCCATAGCCAACGTAATAGAGTTGAAGCGGATGGTAGTTCTTAAAATCCCCGTGGCGTTTCGCGCTATTCGCAAAGAAGTCGCGTGGGCTTGCGGGGTCGGTCGCCATCCAGAAAAAATTGAGGTCGCTCACCCGATCATTCGCACCACCCTCCTTGACCATGGTCACATCAAATTCGATCAAAACCGAGCCACCGATCTTCTGCTTAAACCAAACGGTGCATCCACCTACATCATCGATGTCGAGCTTGCAATCGATGACACGCGCTGTCCCTCCGGGCATCTGTTCGACAACCCATTGAGAAAGGTCAGTTTCAAAATCATCAAAAAAAACCACCTCATCCACCGATAATTGATCCACTGGACTGGCCATCAGCCACGGCATCCCCGCTGTTGCAAGCATCAGTACGATCAATGGACTCGAAAGGATCTTCATTTGCTTCTCCAAAAAACTGGCAACTGCGTCTCTAGAAAAATCATGGCGGCGTCTCATCTAGGTGCTGTCAAGGAAGACCGAAAATCATTCATGCCATCACAAGTGGTCGCGACGGTCGGCTTGAACCGCAAAACATCGCTCTTGAGGCGCTTCAAGAAACCACTTGCCCGCTCACCACTCCATCCATATGGGCGACAGGCGATTCCAAGCTCAGGCAAGCAAGCGGTTAGATAAGATTCTAACAGAGCGGAGTAGCTGTACTGCTCAGTGATGGAATCCCCACAAATGGCAAGCCGATCACCCTGCTTCAAAATACAGGTGGTCGTCGGTGGAGGCAGAACCAAGACATAATCTGACAACTCCTGTGTCTGACTTGAAATACCAGCCGAAAATGCAAGTTGTACAAAACACAATAAAGGCAGACCAATCATGCGGATCATGAAGCAGAGGAGACACCCATGCCTTACCCGCTTGCAAGCACCAAACTTGAAATATACGCACGCACTGATCGATTCCGCTGCTTATCGCAGATGCCTCATTAAATTTTCCACTTGAGGAAGGGCCAATTTGACGCCATGCATACAGTTGACTTTATTATGAAAACCATCCTCATCATCGTCGCAACGTTATGTTTGATCACCACGTGCCCCGCCGAGTTGTGCCAAGAAGTCGTGCGTGACTCCTCAGGCCGAGTCATCCAGAGAATTCAACATCAGTCGACTAACGGCAGAGCCGCAAAATCCACCGTGCGTGATGCCTCAGGCCGCATCATCGGCACCGCCACCAGCCAAACCAATGGCTGCGCGACACGCACCGAGTACCGAGATGCGAGCGGCCGCCTCTCAGGCACATCGACCACCCAACCCATTCATGGACAATCCTCTCGCACCACCTACCGGGATGCGGGCGGCCGCATGGCAGCAAGCGCTGAAACCAGTCAATCGACTGACTCCACCAGCCGCACGCAATTCCGTGACGCCTCGGGACGCATCACTGGCAGCGAAAACACAACCACCAGCCGATCCGGCACGATCTCTACCACCCGACGCGATGCGTCTGGCCGCCAAACGGGAACTAGCTCCGGAAATGAAAAATGTGCTAGCATCACTCGAGTTCCCACCCCGCCTCAGGCCACCAAAAAATAGGTTATGATTTGATAACAAGTTTGAGCCAGGACCCCCATGGCCCAGTACATCACCAAATGCAATTTCACTAGATCTGCATCATGGCCACATTCATTGACCCACGTAAGCTGCGCTGAAAACTGCCGTTGCCGTGCGCGACACCCGATAAAATCGTGATTTGTACCGTGTCGGTAAAGCCGCTTCGCTATCTACCACCGAAGTTAGGGTGTTACTTGATGCTCCAAGAATACTGGCTGCTAATGTCGTCCACGTGGTGAGATTGTTGGAGGCTTCAACCTTGTAAGTCCCTCCCTCGATGCTGTTCCAGGTGAGCGTAACGTTACCCGTATCTTGATTCACCACAGGCGCGAGCATGACTTCTGAAGTGCGCGGTCCGCCCGTGTACGCCGTGGTGACAGACTCGGTGATATTGCCACCGACCACACGGCCTCCGGTGGTTTTGCCGCTCCAGTACCGCCCGATCGAATAGGGAAATGCAGGCACACCATTTGCATCAACTGGAATGAAATAGGCATAAGTCCCACCCGGAAACTCTGGAGTCACACAACTGCGCCCGTTGGGCTTGTCGAGGTCATAGTCGACACCTTGTAGGTAGTGGGCACCTGTGGCCGAATTTTTCACACGATCTCCAAGGAAATCAAAGTCTTCCGCATACCACCCGATGGGGAAACTCACAGAGACATCTGGCCCAAAGTTGGCACTGGTTAGCATATAGTCACTACTGCCAAGGCTACTCGTAAATGTATGAAATAAAGCCGCCCATGCAGCAAGTGAGTTTCGACCCGCGGTAGCGAGGTTAGTGGTGCCGTATGAGCCATCCCGCGGCACATGCCCCGACACCATGCGACGCACCGCACTGTTCGGATCCATCGCGCTGGAGTATCCATAGGGTCCGTAAATTGGATAGCCATCGTAGGCCCAACCGACGATGGGCGAATGGTGGAGATTGGTGGTATTTTCCGTGTAGGTCTCTGTTCTAACTCTTGAGACTGGATTGGTGGTGATGGTGTAGGTGAGGTTGTCCCCAAGTTGGTAGCGCAACGCGCGCGGGTTGGCGTGATAGTGGTAGCCTCCATCCGGCGCGGGGTGACCAAAGCCGCCATCGAGAATCGGGCCCTCCGCCCCTGTTGCATTGCGGATCCAAACATCACTTTTGTTTCCAGGAATGCCGCCAGACGTTACGCCCGCATCCTTGGCGAGCGCGGTGTCATACCCTTGCCCATCGCCCAGATTGGCAATGGTCACGCCATTGACCAACACTCCCACTGGCCCTTGCCCCACTTGGTCTGCCACCTGATTGGCAAGGGTGACTGGGGTCGGGTAGCGCGGAATTTTTGAGGTAAGTGTACGGGTCGTGGGCCATAAACCGTTCACCGTGGTCTTGGTGTATTCTTTATACCAGGGCCCCATCGGGTGACTCGCAAGATCTGCCGAGCGCACATAAACAAAGTTGTTTGAATAGAGAATCTGTTGCACATCGGCATAGGCGGGTGCGGCTTGGGTCGGACTGCCATTGTTTTTCGTGATGCCCGTCGAGGGCCAAACCGCAACGGGCGAGGTCGTCGTGGTCTCCGTCACCCGAGCGTATTGCGTCGATTTCGCGGTCATCCACGACGTCAGACGTGGGTCTGCCCGCAAACTAAGTATGCCAGCGATATAAAGTACCAGGAAATAGAACTTCATCGCTTTGATATTACGTGAATTAAGAAACGAACCAAGATATCAGTTCCTCTTCACTCGATAAAATCGCTTCTGATTGGAATTTGCCGAACCCACATCAACGAACGACGTTGCCGTCAACACATCTGCTGGCGCAGGCAAAACGGTATTTGTCGCGGCTGGCAATGCTGAACTTAACGTCGTCCAAGTTTGAAGATTCGTTGAAGCCTCTACTTGATAAGACCCCCCTTCGACACTACTCCACGTGAGAGTGACACTACCAGTTGAGGCGTTAACACTCGGGGTACTCATCACCTCCTTGGCATTCAAACCACCACTGTTAAACAACTCGGTCACACCGTTCGTGGGCACAGTTACGTTCATCGCCGCCCCTGACTTTGGACCATAATATTGCTTTCCTAACATGTAAGGGAATGCCGGAATTCCTTTTGCATCAATGGATACAAAGTAGGCATAAGTACCACCTGGAAATTCTGGAGTCACACATGTCCGCCCATTGTACTGATCGAGATCAAATGTCCCAGTAGGGCCCTGAGTTTGTCCACGATCTCCCAGATAATCGTAGTCACCAATGTACCGACCAATTGAGTAGGAAGTAGGGCCACTTGCATAAGAAGTGGCAGGACCGTAGAGGCTTGCGGTGGCGAGTATATAATCACCACTGGTGTTGACTGTTCCCGATCCAGGGTAGTTTGCCAAAGTTGCAAATCCCTCGACGATTGCAGCCCATTTGGGTAGCGTCGTGCGACCGGTGGTAGCGATATTGGTCGTTCCATTCAGACCATTCCGAAGAACAAAACCACTGCGCATCCTGGTCACTGAGCTGCCGGGATCAAGCGGTTTCGAATATCCATATGGACCATAAATCGGAAAACCATCAAAACTCCAGCCCAAGATGGGCGAATGATGAAGGTTAGAAACGTCTTCTGTGTAGCTATAGGTGTGATTGCCCGAGTCGTAGGTCGCCTGCATGTTGTCTCTGAGCTGGTAACGCAACGCCTTCGGTTCCGCATGGTAGTGATATTGACCATTGAGGCCAGGTTGATGCGCAAACCCCGGATCGAAAGTCACCGCCTCCACTGCAAGAGCGTCACGCCACCATGGATGAGTCGAATTGGTTTGACCCATTGAGTCGCTCCCAGTCACCGCAGGCGATGAGGCTGCCTGCACAAATCCGAAAGCATCACCGAGATCGTAAATGACCACGCCATTCACCATCACACCGATTGGACCACCAGTGTGAGCGGTTTTAGCTGTCGCTGGGTTAACCGTTGGCGGAGTCAAAGGCAATTGAATCGTGAAATTCTGTGACACTGGCCAAAAACCAAAAAGGCCAGTTCCGCTGGATAGGAAAGGCCCCATCGTATAAGAAGCCAGTCCGCTTGAGTTAATGTAAACATTGGTGGATGTTTAGCGAATCCTCTGAATATCGGCATAAACGGGTACCGTTTGTGCGAGGCCATTGGAATTCCCGTTGGTAATCCCTGTGCTTGGCCACACCGTGACAGGGGTGGTGTTCACCGTCGGAGTTGAGGTGGTTTTGGTCTGTATCACCCGCGCAAGCACGCTTGAGTTCTGGGTGAACCATGAAGTGAGAATAGGATCCGCTTGTGCCATCCACGCAGTCATCAGCAACATAGAAAACGCAATGGAACGAGAGCTATAATGAATGGTCTTCAAGCGATTGGGATTTTAAGTTGCTGCTTTAACCGTAGTGGTGGCGATTTGTTGCGCGAAGTCGGATGATATGAGGACAAGCCACCGCCCCGACCGACCTTTTGCCCCGTAAAATCTCTTGCGGATACCACCAAGCCAATGTTGTCTCATGCGGTTGACTGCTTAATTCTAACAATGCTCAATTGGCGAGATCATCATCGAACTATCGAAACCCAGCGCTCATGCATTCCGATTCATTTTCACCAAATCCATTAAAAACAATGATTCCACAAAACACACAACTTCAAAGACTTTGGACCGCGTTGATGTTGGGTCTAAGCTTGGCACTCATTGCGTCAGAACATGCGATCGCTCAAGGCCTACCTAACCCCTACCGCATGGTCGATGGCTGGGCGAAGTTGCCAGACAGTCGCCCCATGGGTGCGGTGGGCGATCTAACACTCGCGCCGGACGGCCAACACCTCTGGGCGATCATTCGGTGTTCCTCGACTGAACCTAAGCAGTTTGGCTGTGAATGCCTCGACTCCGATTTGGACCCAATCCTCGAATTCGACTTGGCTGGCAACGTGGTCCGCAGCTTCGGCGGCGGCAAGTTCATCTGGCCACACGGGCTTGGCGTGGACTCAGAAGGCAACGTCTGGGTGACGGACGGCGTGGCCACGAAGAAGACGCCCAAGGGCACTCGGGGACATCAAGTCATCAAGTTCAGCCCGACAGGGGAAATCCTCATGACGCTCGGTACCGCTGGCACCCCGGGCAATTCAACGACCCTCCTCGAATCACCATCCGACGTCGCAGTGGCTCGTAATGGCGATATCTTTATCGCCGATGGACACAGCTTCGACGATGGCAACAACCGCATCGTCAAATTTTCCAAAGACGGCAAATTCATCAAATCGTGGGGCAAAACCGGCTATGCTCCCGGTGAATTCCGCATGCCACACTCGATCGCCATCGACCTGCAAGGCCGCGTGTTTGTCGCTGACCGCGGCAACAACCGGATCCAAATCTTCGACCAAGAAGGCAAATTTCTCGCGCAATGGACGCAATTCGGCCGCCCCAGCGGGATCACCTTTGACCAAAAGGGCGCAATCTACGTTACGGACTCGGAGTCTGATGAGGTGGAAAACCCGGGATGGGAGATGGGCATTCGCATCGGCGACGCGCGCACCGGATGGCTCAATGCGTTTGTCCCCTACCCTTGGGGCGACCCCCGCGAAACGAAGGGTACTGCCGCAGAATACGTCGCAGTGGATCGCGACGGCAACCTCTACGGCGGCGAACCGAGACCAAGGAAATTACAAAAATACATCCGTGTTCGGCCTTGAATTCATTTGTCCTAACACCAAAATCTAATGGATTAAAATCTCCGACCCATTTCACAATCTAACAAATCGATCAACACCAATTTCACTTCCCATCTATCATGAGCCCAAAATCAAATCGGACACTCGCGCTGCTCATTTCCGCGTTTACGGGATTCATCCCCACCCTTCATGCTGCCCCTCTAACAAACCCACCGAACGTCCTCTTCATTGTCGCCGACGACCTAAGGCCCGAACTTGGCTGCTACGGTAAAACCTACATCCACAGCCCTAACATCGACCGCATCGCGGCCAAGGGCATGGTCTTCAACCGCGCCTATTGCCAGCAAGCGGTTTGTGCCCCGACCCGCTCAAGTTTGCTCACGGGAACCCGCCCCGATACGACCAAAGTCTGGGACCTCAAGACCCATTTCCGCGCCGCGCTGCCAGATGCAGTAACCCTCCCCGAGCATTTCAAAAAAAATGGTTATTTTGTCCAAGGAATGGGCAAGGTGTTCCATGGCGGATTCAATGACCCGCAGTCGTGGTCCGTGCCTTGGGTGAATCCAAAAGCCCCCGTTTACGCCCTGCCCGAAAACGTCGAACTCAATTCCCACCGCCCCGCAGGTGAACCCGACGGCGATGGCGAAAGCCGACCGGTCGTGGCTGGCGAAAAAGAACCGAACGCGCCGGGCGAAATCGCGCCAAACCGCTTAAACACCCGTGGCCCCGCATTCGAGTGCGCCGATGTGCCAGATAACACTTACACCGATGGCAAAGTCGCCGACCTCGCCATCCAAGCGCTTCAAAACATCGCGAAAAACAAGCAACCGTTCTTTCTCGCAGTCGGACTGGTGAAACCGCACCTCCCATTTGTGGCACCCAAAAAATACTGGGATCTCTATGACCCAACCAAAATTCAGTTAGCCACAAATCCATTTAAACCCAAAAATGCTCCAGACTACGCAATCCTCCCTGGCGACGAACTCCGGATGTACCATGATATCCCGAACGGCCATCTCCCCGACGATCTAGCACGCCAGCTGAAACACGCCTACTACGCCAGCATCAGCTACTCGGATGCCCAAGTCGGCCGAGTGCTCGATGAACTCGACCGCCTTGGTCTCAGTTCAAACACGATCATCGTCCTCTGGGGCGACCACGGCTGGAAACTCGGCGAACATGACTCATGGGCAAAACACAGCAATGTGGAACATGATGTGAACGCTCCATTGATTCTATCCGCCCCTGGAATGAAAAACACAGGCACTCGCAGCGATGCCCTCGTCGAATTCGTCGATGTCTATCCAACACTCGCTGACCTTGCGGGACTTTCACTGCCAAAACAGTTAGAAGGCACGAGCTTCACGCCACTCCTCGATGATCCCAAGCACCCATGGAAATCCGCAGCATTCAGCCAGTACCAACGCAGCCGCGTCGCCACTCATGGGCCGGATCTCATGGGCTACACGATGCGAACCGATCGCTACCGCTTCACAGTTTGGGTGGATCAAAAAGACCACTCCAAAGTGGACAGCATCGAGCTCTACGACCATCAAAACGACGATCAAGAAAACACCAACACCGCCAAGGACCCTGCCAACGCCAAACTCATAGAAACTCTCATGGCCCAATGGAAACTCGGCTGGCAAGCAGCAAAACCGGCGGGCTTTTAGAAAGCCCAAAAATTCTAGCAGATTCTAATTGAATCCAATAAAACCAAGCTGCTCGCCATGAGGTTACCAATCACCATTTTCCTTGGCCTAGCAGCATTCTTCGGCATTGGCACTGCCGCACCCCAGCGACCCTTCCCACAACATGTCACCTACACACCGGGCGTGCTGAAGCCAACCCATGTGTCTCAGCCGGAAATGGACGCGGCGGTGGTCGCCCACTACGATGCGTGGAAAGCCACCTACGTCAGAACCCTAACCAACACCGAGCCACTCCAAAAGTGGATCAAGTTTGACAAGTCGGACTCCACCGTTTCCGAAGCAATAGGATATGGAATGGTGATTGCCGCCTACATGGCTGACCATGCGGACTTCGATGCCTTGTTCCACTACACCAAGGCCCACCCTTCGCGCATCGGTAAAAACCTCACCGCCTGGAAGCAGTCGCTGAAAGGTGGCTCCATGCACAATGTCTCGGGTGCAGATTCTGCGACCGATGGCGACATGGACATCGCTTACTCTCTGATCCTCGCTGACCGCCAGTGGGGATCAAATGGGCCGATCCATTACCAAAATGAAGCACTGCGCGTCCTATCAGACCTACTCACCTACTGTGTCAATCGATCTGATTCAAGCATCCTCCCTGGCGATTGGGCATCCCAAGATGCAACGCCACACTCGCGCGCATCGGATTACATGGTCGATCACCTGTTAGCCTACGCCGACTTCGACACCGCGCACGCAGCTGAATGGATGAAGGTCTATAACCGCATCACCACCATCGTAAGTCACCAGTTTGCAAATGGCAGTGGTGAGACCGGCCTCATGGCTGATTTCTATGTGAAATCCGGTTCCGACTATATTCCCGTGACCAAAAAATACCTCGAAACCCCTCACGACGGAGACTGCTCCTACAATGCTTGCCGGATCCCATGGCGCTTACCCATGGCCTACATCCTAACAGGCAAGCCGGACCTCAAAGATCCACAAGTGAAAATGGCCAACTGGATTTCGTGCACGACCGATAAGCAACCGCGCAACATCAAAGCCGGTTACTGGGTCACCAATGGCCCTAACGGCAACGTCTTTGGGAACTACAACGACCTAGCATTCACCGCCCCCTTCGCCGTGAACGCGATGCTTGGTAACGACCCGCAATGGCTCAACCGCCTCTGGACCTCGATCACCGGTGGTGACTTCGGGCCTTCCCAAGGTTATTTCGCCGACGCCATCCGCTTGCAGGTCCTACTTGTCGTCTCCGGCAACTGGTGGTTCCCCGCCCATTGAAGAATGGTGCACGCTGCAGGGTTCGAACCTGCGACCCCATCCGTGTGAAGGATGTGCTCTACCACTGAGCTAAGCATGCAATGCCAGAAATTCCCCGCGAGGCGGCGACTTGGGAGGCAAGAGGTAGGAGATAGGCACTGACTTGGCAAGCAATTCAGTGCTTTTCGGCGGATTTTAAAATTCCTGCTTCGTCCGACGGGGTGCTGAAGCTTAGGCTTTGCGCAGCAAGAACCGTGGCCCAGATTCCAAAAGACAGCGTAGAAAAAGTACTCGAAGCGACGGACATCGTCGATTTGATCGGCTCCTACATTCAAGTGAAAAAGGCAGGGTCGGCGTACCGAGCGAATTGCCCGTTCCACCACGAGAAAACCCCCTCGTTCTACATCACTCCATCGACCCAACGTTTTCACTGCTTCGGCTGCGGCAAGGGCGGCGATGCCATCGCGTTTGTGCGGGATCACGAGAATCTGCCGTTCGTCGATGCAGTGCGCAAATTGGCGTCACGTGCGGGCATCCACATCATCGAGGAAGATTCCGATCCCAATGCCGACCAATCGCGAAGAACGCGTGGACGTTTGTTAGACATTCATCGTGAGGCTACCGCATTTTTCCACGAGTGCTTGATGCGCGCACCTGAGGCGGAGCATGCGCGAGCCTACATGAAATCGCGCGGGTTCGGCAGCACGATGGCTGCGGGTTGGTCAGTCGGCTGGATGCCAGATCGGCCGCAAGTGTTTTTGGATTGGGCACGATCGAGGAAATTCAGCGGCCGCGATCTCGTGGATTCGGGCCTCGTCAAACTGAAAGAGGACGACCAACCCCGATCAGGACTGTTCGTGCGATTTCAAGACCGCTTGATGTTCCCGATTCGCAATGAAATGGGCGACGTCATCGCATTCAGCGGTCGACAGCTCCGCGAAAATAAAAACAGTGGGAAATACATCAACTCGCCGGAAACTCCTATTTTCAAGAAATCCAAGGTGTTCTTCGGACTCGACCGCGCAATCAAACCGATCCTCAAGGAAAAGGCCGCTCTCTTGTGCGAAGGACAAATCGATGCGATTTGCTGCCACGAGTTGGGGATTGCTCACGCCATCGCCACCTGCGGCACCGCCTGCACACAACAACACGCTCGTCTCCTTAAACGCTACACCAGCAGCGTACTAATCTGTTACGATGCCGATAACGCGGGACTGGCAGCGACCGAGAAGGCCTATCGCGAACTGGTCCCCGAAGGCCTTTCAGTTAGAGTAGTTGAAATGCCCGCCGGCGACGACCCAGACAGCTTTCTCAAATCCCATGGTGAAGCGGCATTCCGGCAGTTGCTCGCAAATGCCAAGGAGTTCTTCGATTTCAAGCTCGAACGCGCCAAAGCAAACGGAGCATTTAACTCTGCCACCGAACGCTCAGCGGCCTTGAAGGACTGCGCCGACCTGCTTTCCCTCATGACCGATTTCGCGGCGCGAGAAAACCAGCTCAACATCGTGGCCACCCACCTCCAAACATCGACCACCGCCTTGCGCGACGCGATCGCTCGTGCAAAGGCACAGCCGAAAAGGAATTTCATCGAAAAATCAACCGACCTAACGGATTCGAACACCCCTTCTGAGCCATCCCCACTGCACCGAATCGTCGCGGTGCTTTGCCATCTAGCACTTTCCTCAGGACCCGCCCAGCGGTTTCTCGGAGAACAATTTGAAACATTGCACGAAGCCCATCATTGGCTAGAGGGCGTTTCACTGCTAGAAACGATCTTGGGTGCGGCACCCGATCCATCATCAAATGCAGCCGTGAACACCTTCATGAGCAGCCTATCGGAGGCGGATCGCCTCGCACTTGCCCGCGAGACGATGCCACAAGACGGAGTACCGTCCGACGGCTTGCAGGCCGCCGAGCAAGCGCTTTGCCTACTATCCGCAACGGTCTTGCAGCGGCGGGATTCGGCGGTCAAAACCGAGCTGAAACAGCCCGGACTCAGCACCGAGCGGATGCTTGAACTCCTCCACGAAGCCAAAGAAATCAGCAGCCTGCTTCGCGGTATCGGACAGCGGTCAGAGTTTGATGACGAATTGCCGGCCTCGACCTGGAAGGACAAAGCACCTCCATGGAAGAAGTGGCAAGACCGACCGCGCCAATCATAGGCACTTCTCAGCCAGAGCAATATCCCTTGATCAATTCGATCGGGTCCCTAGCATCTTCAAGGTAAGCAAGCTCCCGATTTGATTCGGCCGCATTGCCTTTTCACGCAGCGCACGCGCAGCCCAGTCAACATTCATCATTCAATCTCCTTGCCGATGCATCCAAGTTATTTGCCCGTATTTTTCTGGAGCCTCATCATTTTCGTCTCGTTTCTCGGGTACGGAGAAACCCTGCGCCGCGCACTGAATCGCACGGAGTTCCATGATCTCGGTTGGGGACTCACCTCCGCATGGGGCATGGCAACCGTCCTAGCAATCGGCGGGCTTCTGATGGCATTCCATCTCGCCATCACCCCCATTCTGACCGCGGTCGTCGTACTCGGTGCAGCACTCGGTCTATTTTATGGTGTGAGCAGCATCATAGGCGGCAAAGTATCACGTTCAACGTTTCAGTTCCCTCTATCCGATCTCATCCTCTACCTCCTTGCCGCGATTGCCTTCGCCTCATCAATCGCTTGGTCGAGTCAAATTGATCCTAACGATGACTTGATCTGCTACCTCATGCTGCCAAAGAAAATCCTCTCCACTGGCACGCTCATCGAACCATTCAGCTTTCAGCGAGCAGGCACCTTCGGCGGACAAGCGCTCTTGCAGGCACTGGTGATGATTGTCGGAGCCGAGCGCAATGGTCACGTCCCAGACCGCGGACTGGCGATGGTCATGATGTTTGGCCTACTCGTGCATGCCACTCGCGGACTGCGCGGCCAACAAGCGGTGGTCCGCTTTCTGCTACTCTTCGCATTCTGGCTCGTGCCCGTGCCACGCATTAGCACTCATGGTGCCATCAATGGAGGAATGCTTCTGGTTTCGATGCTCGCAACGCGTGAGCTTGCACTCAAGGCCAAGGTCAAATCATGGATTTGCTTTATTCCCGTTGGCTTACTTCTCGCTGGGGCCTGCTGCATACGCCCGACATTTACAGTATTAGCTGGGGCTATTTTTTTAGCGCTCTGTCTTAAAGAGTCACTAAACGTATTTAAAACTAGACCAAATATTGCACGAACATTTTCCCCATATGCAATCACATTCGTCGTTGCGCTTGTCTTGCTTGTGCCATTTATGCTCGTTCTTTTATCATCCAATGGAACTCCAATGATTCCCCCATTCAGTGGATATGTGAGTAAGGCCTATCAAATTTATGCCTTTAACGATTTTTGGAAGGACATGGGAGCAGTCCTTTCCTTTTACACGACACCGGAAATGCTCTGCATTCTTGGCCTTCTCGCAGTAACAGTAATCTTCAAAATCCATGAGGAAATCGCGTGGATCGTGATTGCATCTCTCCTTGCCGCCTCGGTTATTGTGAATCGGTATGGAGCTATGGCGTATCTCGATCAATATCGTTTTATCTACCCATTACTTGTTCCGCTAGCCCTTTGGTTCATTTGTAAATTGCTTCAAAAAACTTCATCAGAAAAACTATTTGAGGGGACACCGCTTAAGGAAAAGATGCTTTGGCCAATAGGTGCCACTTCGGTTGCTTTAGCTGCCTTCATTTTAGTCAATGCCGCGCAAGGTAGCCGCGAACTCCGAGAGCAATTCGTTAGCATACCCGAACAAATAAAAGAGGTTAAGCCATTCTTTGATCCCAATCTAAAAAAAGCCTATGAGGGCCTTCAAAACCTTGTCCCCCCCGATGTGAAAATTTTAACCATGGTGGATGCCAGCTATTGGCTGGATTTCAAACGGAACACGATCTATTCAATCAATGCTGTTGGCAGTTCTAGCCCACCGCCCGGAATGCCATTCCAAAAAGGTCCGCATGCACTCGCCAACTACTTGAAAAGTTTGGGAATCCGATACGTGATCGCCGTAGACTTCAACAATGCCGTTTTACTCTACACCCGAAAATTGTGGGCTGAAACAACTCGTCCAGAATGGATCTATCCTCAGATTTGGCGTCCACGCTTCCTCGATGTAATGGATAATTTCGATGCTCTCGATAAAGAAGGCACTGTCATTGCCCGCGCTGCAAACGCTCGTCTTTTTGACTTAGGTCCCTAATTGAATCCGCCACCAATGGATCTAAACCTATTGAATTCACTTGGAGTTTTCAAACGAACTCCGGATGAGTGTCGCAACGGTCGGCCTTGGCCTGACCTCGACAAGATGCTGATATGCGAATAGAGAAGGCCACAAATGCGCTGCTCTCGAATTGAAAGACGTCATAAAACGTCCAAGAAACGTATGCCCTAATGCCAACTCATAGGGTGGAGGTATGCTGTACCAACTTTGGATATCATAGCCACATTCTTCCATCAATTCGCGAAGCGAATGCTTTGTAAATAGAAATGCATGGGTATCGTCGAGAATCCCTCTACGTCCATAATTGAGTCGCCCAAGTAACGCAAAACTAAGGCGCAGAGGCAAGAAGGCCGTGTTAGGAACACTGATGATCACCTTGGCCGGTGGGTCATCGAGGTCACGACGCAGATGATCAAGCAATATGACGTGATCCTGCCGTGGGAGGTGCTCGATTACATCGAGAAGAAGCACCACATCGGCGGGAGGGAGGTCAAAATCAAACTTCCTCGATTTTCTAACGTCGCAAAATATTCTTTGATGCCTATCCACCTCTCCGCGTCGAAAATCGCAATCAACAATCGCCACCGTACAATGCTTTTTATCGGCAAGTTCATCGGCAACCCAACCATTGCCACTTCCGATATCGAGCACCTTGCTGCCTTCGGGAACCAAGCTCATGACCACTTGGTGGGACGAATGCTTCAGTCCAAGCTTCGATTCGTATCGTCTACTAGGAGGAACTAGATCAAACCGGCGACAATAGAAAATACCCTTTTTGGTGAGCCAATCGTGCCAGCAACTGCGGATGCAATCATAAAAATAGCGCCAACCGTTCACATGGCAGACCTCGTCGCCATAATGGGTGGGAATCGGAATCTCACGAAAAACAGCACCCACCCGCAGCATCTGAATCAATATGTCCGTATCGAAGTGGAAATTGTTGGTATTGTGGTGGAACGGTATTCGCTGCAGCGCATCGCTCCGATAAGCGCGGTAGCCGGTGTGAAACTCGCTAAGGTCCGCACCGACGATTCGATTCTCGAGCCGAGTGAGCACTTGATTACCGATCCATTTGTAAAGCGGCATCCCGCCGGCTAGAGCATCCTTCTTGCGCAACATCCGCGAACCAAGCACCACATCCGCATTCTCCTCGAGAATGGGCGCAAGCATCTCCGGCAACAATTCCGGCGCGTACTGCCCGTCTCCATGCAGCATCACCACCGCCTTGTAGCTCTCCTGGATTGCAATCTGGTAGCCAAGCTTCTGATTTCCCCCATAGCCAAGATTCTTCGGGTTCTTGAGCACCCGCGTCGGGATCGGGCAAGTCAGCGCCGCTTTTTGCCCGATCGCGTAAGTCGAATCCGGAGAAGCATCGTCGCTCACGAGAATCTCGCAGTTTGGCGGAAGCCGGTCGTACGGAATACGCCGAAACACGCTTTCAAGATGCGCCTCGGCATTGTAGGCGACGATGAGAATGAGAGATTTAGGCTCTGATAGCGTCATGGGATAATTTTGTGTTAGCATTAATCTTAATTTTTATTCCAGCCATCGAATACCACGACTTGGCGGATCGCCTCCCAACGATTCACTTGGCTCACATCCAATTCATCCGTCACAGTTGCACTCTTGGCATTGTTTACAAGATAATGGAACACTTGCGCACCCCAAGTGTAGAGATAAGGCCCCACTTGGCTTTGACCTAGAAACTGCGTACCTGGTTGAACCCACGGAGGAGGCTGATTTCCAGGAACAACGACGATGTCACCCATCATCCAAACACGCCCCCCATTCCTTAGGGTAAGCCCTATATCTTCCAAAAGTGGAGGAATTGCTTCCTCTTTAGAATGCATGGCGGATAGCAACACATCCACTCTTTGAAAGGCTAGTTCATCTGGCTTATGTGGTGGCCAGACTTGGACTTTTGCGGGACCATGATAATACCTGACTAAGGAACAGGCTGGATACAATGGAGCAATGATGATAAGATCACCTTCTCTTGCGCGCTTGCGCATCAAATCAGCAACCAAATCAAGGTTGGTTAATTTTTGCCTCTGTGCCTTGAATGTTCCTGATGCAGTTATCGCGGTTAGCACAATGCACAGTCCAATCTGAATTGGCAATACAACTTTTCTCCTTCCCAGCATTGGCCACAAGCCATCGACTGCTGCAGAGACCACCGCACCAATGGGTATAAAATACCAAACCTGGGGAGGGACGTCAACAATCTGCAAGTAACACAGGAACCCGCCAATGCTTAACACCAATATCAATAAAATGTATACCCCAAATTCACGTGACTTTTCGGATATAGCACTGTTTTGCGATCCACACAAAATTTTCAAGGCGACAACAACACTCAGACCGATCGCCAGCAACCAAATCACTCCAAACCAAGCACCCGATTCCGACCATGCATCCCACCAACTTTTTGTTATAAGTTGCAACGTGATGTATTGAGCAACAGCCTCCTTTAAGATCCCCATTTCACTGAAGATTTTGAAATTTAAAAGAAGTGACAAAGCGGCAACGAATCCAATGCCTACCACTTTCAACAAAAGGCCCCAATCTCGACGAGACAATGCCACCGCACTGGCGGCGATACAAATCGCCAAAACGAAAAAGGCATTCCCATAAAGAGTCCATACCATGAGCACTGCCACAAGAGTGCATAGAATAAACTTTTTGAGAGAAGGTTCATGCAGTAGCCGCCACATCATTCCCATAAACAATACCGAAAGAGCAGCACCAAGCGAGTAGGCACGGATTGAATCACCCCATTGGATAACAGAGGGGCTTAGCGCAAAAAGAGCGAGAGAGAAAACAGGCAGGGAGTTAAAAACCTTCATGGCGCTCCAAACGATTACTCCCAATAACACCAGACCGCCTAGCATTCCGAACATACGAAGGTAAGTGTCATTTGCAGCAACTTCGGCTAAGGTTCCTCCCTTAAGCATCATCCAAATTCGCAGGAGAAAGACATTGAATAACGGGAACGAGTCATACTTTTGCGCCAAGTAAAAGTCGTGCCAATTCGCAGCTGATGCGACTTTTATCGAACTAATTTCATCTCGCCAGAGAGCTCCAGCACACATGAGCCTGTGAATATGCAGCCTAAAGGCCCATACAGCAAGAAGCACTACAGTTAGCCATTCCCAACAGGAACGTGAAACTTTTTCTGAGTTCCTGCTTTTGGAAAAAAGCGCTGCATTTGCCATGTCTTGCCCGACTTCGTCGCCCGGCAATTTAAAATAATTTTTCGAAGCTGAAGCTTTTCCAATACTATTTTTTTTCATGGTCTATAATGTTCTGTGGGATGCAATCGGCCAATTTCGAAAGATGATGACGAAGTGTGATAAAAACAAAGCTACCTAACGCATGTATTGGATAGGATGTGAAGCCAAGTGTCCATAGGCTTTAGGGTGCATGCGATTATCAGATCTGGTGGGTCTTGGATTTAAAGTGACTCATTACTAGATCAATCAAGGTACTCCAATGGGTTAAGCGCAGTTGGATGTGCGCGATACCAGTCAACCATCATCGCCAAGCCCTGTTCGAGAGTGAATTGAGAATGCCATCCCAGTTCGGCTTGAATTTTCTGGTTGTCTGCCACCCAGGTGGAAGTGTCCCAAGCTCGACTAGGCATAGTACCCCATTGCGG
>Ga0114962_10001590_pt1 | contig 19452 bp, 19 predicted proteins | sample C_130820_MF_Meta_FD_87017 | JGI IMG/M metagenome (GOLD analysis project Ga0114962, IMG submission 87017) | Freshwater microbial communities from Lake Croche, Canada to study carbon cycling - C_130820_MF_MetaG | ecosystem: Environmental > Aquatic > Freshwater > Lake | place: Lake Croche, Canada... | reverse complement strand
ATTGCCACTTAAATCAGTCCAGGTTGTTCCGGTGCCAGGGTAACTAGTTGAATTACTAGCATTTAAATATAATTGTAATCCAGATGTTACAAAAGTAGGGGTAACCATATCAATCACGGTTACCCCATTAAGAGAAACACCTTGTATGATCATAGTGCGACATAACCCCAATATACTGTTTGAGATGATCCACTGGAATTGTTAATACCAAAGTCAAATCTATTGGTAGTTGCACTGGGAGCAACACTAGATCGCACAATGGTATTTGATGTTCCTATGAACTGATTGGGTATGCTGGTAAAGTCAATAGGCGTTCCTCCACCATTGTAGACCCAAGCAAAATGCTGACCTACCACTGGTACATTGCTGTTGGTTACTGTAGCAGTGGCATTGTATGCAATAATCCCATTGGGAATACTACCCCTAACCCATATTTGATATGTACCGTTTTGTGGAACTGTGATGCTGTAAGTATTTGTTCCGGTAGTCACTGTCCATGATCCTGTTGTTGTTAAGGCAACTCCAGTTAGGCTAGAGCCACTACCAACAAAAGCACCAGTTGCGATAATATTACCAGGGATAGTTAAGTTACCAGTATTATTAAATGTTGCAGTATATGCGCCAGCAACTAATGAGACATTTGCGCTAGTACCAACTACATTGCCAGTAATAGAAATATTACCAACAAAATTAGATGCGATAACATTACCTGAAACTGTTAAATTACTTAAGGAAGTATTAGTAACAGCAGCAATTGCTCTTGCATTTGTAAAATATAAATTAGTTAATTCGGCTACATTGGCTGTCTTAAGATCAGCAACATTGGCCTTTAATGCAACATTGGCGTTCGTTGCATAACCTAGCATTATCACGTTAGAATCACTGTAGGTAGAAGAACCCCCGGTGGCAGTTGAATTAATTCTACCATTGGCATCAATAGTAATACTTTGACCGGCAGTTAAGGCAGCAACAGCTCTTGCATTAGTAAAGTATAAATTGTTTACCTCGGTAACGTTAGCTGTCGTTAATATTCCTGTTTGAGAAATACCAGACGCCAATTGAACATTAGATACGTTTCCAGTAACACCAGCTACAGTAGATCCTAAACTGCCTGTACTTGGTTCTCCGAGTTCAACCCATTGAAATGTATCCCCGTCACCAAAGAATAGATATTCAACAGCAGTATCTGCATGAATCCACAGATCACCTACATAAGGATTAGTTGGAGCAGAAGAAGAAACAGTTACATTGGCGGCATTAATTGATATAACGCCGGTTGCACTATCGTAAGAACCCTTACCATTTACATTACCAGAGGCAATGGTAATAGATTCTCTTGCCCTAGCATTAGTAAAATAGAGGTTGGTTAATTCAGAGATATTGGCTGTTGTTAGTAACCCGGAAGATGTAATTCCGGAAGCCAATTGAATGTTTGAGACGTTACCAGCAACCCCGGCAACGGTGTATGCAGCCGCCACATTGGCAGCATTAAACGCCAAAGATGCAATAGTAGAGGCATTACCAGAACTAATAACCACAATATTACCGCTGTTATCCTTGGTATACAACACCCTATCAACCAGGTTAAGTACTGGTTCTCCAACCAAAACATTAGCCGCACCTGGGATTTGCCCGGATAAGTAAGACCGTTTTAGTTGAATTTCTGTTGCCATTATTTCCTTGTTGACATTTCAGCCATTTCAGCTTTCAGTCTTCTTATCTCTTGCAATAAAGTTTCGTTTTGATCGCGAATGAATCTTGTATCGTTACTATTATTAGACTGTAATATTTTTATTTTTTCAATATGCTCATAATTTGCATTTAAGGTATCTTGAAGCTGTAGATTTAAATTATTCAAAACTTCTTGATGTCTTTTTTCTTGCTCTTCTAAAACTGATTGAACCTGGGCTTCTAATAACGTGTAATCGTTTTTTAATTTATTATGTTCTTCAATATTTAAATTTAAAGCAGGTAACTCTTCCACGTATTTTTTATACATGTCTCTCTCGTCATTAGCCATCTGAAGTTGTGACTCAAGAACGATGACCTGTGCCTGGAATGAATTTAATTTTTGATTGGTTCTGTCTATAATAACATTAAAAAACTTACTCTGATCTTCCATAATCACCTCATAAAAATACAATTATAATATATTTATAGCAAGTTTTTTAGTATGTTCCGCCGTCTATACCACCATATACCGGTGTACCATCAGAGCCTGCTTGTAATACTTGACCGTATGTTCCAGCTGCAGTCACTCTTAGTGCACCTGTAGCATTGCCGAACAAAATACCGTTAGTAGTAAATGTACCACGACCAGTACCTCCATCTCCAACAGCGATATTAGCAGTCAACCCCGATACTGTACCCCCAGTAATATTGGCTACCAAGGATGCAATTGTGTACCCTGCATCAGAGGTATTAATTACATTACCAGTAGGATTAACGGTAGAACCGGTAAATACTCTAAACTTATTGTCTGCATGGTCTTTGTAAAGACCGGAGTATTTTACTGTAGCACCTTCAACATACTCACCGAAAAAGCCAAGATCAAGGGAATTACCTGGATTAGCATTTCCAAATTTAACTAAAGAATCGTTTATACTAACGGTGGTAGTTTGAAGGGTAGTTGCAGTACCCCGAATAAACAAGTTACCCTGAACCGTTAGGTTATTATTAACAACAACATCATCAGGTAAACTTAATTGAACAGATGCATTGGATGCACTGACATTAATTTGATTGGCAGTACCAGATAAAGACGTAACACCAGTATTATATACTGAGATAGTATTATCAGATACAACGGTATTAATACCTGTACCACCGGTAATTCTGAGTGTATCGCCACTGTTGAATGTATCCGGGGTACCAGAGTTTGCAGCTAACGTAAACGATGTAGAAATAGCTGCATTAGAAGCAGAAGTTAGTCTACCCCACTGATCAACTGTAAACACTGGAATATTGGTTGCACCACCGTATGTAGCAGCAGTGACCCCAGTAGCTGATAGCGTTAAATTAGGAGTCCAGTTTTCACCAGTGGTACCAGAAACAATAATACCATTACCTGATGTAACGTTGCCAACATAGTTACCTGTTGTATCGGTACCCAATGCAACGGAATTTGCCTGAATAACAATTGCAGAAATATCTGCATTACCCGTACCATCAAAATAAGCAGAACCTGTAACGTCACCAGACAAATTAATGTATCTACCGGTATGCAAGGCGGTGGCAGTATTTGCCTGACCATACAATCTTGATGTGACAGTATTAAAAGTAACATCAGCAGATGTACCAACAGCTTGCCCGATACTGACAGTAATGTTAGAAGACTCACCAGCTTGACCGGATAAGGTGACACCAGTACCAGCTGTTAAATTGGCAACATAGTCACCAACGGTATCTGTACCCAGGGTAACGGAATTGCTGATTACATTTGCAATAATGGTAACATCTTGGGTACCATCAAATAATACATTACCTTGTAAGTCACCACCCAGGTTGATTCGTCTGGCTGTTTCTAATTTAGTTGCAGATGCTGCAACCCCGTTAATGGTACCAACAATATTACCATAAAATGTAGTGGCAGTAATAGCGTTGGCAGAAAAGTCACCTGCTGAATCTCGTGCAACGATTGTGCTACCAGTACGAAGGTTAGTAGCTGCATCTACCTTAGATGTATAATACTTACCACCAATGGTATGAATGTATTCATTACCGCTTGCATCTTGTACCTCAATGTACAATTTAGCTTGATCGCCATTATTACTTTTATCGTAGGAATAGGCTAATTCGCCTTCAAGTAAATCGGTTGTAGCTGGTGCTGCTACATTACCTGAGCGCTTAATTTGAATTGTGGTTGCCATCGTGGTTCCTAGTTATTATTGTTTTAGTACGTTCCGCCATCCACGCTTGTTACAGATACAACACCGGCAGAAATAGGCTGTGAAACCCACTTGTTAGTAGTTGTATCGTAAATAATAGTATAACCATCTTGTAAGTCGGTAGTATTTACATCAGCTAACGATTGTAGCTTACCACCTGTTGATTTAGTAACTGTAATACTCCCGGTTGCTCTTGAACCTTGATTTACAGATATGTTGTTAGTAGTTCTGACTGTGACTACCATTTATTTTGTAGCCTCTGGGTAAACGGTGACGATTCCTTCAACAAGTCTTTCAACTGTTGCGACATTGGAAACTAATTCGACATCATAAACGTACCTACCGGGTTTAAGGGCACTAGTTTGTGTAGAGGTTAAATCAAGTGAGACCGTGCCATCGGTAGGACTGGCAATATTGGCTGAAAATGCCACATTTGAATTTGTATAATATGACCTTCTCATCTGGGAACGAACGGTATAGTTGGTCAAATCCCTGGCCGAACCCGTATCATCAGTTACAGTAATAGTAACACTGTAAGTTGTTCCTTGGTCGATTGCAAGATTTGAGACTGCCGCCATTTTATTCCTCTATTATAATGTTATATTTATAAAAAAAGGGCCCTGAGGCCCTTTTATAAAGATAGAGAAGTTATTTTAACTATATTCGTTCAAGCGGTAGTCGTTTTTTATCCAATTCCACCCACCATCAACTTCGTACTGGACATTTTTTTTATTATTTGCCGCCCAAATTAATATCCAAGACAACACCGCAGCATCTATTTTTTGACCAGCTTCATTAACGGTTATCCACTCTTCACCTTCTATTTCTCTACGAACCACGATAACTTTACTTAAATCTGGACGCATCCACATCGGTAAATAGTCTCCCGCTAACCACTCACACTTAAAGCTTTTGCAAGGACTTGCGGGTCGATCTGCGTAGATTGAACAGCCTTTTTCACCTACAAAAAAGCAAGGTTTGCCAGGCTGAAAGTCGTGTCCATGCGCCGTACCGGTTAAATGCCCTTGACAGCACTTAGTGCAAGAATCACATGTTCGGGAAGGTTTAAGCTCTACAACTTTTTCAGAAATTGTTACCGTGCCGCTATCTTCATCAATTTGCATGAATCCTTGACATGCAATGTTCCAGTCAGGTCCGTCAGACTGCTCACTCCAAGATGGCACGTTAATCTTAACTTCTGCAGCTAAGTACTCTACGTTGTTTTCAAATACTCGCCATACATGCAAGTCAGTCCCACGGCCGGGCTGGCCCCGAGTCTTGTTAAAACGAATTAAATAGTTGTTCACTCAGGTACTGCAGGCCATTGAACATCGGAAGGAAAACCACTTTGTAAACGCACTTCACGCAGTGCACGGCGATATTCAATCCACAAAGCTTTATCTCCTGTAGTCATGGGTACATCAGAAAGCATTGACCAATCTGACTCTGCCAGCATTTTTTTAGCTCTATCCCAAGTTATTTCAGCTTGTGTAGATTGTGAAGGGTCAACAGAAGACTCACCCACAATGAACCACCCTTGGTCAATATAGTTTTCTCCAAGCCAAGATAAATCACCAAGCCGGTCTTGGATACCTGCTAAACCAAAGATTGGCCCCCAATTTTCAGGAAGACTTTGAGGTTGATTTAACGTTTCGCCGGTTGATAGTTTTTTTAGTTGCCACATCATTTTTTTGTTCCTTTAAGGTTGCAGCAATTACGCTGGGGGGGGGTTTTGGCGCAAAATCGTGCGCCATAATTACGGGGTTTGAAAACGGCGGTTGGATTGAAAACGGCGGCTGATTACCTAATAACTGTTTTTCATTTTCCGGTACGCGCCAATTGCGCCAGGTTGAAAAATCGTCGCGTGGTTGTAAGTGTATATGACAACCCACATTTGCTGCAAGTTGGTGAATTAGCTCCACGACTTCTACGGGTTGCATGACGCACCATAAACTCCCACTGTCACCACTCATTGAAATTTCTGTTGTACCGCCAAAAGCTGTGCCAACAGTGATGGACCGAGACCGCTCAAACTCACGTCGCATGCGGGTAAGTTCTTGCTCTTCTCTAATCGCATCAACCGTCTTTTGATGCTCTGTACGTTTCATTGCTTACTCCATGAAATTTTAACTTGTCCCCCAGTGCCAACAGTTACAGGGTAGCTTTGGCCAGGAACCAAAACAACACAATTATATGTTGCCGTTGTTCCTGCGTTGCCTGCATTGCCCGCGTTGCCTGGACTACCCGCGTTACCGGGTGAGCCGCCTTGTCCCCCACCACCAGTGCCACCTGCGCCGCCATGAGACCCCGGGACCGCCGGGTTAAAACCTCCATTGCCGGGGGCACCAGCTCCACCAGCACCACCACCACTATATGATGGGGAACCGGTGTTTCCGGCAGAACTGGGAGTTCTTGTGCCTCCTAGTGGCCCGGCATTGCCATGAGATCGTACTGAGTTTCCCGCATTTCCTCCAGCACCACCTGTACCACCTGCACCTCCGTTACCACCTGCACCTCCGTTACCACCTGTGCCTCCGTTACCTGCGGCAAAAGTTTTAGAAACCGCTGTTGATGCAGTCCCAGTATTTCCCGAAGCCCCTGCGTTTCCGCTGCCAGCACTATTACCGGGACACCCTGCTGGCCCTGTACTCCCCGATAAAGGGCCATTATAACCGGGGTTTGACTGGCTACGGCCTCCCGGTGCAGTAGCGCCATTTTGGGAAGCCCCGCCCGGGCTTCCAGGACAGCCACCCGTGACGGCAACAGAGCCAGATGGTGGGCAATAACCATAAGTAGTACACCAAGTTTGGGTTATCCATCCCCCAGCACCGCCGCCTCCGCCTCCGCCAGCATACTGACCTGTGTTACCAGTACTCCCAGCATTGCCGGGAGCTCCAGAGTTTCCAGAACCTCCAGTACCGGCAACCGCTCCCAAGTACACGCCTTGAGGGGCAGTAAATGTGCCAGACGTATTAAAAGTTTGACAACCAGCGGGGGCAACATACTTACCGCCAAGAACACCAATTTTTGAAGAACCAATAGCCATGTTTACCTCCAGTTAAAGTTAATCATAATAAAACCACCCAGTAATAATGTATTTTGCAACATCGCCATACACAGGATTACCTCTGTGGGCGTGTGTATAGCCCGCAGGCCAAATAACTATAGTATTTTCAACGGGCGCAATGCGCCGTTCTTGGTACAAAAATTCAGTTTCGCCATAAGCTTCAGCAGGAATTGTATTTAAATACAGCATATACACGAGCGCTCTGGGTGCTTTGTCGTCCCCACCGTGCTCTGCGTGCCAAATATGATAACCCCCGCCAGAAACAGTTTTTTGCGCTTTCATTACAGTACCACGTAGTCGCCCAGAACTACGCAAAATAGAAAACTTATCAGCATAATGTTCAAAGCAATGTTGTAAACCTTTAAAAAACATTTCTGGCACGGGGTTGCCCGGAACCCAGGGATTGCTATTAAACAATTCTATATTATCAGCTACATTTTGCAGGTTCATAAATATTTGAAAATCATCTTTTTCATGTTTATGTGAATTGTCTGTTTCTTTGCGTGTAAGTGCTACCCCCGTGTGTTGCAGACGCTCAAACTCAGAAATAACATGCTGGCAATATCCTTTAGGGTATACATTTGTATATATACCAATAAAATCTTTAATTTCTGGTTCTATAATGTTCATTTAAATCTTGGCCCCAATATCCAAGCAACAAGGGATTGACGGGTTCCTTGTGTAACCGGCGTTACTTGATGTAGCGTATACGATGGAAATACAGTAATTAATCCACGTTGTTTACGTACATTAATTGGTTCCCTCGCTGTCATTACTTGTAAGTTGCCCCCCTCGTACTCTGAAGGATCTGACAACTGCATGACTATAGAAAGTTTGCGACTCTCGCCCGCACCATAATCTTGATGCCACCCATACATACCATTTTCCGTTTGATTGTAATTTGTTAGCTGTAATTCTTTGGTAAAACAGGTTAAATCAAATCCGTAATGCTTTGCGTTTAGTTTTGCACCAATTTCTGCAAATTTGTTAAACACCCATTCAGTATCAGGGTTGCATGGTAGCCAATCCACTTCAGACCGCCTAATTTCCGGTTCTACACGGCCGCCACCAACTTGTGCCTTGGCTGTAGCGTTTTTAGCCTTATTTTGCAACCAATCTAATTCTGAATCAGTAAATGCACCTTGCCACCAAACAAACGGTTCTATTGCTGTAGAATATGGTATCATCAAATAATTCATGCTCGTTCCCTGTGGGACACAATAAAGTGAATGGATTTAGTCTGTGCGTTTACAGAGTTAGGAGTCAGTTGGTGTTGCATCCAAGAATTTGCCATTAATACAGTACCGGGTTTAACGTTTGCAAAATGAACATGTGAAGAAGCGTTTGTAAGTTCTTCACTTTGTACAAAATCTAATTCCACCATCGGTTTGTTCATACGGGGGTCATAGTACACGGGGTACGAACCGCCTTCCGGTGTTTCTAAAAACAACCAACCGCAAATTTGACTATGTTTGTGTACATGCACGTTTGTGCCTCCATTGCACTTAAACTCTTGCCCCCACAAACCGGACACATACAACTCGTATTTGTCCATGTCATAACCTTGTTGACGCAAAATCATATCTGATACTAAACCCAAATAATCAACCAAAAATTTTAAATCTGGGTCGTTTGCCATATTACCCGTTTGCGCTAAGGGGGTACCATTTTGCGCAACGTCATAGTACTTCTGAATAACTTGAAGGGTGTACCCCACCCACTCCGGGCGCTCGTCCCGATATACCATACTTGGAAAGTATGCAAAAGAATCCATCAAGTATTAACAGCAGCAACTAACGCAACGGCAAAACTGGTAATGTCTGCTGCTGATACATCACGGGAATCAATAGGTTTGCTGCGTGCATTCTCAAGCAAAGTTTCTTTAGCCAAACGAATGGCTTCAAGTTTAATTTGTTTTGCTTGAATTGCAGTTTCATGCGCGCGCCGATTTGCATCGGTTGCAGTTTCTTGTGCGCGGCGATTTGCATCAATTGCAATTTCATGCGCGCGGCGACCCGCGTCATTTGCATCTGTAAAATCAATTGCATTCTGCTGTTCAGTTGTTAAAGCCATTGTGTGCTCCTAGTTAAGAAAGATTAGCCATTGGGATAGACGCATAATACGTCGTCCCACCGTTCGGGGTAAAGAAAAACCAAATATCAGTAGCATTAGCGGTAGTTGTACGTGTTACTGAACCACCTGGGTATTTAAATGATCCTCCAGAAGCAGCAAATGCAACTGACCTAGAGGGGGTTGCATCATTAGTTAGAATTAATGTAAATGAGGATACTGTACCAGGATTTATAATTGTTAATGTAGCGTTACCGTTTAAGGTAGCGGTAAATAATGTGCCTTGGGATAAGTTAATATTAGCCGCTGTACCTGTGTTACCAATAGCCACAATGGATTCTACAATCTTTGTGGTTGTAAGTACGTTAGATACCGTGGTGTTGTTGGGTGTGAAAAAACGTGCATCATCAATTACTGTGACGCCGCCTACTTTAATTGCCATCTTCGCTCCTTTTGTTGAACTCGGCTTAAGTGCTTATTATTTATGCTTCTTAAGCTCTGTAATTTCTTGTTTTAGGTCCTTTATTGCTTCAATTAAGAAGGCAGTAAGGTTCATATAATTAATACCCTTGGTACCATCAGGTCTATTTTTGACGATTTCAGGTATTACTTTTTCAACTTCTTGAGCCGATAGGCCGAATGCTTTTTCTTTACTATCTTTCCAGGTGAAACCAAACCCTGTTAATTGACTAATAATATCTAGCGGGTTTTTAATAGGGGTAAAGTCTTGCTTTAACGTCATATCAGAGGATGAATTATAATCTGTTGATACTAAAGTGCCTGTAGAGGGGGTAAACGTAAGTTTGGTTGAAGAAACGTTTGCACTTAACCCACCAGTATTACTACTTGTAAACATGGGGTAATAGGTTGATACAGATGCTGTCTCATCGGTAATATTAATCCTACCAACAACCATATTTAAAGATGTACCAGTTGCGCTATTAATAACTGGAGCAGTCAGCGTCTTATTGGTAATAGTCTGTGTACCAGTTAATGTAACTGCTGTACCCCCGCTACCTCCAATCGTTGCAAATACATCCCAAGTATTACCTGAGTATACCATCTGTACACTGGCACCATCGATATCCAATACTAGATCTTCTGCTGCATTTTCAATAGTTGAACCATTTCTGGCGACAGTTACTGCGTTAGCACCAAAAACTCCAAATGAATCTGCTATCACCACCTGATTACCTACTACAGGTGAAGCAGGGAGGGTGATGGTGAATGCACCAGGAGCAGTATTAGCTAGAACACCTTCGTTATTATTAATAGTATAGTTTGCAGACTTAACTACATATGACAAACCACTGGCTGGTAACGATGTACTCGCCCACGCAGAACCATTACTAGTTAGAACGTTACCGCTAGAACCAACTGCATATGTAATCGAGTTAATTGCAGATACCAAATTGGCATTAGCAGTCGTACTTAAATTAGACAGAACTCCAAGCGTAATATTAATATTAGAAAAGTTATTATCCACTTCCGAATTAGTCAGCGGGGTACCTTTGACGGTAGACCCTGGACTAGAGATCGAATTAGCGGTTCTTAAGAGTATCGTTGCCATGTAATTACCTTACAGTATTCTTTGAATATTTATTGTTTATTTATCTGTCTTAGATTGACTGATTAAAGTACGAAGCATATCTTTAAGTTCACCGAGTTCTTGCTTCATACTAGACATTTCTTTTTCTAGACTTTCAGTAGAATTAGCTGTCTTCTGAGCTAGAGTTCTTTGATTAATATAGTTCTGCCTGGCTACTTGATCGACGACCAAGATAGCTTTTGAATTAGGATCTCTATACAGAGTAGGGTGATCCCTGACTTTTAATACATTATTAATCATTCTAGAGCAATAATTCTTAGGTCTTTAACCTTGGGGTAAGCGGCAATACTAGAGGATCTAAGTACAAATTTAAGTACAAAAGCGTTGAAGGATGAAAGACTATCAATAAACTTTTCTACATCTACAAACTGACCATCAACTGTATTAGTTATAGTACCTAAAGATACCTGGGTATATTCTTTATTTGCAAATCCTGCCGCCTCATTACCACTCTGTAATTTATAATAAACTTCTACATCTGAACCAACCGGTTGACTGACTGCAAATCGCACCAGTAGGCCGGTTGCAGGGGTTGCTAGATCAATTTTTCTGGTTACATAGTTTGAACGTGTACTGCTTCCAGATGCCGCTTCATCGGAAATATACCTTGGTCTGTATACAATAGTAATTGCATTACCCTGGGGCTCCACATTGGCAGATGGTATATTAAAATACGTTCCACTGTTAGATACGGCGGTCAATCTAAACGTACCGTTATTTGTTGGATCACCTGCATTGGTAATAGTAACATATGCACCAGGGACCATGGTCTTAACATTTGCCTGTTCTAATGAACCACCAACAGATACATTACCGGTTGCAGAGAAAGAGATCTTAGTATTAGCACTTGCAATAGTGACTAGATCAACATTTAAGTTATCTGAAGTCGAAGGTGAATTAATATCAGGTGTAACAAAGACAGCACTTGCAAACGAAGTATCAACCATAGGCGTTACATAAGGATCACTTGAAGCTAAAGTAACCCGATAAGTGAAACTCTCTGCTCCACTCATCGATGTAGTTCTATTTTTAGAATCAACTAAAATTCTGGTATCAGAAAATTCTTTTGTATCGGCACTTATATCTTCAAAATTACCGACTGTAAAACTACTATCGGTAGTTTTTAATTTGTAATTAATATTGGTTCTAGGAGGTGTCTCGGTACCAACAGAAGGATAAACAGCTGCAAAAGGCAATAAAGTTGTAGAGGTAATACCAGATCTTCCAAATCGGCCTCCTGTAATATTAGCAAGTACCATAGCGTTTGCGTTAATATCAACCGTATAGCTATCTAAAGTAATATTACTCACTTGTAAATATGTATTTGCCAGCAAATTAACTGGAATACTGTTAAATGTATTTGTGTTAGATGTAGCATTAACAGTGTAATTAAATTCACCTGCAAGCCCATTAAACTTTACGTAAGCACTGGATGGAAACCCATGCTTCTTATGATTAACTCTAACCGTTGATACACTGTTAAATGACTGGAAAGGATCATTTTCAAGAACCGTAATAAAGGGTGTTGAAAATGTATTTTTAGCCATTACAAAATCTACAGTTGCAGTTGTAGAAGTTACATTAGCCCGATAAAGTTTAAATTTAATGTCTCTGGTTTGATCAATAGACCAGTTTATGCCATTGGTAGACATAAACATAACGCCGCTGTACGGGTTCTTTGAAATAATAGAACCTGTTGTTACGTCTTCACCACCTATCTGGCCAACATATACACGATATTTCTTTGTATCCGAAGACAAAGCAAAACAATACTGACCGGAGTCTAATCTAATAGGTACAGGAAATGTAAATGTTGTTGCAACGCTAGCATTTGCAGAGGTAGTTATATTACTAGCATCTACTACTACTACAGAATTAGATATAACATTTGCACTCGGTTTATCATTTTCAACTTTTCTTATTGATAGTTCAACTGGAAGTACAGCATCCTTGTCACTAAAATAAATATCTACTTTAGTTAATAAAAGATTTCTATCAACAAAGAAAGACTGAGCGAGAGTATCTGTGTACCCGCTTAGACCTATTCCACCATCACCATTTAAACTTGTTGCCATTTGTTAATCAGCCTTAAACTGCTATTTTTGTTGTTGTTCCACTAAGTCCCTCAGCAGCTCCAGCTGCAACTACTTTATTAGTTGCAGGAGCTTCTATGACAGCCAAGGTAAGAGCGGCAGCATATGCGTCGATAGCCTTAGCTATACCTGCATCTGTTACAGGGAATGAACCATTAGCTACCCCTGCATCCCAGAATGCTTGCATATCTTTTGTAACTCCGTTTGGACTATTATCAATAACTCCCGATCCTACTGTGGTATATACTATATCAGCAATAGCCGCCCTTGTACCTTCGTATACTGGTATAACAACAGCAGTCCAATAAGGATCTCCTACAGCTTTTTTTACATCTGCAATAAATAAATCATTAGTAGTACTATTTCTTACTTCAAGAATATTTGTAGCGGTCTTATAGTCTTTAAGCAAGGTACCGTCTCCTAATACTTGATTTGCTACTGCAGTGTGTGTAATAGCATAATCATTACCAGAATTAAAATCGTACTTATCGTTAGCCCCTGTTCTATACGTTGAAGCTGCAAGAGGTGCAGTTGCTATTTGAGTTGTGAATGTTGCTTCTGGAACATTTGACTTTACTAATGCAGCTTTGTAAAACCCTTCGTATTTTGCTAAGTCCGCAGAGCTTAGCTTATTAACATCTACCCCTTTTAAGTAGGCTGCAGCGTATTCAGCGAAACCTCGCGTGGTACTGGTAGTATAAGCAGTACTTCCGTCTGTGCCCCCTCCGCCTCCTGTGCTTTCGCCTACTATTACAGTTGGACTTGAAGGGCTTGGAGTATATGTTGCCGGGGGTGTATAAGTGACCCTTGGAGGCTCAACTTTAGAAAGAGTACCGTTAGCGTTAAAAATAGCATCGGCAAATGTTTCTTTATTTGAACCATTGGTAGAAGAGTCTGTTAATCTAAAATTAATTTTACCAGCTGGAATTTTTAAACCAGAAGAAGCAACGTCAAAATTAAACACACCAGAAATGTATCCTTTTGCATCTGTAATAATATTAGATTGATTTTTTTCTCCAGAGACAAACGACGCCACAACGCTAGCTGTAGTGTTAGGGCTGTTGCAGAGATCAGTAACATTATACTCATTGAAAAACGCGTATAATTTAGTATTAGGTTTTAATTTATTACCAGTGAACTTAATTGAAATATTTCTTACATATGGAAATACAACACTGGTAGAACTACCGGTAACGCTGGCTTCTGTAATAACTGCTCCCCCTTCAATAGCTTTTACTTTATCTGTATTAGTAGGGGAGTACCAAACTTGCTTCCATGAATTCCAAATAGAACCGTAAGTAGCCTCACCCACAGAATCAGGTATTAATGTATCATACGTACCATTATCATCTTTGTAAATAAGAGGTTTAGTTGTCTGGTCGTACCATGTGTCACCAGAAGGTGAAAGAGTCAAAGAACCTGCAAATGTAAAGTTATCGTAGGGGTTAATACTCTCAGTGCTACTAGAAACACTATTAACAATATACTCTTCATCACTGTAGTTTAGCATTGCCACTCGGTTATCTTTAACAACATACCCCTGTGCTAATCTACCAGAATCAGAAAGTTCTACTTCACTTAATTTTAAATTCTTTTGAATAAACGCTGGTCTTAACTCCCCTTTTTCAAAATCCATTGAGATATTATAATCTAAATTTCTAACATCTCCAATACCATGACCACGGAATGATTCAACCACAAATCCATTTTTAAATCTATCTAATCCAAAACTATCTTTAACAGAGAAGACTGCTGTATCTAACTCTAGCAACGACAAGGTGGTATAATATTCTAAATTCTTAATACGGTTTTCTAACTTACCTATATCCTTCATTGTATACCGTCTTTGGTCTACAGGATAAAAAGTAGAGTCTTTATTAATATCAAAGCCATACGCGGGGTGTTCAACCACATATAAGGACATTGCATCAGAAGGGGCCTGAGGTTCAACAGGATTAAGACTGCTGCTACCTTCTTTATAAGTAATCTTTCCGTCGCCGGTTAGATAAATTTTATCTATTCTAGGTAGGTAGTAAGAGTAGTCTGTAGAAAAATCATTAGCGTAATCTAAGAATTCATTCCTTACTGCACCAGTATTTTTAAAGTTTGTTCCATCATTAGAAATTCTTGGTCTTAAGTCCAAAGAATCTCTTAAGTCATATGTGGTACCGTTGTCATTAAATACAGGAATAGCTTCATAGGTCGGGTATGACTCTACACTGAAGTAATCACCTGCTCCGTGAGCATAATAATTATAATTGATCTGTATAGGACCTGTTGGTGTAGGCTTACCAGGCTTTAATTTAACTTTAGAAATACCGTAATAGGTTGGTGTTTGCCCTGTCTCTAATGTATAATAATCAGAAACATCAAATGCATTACTTTCACTGTATGCTGTACCAAATACATTGGCTGACATCTTTACGTTAGCTATTTCATAAACGTCAGCAACGCCTAATGAAACAACAGTAGCTTGACAATCTGTACTCGTAGTATAGGTTACAGAGCTTGATGTTACAGTTTTGGTCTTAGCGGTTGGATCGGTTTTAATAATAGTTGTATAGATTAAAACATCTTCATTAGTCAAGCCATAACTACTTAAGTTAATGCTAACATTTCTATTAGCAGGTGAATCTGTAAATGCAAAGTTACCAGATGCAATTTTATAAATTTTACCAGCATTACCTCCACTCACTACTACAGCGAAATAGTCTGTATCTGTTCTAGAGGCAAACGTTGAGCCTACAGCAGTAGAACATGCAATAATATTACTTGATAACGTACCGTAAAATACTCTTCTGGTACGGATTGTAATATCACTTAGTTCTCGTATTACCTTGTTCGGCATCGGGAAGATATAAGTTGATAGATTATTATCAATAAGCACTGATTGGTCACGGGTAGCATTAACACCGGATACATTAGATAAAGGATAAACTCTATCTATAGTTAAAGCGCTACCCGAGGTAACTGTAGCGACACGGTACGAGTTAGATGTATCCGAACTGAATTTAATATAGTCCCCGACTTTAAGATCGGTTGTAAATACAGAATTTACCCCAGTAACTGCATTACTGGCATTTGTTAAAGTTACAGAACCTGTAACGGTAGTATTTGTAGTTGGTACTATGTTAGCAGTAAAAGCAGTAGACACATACCCGGTATCTGACACGCTTGCATGATAGAGCTGCTTTACATCACGTCCAAATGTATAACCTGATGCCATATTAACATCAAATAAAAACGCATTAAACGTAGATGTTGATAGCATAGCGTTACTGGCTGTAGACACAAATCCTCTAATTTTAGCATTACCAACCAAAGTACCAGCCGCTGTACCAGGAGTTGCTGTGTATCGATTATACAAATTTACATCTATTAAATTAGAAGTAAAATTAGGAATTGAATAGGGGTTAATTACTTCTACATAATTACCTATAGGTGTTCTAACTACTGCATTGTTAACGTTAGCAGTATTTCTAGGTTTTGCAAAAGAAAGATATCTATTAGATATTGTTTCTACTTCATAACCTTTAACATAACTTTTACCTGGTGATAAAACAGCAAATGCAAGACTTACATTGGCTCCCTCGTTACCGTTAAGGAATCCATCAGGGTTAGTTACTGACTTTGCATGCTCAATAAATTTAAGATTAAACGGCTTTACTGTATAATCTCCTGACTCGTCATAAGTACGGCGCGCCAATTCATCTTGTAATACATTATAACCAGGTTTATTTACAATGTCTACTACAGAACCATCTACAACGCGGAGTAGCTCAATAAAATTATCGGATGATGCAGTATTAGAAAGAGCTCGTTTGCTTAAAATAAGTTCAATTTTATATCTATCTGCCCCTGGTGCAAAATAATTAAAGGTACTGATAGCAGGGTCAAGTAAAGTCTCGTCGTCTTCACTATTTTTAATAGTTTCGGATACTTCAAGTCCAATTTTATAATTAGAGTTAGATACATATTTGTCAAGAATAATATTATTAGCAAATACTTTTACAAAATTATCTTTTACAAAATAAACACCATCACTGATACTTGCACCTAGGCACTTACCCGTTGAAGATACTGTAGCACTGTAAGCTGTTCCTGTATCGTTAGTTGCAATATCTTCTGCTGCAGTAAAAGCGGTAGCAGTTCTACTGGTACCAGAATCTAAGTACTTAACAAAAATAGTAGGGGGATCGGTTACGGTAGCTGGCTCTACGTTAATTACTTTTGCTCTTACCCCAGATGTCTGTCCAATCATCTCTCTGCCAAGATAATTGGTAACATCAATATCGGTTGTGTTAAAGGTAGATAGTAATTTTACATAGTTAACATTATTGTCAAATTTAATGTTGCCCGGTATAACCATTGAACCAGGTTTAAATACATGGTTACCAAATCTTGATACTTGATTTTGAAGTATTGTTTGAAGTTGGTTTAGTTCTCTTGCCTGAACAGCCACACCAGGTTTAAAGAGAATACGGTGAAACCCTTTAGCATCACTGTAGTCATCATAGTACGGATCGGTGTTAAAATTAATCGCCATCTCTTACCTGTTATAATTTGATTACTGTTCTTAGTGTAACTAGTTGTTGTTCGCTGTAGCTTACCGAAGTTCTATTATCAATGTACAGCAAATCACCGCTAAATTTATTTATAGTGGGGGAAATTGTCAAATCTGTAATAGCGTAGTCTAAGTCTGAAGTTTCATCAGTCAATACATCACCTGTTGTTACATCATGATTATTTTTGTTTTGAATTAACACTTGATTACTTGCAGGTACTACTTCAACCACTTCAAAGTATCGTTTAGAGGAACCAACAAAATGAGACAATACTGTATCGCGAGCAAGCCCACTGACTGTATCAACTGTAATAAGGTAGCATGCACTTCCAATAACATTAGCAAACGCGCGCTCATTACCATATTGCTTTAGATCTTTAATGATACCAAATTGTCTGTAATCATTCTTTACATCAACACCTTGGTTCTTTTCATTATTTATTGTTGAGGTGAACATTAAGGTATCTGCAAATAACTCTCTGACCGGGTCACTACCATGACCTCTGTATGGAGATAATATAGCAGACACATTTGCATTAGCCCCATTACCCGTTATAGTTACATTGGCATTGGTATACCCGTAACCTGGTGTTAACACAGAAATATAACTTATAGTATTATTAACTATTACAGCATTACCTGTAAAATTAATGCCATCACCTGCTATAGTAACGTTAGCATATGAATATCCGTTACCTACATTACTAACTTTGAAAGCGTGGATACCTCCATTTACAGCGGACAACTCAACCACTGTCTGTAAAGTATCAATATCATCTACAGAAAGATTAGCAAATATATTTGCACCAGTGCCTGTTGCACTAGCAACAGTTAAATTTATATAAGAATAACCATTTCCACGCGATTCAATAATAACATCTTCAACTTGACCGGCTGAATTAATAAAAGGTGTAGCTACAAAACCAGTACCATCCCCGATTGCTGAAATAGTAGTACTGACATTTGAACTGTATTGGGTACCTTCATCTTCAATTAGAACGGAATGAATAGACCCATTACGTAGAACAGGGGTTAATACAGCCGATGTGGCAAAGAATAAGTTTGCAGTTGCATTAGATGTAGGTTGACTATTACCTGTTGTACTAATAGTAATAGTGGTGTTTGCTCGAGCAGCAGTTGTATACCCTGTACCTTTATTAGTTAATACAATATCAACTAAAACATTACTACTGAATATTAAATTTGCAAAAGCATTTGAGGTAGGTTGAGCAAGACCAGATGTAATTATGGTGGCTGTAGTATTAGCAATAGTGGCAGTGGTATAACCTGCCCCGGTATTAAATATTCTTACATTACTAATATTGTTAAGTAAACTTGTACCTCTTCCGCCACCATCATTAATAGTAATAGATGCAGTTTTATAATTTGCACCTGCATCTTTTATTCTTACATCAATAAACTCACCAGAGGTATTAAATACTGGGGTTAGATTAGCTATTGAATTACCAGATAATCCTAAGAACTGCCCTGTAACTGTTAGTGTTACATCATCGTTACTTGTATAACCGGATCCAGCATTATTAATAATAACACTACTTACTTCACCTTCAGAATAGTACACATTAGTAACCGCTCTTTGAACTGGTATAAAGTCTGGTGTCAGAAAACGATTTTGAGAAGAAAGAGGAATAGTGTAAAGGTATTTCCAAATATAACCATCGGCTGTTGCAAAAGTGGTTATGTCTTGACCGGAAGGCTCTACAGTTGATACAGCGTTATTGTTATTAAATATACACTTGTATACCCCAAATGCACTTGTCAATACATAAAAATTAGCTGTCTTTAAACTAGTAGCTCCGGAATATGCAGGGGAAGAAGCACTGTAGTTACCATCGAACTGATCGTATACGGTACCGGTCGTCCAGTTTATTCTTGGCACTACATAAGACACGTCTCTTAAATTAATTTTCTTAACGCTCAAAATACCATTACGGGTACTGTATTCATAATCCTGAGTTGTTTGAGGTGTTTCAGGCGTCTGAGGGCTCGCCCACTCAATTATATTACCAATAAAGTAATAATAGTTAGCTCTTCGCGATAAGAATTCATTATAAACACTATCCACTAATGAACTGTGGATAGCATCTTTTAAGAGAAATGACATGTTATGCTACTGTAACGTTCCAAGTAATTACTACTGT
>Ga0114962_10001589_pt1 | contig 19452 bp, 14 predicted proteins | sample C_130820_MF_Meta_FD_87017 | JGI IMG/M metagenome (GOLD analysis project Ga0114962, IMG submission 87017) | Freshwater microbial communities from Lake Croche, Canada to study carbon cycling - C_130820_MF_MetaG | ecosystem: Environmental > Aquatic > Freshwater > Lake | place: Lake Croche, Canada... | reverse complement strand
TAATAACTGGTTTTTTGATATTTTTGTTTCGCCTGAAGAGTCCCATAAAGTATTATTTGTTTCGCAAAATCAAAAATACGGGATTTTCAGGCTCTTTTTATTTTAGACTTTCGGATAGCAGTGTATTTTTACTTATAATTCCCAACCGAAATTTGGGTTATGAGATACGAAATTGAGTTGTGAATTGCTTTCAAAATTGTATTTTTACTTATAATTCCCAACTATCTAATGAGCATTTGGCATTTATCTTTAGTTGTGAATTGCTTTCAAAATTGTATTTTTACTTATAATTCCCAACAATCTTCTTTTAATGATAAATAGTTACACGTTGTGAATTGCTTTCAAAATTGTATTTTTACTTATAATTCCCAACAAATGAATCGAAAACAGTACGGTTAGTTTAGTTGTGAATTGCTTTCAAAATTGTATTTTTACTTATAATTCCCAACGCATAAGCGGGAGTTATAAACCCTACAACTGTTGTGAATTGCTTTCAAAATTGTATTTTTACTTATAATTCCCAACAGAAGTCTGTAAAGTATAGTCAGCAGCCCCGTTGTGAATTGCTTTCAAAATTGTATTTTTACTTATAATTCCCAACAAAGACAAGTTTGGTAACAGCGCTAGTATGGTTGTGAATTGCTTTCAAAATTGTATTTTTACTTATAATTCCCAACATAGTAAAAATGGTGGCATGGGGTTAATACGTTGTGAATTGCTTTCAAAATTGTATTTTTACTTATAATTCCCAACTCACGTCCTCGTTTATCCTTCCTACGAATTGTTGTGAATTGCTTTCAAAATTGTATTTTTACTTATAATTCCCAACCAATCTTGTACATTCGCATTAATGACTTGAGTTGTGAATTGCTTTCAAAATTGTATTTTTACTTATAATTCCCAACGAACTAGTTCGATTTGACTTTTCTGATTCCGTTGTGAATTGCTTTCAAAATTGTATTTTTACTTATAATTCCCAACTACCGTCTATAAAAAATTTAAAGAAGTTAGTTGTGAATTGCTTTCAAAATTGTATTTTTACTTATAATTCCCAACCTTTAGAATTGATTCAATTACATTTTCCTGTTGTGAATTGCTTTCAAAATTGTATTTTTACTTATAATTCCCAACAAGTCTGAAAATTGAAATGATTGCGCTATAGTTGTGAATTGCTTTCAAAATTGTATTTTTACTTATAATTCCCAACTGACCGTAAACTAGGATCAATCTCGAGATAGTTGTGAATTGCTTTCAAAATTGTATTTTTACTTATAATTCCCAACAGTTTTTAATTTCAATCGGAATGATTCCGAGTTGTGAATTGCTTTCAAAATTGTATTTTTACTTATAATTCCCAACATACCGCGATATAATCGTTTGATATGTTGGTGGTTATATTGTTGTTTTGAAATCAGTAAATAGAGGTTTCACTAATTGATAATCCATAAATTTATTGTTTTTTTTAATCCTAAACTACTAAAACAACTCTAATTGTTGCGAAGGCTTATCTGTTTCTACTTGTTTTCGACCATAAAAAAGTTCCATCATTCCAAATTGTTTATCTGTTATTTGCATTACCCCAATTTTCCCGTGTTCAGGCAAGTTATTTTTAATTCTTTTGGTATGAACATCGGCATTTTCTTTGCTGGCACAAAAGCGCATATATATCGAAAATTGAAACATAGAAAATCAATCGTCTAATAATTTCTTTCTGAATGAAGAAGCTATTTTACGTTCCTTTCGGGTTTCGGTTGGTAGGTCAAAAAAAACTAATATCCACAAACTTCTATATTGATTTAAACGGGTGTAATGGTTATCCAGCATATACAGGATAAAGCATCTTTCTAGTCTTACCCTCAAAACATTCGCTTAAGGAGTTGGTAGTTCTGCTCATTGCCACCATCAAAGGACTATTTTTTCCATCGATGTAAACATCCATGCTGGCAATATTTAATAATTGTTTTTTTATGTCAATAGTCAATTCTTCAATAGTATCTTCCGTTTCCATGATGTGGCATACAATCAAGTCTACGTAGGGGCGGTAGGGTTCCATAATATCATCGGCAAGGCAATATGCATTGTATTTGTTTCGATGGAAAATGCCTAAAGTAGGATGCATTCCAGAACTAACAATAGCTCTTGCAGTAATCGCTCTTAGAATAGCATAACCATAATTCAAGAGATTGTTTGGTGCAATTCCTTTTTGGCTCCGAGTAAAATTTTCAATTGTTATGAGATTATGCCAATAATAGACAGCTGCTCTAGATTCGTGATTGAGCGCATCACCAGATGTTACTTCTTTAGCCCATATCTCCATTTTTCGACATGGAATTCCCTTTTCTTTAAGCAATCCCGCTTGATTACTGATTTTTGAACTAATAGTTTGTTGCCACAGATTTTTTTTAAGTGGGGCTGAAGCATTAATCTGGTTTTTGAAGCGTTCCGATTGTTCCGTATGACCGTTTAATGGCATCAATAAACCAATAGGAAGATGGAATTGGTCGCAATTGATTAAGGCTACGTTGTTATTAATTAGTTTTTCCAGTAAGCCATTAGTAATTGTGATTTGTTGGTTTTCTAAGACAATCATGCCAATATCCTCTACAGCGACCGTTTTGGTCTCTTGTTCCTTGTCAGGATAAGAGATGACTATTTGTTCGTTTTTTGTGCTTAAATAAGCGGGATTACCAAAGAAAAGAGTGCGTTTTATCATAACTAATATTCTCCTTGTTGAACAATTTGACCTAGATGATTGATTCGAACTTTAATCATATTGTTTATTCCATTTAACCCTAAACGTTTAAATGAAATGTCTTTTAGTTCTTTTTTATCTTCTACTGATGTTTCTAAATGATGTCTAAAAAAATAATCTCTAATTGTAAATTTCTGTACTCTAAAAATATTAGGACTAATCAAATGATAATTATTAGGATTCAATAAGTCTATTTCGAGCGGATTAAAACTCTCTGAAGGAAATATGAAAAATTCATTTTGCTTCATAGAAAACATGAATTCCCAACCGTTTGCGTGGTTTTTATTGATAACTGTTAATCCTAAATTCTTGCGAACCACAGCATCATAAAAGGAAACCACTTCTTCCTGTAAATTTCCTTTCTCGTCCTTATAAATAGCAACATGATGATTGTTTCCTGTACTTACAAAATCAACACCAATAGTATTTCCTTCTTCGTCCAAAATTTCGTTACCTAAATGATCTTTTTTTGTATGTAATGCTAGTGCATTACTCACGCCACTTATGGTAACGCGCTTAATAGCTATTCCTCTTTCTTTGTTATTCCAAATAGGATTTTCATCCAGGTTTACAAAAGCTTTTTTTGGATCTCCACCGAATTCGGTCAAGCGATCCTCGAGAATGGATTTTAATCCACTATCAATGACCTTGTCAATTTTTAAATCAGGATTAATATCTTTCCTAATAGTGTAATTGTTTTCTAACCAAACTATCTTGACTTTTTCAGGAACTGTTTCTGTTTTTTCTATATCTAAATAAATAGGATTTTTAGTTAAGGAATTTTTCGCCGTGAAAGCGTTTTTGGGGTCGTTATCATATTCAGCTAAACGAATTAATAAGGCTTCTCTAAATTGTTTTTTCGCAACTTTAGTAATGTATGCAGCTGTGAAATTGGCTCCCACTTTTTCTTCTTTGGTTGCATATTGTTGTAGTTTACCATAGACCGTTTCTTTGTGTAATTGACCGCGAGGTGTAAGTTGTGTTTTTTGATTTGTACCCCCTTTTATCTTTGTAGTGTTTTTATTATTGGTGACTACTTTGTTCTTTGCCTTATAGGAAATCAAAATGCTTTCTAAGTGCTTTTTAGCTTCTTCCCTAAAGTTAGGCATTGGAGCAATGAATCGTAATTTATTATTTTTATCTCTTTTTAAATATTTTGATTCTATACCCAAAATAGAGTTTCCTTTTTTAGTATTTATATCTCGTGCATTCAAGTTGTTCAAATATTGAATATAGGCAGGTTTGGTAAAAGCAACAGTTATTGCGTCCATGGCGTGATGGCGATGGTCGTTTCGTTTCGTCCAATCTACTATTTTATATAAACGTTCTCCGTTTTTACCTTCTTCCTCTTTTGTTAAACCGAGTTTATGGTATTTGTCCCAATTTAACTCTTTCATAATTTCAACTAATTCCCAATCCTCTCGCAATTTGTCGGTCACACTTCCAATCGTTGCTGTTACATTTCGGGAAACTTCTAAGAGGATTTCTTTCGCTTTTTTTGCAATATATTGTGTTTCTCGTAATTGTCGATCAATGAATCCTTCCGGAATATCGCTGTCAGCCATCAAAAGTTTATTTTGCTTGGTTCTGCTAATTTTACCGAACATACTTCTGACTCTTTTTTCGAAATGATCAAATTCGTCAGGAGATAGTTTTTGTTTTAAAAAGGAATAGGCTGTTTTATTGCTTTTATCTATATTAAGCTGTCGCTCACAAATTGTTTTGTTAGAGAAACTATCGTCAAATAAACGTGATTTTGGTATAATATGTTCAATGTCGTATTCTTTAGAAAAAAGCTTTGAAGGCTGGATTGGTTTTCCTGTATAAAGTGAAATACCCCCGGATTCTTTCCAAAGTTTATACCGAATTATATCGTTTCTAGTTACTCGGTGTATTCCAAATTCAGTATGCAATACTTTTCTAATTTGCTCATGTTCTGTAGTGCTCTTGTTAATTGCTTTTGTCATTTCGCTGCGCTGCTCGTTGTTGTTTTTCAACTCACGAGCTAATTCAACACGAATTTCATCTGGTTTTCCCATCGTAGGGTCTGCAATGATTGCATTAATCACATTAATCATTTGATTAAGAATTTTCTCAACTACAGGATTCCGTAAACTATTTTTCTTGAGTAATTCCAGAGTATCCTTTAAAATTCTTTCATTATTTTGTTCTGAAGTTAAAGATGAGGAATGATTGTATCCACTAAGTAAACAAGCTTTGTCATAAATTTGCCCGTCCATTAAGTGAGGTAATACTTTTTTAATGGCTTTGGCACTTAAACTAGCATATTCAGCTTGAAGATTTACATTTAAAAGAAATGGAATGTGGTTTTCTTTAAATCCAAATTTAGACATTAAAGTTTTTTTCAAGGGTTCGTCTTCCTCTGAAGAATAAAGCAAATGCCACAATTGGTAATAGGGCTGTTTATCGAAATCATTTCCTTGAATTGTGGGATCAAAATTTAGTATGTTAGTACTAATATTTAAAGTTTCAAATATTTTTGATATTGCCTCTTTAATCTCTAATACATTCATATTGGAGACATCCATTTCATATCCTTCTAAATCAAGGATTTTTTCAAATGCTTTGTAGATGGCTGTGTTTGTTCTGTTGCCTTCAATTTTTTTAAAATTGACGGAATGACTGCCTTTTTTTAGTTTACAAAATTCCATTAATTGTAAGTCTGAATAGCTGTCCTTAAACTTAAGAATATCTGCAATTTGTTGTTTTAATTCTTCACTTAATAAATAGGGTTCTCTTGTGGTTTCGTTTTTAACAACAATATTATTTAAGTTTTGCCAGATTCTAAAATCTTGAAATAAAGGAGATGATTTCGGAATTGCTTTGTGTCCCTTTTCGAATTCGCATTGACTTATAAGATGTTTTTGGGATTTCAATTTTCGCTGGTAGAAAATAGTAATGTCTCGTATTTCTGTTTTGAGTTTAGCATTTAATTCAGGGTGAAATTGAGCTTGAGTTTCCCAAATAGTCTCAAATTCGTCTAAATAATCCTGGCGGTAAAAAACTTGATTTTTAAGATTAGAATGTTCTTTGTTTAGAAGCTTTTTGTATTGATATTGTCCAACAGTTTCCTTATTGAAAAACAATTCTTTGCTACGATCACTTATAGCTCCTAGATAGCCACTTGACTTATTAATCTGGTTATTGATTTCGGTAATAATAAAGGCTAAACTCTTTAAATCAAGTTCTTTCACCAAAGCATCATTTCTCCATTTGTAATGTTGTAATTTAGTTTCATCCCTAGGACCTTTATTTTCGGCAAGTTCAATTTTTAATATTCCAGTAAAATATTGAGAAGTTTGTGTTCTTGATTTTCCCTGAATGTCTTGAATTAATTTATTATTTATACTTTCTGAATGAAATTGATTTTGGTAGCCAACAATTCTCTCTAACTCTATTTGTAGATCCGAACGATAAAAATCTGGAATGTATTTACCACCTTCCGATAAGGAATTAAAGACCCATTGCCCCGGCGTTAAGTTATTTTCAAATATCTCTTTGGCAATTTTCATTCCGTCAATCGCTTCGCCTTCTTCGGCAGTTTTTGCTTTTCTACTGCTTTTATAACCTCTCTTTTTATTAAGCATTAGTAAAACTTGCACTAATTCTTCTTTAGTAACGGCTTCATTTGCTGATTTAGCTCTTGATTTATAGGTTGAAAACGTAGTTTCCTTACCCGTCTCTGCATAAATAAAAGAAGAATTAATAAATTTAATTTTAGTAAACGATTCAATTAAAGCATCTCTTCTTTGTTTGAAACGTTGCAAACCTCTTCGTGCGCCTCTTTTTAAAGTTCTATCGGCATTTATTGAAATTGTATTCCCTTTTTTGAAATCGGCTTCTTCATCAGTTGTAAGAGGTACGATACGAACGCCGGTATTTACAATCGTTGAGGTTTCATTTTCATTTTCAGATTCATTAATAAATGCCCAGCCAATAGAAGTTGTTCCTAAATCTAAACCTAATATTTTTTTCATAGTAACTATTTTTATTTAATATGTAATCATTTCGTTTATTCTTGCTATATTAGCGTACAATTTTGAAGCAATTCACAATAAGGATTATTCCGTTGTGAAAACATTCAAAGCGGCATCCCCAGGGTTGTCGCTTTTTTTTGTTTACTATTTGACTTTTTATTGACATTGTTATTCTTCTTACTGATAAATTTGAAGTACTTATTTTATTTCTTGTCACAATCATTATCTTTTCGTTTTAAATTCAAACATTGGATGTTAGATTATTATTATTCAAGACATTGTTACTATAATACGATTCGTTTTTAATCTTTCTAAACTTGTTATATTACCTTAAAGCTTTTAAAATTCTTTAAAAGACAGTAGCTATTTTTATTATTCAACTGTAGGTATTTACAATTTTTCCGAAACTATATAAGGGGGTTATTTGAGTTTCGTTCCATAAGAACAAACACCTAGGTTTTATTCTGGGAGCTTTGACTTTGGATATTTATGTAGTGGTATTTATATTTTTTCTTTCTTTATTTCTTAAGAAAGACTTAACAAAGCTAAACTATTCCTACAATAAACAACATTATGTTTATGGTATTATACGTTTTGTGTGTAAAAAGGTTGGAAATGAGATTTGGATAGGAGCATGTTATTTGCAAAAACGAATTAAACCATTCTCCCGTGGCTTAATTTTATTTTTTGAGACGGTCGACGAATTCTTGGAGATAGTGGCACGGATTAGCCAGTCGCTTTTGAAACTGGCCAAAACTACTTTTGGACTGTTTGCTGCTACCGTAGGGAGTTGCCTGGCGCTGAACATCACTGCTTCTGATCAATATCTGGCGATTGTCGTGCCTGGGAAAATGTTTGCCAAAGCGTATAAGGATCGTGGGTTAGCGCCCGAAAATTTAAGTCGGACGATTGAAGATACCGGAACAGTAACTTCGGTATTGATTCCGTGGAATACTTGTGGTGCTTATCATTCGGCTACGCTAGGCGTTTCTACTTTTGATTATCTGCCTTATGCTTTTTTTAATATTATCAGTCTGTTTATGACGTTGGTATTTGCGGCTTTTAGTATTAAGATTAGGATGTTAGGGGAAAAAGGTTTAAAAGTTTAGGGGTTAGGAAAGTTTTGGGGTTAGTTTGCGTTTGAATTCGACTTTTATTTGTTGAAAAAAATTCCCATTTCCTTCGTCCTTGTATAGAGGAGTTTGGGAAAGGGAATTATAATTCGGATACTAAGTAATTGATATAAGTAAGTGGATTTGTTATTTAACAATCCATAAAGGAATTTCCAGATCTTGGTTAAAAAGCTCTTCGGTGACACTTCCTACAAGTAAAGAGGAGAAGGTATTTCGACCTTTGTCTCCTACAATAATAAGATCGGCCTTCGCTGCTTCGGCTTTGGTGCGAAGTTTTTCGGCAACACCACTCCCTTTGGCGTGAATAATTTCGGAGGTTAGGTCCCCTTTGTAATTAATTTTTTTAATAAACTTCTCCTGTTTTTCTTTTAGATGAGTTTCAATCTTAAGATTGAGGTGTTCTTTGGGAATGTAGGGAGAAAATTGGAGTGGTACATTATAGACGTGTACTGCTTTTACTTTAGCCCCTAGGATCGTTTGCAAATTTTCGGCTGTTTTGAAAACTTTATTGGAAGCACTTGAAAAATCAGTTCCTGCCCAAATGGAGCTAATTTGTGGTTTCGCATGATTAGGAATAGACAGGATGTTGCATTTCAGCATACGCAATAATTTTCCACTAACGACACCCGTGCCTTTAGTCTTGTTTTTATTTCCGATTAGAGCAAGCTGGATTTCATATTTGTTGACTATGTAATTGATTAGCGATTCGGAATACGGATCTTCAGAAATAAGGACTTCCCATTCCGCTGTGGCTTTAAATTTTTCCTCTACTTTATCATTTAATTCATTACCTATTATTTCGTCGAGATTAATGTCTTTTAACTGCTCTTCAAACAATTCGGACATCTCATGTTTCTTGATATTGTGCACAAAATATACTTTTTTGACATCGAGGACCTCCGCAATAAAAGAGGCATACTCAATTAGGGTGTTGTCAATGTCGGAAAGGTCTAAGGCGACCAAGATGTTTTTTATATCAGCCATACTAATTGGTATTATTTGATTTTATTTTGTTTTTTAACGATGTCAGCAACTATTTCCTCGTAATTTTCGAGTTCTTTTTGGGATTCCCGTTTATTGAGTTTCTCCAAGTCTTCATTAAGACCCTTATAAAGGGAGAAGCACATCACTATCAAAATTACGGCAAAAGGCAGTCCGGTTACAATCGTTGCTGTTTGCAGCGCTTGTAGCCCACCCCCTATCAAAAGAACGGCGGCAATTCCACCTTCGGCAAGAGACCAAAAAATTCTTTGCCCTACTGGCGCATCTATTTTACCACCCGAAGTAAGGTTATCTACTACTAAAGAACCTGAATCGGAAGAGGTAATGAAGAATCCAGCGATTAGAATTATGGCAATAATATTCAGAATAAAGGCAAAAGGATAATCTTCAATAAAAACGAACATTGCTGTGGCGATATTATCCTTCACAGCATCTGCGATGGTATTGTCTCCGAGAAGTATTTTATGTAAGGCTGTACTTCCAAAAGCGGAAATCCAGAAAAAGGTTACGATAGAAGGCACTATTAAAACCCCTAGAATGAATTCTCGTACGGTACGTCCTTTGGAAATACGGGCGATAAACATTCCGACAAAAGGAGACCAGGCGATCCACCAACCCCAGTAAAAAATGGTCCAGGCATTTTGCCAGTTTCCACCGGTATAACTTTCGGTCCAGGTTGCAATATCGAGAAAACCCGAGAAGTAACTCCCTGTATTTTCTACGAAAGATTGGAAAATAAAAATCGTTGGCCCGAGCAATACGACAATCGCCAGAAAAAGCACGGCTACTCTCATGTTCCATTCACTCAGTACTCTAACCCCTTTATCTACTCCCAAAACAACGGATATTGTAGCGATTAAGGTTATTCCGGCAATTAATATAATTTGGGTTTGTACTCCGGGATCAATTGCGAACAGGTGATTTAGACCCGCTGCTATTTGTTGAACCCCCATTCCAAGGGAAGTGGCAAGACCAAAGAGTGTAGCCAGTACAGCGAAGATATCGATGGCATCACCAATTCTTCCGTAAATTCGATCCCCTAAATATGGGTAAAAAATCGACCGGATTGTAAGAGGAAGACCACGGGAATAGGTAAAATAGGCCAGTGATAATCCTACCAAGGCATATACCGCCCAGGCATGAAAACCCCAGTGTAAAAAGGTAAATTTCATCGCTTCCTTGGCTGCTTCGGCAGTACCGCCTTTGGCCATTGGAGGGCTGAGGAAATGATAAACGGGTTCGGAAATACTCCAAAACAACAAACCAATACCCATTCCCGCACTAAATAGCATGGCAAACCAGGAAAGCGTTTTGAATTCGGTTTTTGCATTTTGCCCCCCTATTCTTAGGTGGCCGAATTTACTGAAGGCCAGATAAATCATAAATATCAGAAAAACATTTACGCATAATATATAAAACCAACCCGCCTTGTTTGCTACAAATTCCTGGGTTGCGGTAAAAAATTGTTCGGTCCCTTCTTTAAACATAAGGGTCAGGGTGATGATGATGATAATGATTATCGCCGAGGTAAAAAACACGGGTCCATTGACTTCCAATCCAAAAATGGATTTCTTCTCGTCACTTCTTATAATCTTTTTAGCCATAAAGCTTTTTGTTTTTTAATTTAATTTAATATCTCTGAGTGTTTGAAACACTCCCTAATGTGTGTAAATCTTAAAAATAATAGCCTATATTGATATTAAACCTCGCCTCCCATTTGGCATCAGGATTCCCTACAGCAAAATCGTCCACAAAATTTCCTCCCAACCAAGAGTGATTGTATCCTGCGGCATAATCAACATAGGTATACACACTTCCGGCAGTAACTAATACACCGGTTACATTCTGATAGGAATCGGTAAAACCGGCTGCTTTTTTCTGCATGTAAGCAAAATCGTTATAAAACTGCAAATTTGAAATAGGCCCCCATTTAACAGGAACTTCTCTGGAGATCCCCAAGGAATACATATTAAAATGGGCAGCCACTTCATAAGGAGCACCATAAGCTGCCATGGTAACTACATTTCTAGGTTCACCCAAGGCATTTATCGGATTATTGGAAGCGGCAATAAATTGAGCTTTCCCATTCCATTTCCCTTTATTTATCTCGTAATGAGCCGCAAAAGCAGCGTGATCGCCCATTTCCTCAGTGTCCAGATTGTATAAGCCACCATATTCGACAGAAACTCCCAATTTACTTGCGGTTTCTTTACCGAATTTATAGATGATTTTTCCGTTGAATTGATTTGCTTCTTTATTCCGGCCTGCGATATCGTAGGAATAACGGCTAGCAGAAACTTCTGAATTGCTACCGAACCTCAGTTCCTCGGCATTTTTAAAGAATGCGAGTTGGTATTCGAATTTTTCGCCTCTGTGCATGTATTTAAAACCCATATCGTGATCGTCTTCCAGCCCTACATAATAGGTCATATTGAAAAACCAGTTGTGCGAATTGTATTGTTGGATTCCAAAGGGAACCTGGGTTAAACCCAACTGAATTTGATCCCGGTCGTTTAAATTATAAGCGAGCCAGCCTTGTTTCAGAAAGCCGCCACCGTTATCTGCTGAATACAAACGGTATTCGGCATCAAGCATTATTCCTTTATAGGCAGCCTTTGTGTTAATTCGGAACATATCGTATCCAAAATCGCCCCCTCGTTTTTTCTGACCTTCTTTCCAGGAGGATAAATTATAGTTGTATCGTAGTGCTCCACCAATTTTGAGTTCGGGTTTGTCCTGAGCTGCTAAAGGAACTGCCAGGAGCAAGCCAAGCATTGCCAGTAAAAAAGTTTTAAATCTTGTAAATTGCGTAATTTTTTCTACCATTTTGTTTTTTAAAAGTTTATAAATAGGGTTTGCTGATGGCAATAAGCCAAAGCAAGTATTAAAAAAACTTAAATGAGTAAATGATTAAAGGACTTTAATCAATATCAACCTGTTTTGGTTAGAAGCAGTCTTAAGAAAGTATTTATTTGGGGGCGCAAAAGTATTCATAAATATAGGTAAAATACTACAACAGTAGTTAAATAAAGCTTAATTGGAGGAAGAGGGCTTAGGAAAGGTTTAAAGAATTAATTGTTTAAATGTTTAAGAACAGTGGCAAGGATTGCAAATTCGCGCTATATAGTTTGGCACTAAAGATAATTAGTAGGGCATGAGGATATAAAAAAACAGAAGGTGTTTTTATGCGAAGTATTACTGATACATTTCTTATATAAAATAATTATAAACTATTTTTAAATATTAAATGCTTTTGGATCTATTACTGGTAAAAAGGCATTGGTAGTGATGTGATTATTACTGAAATGTGTTTTTGTTTGCATTCGTGCTGAGTAGGGAGTGCTAGCCTAAAAGAATATGAATAGAGAGTCGTAAATACATCAACTATACTAATTGAAATGTAGCCTTATTGGGGCTGCATTTTTTTTTATTACAATAAATTCCTTACTTTTGGGGCTTAAAAAAAACATCTAAAAATGGCAGCAATTACATTGGGAGGAAATCCTATAAACACTAGTGGTGAATTACCAAAAATTGGAACAAAAGCAAGTGATTTCAAATTGGTACAAACTGATTTATCGATCGTAAATTTGGCTGATTTTGCTGGAAGCAAATTGGTTTTAAACATTTTTCCAAGTGTAGACACTGGAGTTTGCGCTACTTCAATTCGTACTTTTAACGAAAGTGCCAGTACCTTAGAAAACACTAAAGTATTGTGTATATCTCGTGATCTTCCCTTTGCACAAAAACGTTTTTGTGGCGCTGAAGGGTTGGAAAATGTGATTTCACTTTCCGATTTCAACACGGGTAACTTTGGAAAAGACTATGGATTGGAAATGACAGAAGGCGCTTTATCGGGCTTGCATTCTAGAGTGGTTATTGTTTTAGACGAAAATGGTATTGTACAATACACCGAGCAGGTTTCTGAAATTGGAAAAGAACCAAATTACGAGAACGCCCTAGCGGCCCTTTAAAATGAAAGAAGAACAATCCTTTCTAATTGGCAGATTAAGAAGTTTTAAATTTGCTATATATGGAGCTTATAAATTAATCCGAACTGAGCACAGCATCATGGTGCAGTCGACACTAGCTGTTCTTTTAACTATTGCCGGTTTTTATTATGACATCTCTAGGACCGATTGGATGTTTCAGGTTTTGGCTATTGGTTTGGTCATTTCGATTGAAGGATTGAATACTGCCGTGGAAAAGATCGCCGATTTTATTCATCCTGATTATCATGATAAGATAGGATTTATAAAAGACATTGCTGCCGGAGCTGTATTTTTTGCAGCAGTAGCCGCAATGACTATTGGTTTGTTTATTTACCTGCCTCATTTATTAACGCGCTAAACTATTTTTTATTTAAAGCATATCGTATACAAGAATGGCTAAAACAAATAAAACAACAGCAAACCAGAAAAAAGAAAGTGTATTAGAACCTAACAGGAGATCGAGTCGCCGCAAACAATACCAATTGCTCGTGGGCAGTCTACTTGTTTTGTTTTCTATTGCTTTATTGGTTGCTTTTATCTCCTATTTCATTCACGGACAAGAAGATCAAAGCGCTGTTAGTGAACTGGGCAACAAGAGCCTAACCGTCAACAATTGGTTGGGGAAATTTGGAGCTACATTAGCTGATTTCTTTATTTACCGTGGATTTGGATTAGCCTCTTTCCTATTTGTGAAATTATTTTTTCTAAGCGGAGCCTTTTTAGTCTTGGATATCCCTTTGCGGAAACTAAAAAACATGTGGTTTTGGGACTTATTTGTCATGGTCCTATTGTCGGTATTATTGAGTTTCTTTGGCGAAAGCCTACCTGAATTGGGCGGAACCATCGGCTATGAAGTGAACCTGCTTTCCCAGAGTTATATTGGCAGCAGCGGAACCCTATTGGTTTTGATTTTTGGTATTATCATCTATTTAATTTTCAAAATCAGAATCTCTCCGGAGGCGATCAAGAACTTCTTTGAAAAAGGTAAAGATAAAATCGACGATAGTATCGTGGCTATGAAAAGCTCTGTTTCCAGTACTGATTACAATCTGGAAGAATTTGCTGTCCCTGAGGAAGCGGATGAAGTGGAAGAAATGGAAGAGCCCGAATTAAAACGAAGCTTCCCTTTTGAAATCGACCGCGAAAGTATGAAACCCACGATTAAGCATTCGTCTGAAATTCAGCTAGACCCTACGCCCAAGCCTACAGTAATGACGGTACACCCTAGTCCGGATCCCGTCCCTCCTACCGTAGACACTTTTGTGATTGAGAAAGCGGTGGAAGAAGATGTGGTAGAAGAGAATCTGGCCTCGCGATTGGTGGCCGATTTTGGATTGTTTGATCCGACTTTGGATTTATCGAATTATAAGTTTCCAACGCTAGACCTATTAAAAGAATATTCTACTGGTGGGATTACGATCAATCAGGAAGAATTAGAAGAAAATAAAAACCGTATTGTAGAAACCCTTAGGAACTACAAAATAGAAATTGCGCAGATAAAAGCTACAGTAGGCCCTTCGGTTACCTTATATGAAATTGTACCGGAAGCGGGAATCCGAATTTCGAAAATCAAAAGTTTGGAAGACGATATCGCCTTATCGCTATCGGCATTAGGAATTCGTATCATCGCCCCTATTCCGGGGAAAGGGACAATTGGAATTGAGGTACCGAATAAGAATCCGACCATGGTTTCTATGAAGAGTGTCATCGGCTCTGCCAAATTCCAAGAAGCGGAAATGGAATTGCCTATCGCATTGGGGAAAACCATCTCTAACGAAACCTTTGTAGTTGATTTGGCCAAAATGCCCCACCTATTGATGGCGGGAGCTACCGGACAAGGGAAATCCGTTGGATTGAATGCCGTGCTGACCTCACTATTGTACAAGAAACATCCGGCAGAAGTAAAATTTGTATTGGTTGACCCAAAAAAGGTGGAGCTGACACTATTTAATAAAATAGAAAGACATTATCTGGCTAAATTACCGGATTCCGGTGATGCTATTATTACTGATAACGCCAAGGTCGTCAATACTTTGAATTCGCTTTGTGTAGAAATGGACAACCGCTATTCTTTGTTAAAGGATGCTATGGTTCGCAACATCAAGGAATATAACGACAAATTCAAATCGCGAAAACTAAATCCGGAGAACGGACACCGTTTTCTGCCTTATATCGTCTTGGTTGTAGATGAGTTTGCCGATTTGATTATGACGGCAGGAAAAGAAGTAGAAACCCCAATTGCACGACTGGCACAGCTGGCACGAGCAATCGGGATCCATTTGATCATTGCCACGCAAAGACCTTCGGTTAATGTAATTACGGGCTTGATCAAAGCCAATTTCCCGGCGCGAATAGCGTTTAGAGTAACCTCTAAAATCGATTCCCGAACCATCTTGGACACCCAGGGAGCCGATCAATTGATTGGTCGAGGAGATATGTTGTATTCGAATGGCAATGATGTAGTGCGGGTACAGTGTGCTTTTATAGACACGCCCGAAGTAGAAAAAATTACTGAATTTATAGGTTCGCAGAAAGCTTATCCGGACGCTTATTTACTTCCAGAGTTCATTGGGGAAGATAGTGGCATAACTCTTGATATGGATATCTCCGAAAGAGACGGTTTGTTTAGGGAAGCCGCAGAAATTATTGTTGTTGCACAACAAGGATCTGCCTCCCTGCTTCAAAGAAAACTAAAATTAGGTTATAACCGGGCCGGCAGACTAATTGATCAATTAGAGGCTGCGGGCATCGTAGGACCCTTTGAAGGTAGCAAGGCAAGAGGTGTTAACCTACAAGACCTGAGCGCTCTGGATCAGTTTTTTAATAATGAACAAAACAATACCTAAAATGAAAAATTTTACTGCTGGATTTCTATTGCTTTTCGTGTGTTTTAGCACACAGGCTCAAGACAAGAAAGCAAAAGAGCTGTTAGATCAAGTAACTGCTAAAATCAAGACCTATGACAACATCATTATTGATTTTAAGTATAGCTTAAACAACAGCAAGGAGAATATCAATCAGGACAGTAAGGGAAATGTCATTTTGAAAGACAATTTATACATTCTGAATTTGATGGGCGTAACCAAATTATACGACGGTAAGAAAACCTATACCATTAATCCGGAAGATGAGGAAATTAGCATTAGCAAACTCAATGACAAGGAGGAAAATAGCCTTACCCCTTCTAAAATGTTGACTTTTTTTAATACGGGTTATAAATTTAATTGGGACATTTTGCAGAATATAAAAGGGCGCAAAATCCAATACATCAAATTAACGCCTGTAAGTTCTAAAGACCAACGCAAGGAAGTACTTTTAGGAATTGACAATCAGACGAAAAATATCTATAATTTAATAGAAATTGGAAAAAACGGAACCAAAACCACATTGACCGTTAATTCTTTTAAAACAAATCAGCCTTTATCAAAAAATCAATTTATCTTTGAGGCCAGTAAATATCCAAAATACTACATCAATAAGTTAGATTAATTTGAAGTGAAGATTCTAGACAAATACATTCTAAAAACTTTTGCGATGACATTTGCCTCGGTATTTGTCATCCTTTTTTTAATATTTATACTCCAAACGGTCTGGCTGTTTATTGCTGAGCTGGCCGGAAAAGATTTGGATATCATCTTGGTGTCGAAATTTTTATTGTTTGCCATGCCTCGAATCATCCCCTTGGTCCTCCCCCTATCCGTATTGTTGGCTTCGATCATGACCTTTGGTAATTTGGCCGAGAACTATGAATTTGCCGCGATGAAGTCGTCTGGAATTTCGCTGCAAAGAGCGATGAAAAGCCTAATTGTCTTTATCTTTTTATTGAGTATCGCCTCCTTCTTTTTTGCCAATAACGTGATTCCGTTTGCGGAATACAAATTTATAAATTTTCGAAAAAACATCGCCCAAATGAAGCCTGCCATGGCTATTGCTGAGGGGCAATTTAGTGATGTAGGAAATTACAATATCAAGGTCGATAAGAAATCCGGGAAGGATGGGAATATTTTAACGGGAATCACGATCCACAAAAAATCCAATAATTTTGACGGCAGTAAGAATGTAATCCGAGCCAAAGATGGTTTACTGATTAGTGGCACGAATTCGAATATTATAAAACTAGTCCTTAATAATGGTTATTATTATGAGGATTTGGTCCCTAAAAGATACGAGGAGAAAAAGAACGTTCCCTTTGCTAAAAGCTCCTTCAAAAAATACACGATCAATTTGGATTTATCCAAATTAAATACGGCTACCGATGAGGGCGAGATTGCCAACACCAATACGATGCTTAACTTAAATGAGTTGCGTTATACGGTCGATTCGCTGAATACGAATTACAAAAAAGATTTGGTTTCCTTTACGGATAACATCTATTTGCGCACCGGTATAGGCAATAATACGGTTCAGGCAAAATCGGCAGTAGTCCCAAAAAAGACTGTATTAAAAGACAATTTACTGTCGGCTTATGATTTTAAGAAGCAATCGGAGATTTTAAAAATCGCCAACAGCAATATTGTCACGACGAATTATACCATTGATGCCACGATTGTAGAAATGGACAATAAGATAAAAGTACTGAACAGTCACTGGATTGCGATATATGAAAAGTTCGTAATTGCCTTTGCCTGTTTGATGATGTTTTTTATAGGAGCCCCCTTAGGTGCCATCATCCGAAAAGGGGGACTTGGTTTGCCAATAGTCTTTGCGGTATTGATTTTTATCATCTATCATTTCATCAATACCTTTGGAAAGAAGGTCGCCCAGGAAAATGGCTTAAGTCCGTTTCTAGGTTGTTGGATGTCGTCCTTTGTACTCACCCCATTGGCAATATTACTCACGTACCGCGCTACAAATGACATTGGTTTAATCAATCTTGATGCCGTATTGGCTCCGATCCAAAAATTATTCAAGAAACTATTTCAATACAAAATAAAATCGAACTAATGCAAACAGATAAAATTAAGATCAATACCATTGAGGAAGCTATAGAAGATATTCGTCAGGGTAAAATTATCATCGTTGTTGATGATGAAGATCGTGAAAATGAAGGAGATTTTCTGGCTGCAGCCGAAAAAGTAACACCGGAGATGATTAATTTCATGGCCACCCATGGACGAGGATTGATCTGTGCCCCGCTTACTGAAAGTCGGTGTAAAGAACTTGAATTAAGAGCGATGGTGAGCAACAATACCGATCATATGGAAACGGCCTTTACGGTTTCGGTAGATCTAAAAGGCAATGGAGTTACGACCGGTATCTCTGCGGGTGACCGTGCTAAAACGGTATTGGCTTTGGTTCATTCGGATACCAAGCCCCATGATTTGGCTCGCCCTGGACATGTATTCCCATTAGTAGCGAAACAAGGTGGTGTTTTAAGACGCACCGGACACACGGAAGCTGCAATTGACTTTGCCCGCTTAGCCGGCTTTAAATCGGCAGGTGTGATCTGTGAAATCATGAATGAGGACGGCAGTATGGCGCGTTTGCCGCAATTGGTAGAAGTGGCTAAGAAATTCAACCTTAAATTGGTCTCTATAGAGGATTTAGTAGCCTACAGAATGCTTCATGACAGTCTGATCATCAAGAAAGATGATTTTGATATTGAGACCCGCTTTGGTACTTTTCGCTTAAGAGCCTACGAACAAACGACGAACAAGCAAATTCATATCGCCCTTACCAAAGGGACCTGGAATTTGGGAGAGTCTATATTAACACGAATCAATTCCTCCCAAGTGAATAATGATTTACTGGGAACGCTTACTAATAATGCCGAGCAGCAATTGGATGATATGTTTAAGATCATCAATGAGCAAGGAAAAGGCGCTATTGTTTTTATCAATCAGGACATGCAATCGGTGAATTTGCTGAGCCGCCTTACTGAATTACAAAGCTTGCAGGCTGCAGGAACTATGAAAGCCCCTAAGGTTGTTATTGACAATAAGGATTTTGGTATAGGCGCACAGATTTTACATGATATCGATATCTCTAAAATCCGATTGGTATCGAATTCCTGGCAGTCAAAACGGGTAGGAATGATCGGTTATGGCCTTGAAATCACGGAATATGTGCCCTATTAGTGGGGATTAAGAGAAATTTTGGCTTCTTAAACAATAGATACTGAAAGGGTTAAATTATAAATGCAAAAATAAGTTTGATTTTAGACTAATAGTTTTTGTAAAAACAAAAAAGGTTGCTATATTTGCAACCGCATTGAGGAAACGAAATGCGTCTTATTGGAGAAATGGCAGAGCGGTCGAATGCGGCAGTCTTGAAAACTGTTGACTGTAACAGGTCCGGGGGTTCGAATCCCTCTTTCTCCGCATAATTAAAACCCTAACGATTGATTTTCAATTAGTTAGGGTTTTTTAATTGCAATACTAGTCCACATTTAGTCCACAATTAGCAAAATTCTTATGCTTTTGCAAGTCTGCAAACACTACAATTTCTACATTTATTTATACTTAATTTTTCAAAACAAAAAAAGAGAAAAAAGATAGTGCTACAAATTGAGGAAATAACTTACGAGAATGGAGTGAAGAATGAGCGACTGAAGTAAGGAATGCACTCTAAATTTG
>Ga0114962_10001587_pt1 | contig 19461 bp, 9 predicted proteins | sample C_130820_MF_Meta_FD_87017 | JGI IMG/M metagenome (GOLD analysis project Ga0114962, IMG submission 87017) | Freshwater microbial communities from Lake Croche, Canada to study carbon cycling - C_130820_MF_MetaG | ecosystem: Environmental > Aquatic > Freshwater > Lake | place: Lake Croche, Canada... | reverse complement strand
TGGTGGCCGATGGGCGGCGCGAGTATGGCTCACTCCGCCGGCTCTCGAGCGCGGCAGCCGCGGAGCTCGCGCGAGTTTCAGGTGCCCTCTATCTCGAGGGGCTTGTCACGCTCGACGCCGCCACGGCCGAGGCCCTCGCCGGCCACTCGGGCACCCTCGGGCTCGATGGCATCGCAGCGATTGACGACGAACCGGCCGCCCGGCTCGCCGCGCACCGCGGGCCTCTGTCGCTCGCCGGGCTGCAAAAAGTCTCAAGTACCGCCCGTGCGGCGCTCGGGCGCCACGACGGCCCGCTCTTTCTCGACGGCACCGTCGGCGTCACGACGCCCCGGTGAACGGATTCCGCGAGTACTTCACGTACGGCAGGCGGATCCTGCTGACGAGGTAGTTGTCGGCCCGCAGGTCGGTCGGAGCGTTGAAGTTCCCCTGGGCGCTTCCAGCGGCGGCGTAGTAGGTGACGACGTCGTCCTGATCGACGCCGTCCCCGCTGACACCGAATCCGCCCGACAGTTTCCGCCCCACATAAAGGGCTGTGCTGCCGGGGAAGAAGACGACGCCGTTCTGGTTTTCCCGAGGCATGACCGTCGAGTGGAAATTGCTTCCCGTATTGAAGGAGTCGTATCCGAGCACGGTGGTGAACGACGATGCCGGTCTCGGCGCGCCGACGTTCAGCCCGGTCTTCGGGTTGATCCCCGCATCCTTCAGGATGGAAAACGCCCCCGGTCCGGCGGCGGTGTTGCCCGAGGGATCATGGGCCGAGGCGAGGTAGCGGAAGGTGCGATTGGTGAACGCCGTGCCGAAGGGGACGGTGCCCACCTGGTCGGCCGGCTGGAGATCGGCCGAGGCGTAGTAGACGGTGTTTCGCGCCTTGGCGACGGCGACGTCGATCGAGAACACGGTAGCGCCGCTCATCCGGTAGAGCCCGAGGATGGTGCCGTCGAAGTCGCTCACTGCCAGAACCATCTTCGTGCCGGTCGGCTGGATGCGGATCTGGGCTCGGGTCTTCCCCGCCTCGACGATCCCCTGGTTGATGATCGCCTCGACCTGGGCCGCCGTCAGCTCGCTCCCCGCCGTCGCCGGCACGAGCCAGCCGTCGGCTTGGAGCTTTCCATCCAGAACGGTTACGGCCCCCTTGACCGGCTGATCGCTGCCGCTGACCGTCCCGGGGCCGAGCTTGCCCGCCAGCGTGAACAGTGTCTGAACACCAAGAGGACCGGCCTGTGGGCCGAAGCTCTGCAACGCGATCCCGCCGAGGTTGATTCTCGCGGCATTGTTGACCTTGTTGACGAGTCCCTGGGTCTGGGAAACAGAGAGCGGGGCGGTCAGCGGAAGCTGGTACCCGATATTGGCACGTTGCAGGAGGCTGCCGTTCGGGTTGTACGTACGGGTGAGGATGTTTTCGCTCGGCGCGAGCGTGATCAACGCCAGCGTCGAACCCTTCACGAGCGGCACGTCGACCACCGCCGGCCTCCCCACGTTCATCGGGAGAAGGGTCTCGAGGGCGATCAGCTCCGCCTCGAGTGCCTTTGGCGCGTTGAGCCGGTTCTGCCGGGTCTGCGTGGCGGTGGCGACAAACCCTTGCTCGAAGCTCGCCGTCCCATCCTTCCCGGGGAAAAACACCCCCAGGCCGCCGATGACCTCATTGGTGCCGGCGCGGTAGATGGCGATCCCCCCGGGGAGGGTGGCGATGCCGCGGGCGATCGGCTGGGGCAGCTGGCCCGCCTGCGAACCGACGGCCCCGTAGGTGCCTGCCACCTGGGCGGAGTACGACCTGCGATCGATGATGAAGTTCGCCGCATCGAACGGATCGGTGGGGAGCACGCCCGGCTTGAGCACGCTCACCCGGTTCGTGTGCTCGATCCCGAACAGATCGACCAGCGGCGTGTTGATGATCCCCGGGGGGAAGGTCCCGCCGAGCCCCACTGGCGCTACGTATCCGGGGCCCTGGATCGTGTCGATCGTGCTGTTGGGGTCAGCCTGCATCTCGCGCTGCGTGATGGTGCTCTGGCTGATGTGGCTGACGGTCCGCGAGGTCAGGATCGCCTGATTGTTGGAGAAGAAGGCGCCGGTGCGGGCCTTGGCGACCGCCCCGTCGATGGCAAACCCGAGCGTCTTGTTGTCGGCGAAGCTGACATCCGGCTCGGTCCGCACCCCAAGGATCTGCCCGGTGCAATCGACGACGGCAATGATGGCGTCGTTACTCGGGGTGACGGCGCTGGCGCGATTCAGGAGCGCCTCGACCTCGACGGTCGAAAGCTGGTCGGCCGCGAGCATCGCCCGCGGCTCGAGCCCCTCCGCCCCGAGCCGGGCCGGGGTGTGGCGGCGGCCCGGCCGCTTGGCCCCCTTGAGGGCGGTTTTCCCCCACCATTCCCGCCAAGAAGCCCTCATCGTCGTTGCTCCTGCCCGCCCGGCTGAATAGCCCTTTTCCCCAAGCTACCCTGGGACTCCATCGACCTCCACGATCGTGTCCGCCCTCGCCGGAGGATGAGGAGGAACAACCGGCGCCGTCGATAAAAACGCCACCAGCCTCCCGCGGGGTCGAACCCTTGAAGGTGAAAAACGGGAAAAACGGTGCCAGGGAAAAACGGTGCCAGCCACCAAAATTGGAGAATCTGGCAGCTTACCCAGATTTGGTGGCTGGCACCTTTTTCCCCTCAGAACTGGGCCCGGGTGAGGTTCGACTGGGGGCCGAAGCGCCAGTTGTAGAACAGACGAGCTTCGCCATCGAACCACCGGTCGACGCCACCGCCCAGCGGCGTCACGTAGGCGGCGGTGAGCGTCGAGCGCTTCCCCCACTCCCAGTTGGCGCCGACGACACCGTTGACGAGCGAGATGACGCCGTAGTTGTTCCCCAGCCGGTAATTCGGACCGTCGATCACGTCCGATCCCTGGAGGGCCTGATTCACATGGAGCTCGGCGATCGGCGAGAAGCCGGTCAGCCGGCCACGATCGTTCTTGTAGAGCCAGTATCCACCGGAGAACGACAGGTAAAGAAACGTCGGATACTGGAGCTTGCCGACCTGCGCGAGCCCGCCGGGGGGAATCGTCGTCGACCCGGGAAATCCCAGGTAGGCGGGATTGCCGTTGGTGGCGGTGTCGAGTTGAAGGAGCGTCTGGCTGTACCACCGGTCATTCGGGGCCCAGATCAGGCCGCTGAAGGGCATCAGCCGGACCGAATCGTTGTTGACGCGGACGAGCGTCTGCCCGCCGGGAGCGCTGCGGACGATCGTGTCGCCGGCGGTCGGCAGCGCCACCTGCATGCCCCCCGACCAGGCCCAGTTCTGGCCGAGGGCGATGATCGACTTGAAGATCACCGACATGTTGCCGAACTCCACCGCCTGGCCGTCGGTGAGCCCGCAGGGATCGTTCGGATCGACAAACTGCGAATTGGCGTAGGTCGATGCGAACGGGGTGCGGACCTCGATCGAGGTCCAGCCGTCGTAGAACGTCTTCTCGAGCCCCGGCGTGAACCGGTTGACATCCTGCCGCATGTCCCCCAGGAGCGCGTTGTTGAAGTAGCTGTAGTTCATGTAGACGCGGTCGCGCGGCAGGGGGCTGACGTTCTCCGCGAGCTTCAGAAACCCGACGTTTGCCCCCGGCATGAGCGAGTTGACATCGACGACGTAGTCGTAGAAGGCGTAGCTGTCGTAGAGTTGCCTTGCCGTCTCGCCAGCGCCGAGAAAGCCGGAGGCGTCGGGCACGTAGCTCGTGACCGGGTTTGAGGCGTTTGGATAGAGCGTCTGAAACGCCTCATTGGCGACCTTGGGATAGTCTGTGGGGGGGATGATCGAGTTCGGCCCACCCGCCTGATTGGTCACCGGAATCTTGATCCCACCAGGGATATTGGCCAACGGCCCTATCGACCCGGCCGGGACTCCGGTCACGCCGGCGGCCTGGAGGGCGGTGATCGTCTGCAGATTGCTGGGGAACTGGTAGACCGCTGCGTCTTTGCCAAAAAGCGTTTGCGCGCCGGCAATACCTCCGCCAGTGAGCCCCGAGCGGCCTTCCAGGAACATTTTCTGGCCGACGATCCCGACCCGGCCGATGGCGGCGCGCGAGGCATTGGCGGTCGGAGCGCAGCCGTCACCGACGAAGTTCGGAGTGTCGGAGAGCGATTCCCTCAAGCCTCCGCCGTCGAGGTTGGCAAGGTCGCGGCCGAGATCGGGGGCTGCCACCGGCCCTTCGGGGGCGACCGGGGGCTGGGCGGGGACGGCCGCAGAGGGAGCAGTGGCCTGGGCGGCAACGCCGCCTGGGGCAGCCTGAGGCGCGGCGGTGGCTGGCGGCGCGCCTTCCGGCGCAGCGGCTGCCGTGCCGGCCCGTGCGGGAGCCTTTGCCCCGCTGCGGGTCCCTGGCAGCGGGCTGCCGGGGGCGCGGGGGCCGGCCGGTGCGGCCGCAGGCGTCGCGGTGCCTTCAGTCGCTGCCGCTGCCGGCGGTGCGGCCGGGGTCCTGCGGACCGGATCGTCGGCGCGCGTGATCCCTGTCTGGATCGACGAGACCGCCAGTGCGATCACCGCGCTCCATCGGCAGCGACCTCGCAGACGCGAGGATTGGGCAGAGGTCTTCATGGAGTGGTCCATTGGCCATCGGAAAGCGAGTCATGCCCGAGTCATGCCGCTGGTGGAGCCATGCAGACTCCCCATCTGCCAGTATCGACACCCCGGCATCTTCGATTCGACCGGAGGAACCGTTCCAACCGACAGGCTCTGCACCTCCCCCGCCCATCGCCCTCTCTTCGAAGCCCCCATCCTCTCTCGCTTACCATTTCCCTTTCAGACCCCCAGGCCAAACCGGGCCGCAGAGGGGAGGAAACTTTGCAAACAGATCCCCCGCCACCTAGTTTACGGACCTCCAATCCGCGCCTGACCGATCGTCTCCCTCCGCCACGTCCCCGGGTCTGCCGCCGATGATCGTCCAGGAACTCCACCGGATCCAGCATCACCACCGCTACCTGCCCGGGGAGGAGCTGCGGCGCCTGTCGCAGCGGACCGGCACGCCGCTCCACCGGCTCCAGGAGGTGGCGAGCTTCTTTCCCCACTTCCGGCTCGAGCCCCCGCCGAGCGTGGAGGTGCACGTCTGCCACGACATGGCTTGCCATCAGCAGGGGTGCGCGGGATTGAAGGCAGGCCTGGAACGCCGCTGGGCGAGCGAGATCGCGGCCGGTCGGGTCGCCGTCGGCTCTGCGTCGTGCCTGGGGCGCTGCGATCGACCGGTGGCCGTGACGGTCAACGACGCCCTCCTCGTGGCCCGCGATCAGGCGGAGATCGACGGGGCCGTCAGCGAGATTCTCGCCGGGAGGGACTTCACCCCCGACACCGACGGGGTGACGATCACAAACAAGCCGTGGCGGATCGATCCCTACGACGGGCCGGGGGACTACAAGGCGGTGCGGGCCTTCGTGGCCGGCGGCACGCGCGAGGGGGTGATCGAGCAGCTGAGGGTGGCCGACCTGCGCGGCATGGGGGGGGCGGGGGTGCCGGCGCAGCAGAAATGGAACGACGTCTGGCGGGCGGACGGCGAGGAGAAGTATGTCGTCTGCAATGGCGACGAGAGCGAGCCGGGAACCTTCAAGGACCGCGAACTGTTCACGCGCCATCCCCACCTCGTCCTCGAGGGGGTGATCCTCGCCGCCCTCGTGACCGGCGCCCGGCGCGGCTGGATCTACATCCGCCACGAGTATGGCGAGCAGATCGCGATCATGAAGCGCGAGATCGAGCGCGCCCGGGGGCTGGGGGTGTGCGGGGCGAAGGTCGGCGGCGGCACTCGCGATGTCGAGATCGAGGTTTTCACGAGCCCGGGGGGCTACATCTGCGGGGAGCAGAGCGCGCTCATCGAGGCGATGGAGGATCGGCGTGCCCAGCCGCGGAACAAGCCGCCGCAACTCGAGACCAACGGCCTCTACGACCGCCCCACGCTCGTCAGCAACGTCGAGACGTTCGCCTGGGCACCGGCGATCATGATCCACGGCGGACAGTGGTATGCCGACGGAGGGAGCGGCGGCTGCAAGGGGAGGCGACTGTTCTCGCTCTCGGGGGATGTCGTCCGCCCCGGGGTGTACGAGGTCCCCAACGGGCTCACGCTCCGCGAACTGCTCAACGACCTTGCCGGCGGGGTCGTCGGCACGCTCAAGGCTTTTGCCGCGTCGGGGCCGTCGGCGGGATTCCTTCCGGCGCGGCTGCCGGTGTCAGCGCTGCCGCGGGGGTGGGAGAAGCGCGCCCCGGCCGACCTCGTCGCGCGGGTGACGGCGGGCGGCGGGACCGAGCTCGACATCCTCGACTTGAATCTCGATCTGCAGCGCTTCCGCGATCTCGGGCTGGCGATCGGAGCGGGGCTCGTCGTCTACAACAATGAGCGCGACATGCTCGCCGAAGGGCTCAATGGCTCGCAGTTTTTCCGCGACGAATCGTGCGGGAAGTGCGTTCCCTGCCGGCTCGGCTCGGAGAAGATCGTCCATGTCGCCGAGGATCTCGTTGCCCGGCGCCACGACGCGGCCGGCCTCGCGCTCCAGCGGCGGCTCGTCGACGACCTGGCACGGGCGCTGGAGATGACGTCGATCTGCGGCCTGGGGATGGTGGCGGCGAAGCCGCTCCAGACGGCGCTTCAGTTCTTCCCCGCCGATGTCGAGCGCCACCTGCGGAGAAACGACCGATGAGCGGACCCGTGCCGATGGCCGACCACGACGACCACCACCTCCCGATCCCGATCGAGGAGGACGGGCTGTTTGCCCGCGACTTCAACGGCCAGCTCGTCCGCATGGACAAGGTGACGTCGGCCGACTTCGAGCGGCAGATCACGATCCGCATCGACGGCCAGGAGGTGACCGTCGCCAAGGCCGTCCCCCTCACCGATTCGCAGGGGAAGATTCTGCGCGACAGCGAAGGGCGACCGATCCCGCGGGCGACGACGATCCTCAACGCCGCCACGAAACGCTACGAAGGCGTTGCTGGGGGCAATCCGATCCCGGTCCTCTGCCATCAGGAGCACCTCCACCCCGTCGGCGTCTGCCGGGTGTGCTGCGTGGAAATCGCGAAGGTGAAGCGCGGCGCGATGCAGCGCGAGCGCAAGCTCCTCCCCGCCTGCCAGCACCGCGTCGAGGAGACGATGGAGGTGCAGACGATCGCCTCCCCCGACCTCGCCGCGCGGCGGCGGATCGACGACCAGGTGCGGACGCTCGTCGACATGCTCGTCGCCGATAGCCTCCCGGCCGACTGGGAGACGACGCTCCCCTCCAACGAGCTCGGCCGGCTCTCCCGGCGGCTCGACCGGCTGGCTGAGGAGGGGCGGGCCCTCGAGCACGCCGCCACGCCCGAGGCCGATCCGGCGGCGATTGCGGCGCGCTGGCCGCTGATCGGCACGGCCGGGATCCCGCTGCGTGAGACCCCGCGCGGGAAGGATCCCTCGTCGCCGCGGATCGCCGTCGACCACGACCAGTGCATCCTCTGCGACCGGTGCGTCCGCGCCTGCACCGACGTCAAGGAGAACATGGTCATCGGGCGCACCGGCAAGGGCTACACAACCCGGATCGGCTTCGACCTCGACGATCCGATGGGGTCGTCGAGTTGCGTCGCCTGCGGGGAATGCATGATCAGCTGCCCGACCGGCGCGCTGATGTTCCGCGATCAAGTCAAGGAATCGGACCATACGGAAGGCACCGCGGCGCGGGTGTCGGCGGCGCAGCTCGAGGGGATCCCCCTGTTCGCCGGCGTGCCGCCGAAGTTTCTCGAGTGGAACTCCGACTCCGTCGAGCGGCGGATCTACCAGCCGGGCGATGTCATCTGCCGGGAGGGGGAATATGCCTCAACGGCGTTCGTGATCGTCAGCGGACGGGTGGGGGTGTCGGTGGGAGGCCGGGGGGGCGATGCCGGGCACGGCTCCGGGCTGCGAGCGCTCGTCCGCAGCGCCACCGCCTGGGTGCAGGGATCGCTGCCGCGCCGCGATCCCCCCGCCGCGACCGAGCGCCGCGAGCGGCTCTCGATCGAAGGGGGACGGACGCTCGAGCTCCGTGACGGCCGGTGGGTCGACGAGATGACCCCCGACGACATCCTCTTCGGGGAGATGTCGTGCTTGAGCCACTATCCCCGCTCGGCGACGGTGGTGGCCCTCGAGCCGACCGAGCTCCTCGAGATCAACCGCAACGTTCTCCATGTCCTCCAGCGCACCGGCGCCTCGCGCCGCGTCCTCGACCGGGCCTACCGGAGCCGCTCGATGGCCCGGGAGCTGCGGCAGCTGACGATGTTCGCCGGCCTGACGGCGGAGGACCGCAACCAGTGCGCCGAGTTCCTCCGCGACCGGGCCGAGCTCCTTCGGGTCGACAAGGGGCAGCCGATCTTCCGTCAGGGGGATCCGGCGACCGATTTTTTCAAGGTCCGCCTCGGCTTCGTGAAGGTCAGCCAGCGGGTCGGCGACCAGGAGCGGGTCGTCGATTACCTCGGCAACGGCCGGACGTTTGGCGAGATCGGCCTCCTCGGCGCGATGGGGGCGATCGATGACGAGCTCGCCGCCACCGGGGCAACGCGCGCCCGGCGCAGCGCCACCTGCACTGCGCTCGACGACGTCGAGCTGATCCGCGTCCAGGCCGAAGACTTCCGGGAGATTCTCGAGCGCTTTCCCAAGGTGCGCGAATCGATGGTGGCCGAGGCGCGGCGGAATCTTGCCCGCGACCGGGAACGCGCCACGGCGCTCGACAACGGCCTGGGGACGTTCCTCGAGAATGGGCTGTACAGCGCCCAGAAGCTCCTCGTACTCGATCTCGAGAGTTGCACGCGCTGCGACGAATGCACGCGGGCCTGCTCCGACACCCACGAAGGCGTCACGCGGCTGATCCGCGAGGGGCTGCGGTTCGAGAACTATCTCGTCGCCAGTTCCTGCCGCTCCTGCCTCGATCCCTACTGCCTCGTCGGCTGCCCCGTCGATGCGATCCACCGCCGCGCCCGCGAGAACCACCCCGGCGCCGTCGAGATCGTCATCGAGGATCACTGCATCGGCTGCGGACTCTGCTCGACGAATTGCCCCTACGGTAACATCTCGATGCACGAGGTCGGCCCGCGCGCCGACGGCGGCAAGCGCGTGGCGACGACCTGCGACCTGTGCCGCGATCTCGTTGGCCCGGGGGACGACCCGAGCTGCGTCTACGCCTGCCCCCACAATGCCGCCTTCCGGATGAGCGGCAAGGAGCTTCTGGCGATCGTCGAAGCCCGCCGCGCCGAAACGGCCCCCCTCGGCTGACGCCGCGCCGGCCGCTGCCGATGGGCTCGTCGATCAGGGGCGGGAAGCACCGGCCCGGATTCCCGCGACGATCCGCTCCACGGCGGCCGCGGCGGCCGCGGGATCGTAAGGGTGGGGCGAGTCGTGGCGGATCGGGCCATCGGGCCCTTCCCCAATCGGGAAGGCGAGCTGGGCCTTGAATGCGGCGAGCTCGGCAGCGACTCTGTCACCGGCACCGGCCTGGGCCGCCACCGCCTCGAGGGCTGAAAGCGCTACCGCCGCCTCCCCCCAGGCCCGGAGATCGGCCGCGGCAGCGATCGCCGCCGCCTGCTCTCCCGGCGGCAGCGCGCGGAGCCAATCGGCGGCGCCGGGCATGCCGCGGTCGATGGCCGCAAGCGCTCCCTGGAAGGTGTCGGGGGCGGGGGGATCGGACCACCGCGCGGCGAGCGCGCCACGGGCCCCCTCCACGGCCGCGTACGCCTCCGCAGGGACAAAGCTTTCCAGCAGCGCCCAGACGAGCGGATCGGGGCGTGGGATGCCGGGGGGCTGGATGGGCTGGATGCCGGGAGACGGGGCGGAGAAGGCGCCGGCGACGAGGGCGGGGCGATGGCAGCCGTAGCAATCGAAGGAGGTGAACTCGGGCCACGCTGGCGCCGAGCCGTCGGCGGGGGGCGGGCCGGCGGGGATCGATTGCCGCTCGGCCTGAACGAGATAGGCCCGCAGCACGGCGAGCCGACCGAGCGACCACTCCTCGATCGGATCGGCACGTCGCCCCCCCTCCGCCGCGGCCCGCTCGGCAAACGCCGCCGGATCGCGCCAGTGGGAGGGCAATCCGGCGCGGAAGGCGCGCAGATCGAAGGCCAGGCGCGGATGCCCGGCGGCGATCAGCGCGTGGGTCACCTGACGGGACCGGCCGTCGGCGGTCGGCGGGCTGCCGATATGACACTCACCACAGCGCGCGGCGGCGACAGACGGATCGCCGAGATCGAGCATCCCCTCGCGCTCGATCGACTGCCGCCAGCCGGGGAGCGTGTGGGCGACGAGCCAATCGCCGGCCGGTCCGTGGCAGGCCTCGCAGCTGACCCCCTCGGCGGCGCGCGGGTCGGCGCCGACGATCGCCCCATCGATCCCACCGGCGGGAGGCGCGGCGAGCGGCGCATGGCAGCCGGTGCAGGCGCGGTTCTCGGGGGCCGGCACGATCGGCAGCGGTGGATCAACGGCCGCGATCCCGGCGACGATCTGCGCCGCAAGCGCCCCATGAAGGACGCGCTCGGCGCGGGAGTGGGGATCGTGGAGGGCCCACACCGAGTAAGCGCTCCGCCACGGCTCCCCTTCCCCGGGCGTGCCGGCATGGCACCCCGACGACGTGCAGCCGGAGGTTCCAAGCGCCGCCCGCAGCGCCGGCACGGCGGCGGGGGTGGTGACGAGCGGCGCGTAGGGGCCGACCGGCGCGACCCGCGTGCCGCGCGGCCGGAGGAGGAGGAGCGTGACACCGGCGAAGAGGGCGAACACCACGACGGCGGTAAAGAGGCGCGTCATGTCGAGGGCTCTCAAGGCGCCACGGGGAGCGGGGGGAGATGCCCGTGGCCGTGGTAGCCATGGCACTCGACGCAATCGAAGCGGGCGCCGCCGAACTCGCGCCCCGAGGCAGCGTCGCGCTGGCGCGGGGCATGGCACCCGAGGCACGATTCCATCCCGGCGATCAGCACCTGGCCGTGATCGAGCGGAGAGGAGGCGAGGACATCCGCCGGCGGCAGCGCGGGCGGATAGGCGCCGGCATGGCACTCGCGGCACGACCACGATCGGTGGGCGGAGTGATCGAAGCGGGCCTTCTCCAACCACAGCACCTTGATCCGGCTCGGCCCAACCCCAAACCATCCCTCCTGGGGAGCGCGGTCGCCGGCGAGGGCCGCGACGAGGCTCCCCTCGGCGGCGAGGGTCACCGGATCAACCTGATGGCACTTCTCACACACCCCGCGGACCAACAACCGACGCGCGTCGACTCCCACACTCACTTCGTCGAGGCTCGCCGCGTCGCGCGGGGGCTCGGGGACGTGCGCCACCGGCAGGGGGCGGCGCTCCCCTGGAATGACGCCCTCGAGGGGAGCATGCAGCGCCGCGACGGCGCGGGTCTCGAGGTACCGGCGGATCGCGCCGGCATCGAGGCCGTGGGGAAGCTGGGAGGGGCCGACGCTTGTGTCCGCGGCCGTCCCGGCGTCCGCGCGGGTGGCCGCGCTTGTGTCGGCGTCAGCGCTTGTGTCCGCGGCCGTCCCGGCGTCCGCGAGGGCGTCAGCGCTTGTGCCGGCGTCAGCGGGGAGCTGGTGGCAGGCGCTGCAGTGGCGCTCAAACTCCACTGGCAAAGCGATCGCGCCGGGCGCCCGGCCGGCAAGGAGGGCGCTGACGGGGCGAAGATCCCGCAGAGAAACGTCGAGCGGGAGATCGGAGGCGAATTGATGGCAGGTGGCACAGTCCAGCTGCACCAGATCGGTCTCCGAGACGCCGGCCGGAAGGTAGCGGCTCCGGTCGGCGGCGGGGAGACGGTCATAGGTCCAGGCCACCTTGTCAGCGCCGCCGCCGGCGCTGAGCGTCAGCCCGGCGCGCAGGTGGCGGCCGTGGGAGAACTTCACCCGCCCCGGGTCGGCGGCGAGCGACTGAAACGGCGGATGATGGTCGGCATCGAAGCGGGTGACGGAGGGGAGGACGGCCGTCGGCTCCCCCGCGGCGGCGATGGAGTGGGTGGAGATGTCGCCGTGGCAGGCAGTGCAGGTCGTGTCGGCGACCCGGCTGATGTCCGCCTCACGGCCGCGGTGATCGACATGGCAGGAGGAGCAAGAACCGACCTCCGCCGGCACCTGCCGCAGGCTGTGGGAGGCCAGCGTGTGGCACTTCTCGCACTTCGCCGGATGCGTCGCGCTCCCGGCGATGACCTGCTCCTGCCAGCCCCCCTCGCGGATCGGTGAGAGGGGCACATGACAGGCTTGGCAGTCGTTCTCCCAAGTGGCGTGCGCCGCCACGACGGCCCCCGGGGCGAGCTGGCGCGATTTGTCGGTGAGGGCCCATGCTGACCAGCCGAGCGCGGCGACGAAGGCGAGGAACGTCAGCCGCCCCTGCACCCGGAGGAGCGGCGCGGTGCGCGTGTAGTACAACCGGTCGATCCGGGAGGCATGCCCGCGGGAGGTCTCCGGGGCGGTCGAGGGGGAGGGGGAGGGATCGGGGCCAGCCATGCGTCACCAGTACCAGAGCGCGACAGGAACATGGATCGCGAGGAGCACTCCCAGCGCCACCGAAAGGGGAACGTGAACGAGCAGCCAGCCGTGGAGCCAGCCGTGAAGCCGGGCCTGGAGGTCGAACTGGCGGCGGATGTCGCAGGTTCGTTCGAGATGGTCGATGACGACCGCCGCCTCGGTCGGGCTTGAGCCACGGAGGGCGGCGAAGAGGCGCACCGACGTTGCCCGCGAGGCGAGGCTCGAGCCCGACCGGCGGCCATCGAGAAGGTAGGGCTTGACCTCGTCGAAGAACATCCGCCGGACCGCCGCCGTGCCGGGAATGACCGCATGGATCTGAACAACCTGGAGCACCTTCCCCTGGATCCCGGTCATCGAACGGAGGCCGGTGATGACGGCATGATCGCCCGAGTCGGCTGTGGCATCGTCGCCGCCGTGCTCCCCGCCCTGCTCCGCCGAATCGGCGACACACATTCCCCGCACGAGCCGCTCTGCCTCACGGCAATGCTGGGCAGCGACATGATCGATCTGCTCGTAGATCGTCTCGGCCGGCACCTGCTCGAGCATCCAGCCGGGGATCCACTGCTGCACCGCCAGCCCCCAGATCCCACTGACGATGACGGCGAGGAACAGCGCCATCAGGGCCCAATTGAGCCAACCCCCGATGAACAGCAACCGGGCGTGCATGAGGGCCAGCGGGAGGGCGAGGAGCCCGAGCCAGACATGGGCCCGCAGCCAGGCCTGCGCCGAGCCGAGCCGCCACGACCGGACCCGCCGCCGCGGCCAGAGGAGGAGCTCGAAGACGACGATCCCGCCGGCAATCACCCCGCACACGAAGCCTGTCCGGCTGCTCCCCCCGGGGAGCCGGCCAGCGGCGAGATACTCGGCGAGATAGAAGCCGGAGGCCACGACCGCGAGCAGGACCATGGCGACAATCCACGGGAGGTCCCGATGCCACGTCTTGCCACCAATGCGCACGCGAAGTCTCCACACGATCCTGGGCCAACGATCGACCCACCAGCCGCAGCGCCGTCACGCTCCGCACCGCTTCCCGGGGCCGCCAATCGTACCCCACCTGCCCATACCCTCCAAAGAGGGACCGAGAGGGGGATTCGACGGTCTTTCCCCCGGTTGCGACCAACCGCGCTCGTGGAAGTGAGCGAAGCGGCGGAAGCTGCACCCCGCCACCGGCGGCTCCTCCAGCCCCGTCCCGATCCGGCCGAAAATCCTCCCCGAGGGGACGAACAGATGCGTCGACAGGAGCGGACCGGCTGGGGCGGGTTAGCGGCGATGGGCTTCGTGCTCTTTGCCGGCGGGATGGAGCTCGCCCGGACAGCCACACCTGATCCCCCTTGCCATCTCGAGCCCCCCTGCCCGCTGGAGAGCCGGGGGGAAGGCGAGGTCTGTCCTGCCGGCCCGGCCGACGAGTCGATGCCGGGAGTGGCCATGCCCTCGCGCCTCGGCGTCGCCTCGTGCAGTGCCTCGAGCTGTCACGGCGGCCCCAAGGGCACCAACCACGCCGTCTCGACCTTCGCCGCTACACTGTGGATGGAGCGCGACCCCCACGCCCGCGCGGCAGAAGTGCTCCACTCGGGGCGCTCGCGGCGGATGGCGGAACTGCTGGGGATTGGCCCGGCCCATCAAGCGCGCCGCTGCCTCGTCTGCCATTCGATGGCCGATCTCTCGCCGACACCGCTCCCTGACGACCTCGTCGCCGACGGCGTCGGCTGCGCCTCCTGTCACGGCGATCCGACGGCGTGGGGCTCGGAGCACACCCTCGACGCCTGGAAGCGGATGGGGCGGGAGGAGCGCGCCGCGCTCGGCTACCGCGATCTCTCCACGCCGCTCGACCGGGTCAACAACTGCACGCGCTGCCACGTCGGCGATGCGGAGCACGATGTCGACCATGCCCTCATCGCCGCCGGGCATCCGCGGCTCGTGTTCGAGTTTGCCGCCTACCAGAAGCGCTACCCGCGTCACTGGAGCCCGGCCGGACGGGCCGAGGTGGGCGACGATTTCCAGGCCCGGTCGTGGGCGGTCGGACAGGCCGCGACTCTCGCGGCAACGGCCCGCCTCCTCGAGGCCCGCGTCAGCGACCAGCCGGCCCGGGCCACGAGCGCCCTCCCCGGCGGGCGTTGGCCCGAGTTTGCCGAGTTCGACTGCCAGGGATGCCACCGCTCGATCGCCGGGGTCGCCCCGCCGGCCGTCGACGCCCTGAGGCCCGGCTGGTCGGCCGTCGGCACGCCCGCCTGGCAGCCGTGGTCGCAGGCGGGGGGAGCGCTCCTCACGGGCAGCTCGGCCGAAAGGGATGTCGATCGTGGCCTGGCCGATCTGCGGCAACTCCTCGAGCGCTACTGGGGGCCGGCCGACCAGACGCGGCGTGGTCGGATCCGCCTCGAGGCCCGGGCCCTGGCGGCGGCCGCTGACCGGCGCGCCGAGGCGATTGCAGCGAGCAACGAGGTCGACCTCGACGACGTCGCTACGAAGATCGAGGCCCTCGTCGCCGAGGGGGGCCCGGGGAACGGCTCGTGGGAGGCGGCCGTGCAGAGCGTGCTTGCCCTCGAGGCGGTCCTCGACGGCGGGCCGGCCCAGCTGGGCAATGCCGAGAGCGACGACGTCGACCGGGAGCTGGCGGGCTTGCGGGAATCGCTCCGCTACCCGCCGCGGCAGGAGACCCCACCGACGATGCGGCGGTCAGATTTCAAACGTCTCCGCGCGAACGTACCATGACCGTCCCCCCCGACCGGGCCGGAGCACTTCGATCGATGGGCCAACATCCCCGCCAACTCCCTCCCCCGCTTCCCCGCCCCGGCGCGCTGGTCGCCCTCGTGCTCCTTCTCGCCGCTCCCGTTGCCGGGCCGTTGCAGAAGAGCGTCGGCCGGGCCGACGATCTCCCGCCGCCGACAGCCGCTCCCGCGATCGGCGCGACCACGGCGACGACCACGGCAACCTTCAAGGGGACCGAGACGTGCGTCCGTTGCCACCGCTCCGAGCAGGGGGAGTGGACGGGACCGGCGACGACTCTCCACTGGCGCGAGGATGCCCACAGCCGGGCCCACCTCGCCCTCGCCCCGACGAACGAGCGGACCGCGGCGATCGAGCGCGTCCTCGGGATCGAGGCGCGGCGGACGCGCGCCTGCATCGCCTGCCATTCGCATGCCCCTGCGGAGCCGGCGGTCACGGCAGAGACGCCCCTCCTCCATGCCGGGATCAGCTGCGAGACCTGCCACGGCGCGGCGTCGGCGTACCTCGAGCCCCATGCCGCGAAGGCATGGCGCTTCCTCCCCACGGAGGAGAAGGCAGCCTTCGGGATGCACGATCTGCGCAGCCCCGCCGTGAAGGCGGCCAACTGTGCCGACTGCCATGTCGGAGACATCGGCTCCGGCCGGCTCGTGACGCACGCGATGTACGCCGCCGGGCATCCGCCGCTGCGGGCCTTCGAGGTGGAGGCATTCTCGGCAGCGCTCGGGCCCCACTGGCGCCGGATCGAGGCCAAGCCGGAGACCGTCCGCGCCGAAGCGGCGGCGGCCGGCTACCGCACCGAGGCAGCCGGCCCGATCGACCGCTCACTCATCGAGGGGCTCGGCATCCTCCGGCAATCGGTGCGCCTCGCCGCCGACCTCGCCGCGGTGGCCGAGAGGGAGACGCCCCAGGTCTCCTGGCCGGAGCTCTCCCTCCACGACTGCCTCGCCTGCCACCATGAACTGGTGCTCCCGAGCGAACGGCCTGCGCTCGGATACCGGCGCCACGTGCCGGGGCGGCCGACGCTGCCGCGCTGGCCGCTGGGGCTGGCCGGCGCCGCCCTCCGATCGACCCCGGATCAGCCGGCGGTCGAGAACCTCCTCGCGCCGCTGTTGGCGGAGTTTGACGCGGTCCCGTTCGGCTCACCCCGGCGCGTGATCATCGCCGCCAAAGGGCCGCTGGCGGGGATCGATGCCGCGATCGCCAGGCTTGCCCCCGGGCGCGCCCCCAGCGACGAGGCGGGTGATCGGGCAGCCATCGAGGCGCTCGCGGCGGCCGGCGCGACGGCTGACGACGTTGACGCGGCGCGAATCGTGGCCGCCGCTCTTCTTCCAGCCCTCGCCACGAGCCCCGCCTGGGGCGCCGACGAGCGCCGCGCCGCGTGCGACCGGATCGCAGCGATCCTCGGCCTCGACCCCGCCGGCATGTCCCCCGGCAGCCATCGCCCCGCGCCGACGGCCTCCCCCGCCATCCGCACCGTGCGCGCCGCCTTCGTCCTCCCGGCGCCGACGTCGGCGCGGTGAGCCGGCGCTCGCCGCAGGAACTGGCTGGGGAACTCGACAGGAGACTCAGGATCAGCCCCTGAATCAGCCCTTCAATCAGCGATTGAAACCTGGTTTGAGCCAGCCCCGCATCAGGGCTTGATCCGGTAGAGCTCGGCGTCGAACGGGTCGTCGCTCACCTTCCACACCTTCCCGTCGCGCTTGTACATCCGCTCCTGCTCGGTACGGTTGAACGGCCGGGCACCGATCCGGCCGAAGACGGAGATCTGGTTGCCCGATTCGTCGACGGCCCGGTCGCGGTCGATCCCCTCGGAGATCGACAGTGCCACGCCCTTCCCGGCAATCGGCCAGGTGGCGACCAACTGCGGCGTGGGACGCGGGCTGAAGCCAACGTTCCCCGGAGTTTCAGGGGAGGTCAGCTGCACGACACGCAGCCCGTTGACCCCGTCGGCGACATAGGCGAACTCGCTGACATACGTGATCCCGAGCTTCACGTCGCGGGCGTCGTTGATCAGCCCCCCGGCGTCGAAGCACTGATCGACAAACGGCTCGCCGGGGCGGGTGACGTCGATGATCACGAGCCCCTGCGGCCCTGCGGCGACGTAGGCGTACGTTCGCGCTACGTAGACCGAATTGGCCTGCTCCAGCGGCACCGTCGCCAGGGGGACTGGCGCCGCGGGGTCGCTGATGTCGAACGTCTTCAGCCCCTCAGCGTCACAGATGAAAGCATGCCGGAACTGGATCGCCACCGAGCGCGGCGCGACGACATCTGGGCTGGCAATGACGGCCACCACCTCCGGGCACTTCGGCTTGTCGAGCGAGACGACGACAACACCGGCATCGCAGCAGATCCAGGCGTGCGTCCCGGCAATCGTGATGCTCCGAGCGCCCCGGAGAATCCCGCCGGGATTGAAGGTCACGGCGCGCTCGAGGAAGTTGTTGAGCGGATTGCCGTCGAGAAGCGTCCCCGCCCCGACGAGGACGAGCCCCTCCTCGAGATCGGTGACATAAAGGTAGGCGTACATCTCGTGAACGCTCCCCTCGTGGTTGGCGGGATCGTGGTTCCGCGTCGGATCGGGGGCGAGCGTCGTCGGGGCGGCAACGCCGGTGGCGTAGGCTGTCTTGACGTAGAACTGCTGCCCGAGCGGGGAAACCGGCGCCGACGTGATCCGCTGCGAGAAGCCCTTGTTGTCGATGAAGGCAATGTCGTAGACACGCAGGCCGTCGGCGCCGCAGGCGGCGTAGAGATACTCGCCGCGGGACTGCACCTGGAGCACCTCGCGCTGCTTGAAGGGGTTTAACAGCCTCTCCCCGATGTCGCCGGCGGCGTGGCGGTGGGCGACGCCAAGGGCGCCGTCGGCGGCGACGTGCTTGGCAAAATCGTCGGGGAAGGCGATCTGGTGGAGAGAGCTCCCCACAACGGCCTGCGGCTCCTGCTGCTCGGTCACCACGACGCCGGCGAAGCCCCCGTCAGCGAGGCCGACCCAGGTGTAGCGACCGATGAAGTTGGTGTAGTTCGTTCCCTGCATCAGCAGCTGTGCCATGATGGCGTTGTTGTCCTCGGTCTTGGCGACGTGGCAGTCGGTGCACATCTTCGTTTCGTGCGTGCCACTGACGCCGGGGGACTCGCGCCGGTCCCCCGCGGGGCGGACGGGCCCGCCGCGGACGGTGTGAGGGACATTCGTGCTGAAGGCGATGCCGCTGAAGCCCTCCGCCGAGATCGTCTGCTGCTGGACATAGATCGACTCCCGGCTCGAGTTGTAGGAGCCGACATGGATCGCGCAGCTGGAGCGCGACGGGCCGACGCGGTTGCCGGTGGCGTTGCCATCGCGGGCGAGCATGAAGACGTCGTCGCGCAGCGTCTGGAAGTTGTAGGCGACGAGGTTCCGCGACACGTCCCCCTCGTTGTGGAGCGCCGGCGCCTTCTTGTTGGCCCGCTGCGGAAGGTGGCAGCCGAAGCAACTCGGGTTCCACGCGCTGTGACAGGCGATGCAGCTCATGTTTTCGTTGGAATGGGCGCAGCGATCGGAGCGGGTGGTGCCCCCCCACTCCATCGCCCCGTCCTCCGCCATCCGGACGGTCTTGGCGAAGGCGGAGAGGGCATTGTAGTGATCGCTCTTGGGATCGACCGTCGCCTTCGTCTGCTTGATCTCCCAGGTCAGCCCCTCCTCGACCATCGAGTTTTGGAAGATCCGGTCCCCCTCAACGACGAACCGGCGCTTGCCGGACGGCGTGCGCAGGTTGCGGAGATCGCGCCCCCCCTCGGGGCTCGAGGTATCGGAGGCCGGCCCGCTCGTCCGCAGGCTGGCGAATCGGTCGACGGTGCCGTGGCAATCGATGCAGCTGATCTCGATCGCCGCGCGCACCTCGCCGTACAGCCGGGTGTTGCCGTGGGCGTCCTGGACGAAGTGGCAGTCGACGCAGTGCATCCCCTTCTCCATGTGGATGTCGAGGAGATGGACCGGGAGCCCGTCGCGCTCCGCGGCGACCTTTTCCTCTGCAGCCCGGACTTCCTCCCGCGACTTCCCCGCCGCATCGCGGTAGACCTCCTTGACCCGCTCCGGCATCGACACCGCCGCCCGCAGCGCCGCATTGCCGGAATCCGCGACCAGCTCGCCGCGGTGATCGAGCATCATCCCCCGGCGGTCGTGCTTGAAGACCGCTCGGTAGGCCCATCCGTGGCCATGGAAATCGGCAAACTGCGTGTGCTTCGTGCGGTCGTTGAGATCGGTGAGATTGGCGAGGAACTCCGGATCGGAAAGCCGGTTCTTCGCCGCCGATTCGTTCGGGTT
>Ga0114962_10001585_pt1 | contig 19471 bp, 12 predicted proteins | sample C_130820_MF_Meta_FD_87017 | JGI IMG/M metagenome (GOLD analysis project Ga0114962, IMG submission 87017) | Freshwater microbial communities from Lake Croche, Canada to study carbon cycling - C_130820_MF_MetaG | ecosystem: Environmental > Aquatic > Freshwater > Lake | place: Lake Croche, Canada... | reverse complement strand
TTTTGAGCACGTCGGTGCGGTAGAGCAAAGTTCCCGGCCCAATGTCCGTGGGCATGGCAACCAGTTTGCCGGCACTGGTGGTCCCCTGGCGGTAGGCAAAAGACACGATGCGCGCCTGCTGCGCTTGCAGGTTGTAGGGCGCGGCGCCCAAGTCTTCCAGGCCGCCGCCTTCGGCAAATCGGCCCACATAGCCGTATTCAAGCACCATGACGTCGGGCAAACTGGAGGCCGTGGACAGCGCGGTAGTCATGGCCGTATGGTGGTCGGCAAAGGCTCTGCTGGTTATTTTGACTTCCACCTCGGGATGCTTTTTCTTGAAGGCGGGGATGGCGGCCTTGGCGATTTCGTCCACTGCTGGGTAAGCGGAAATGGCCAAGACGGTTTGCGCCTGCGCCCAGGAAGCGGTGCCCGCCAAACTCACCAAGCTCAGCAAGGCTGCTTGAAGCAGTGCGTGCGATTGCAAATTAGCCATAACTGTCCTCATTGATGAAGCCGCGCTGCACAAGAAGCCTTGGAGGCATGGTTTGAAAGCGCTTTCATTGATTGTACGAAGTGAAGCAAGTGCGCTGGCTAAGGGGAATCCCTAGTATGTTTTCCAGCAAACGTATCTGCGTTTGTAATGCCTGAAGCACCCGGCCCAGGACCTGCGCTCTCCTGGTGTCAGAAACCAAAACTTGATTCGGTTATTTTACTGGAATCGATTCCATTTAGTGGTGTTTTGGGTTTTGGCGGGGCGCTCCCGTCATTGGCCGCTCAGGCGCGCAGGGTTAGACTTTGCGCGGCTTCCTCGCTCACGGGCGCCTTTGCCACCGAAGCACGCCAGGTCACGCTAATGGGGAACTCCCGCAGTACCTCGTGGTGTGCGCCATAACATTGGTTGAGAAGCCATCGCACGGCTGACCGAGTAACAGCGGGCCACGGAATATGCACGGACGTGAGTTGCGGCGCCGAATACTTGGCGCTGTGGGTATCGTCATAGCCCAATACGGAAATCGCCCCGGGTACGGAAATGCCCACGCTTTGCAGATAGGCCAGGGCGCCTACTGCGGTTTCATCGTTGGCGCAAAAAAGTGCTGTGAATTCATGCCCTGAAGCGACCAGGGACCGTGCGCAATCCCAGCCGCCTTCTGGTGAAAAGTCACTCTCCCGGGTGGCCACTTGGCGCGGATCCACGCCATGCAGCGCCAGTTCTTGCATGAAGGCGTCGACACGGGCGACGTTGTCAGGCGATGTCGCTGGGCCAGTGATAACGGCATATTTTCGGTGTCCGAACTTCAACAAGGACTGGGCCGCCAGGGCGCCTCCAAGCCGGTGATCGGGGGTAAAGCATTGCTCCTCCAGGCCGGCAAAATCAAAGTTGAGGACCGCCAGTTTGCTGCGCGTCTCCCCCAAGGCAGCGATGTCCTCGTCGCGCAGAGCGTCCGTCATGATCAATAGCCCGTCGCAGTCGCGCTCAATCAGAAAACCAATGCCTTCCATAGCCTGTCGGCGCGCATCGCCATCGCCACAGCCAAAGGCAACCACCATATGCAAGCCCGAGGCGCGCAGTTGTGCATCAATGGCGCTCAAAATCGGGGTGTAAAAAGTGCCTTCGAGCAAAGGTATGTAGACGCCAATCATTTGCGATACACCCGACAAGAGCGAGCGCGCAACATGCGAGGGTCTAAAGTTCAAAGTTTCAATGGCCTGCCTGACGCGCTCTGCCGTCGCGGGGGCGACGGAGCCCTTGCCACTGACCACACGCGATGCAGTTCCTACGCCAACGCCGGCCAAACTCGCTACGTCTTTGATCGTGGCCATGTCATATCTTTACGGTGGAAATTCTCGAACCAATTGCGCACGAGCGCGCGGGGTACGCGCCTTCAATAATATGCTTAGTAGATATTAACAAAGAATCGCTAGGATGAGGCCGCGCAATGTTGCGCAATATAGTGTTCATGGGTTGGCATAACGTCAACGCATTTTTGAACCACTGACTCAATATCGTCCAGGTATGTTTTGATTTCTGCCAGGGGACGCAAGTCGACCAAGGGGTTATACCCTCGGGCATGTATACCCTGTCCATGCATAACCTGCACCCAACTGACATCACCAAATAACTCATTATTGTCTCTAAATATTCGCCCATTGCTGGCAAAAAGATCTATCTTGTGCTGCAAGGTTACTGGTATTTCCATGGTGCGGCAGTGGTTCCAAAATTCAGAGTCTGTGCGCTGCGTGGCCTTGTAATGCAAGATGATGAAATCGCGAATGCGCTCATATTCAATTTGTGTTTGCGTGTTGTACTCTTCAATATTGGCCTGCGCAAAATCCATTGCAGGAAACATGCGAATGATGCGCATAATGGCCGTCTGCACCAAGTGGATATTGGTTGACTCGATGGGTTCAAAAAATCCGCTTGCGAGCCCTACAGCAACACAGTTTTTATACCAAGTCTCTTTGCGCCTGCCCGGGGTAAAGGGTATATGCCGCGGTTCAGCCAGTTGCTTTGCATCTAGGTTGTTGAGTAACAGGGCGGTTGCCTCATCCTGACCCATAAAGCGGCTGGAATAGACATGGCCATTACCGATGCGATGCTGCAAAGGTATACGCCATTGCCAGCCTGCGCTATGGGCTGTGGCCCGGGTATAGGGCACCAGCGGCGTGACCGATTCGCAAGGCACGGCTACCGCGCGGTCGCACGGCAGCCAGTGCGACCAGTCTTCGTAGTCTCGGCCCAGGGCCTGCCCAATCAACAGCGCGCGCATACCCGAGCAATCAACAAAGAAATCTCCGCTGACTGACTGACCGTTGGCCATTGCGACCGATTCGACGAATCCGTCTTGTTCTCGCAGTGCGGTCTGCACTATTCGGCCTTCAAGGCGGATCACACCTCTTTCTTGGGCGTACCGGCGTAAATATTGCGCATAGAGACCGGCGTCAAAGTGGAATGCATTATTGATATCCCCCAGAGGCGAGCCTTCCATTTCTGGCTTGCTGCTCAGAAATTTTGATTTCCGAGGCGCAAAAGTATTGATAGAGTAATTTTCGAGACCACTAGCCTGGCCTGCTTGGTGCATTTTGAGCCAATACTGGTAGCAGGGTAAGGGTCCGAGATCGCGTCCGATCTTGCCAAACCCATGAATATAGGAATCACCCCGTTGACCCCAGTTCACAAACTCGATGCCGAGTTTGTAAGTGCCTTGCGTCGCGCGCAAAAATTCATTTTCATCAATGCCCAATGCCGCATTGAAATCTTTAATGAGGGGAATGGTCGCTTCGCCTACACCTATGGTTGCGATTTCATCAGACTCAATCAGGCAAATACTGTAATTTCGCCCCAACAAACTGGCAAATGCTGCCGCAGTCATCCAGCCAGCGGTTCCCCCACCCACAATGACGATGCTTTGAATTCTTTTTTCGTTCATGGCGTGGTCCCTTCGGTGGTGTGAGAGTCCAATTCCTATTGCCGTTAATGGAAAAAAGCCCCGCTGAACCGTGCCAGCAGGGCCCTCGATGGTGATGCCGCTTAGAACTTGTAGCTTGCGCCCAACAGCACCGAGCGTCCAAACGTTTCGGTTTTCCACGGCAGCAGTCCGGCAGAGCTACCGCCGACCTCGGGTCCTCGGGTCTGTACGGCCGGGGCATCCGTCAGGTTATTCACTTGTAAAAGTAGGGACAAACCTTTGTAAGCACCGCCATTAAAGGCATAGCCAATTTGCAGGTCTACCTGAGTTTCCGCATCAATCTGTGTGTTGAAGTCTGTTCCGAGAAGAACGCTGCGCGTTGACGCGGTAAACGGCGAGCGATAGCGCTGGCTGATGCGCGAAGTGAATCCCTGGTCTTCGTAGTAGAAGGTCAGGTTATTGACGATACCTGAAAATCCATCGAGGTAAATTGCGTTTCCGTTCTTGTCGTTAGGCAGGCTATTGCGCGTTGCCGACTCGCTTACGATGACGCCGAAACCTTTGAGCGCCGGGCTCAGCAGCGCACCTTCCAAGGATGCGCTCAACTCCAGACCCCACACCTGACCACCCTGTCCGTTGGCCTGCGTGGTCACCGTGCCCAGATTCGGGTTGCAGCCGGTATTGCCGGGCCCGCATCCTGGCGTCAGATTCGAATAGTTCTTGAACATCGAGAAATCGCGCACCGTGTCTTGGCTGTAAATAAAGCTGTCGAGCTTTTTATAAAACGCCGCACCGGCCACATAACTGCTCTTGCCAAAGTATTTTTCCAGCGAAAAATCCAGAGATTGGGCGCGCCAGGGCTGAAGGTCTGGCTTGCCGCCAGCGCCAGCAGACCATTGACCAATAGCGCTACCAGGCGCCACAGCCGTGAGCTTTGGCTGATCCGCGCCGGCACGCATGTCATCCATACGGGGTCGGGCCATGGATTTTGCCAAGCCAAAGCGCGCTAGCAGTTCGGGGTTCAGGTTGAACACCAAATTAAGGCTTGGCAAGACGTCGTCGTACTGCGCACTGCCGCTGACAGCAACAAGCGATCCCGAGCCAGGCGCACCCGGCGTGGCGCCGTCATTCCACTGCATGCCGGTAGAACTTTGCTGGGTATGCACCGTCTGCACGCCCACATTACCGCGCACGGGAACTGCGCCCCACGAGGTATCGACATTTAACTTGGCAAATGCGGTGGTGACCTTTTCATGTACGCCAAAGGTGTTGGACAGTGCAGCCCATGGATCTTTGGCTGTAGCGGCGTATAGATTCATCATGCTAGGAATGTCCCAAGACACGGTGTTTATGTTGACGCCGCCGACATTGATGCTGACGGGTCCACGCAAAGCGCCAGCGGGTATAGACACATTGCTGCTCGCCAGTGACAAGCTGTAAGCATTGGACTGGACATCTTTGTCACGCTGGGCATAGTTCAGGCCCGCTTCCAAGCCGCTAAAGATCCCGCCTTCCAATTCCCGCTTGGCTGAGAGCCGAAGTGTCTTGATGTCATCTTGGTACGACGGTGTGCGCATTTCCGACCAGTTGGGGTCGTTGGTCAATTGCACGTTGCTGGCGCTGGTCAGATTCTCAGTGGTAGTCCAGGCCTGATTGCCTGAGTTCCCCAGCCCCGAGAAGCTCATGGTTCCGCCAGCCTGGCCTTTGGCGACGGATTGGATATAGGTTTCGGTACGGTTGGCATGGGACAGACCCAAGTCCGTAAGGGCAGTCCATTTGTCGCCCAGTTTGATCTCATTTTTCCAGCCCAGAGAGCTGATGTCATCACTGCGATGCCAATTCTTTTCATACACCAGGTTGCGCCCGCCCGCGACAGTGCCGCTGTCGACGACCGTATTGCCGTTGACGTTGCTGGTACCCACATTGCTGAACTGTGCGCCGCCACTCCACAGACCGATATCTCCGGCCCAAAAGTTGGATACCCGGTCCTGATTGAACTTGGAGTAGTACAGGTCCACCACGCTGTGGACATCTTTGTTTGGTTTGAGCTCTAGCACCGCCATAAGGCCGTCACGTACTTGCTTGCTCGATGTCACGCTCGCTTCCGTACCTTGTGCAAACAGCGCATTGACCCCGCCCTGGCCCGTCCCAGGCACACCCTTGGCGCCGGCCCACCATGCGCCGACGTAGTCGCCATATTTCCACGATTCGTATTTTTTGGACTGGCCGGGGGAGTCCAGGTGCGCAAAACCCAGTGCCAGGCCAACGGTATTGTCTGAAAACTGGTTGATATAGGACGCGCTGATGCGGTTACCCATGTTGGTACCACCTTGCGGCGAGACTTGCCCCAGCGAGTTTTGTTCGCCACGCAGGCTGACCGACACCTGGCGGCCGCGCGTATCGAGCGGCATCACCGGACGAATGTCTACGGTGCCGGACAAGCCTTGGCCTACCAAGGCAGCGTCGGGCGTCTTGTAGACCAGTACCTGGTTGATAAGCTCTGATGGAAATTGATCGTACTCGGCGGCCCGACCGTCACCCGAACTGACCACCTCGCGGCCATTGAGGACGGCACCGGCATAGTCGGGCCCCAGTCCACGGATAGAAATCGCCGATGCCCGACCATCCACACGCTGGGCCGCCAAGCCGGGCAGGCGGGCGATCGAGTCCGCAATACTCGCGTCGGGCAGTTTGCCGATATCTTCAGCAGATATGGCCTCCACAATCGAGTCGGCGTTACGCTTGAGCGCAATGGCGCTTTCGATACCGGCGCGAATGCCGGTAACTGTCACTGCGCCAAGACTGATCGGGCTTTGCTGCGCGTAGGCCGCGCCGGCAGTCAACACTGCCATCGCGCATGCCAGCGCGACCGGCTTGGCTTTGAACGCGGCCGTGCTTTTGCTCAAATTGCGCGCGCTCGGGGTGCTTAATCGGGTCATTGCCGTACTCCTTGGTCTGGAAAAATCGAACATTGGTTGCAAAAAAACGTACGTATCACGTGAGAAGGGAAACGATTCCAAATTAATGGGAACGATTCCAATCAATCCAATGTAACTGGCTATTTTCTAATTGTTATTAGGGAATTCCCGCATTTTTCAAGGATTTTTGTTCTCTTTATGCACTAATTTGGGGTTTAAAGCCACTAATTTCTGTTTTTCCCGGATTGGAACCACCCTGTCAAACAAAGGGTTGTTACCGATTGTGGGATTGCGCTTGAGGCTTACAATTGGAATGCTTTCCATTATCGCGAAACCCCATTTTGAACATGACAACTCATCCGGCCAGCATTTTTCCTCCCGTGCGACGGATGGATTTCCCACCCGACTTTCGGTGGGGCAGTTCGACCTCGTCCTACCAAATCGAGGGAGGCGCGCAAGAGGGTGGGCGTGGTGAATCAATTTGGGATCACTTTTGCGCCGAGCCGGGCCGTATCCGTGACGGAACAAGCGGCGCCGTCGCCTGCGACCATTACCACCGCTGGCCGCAAGACCTCGATCTGGCGCGCGACCTGGGCACGAATGCCTACCGTTTTTCCATCGCCTGGCCCCGCATTTTTGCCCAGGGTGGTACTGGGGCGCCGCTGCGCAACGGCCTGGACTTTTATAGCCGCTTGGTCGACGGCATGCTCGAGCGCGGCTTGGAGCCCTGGGCCACGCTCTACCACTGGGACTTACCCCAGGCCTTGCAGGCGCACGGCGGATGGGCGCAGCGCGCCACCATGGATGCATTTACGCATTACACCGACGCCGTCACACGCCATTTGGGCGACCGTATTAAACACTGGATTACGCATAACGAGCCCTGGTGCACCGCCTTTCACGGCAACTATGAAGGAGTACACGCGCCTGGCCTGAAAGATTTCAAAACCGCATTGCAGGTATGTCACCATGTTCTGGTCTCGCATGGCATGGCGACCGCGGCGATCCGGGCCAATGTGCCGCAGGCCCGCGTCGGTGCGGCATTGAGTCTGCATCCCCTCAAATCCGCCAGCAACAGCGCCCAGGATTTGGCCGCCACCCGCCGCCACGACGGTTTGCGCAACCGCTGGTTTTTGGACCCCTTGCATGGCCGAGGCTACCCCCAAGACGTGTGGGACTTGCTAGGCGCCCAGGCGCCCACGGTGGCAGCGGACGATATGGCGCTGATGGCCACGCCCACCGACTTTTTGGGCGTGAACTATTACTTTCCCGAAATCGTCGCCGATGCACCGGGACAGGGCCCGATGCAAACCCGCGTCGTAGACTGCGACCAAGTCGAGCGCACAGGCTTTGGCTGGGAGGTATCGCCCCAAGGCATGGTGGACCTGTTGCAGCGTGTCCATGCGGATTACCAGCCCCGGGCCATCTACCTTACCGAAAACGGATCTTCCTATGATGACGTGCGCACGCCCGATGGCCGCATCGAGGACCACCAACGCATGCATTATTTGCAACGCCACCTGCGCGCGGTACACCAGGCCTTGCAGCTGGGAGTGCCCATCCAGGGCTATTTTGCGTGGAGTTTGCTGGACAACTTTGAATGGGCAGAGGGCTATTTACGGCGCTTTGGTCTGGTTTATGTGGATTTCGCTACCCAGCAACGCCAGCTAAAAATGAGTGGCCAGTGGTACCAGAGCTTTTTGAAAGAGGAGACGCCATGCTGAAGTTCGCACGCCTTGCCGCCTTGACCTTCGCCCTGGGCAGCGCCCATGCCGCCGGCCCCAAAGCCGAAGTGATCCACTGGTGGACCTCGGGCGGCGAATCGGCCGCCGTGAAGACCTTGGCCGATGCCTATATAAGCGCTGGAGGCGTATGGGTCGATACCGCTATCGCATTAGGTGAGCAAGCCCGCGCAGTAGCGGTCAACCGTATTTTGGGCGGCAACCCGCCCACGGCGGCGCAGTTCAATACCTCCAAACAGTTTCTCGACCTGGTTGAGCAGGGCATGCTCAACCCCATCGACAACGTGGCGCAGCAACAGGGTTGGGACAAATTACTGCCTGAGACAGTGCTTAGCGTGGTGCGCGTCAAAGGCCATTACTACGCAGCGCCCATCAACATCCATATGCCCACCTGGATTTGGTACTCCAAGGCCGCCTTTAAACAAGCGGGTATCGCTACAGAGCCCAAGTCCGTCGACGAACTATTTGCCGCGCTGGACAAGTTACGCGCTGCTGGACTGGTTCCGCTCGCCCACGGTGGACAGCCCTGGCAAGAAAACATTGTTTTCACAGCCGTACTGGCCAACGTGGGCGGCACCGAGCTATACCTGAAAGTATTTCGCGACAAAGATCGCCAAACCATTGAAGGGGAGGCTTTCAAAAAGGTCTTGCTCAGCTTTAAACGCCTGCAGTCCTATACGGACAAAGGTGCGCCCGGACGCAATTGGAATGACGCCACCTCCATGTTGATTACGGGCAAAGCAGGCGTTCAAATCATGGGCGATTGGGCCAAAGGCGAATTTGCCCAAGCGCGTCAAAGCCCGGGGAAGGACTATGGATGCATCGCCGGCTTTGGCGCCAAGTCACCCTACATCATCCAGGGCGACGTTTTCGTTTTCCCGAAGACCAACGACCCACAAGCCATCAAAGCGCAACAGTTATTGGCCAGCGTCATGCTCACACCGGCCACGCAAGTGGCCTTTAGCAATAAGAAAGGCTCGATCCCGGTGCGCACCGATGTGGACAACGCCAGCATGGACCTGTGCGCCCAACAAGGACTGGCCATCATGAAAGACAAATCACGCCAATTAGGCAACGGTGAAATCTATATGAGTCCGGACCAAAACGGTGCCCTGACAGACATCTTGACCGCCTATTGGAATAAGAACCTTCCGGTGGAGAAGGTCCAAAAAGACATTGCCGCCGCACTCAAAAACTGACATCTGCCCGTGACAGCACCCCGCTCTTGGTGGAAAGTGCGCCCTGGCCAGCTCAGCGCCAGTGTCGCCTTGCTGCCTCTGGCCATGATCGTGTTGGTGGCCTACGCCGGCACCGTCTTGTGGTCGCTGCGTGTTTCCCTGACCGATGCGCGCACCTTCCCCTCTGACGTGTATGTCGGTCTGGCCCAGTACGAGCGCCTCTTTCACAATGAACGTTGGCTTTTGTCACTCAATAACTTGGCGCTATACGGCCTGTTGTTTATTGGACTTTGCATGGTGGTCGGGCTATTGCTGGCTGTCTTTATAGACCAAAAGGTTCGCGGTGAAGGGCTGCTACGCACCGTTTTTTTATACCCCTATGCCATGTCCTTCGTCGCGACCGGTCTGGTTTGGCAATGGTTGCTTAATCCCGAGCTGGGACTGCAAAATGCCGTGCAGACGCTGGGGTTTGATGGCGTACAAATCGATTGGATCGTAGACCAAGACAAGGTGATGTACACCATCGTGCTTGCCACGGTATGGCAGGCCTCGGGCTTTGTGATGGCCTTGTTGTTGGCCGGCTTGCGCAGCATTGACGCGCAAATCTGGAACGCAGCACGCATTGACGGAATTCCCACTTGGCAGGTGTACGTCTTTATCGTTTTGCCTATGCTGGGCGAGTCCATTGCCACGGTATTTGTACTGTTGCTGACCGCCACCGTGAAACTATTTGACGCGGTGGTTTCGATGACCCAGGGCGGCCCGGGTAATGCCAGCGAGGTGCCGGCCAAGTTCATCATGGACCACTTGTTTGGCCGGGCCAATTTGGCGCTGGCATCGGCTGGATCGGTGGTCTTGCTGCTGAGCTTTCTAGCGCTGGTGGCACCGCTTTTTTATGCGCGCAGTCGCTACCAAAAACGCGTAGGCCATCCATGAACAGCAGGCTCTCTGTGGCGCGTTGGGGGATTTACTGCTTCTTGCTGGGCGCCGCTCTGTTTTTCCTGCTGCCGGCCTATGTCATGCTGGTCACGTCCCTGAAGTCCATGGACGAAATTCGACTAGGGCACCTCTTTGCCTTGCCCGCAGAACTCACTATTGAACCCTGGCGAAGCGCCTGGTCCAGCGCCTGCACCGGCCTGAACTGCGAGGGCATCCGAGGCGGTTTTTGGAACTCGGTGGGCATTGTCATCCCCAGCACAGTAGTGCCCATCTTGCTAGGTGCACTCAATGGATATGCGCTCTCGTTTTGGCGTCCACGGGGAAGTCAAGCCTTGTTTGCTGTATTAATGGCTGGCGCATTTATCCCAGCGCAGGTGATGATGTACCCGCTGATTCAGATTTTGGCTGTGTTGGGAATTTTTGGCTCGCTAGCGGGCATTGTCTTGGTTCACACCATCTTTAGCATGCCTGTGATGACGCTGCTTTTTCGCAATTACTACTTGTCCATTCCAACCGAGCTGTTCCATGCTGCCCGCATCGATGGGGGTGGCTTTTTACGTATCTTTTTTGAGCTGGTGTTGCCCATGTCAGTGCCTATCGTGACAGTGGCGGCCATCATGCAAATCACAGGCGTTTGGAATGACTATATTTTGGGCTTGGTATTTGCAGGTCGCGAACACCTGCCCATGACGGTACAGCTCAACAACATTATCAACACCACGACCGGCACCCGCCTATACAACGTCAATATGGCGGCTACGATTTTGACATCGCTGGTGCCCTTGGCGGTGTACTTTGCCTCCGGGCGCTGGTTCGTGCGTGGCATCACGGCGGGCGCACTGAAAGGATAAGCATGGCCGGCATCAAGATTCATGACCTCCACATCAGCTACGGCAAGACCACGGTCATCGAGAGCCTGGACCTTGAGGTGCTTGACGGCGAGTTTTTGGTGCTGTTAGGCCCCTCAGGATGCGGCAAATCCACACTTCTGCACGGCATTGCCGGCTTGCAGGAGGTGTCTGCCGGCACTATCACCATTGGCGGCGTAGATATGACCCATGCCGACCCCACGGACCGCCAGATTGGCATGGTGTTTCAATCCTATGCGCTCTATCCGACCATGACGGTCGAGCGCAATATGTCTTTTTCGCTGAGAGTCAAAGGCTTTTCGCGCCAAGAAATCGCCCGCCGCGTCGACCGGGCGGCGCAGATGCTGCAATTGACCGAACTGCTGCAGCGCAAACCGGCGCAGCTTTCGGGCGGTCAACGCCAGCGCGTCGCTATCGGACGGGCATTGGTGCGCGATGCGGGCGTGTTTTTGTTTGACGAGCCGCTGTCCAATTTGGATGCCCAGTTGCGTACCGAATTGCGCCGCGAGCTCAAATTGCTCCATAAGCGCCTGGGCACCACCATGGTCTACGTGACCCACGACCAGGTAGAGGCCATGACTCTGGCCAGCCGCATCGTGGTGATGCGCGCTGGCCACATCGAGCAAATCGGCACGCCGGGCGCCGTCTATGCACGGCCCAATAACTTGTTTGTAGCCAGTTTCTTAGGGGCCCCGGCTATGAACATGCTCCATGGCACCTTGGTGGCCGCGCAAGATAGCACGATGGCGCTGGCGCTTCAGGGCGGCAACATCGGCCTGGCCGGCTACGCATTTTTGGACGCACCGCAGGCTGCATGCGAAGTCGTCCTGGGCTTGCGGCCTGAATCGCTGCATTTGGATCCTGCCGGACCCTTTGAAGGCACCGTGGTGTTGGTGGAGCCCATGGGCAATCACAGCGTTTTGTGGTTCGACTGGGCCGGTCAACACCTGTCTTGCCTGCTACCAGGCGGCGTGGCACCCGCGCTGGACTCGGCGCTGCGGTTTGCCATCGATACCACCCAAATCTCGCTGTTTGACCGCCACACGGAGCGGCGCCTCTAAGGCCGCCCCGGCGCTATTTGTAAGGATTAATTGTCATGTCTATTGCACCGGTTCAAACCATGGCCGCTGCCGGCTTTGCGCGCAGCACACCCTGGGGCGTCGCACTGGCTTGGGCCATGTGCGCCGCATTTCCTGTGGCCCAGGCTGCACCAAAGCCCGCCGCCGTGCAGGCCTGGATTACCACCACCGACCAGGTCCACCTGCTGGCGCCAGCGCCTGCGCAAGCCTTTGGCAAACGGGCGGCGCTCGATCTGGATATCGAGGTCGATGCCAAGCAGCGCTTCCAAACCATGGTGGGCTTTGGTGCCAACATCACCGACGCGTCGGCCTGGCTGATCCAGCAGCGCATGAACCCGGCGCAGCGCAAAGCCTTGCTTGACGATTTGTTTGGCAAACCCCCAGGTATTGGCCTGAGTTTTACCCGGCTGACCATTGGTGCATCAGACTTTTCGCGCAGCCATTACAGCCTGGACGATGTGCCGGTCGGCGAAAGCGACTTTGCGATGGAGAAGTTTTCCATAGCGCCAATGCGTGCGGAGGTGCTTCCCGTGGCGCAAGAGGCAAAGCGCATCAACCCGGCGCTGCGCATCATGGCCAGCCCCTGGAGCGCGCCGGCCTGGATGAAAAGTAATGGCAGCCTAATCAAAGGCACACTCAAACCTGAGGCCTACGGTGCTTTTGCCGCCTACTTGGGTAAATTTGCCGACGCCATGCAAGCCGAGGGTTTGCCGCTTTTTGCGCTGACGCTGCAAAACGAGCCCCACTTTGAACCTGAGGACTATCCCGGCATGCGCTTGATGCCACCAGCGCGCGCGCAATTGATCGGCGAACATGTGGGGCCGCTGCTGGCCAAACGTGATCAGAACGTCAAAATATTGGACTGGGACCACAACTGGGACGAAGTCAATTCGCCTTTGCAAGTGCTGGCCGACGCCCGCGCCAATCCCTTCGTGGCTGGGGTGGCATGGCACTGCTATGGCCCCGAGCGAGAGATCGTCTCGCAAAGCAAAGTCCACGAGGCTTACCCCGACAAAGAGACTTATTTCACCGAATGCTCGGGCGGGGAGTGGAAGCCGCATTGGCGCGAGACCTTGCCCTGGTTTATGCGTTACCTCATCATCGGCACGACACGCGGCTGGGCCAAAGGCGTGCTCTTGTGGAATATCGCGCTCGACGAGAACCATGGCCCGCACCTGGGCGGCTGCAAAGATTGCCGGGGTGTGGTCACCATCGACAGCCGCACTGGCGAAGTAACGCGCAACTTTGACTATTACGCGCTGGCCCATGCCAGCCGCTTTGTGCGACCGGGCGCAGTGCGCATTGGCTCGACTGCCGAACTCGATGGCCTGGAAACCGTCGCTTTCCAAAATTCCGACGACCAGTCCATCGCGCTGATCGTGCTCAATGGTGCCACCCGGGCGCGCAAGTTCTCGATCCGCTTTGGTGGCCAACGCTTTCACCACACCATGGAAGCAGCCAGCGTCGCCACCTTTGTTTGGGCGGGCCACTAAGGCGCACCCCATGGAGCGCACAAACCGCCGTCGCTTTTTGCAACACAGTGGCCGCGCGCTGGGCGCTGGGCTGGCCGCAGGTGGTTTGCCCGCGCTCATCCAAAAAGCATTGGCAATGCCTGCTGCGCGGGCTAGTGGCACCATCGATGATGTGCAACACATCGTGGTGCTGATGCAAGAGAACCGCTCCTTTGACCATTACTTCGGCAGCTACCGGGGCGCGCGCGGCTTTAACGACCGTTTCCCTATTCCCATTGCCACGCCGGTCAGCGCTGCACCCTCACCCGTTTGGCAGCAAAGTGGCCCGGGCGGTGCGGTTATTGCACCGTTTCACCTTGATACCCAAGCGCAATGGGGTCTGATGCGCACCGAAGGCGCAGCCCACACCTGGCCCGACGCCCAAGCCGCGTGGAACCAAGGCCGCTTGAACCAATGGGTACAGCACAAAGGCGCGCACGCCATGGGCTACTACACAGCAGCCGACCTGCCTTTTCATCACGCGCTGGCCGAGGCATTTACGCTGTGCGATGCCTACCACTGCGCCTTTCAGGGCGGCACCACGCCCAACCGTTTGTTCCACTGGACTGGCACCAACGATCCGCAGGGCCAAGGCCAGGGCCCGGCCACTTTTAACGACCTGGAATCCATGCAGCCCAAGGCAGGCCGCCCGAGCTATACCTGGACCACCTACCCCGAGCGCTTGCAAGCCGCAGGTATTGGCTGGCAGGTCTACCAAGATATTGCCGACAACTACGACGACAACTCATTGGCTTTTTTCAAAAACTACCGCGATGCCTTTGCCGGTGTGGCTGGGGCCGACCCAGCGCTCAAAGCGCGCGCGGGTAGCACCCGTGATTTGGACTTGCTCGCAGCCGACGTACTGGCGGGCCAATTACCGCAGGTCAGCTGGATCGTGGCACCCGAGCGCATGAGCGAACACCCAGGCGAATCGAGCCCGGCCCAAGGGGCTGATTACATCGCCCGGGTCCTGCAAGCGCTTACCGCCAACCCTGAGGTGTGGAGCCGTACCGTCTTCTTGGTGAACTACGACGAGAACGACGGCTTTTTTGACCACATGCCCCCGCCCGCAGCTCCGTCCTGCCAGCGCTGGCACGCCGATCCAGCGCAGGCGCAATGGGCAGGGGCATCCACCGTTGACACCCGCGGCGAATACCACGAGCACCTGGTGAGCTACCGCGCCAGCGCAGCGGACAAAGCCCTGCTGCACCAGCCCTACGGTTTGGGCCCGCGCGTGCCCTTGCTGGTCATTTCGCCCTGGAGTCGGGGTGGTTGGGTCAACTCCCAGGTGTTTGACCACACGTCGGTCATTCGCTTTATCGAGAAGCGCTTTGGCGTGCACGAGCCGCAGATTTCGCCCTGGCGGCGCGCGGTCTGCGGCGATCTGAGCACCACCTTGGATTTTGCAAAGCCCAGTTTCACAGCCTTGCCAGCTTGGCCTGCCACGCTTGCGCGAGCGGCTCAGGCGCGCGCTTTGCCCGGGCGCACCGTGCCCTCATGGCCCACCGTAGCCGCGCCCTTGCCGCGCCTGACCGGTTGGCGTCCTTCGCGCGCGCTGCCCTACCAGTTGCACGCGGATCTCGTGCCAGGCACTGCACCAGAGCAGCTCACCTTGGCCATGCACAACAGCGGCAGCGTTGCCGCCGTCTTCCACGTCTATGACCGCTTGCACCTGCACGCGCTGCCGAGACGCTACACCGTCGAAGGCGGACGCAGCTTGCACGGGGTCTGGGACAGTGCGCAGGGCTACGATCTGTGGGTGCTGGGGCCCAATGGGTTTCACCGCAGTTTTTGCGGTCCAGGCAGCAGCGCAGAGCCGCTCCCTAGCGTGCAGCTGCTTTATTTGCCGCTGCTTGGGCGCGTGCAAATGCGCTTGCACAACCCGGGCACGCACGCATGCGAGCTCGAAATACAAGCCCATCGGCCTGCTGCGGTCGCGGGTTTGAACCAGCGCCTGAGCGCTGGCGGCCAGGCCGAACTCGCGTGGAACGTCGCCGAACAGGGCCATTGGTATGACCTGACGGTGCGCGCCGCCCAATGGCCGCAATGGAGCTGTCGGTTTGCCGGGCGCATGGAAACCGGCCAAGACAGCATGACCGACCCGGCCGCCTGATTGGCCTGAGTCCCCTAAAAAACTCCAACGAAAGACACCTATGTTGCATCGCATCGCTTTCCTGGCCCGGCGCATTCGCTGCGTGGGTGTTCAGCGCACATGCACCGGCTTGCTTGCCGCTGCCCTGCTCCTTCCCTTTGCAGCCTTTGCCCAAAACCAGGTTTTTCTCCAGGCGCAGGGCACGAGCTGGGCGCGCTCGGACGGCGCAGCAATTGAGCTGCGGGGTACCAACCTGGGCACCTGGCTGCTGCCCGAGTTCTGGATGCTGGGCTACCCGGACGACGCACCAGTGAACGACCAATGCAAGCTTGAGGCCGTGTTGGACAAACGCTTTGGCTACGCACAGCGCCAGCGTCTGCTGACGGTCTTTCGGGAAAACTGGATGCGAGAGCGCGATTGGGACCTCATTGGGTCTTTCGGGCTTAATTTGGTGCGTCTGCCCTTTTTATGGAGCGTCATCGAAGACGAACGCCGCCCAGGCCATTTGCGGCCCGATGCATGGCGCTACCTGGATGCAGCCATTGCACAAGCCAAAGCGCGCGGCATGTATGTGGTGCTCGATTTGCACGGCACGGTGGGCGCCCAAGGCAAGGAACACCACAGTGGCTGTGCCAACCGAAACCTGCTCTGGAGCCGGCCTGATTACCAGGCGCGTACCGCATGGCTTTGGCAACAAATCGCCAAGCGCTACAAAAACGAGCCTGTCGTGGCCGCCTATGGTCTGCTCAACGAGCCCTGGGGTAGTTCGGACGCCCAGTTGGTAGAAGTGGTGCGCGGGCTGTACGCCGATATCCGCAAGATCGACACGCGCCATATCATTTTGCTGCCCGACCACCCCAAAGGCATTGGCGCTTATGGCAACCCGGCGGACCTGGGCATGCACAACGTCGTTTTCGAGACCCACCCCTACCCGGGGCACTTCGGCTGGGCCCAGCCGGGCTTGGAAGTGCACCGCAATTGGCTAGGCTGTTTACCGGATGGGGGCGGGCTATGCGACTGGAAAAAGCGCATGGCAGCCATCCAAACACCGCTTTTCATGGGGGAGTTCCAGCCCTGGGCCGACATGGATTCACCGTTGGGCGGCCAAATAACGCGAGCCAGCTTTGACGCCTACGCCGCCCAAGGCTGGGCCAGCGCAGTGTGGTCATACAAAATGGTTCGCGCGCAAAACAAGGCTGCCTCGTCGGTCTGGGGCTTGGTCATGAACGCCGATGACGCGCCCGTGCCACAACTGGACTTTCGCAAAGCATCGCTACAAGAGATTGAAAGCCTTTTTAAGCTCTACGGCAGTATGCGCTACCGCGTGCGCACCGAGGTGCGTGATGCACTGCAAAGCAGTACGGCCGCCCCGCTTTAGGCAGACACCAGCAATCGGGCCAGCTTGCCCTTGACCACCGGCACCGTCAGCATGGTGCTGGCCAGGGCCATCAGCAAGAGTGCGGTAAAGGCGTCGTTGGAAATAATGCCTTTGTCCAGCAAGATGTTGCAAAAAATAATCATGATCAAGGCCTTGGTCTGCAGCAACCAGCCGATCAAAGAGGCTTCGCCCCGTTTCCAACCCAGAATCCGCCCGGCCAGGTGCACGCCCAGCAACTTGCCGCTCACCGCAGCCAGCAGCAACCAGGCAGCAGCTACAAATACAGCACTCCCGCCTAGCCCCCATTGCGTACGCAGGCCGGTGCTGAGAAAAAACACCGGCATCATGAGCAACAATACATTGTTGCGCAACGCATCGCGCTGAGCTTGGTCGATGGCGTCCGCATCAATGACCACGCCGGCCAAAAATGCACCCACCATGAAGTGCAAGCCCGCCACATCGGCGCTCAGTGCGCATAAAGCCAGCCAGACCAGCCCTAGGTAGAGCCGATCGCGCACCGGTACGCGCGGCATGATCGCCCGCAGACACCAAGACAGCAGTACGAACCAGAGCAGAAAAACCAGCTGCAATCCCGCCCGCTGGAAGTCCATCAAGATCAAGGCCAAGACGCCCCAAATCAGGATATCGTCCAAACTGGCGTAGCGAAGAATGCGCTGGCCCAAGTCGGTGCGCAGGATGTGCAGCTTTTCCAAAAACAAAACTAGAATGGGTAAGGCGGTCACCGCACAAGACATCGCCACACCCAGCACAAACTGCCACTGGGTAGCGGCCGGCCCCATCCAACCGGGCTCCAAAACCATGGCGTAGGCGGCGACGCAACCCAAGACCAGGGGTGCACCCAGGGCCAGGGCGGCGGTGATCACACTTTCGCGCCGGTGTGTCCAGGCTTGTGCCAAGTCCAGCTCCAAACCCGCAATCCAAACAAAAAGCATCATCCCCCACCAGGCTAGGCCGTTCAAGCTGCCCAGCACAGACGGCGTAAATAGGGCTTGGTACACCTGTGGGAATTGCGCCCCCAGCACACCTGGCCCTAGCAAAATTCCACCAACGATCTGCACTACCACCAAGGGTGCAAAATTCTCGGTGTTGCCGAGGCGCCATACAAGATACGGCAAGCTGAATATGACGAGCAGTGCGGCAAGAAACAGCTCGGAGGTGCTCACGGCCGCGCTTTGCTTGTTTTGGGGCGCGGCGCCTGGCTGGACTCGCGAATCAGCAGTTGGGGCGCAGGCAGTACCGCGTCGGGCACGGTGCCGGCGATCAACTGCAAAACCGAGGCAGCGGCCATGCGCCCGAGTTCATAGGCCGGCTGCTGAATGGTACTTAGGGGTGGCGTGGCATACATCGAGGTGGGCAGATCGTCAAAACCCACCAAAGACACATCATCGGGCACTTTCAGACCATGGCGAAACAGGCTGAGCGCGGCGCCAGCGGCCATCTGGTCGTTGGCGGCAAAAATGGCTGTGAAAGCCTGCCCTTCGTCTAGCAAGCGGTCTACGGCTTGCTGACCGCTGATTTCGTAATAGCGCCCCGGCACCACCAAAGCAGGGTCAAACGAGACGCCGGCACCCTCAAGGGCTGCGCGATAGCCGCGCATGCGTTCGGCCGCGTCGGGGTGCTCCTGGTCGCCCGCAATAAAAGCGATACGGGTATGGCCCAAGTCCAGCAAGTGGCGCGTGGCCATAAAGCCGCCGGTGTAGTTATCAAAATTGAGTGCAAAAAGGCCCGGCGCTTGCAGGCTGCGGCCAGACACCACCACCGGCAAGCTCTTGGCGCACTCTTGCAGCACGCTGTCTGACAGGCGCGGCAAGAGCACCACGATGCCATCAACCCGGCGTGAGCGCAATACGTCCAGGCAACGCGCCTCGGCCTCCGGATCCCAATGGGCGCTCATAAACATCGGGCTGTAGCCGGCGGGATCCAAGGCGTCCTCGATGCCGCGCAAGGCGGCTCCGTAAAACGGGCTGTCGATGGCCTGCGTCACCACGCCAATGCTAAATGTCTTGCCCCCGGCCAGGCCGCGGGCCAAGGGGTTGGGCACGAAACCCAGCGTGGTGGTTGCCTCCAGCACCGCTGCCCGCTTGGCTTCGCTGACCACCGCAGTGCCGTTCAGAATACGCGAGACCGTGCTTGGCGAGACACCCGCGCGACGCGCAACCATCTCCAAGGTGACGGTGATGCGCTCGGGGTCGGCAAGCGGCTCGGGACGGGAAGGCGTGGGCTTTTTCATGCGTAGCGGGTGATACGGGGCCGGTTCAAGCGGTTTTAGATTGATTTTGAAAGCGCATTCAATCTTATACGCATTGGGTCGGCACCCCTGAGGGGGATAATCCGCGCATGGCTCCCTCTTCCCATCCC
>Ga0114962_10001584_pt1 | contig 19472 bp, 21 predicted proteins | sample C_130820_MF_Meta_FD_87017 | JGI IMG/M metagenome (GOLD analysis project Ga0114962, IMG submission 87017) | Freshwater microbial communities from Lake Croche, Canada to study carbon cycling - C_130820_MF_MetaG | ecosystem: Environmental > Aquatic > Freshwater > Lake | place: Lake Croche, Canada... | reverse complement strand
TTATATTTATATAATATATTATGGCGGAAAACATAAAATTGTTAAGACATTATATTTTCATTGATCCAAATGATATATTAAATGACATTAATAATAACAATACATTAAATGAGATAAAAAAAATACATAGATCAAAATATACTAATGGAGAAATTATAAAATATCATGGATACAATGATATTGTACATTTATTAAATAATCATGACAAAGAATTATGTGATTTATTTGTACAAATAAATCATAATTATCCTGCTTTATTAGCAGATATAGGAAGATTAATTATACTTTATAACTATGGAGGAATATATCACGATTTAAAATTTACATCAAACAAAAAAATGATAAATTATTTAAATTCGGTTTCACCTAAAATAGAATTAATTGGCGAAGAACATCCCGTAGAAAAACACAGAGTTAGAAATACCAATATAATTGCTTTACAAAAAAATAGCAAATTTTTAAAAAAAACTTTAGAAAAAATTAAAATAAAATTAATAAAATCAAAAGATGCTTTTGGATCCAAAAAAATGTTTGAAATTGGTAGTGGAATTTATATTAAAAAATTTTTAAATCATAAAAATCCTCATGTTTACAAATTTCCATTTGCAAATAGAAATATGATAAGTTTTGATAAATATGTATATTCAAAAAATATAAAAACATGGCAAAGTACGAATGAATATATATTTCAAAAAGGTTGATATTTTTTGGTAGAATATTTTGGCTAGAATATTTTGGGTAGAATATTTTGGGTAGAATATTTTTGGTAGAATATTTTGGCTAGAATATTTTGGGTAGAATATTTTGGGTAGAATATTTTGGCTCAACCTTTTTCTAAAAGGTTGATTTCTAAAAGGTTGATTTCGGTTCATCCCAAAGAGGGATCATAGCCGCATCATTATTGTATAATTTTTTAATTTTTTCTTTTTCCAATCCATCCTTTTTTTCATCAAGATAATCAGTAATAATAGTTACAGACAAATTCTTATTAGTAACAATAGCAGAAACAAAAGTATCGTTCTTCAAAGTTTCATTAAACCCCATCCCGGTTTGGTTATAAAGATCCAAAACAAGGGAAACAATCTTGCTTCTACAAACATCAGTAGTATTGAATTCAACCACTTGAATAGATTGTGAAAACGGATACGTACGCCATTTCAAAAGAAAATCACGCAACCCATTCTTCGCATCAGGCAAATCACTCTGCTTCAAATCCCCAGTAACAACCATCTTGGAATCCTCGCCAACACGCGTCAAAAGCATCAACATTTGGTTCGGCGAACTGTTTTGCATTTCATCCGCAATAATAAATGAGCGTTTAAATGTTCTCCCACGCATATAAGCCAAAGGCGAAATTTCAATATCTCCATTCTTCAACATAAATTCAATCTCCTTTTTGGAACAATATTCGTAAAAAACATCAAAAATAGGCCGCGTCCAAGGCTCCATCTTATTAAAAACACTACCAGGCAAAAATCCAAGATCTTCCTCCTCAACAGAAACCAAGGGTCTCGTCAAAACAATCTTATTAACCAAACCTTTTTTGTAATGTTCTATAGCAGTAGCACATGCAAACAATGTTTTACCAGATCCAGCAGGTCCAATACCAAACACAAGAGGCACACGAGAATCACTCAAATGTTTCACATAAAGTCCTTGATTAACCGTTTTTGGTAAATAAAGACTCCCCGCTTTGTAATCGTAATCAACCTTTTTCCGCATACTAATTTTATGATGAAGACCTCTCTTGGCAGAAAAAATCATATTCAAATGACAAAACAAAATTTTGGGAATACCTAACCTCATAAGTTGTTATTTTATTATAGAATGAAATATTTATGTCCTATTTTACATAAATATATCTTTATCCAAAAACATAATCATCTACCTACGTTCGGTAAAGAATCGCACACACTCTAAAATTTTCGCACTTTCATCAAATTGAAAAGCACCACGCCTTTGCGCCAAATGCAAAAACGAAATAACAACATTCAACGCAACATTTTCATCCGTAATAGGAATATCAGCAAGTCGTACCTGTTTCTTTTCTTCACTCACAGGAGTCTCTAATTCTTCCTTTTCTTCCTTTTCTTCCTTTTCTTCCTTTTCTTCCTTTTCTTCTTTTTCTTCTTTTTTATCCATTCTTTGAATTAAATAAACCAGCAATCTTTAAGTTTTAATTTTTCAAAAACATTTCAACCAAGAGGATCTTTTTTGAGTCCCCATAAATATTCCCAAACAGGACTAATAGAACTTCCAACGCTAAAAGGACACGAATAATCAGGAGGCGATTTCAAGGCAACACATGGATTACATGGAGAACGAACAAAAGAAAATCCAGGAACCAAATAAGGCAAATGGGAATATGAAATTTCCGTCTCCATATCAGGAGAAATAGAAAAAAGCCCGTCATATCCACCACGACGTATTCTAGACATTTTACCCGTATCTGGATGACAACGCAAAATATCTTTGCCCCCCAAATCAAGACCACTATTTTTACCAAACTCGCCAATACCAGTTCCCCCCTTTGTATTTCTATCAAGAAGAACACCTCGTGTCAAAAAACGTCCCTCATCTGTATTCAAAGCCAGAATTTGTTCCGCGGCACGTTGGTTATAAATAGCTTGGTTATCATCCGCATTAGAATCGGGATCATACTTAGTAACGGGACTAGCCTGAGCAGAATAAGCCCATATTTTATGAAAAGCAGGATCCCATGGCCATTCATCATTAACAATCAACGAATTAACATCATCCTCGGTTGCAGACAATTGAACATAACTAACATCGTAAACATAAGTTGGATTGGCTGTATTTTCATAATCCAAAAAGTCTTGAATAGTATTGTCGCTCCAAGGTTGAAATCCCTCCTTTTGTTTCCATTGTTCTCTTTCTCTTTGAAAAAAAGAAAAAACAGCAACACTAAAAACAAACAACAACAACAACCAAACAATTTTTTTTATATTCATAATTTTTTTTATATTATCAATATATTTTATTTGTAAAAAAAACAGCAAGTTTCTTCATCGTTTACCATTATTTGGGGCGAGGTGTATGTTTTCTACCATGATGATGTCTATGATGTTTAGAACTAGCTTTATGATGAGGTCTTTTATGTTTAGAGCCACTTCGTGATAAACGACTATGACGACTATGACGACTATGACGACTATGACGACTATGACGACCATGACGACCATGATGACCATGACGACCATGATGACCATGACGACTATGACGACTATGACGACCATGACGACTATGACGACCATGACGACTATGACGACTGTGGTGTTTTTTACCATGCGGGTGACGAACAGGAGGACGAGTACTAGGAACCGGAGTTATACCAAGTGTTGTCGGGGAAGGAGAAGGGGAAGGACCATTAGTAGTACCATAAGTAAAACCAGGAGTAGGACCAGTAGTAGGAGTAAAACCAGGAGTATAACCAGGAGTAGGACCAGTAGTAGGAGTATAACCAGGAGTAGGACCAGTAGTATAACCAGGAGTAGGAGTATAACCATTAGTAGGACCATCTCTATCTCTATCTCTATCTCTATCTCTTTCTCCATCTCTTTCTCCAGGTCCTTCGGAAAATCTAGGTCCTCCTGTAAAACGTGAACCTTCTCTATCTCTTTCTCCATCTCTTTCTCTTTCTCCAGGTCCTCCTGTAAAACTTGGACCTTCTCTTTCTCTATCTCTTTCTCTTCCTCCAGGTCCTTCAGAAAATCTAGGTCCTCCTGTAAAACGTGAACCTTCTCTTCCTCCTTCTCTTCCTCTTCCTCCAGATCCTCCTTGATTAGAACCAGAATGTGATCCTCTATTGGAACCAAATTGCACATTATCATCATCCTCCCCACCAAATCCTTCTTTTAAATCTCCTTCCTCTTCATCTTCATCCTGACCAAATCCTTCTTGATAATCTTCCTCTTCTTCATCTTGTGCAAAACCTTCGGTTTGTGTAGAATAGAAAAAAGTATTGAATATAACAATCAACAAAACCAAAAAGCCCAAAATATAAAAAAATGAGTATTTGCCACTGAAAAAAGCCCCAATACTTTTAGTCATTATATAATGTTTTAATATTTTTATTTCATTTTTTTAATAAAAATATTTATTTTTGATAGATTCTAAATACAACAAGAAAATAAAAAAGGTCAAGTTTCTACATTATCAATATTGGATTTGACATACCATTCCGGAGGAGTAAGATAAACCGGACGAAGAATAGGAGATGGAGGAGTATTTGTAGTACCACTTACAATACCATTCACACCTTTAACACCACTATTTCCACCACCACCATTGACTGCAAAAGGAAAAGGTTTCAAAGAACCAGTAGGATTAGAACATTTACGCTGTATTTTCAATGTTTGTTGACTTGCCATTCTAGGAATTCGCAATTCCTTGGTATAAGGAGAATTAGAAGCTAAATCATTGAATTTGAATCGTGCAGTAGTTTTATAACAAAGCGTAGGTCCACCGACACGGTAATTATCAAGATAAACATCAGGTTTATTGACGTCATTCACACAGTCATTCGCAGCCGAAATACTTTGAAGATAAACACCTTGACTAGCAGAATCGGTCTGGTTACCACTATAATTCGGTTGCACCCAATAATTAGGGTATTGACCATTATACGCCCACTTATATTTCTTTCGCAACATACCTCGTGTAGAAAGAACAGATGGTTTAATATATTCATACTGATTACCCAAAACAATAACTTCATTGACATTGAAGACAGGCAAGGACAAATTATAGTTTCCACTTTGCCCTCCCGAAGTCCAACAAGGAAAGTTGCCACGAAAAGGAGTACCCATTTTAGACATTTGATATGTTTTTCCTACATAACCTACATTACGACGTCCGCCATTGATGGAAAATCCAACAGATCCATAATTATCATTGGCTATCTTTTGCGTTCCAGTCTTGGAACCAAAGGGTCCTTGTTCTAACCAATATCCTCCTGGTGTTTTCCCAGAACGATTAGAACCATATTGAATAACAGATTTTTTTTTAAATGCAACCAAGGACATTTAATATAGTAGGATAAAAAAAAATACAAACCGAAAAACAAACCGACAAAGCAATCAATTACAAAGAAATTCAAACCAAATAAGAAGATAAAATAGCATCTTTTTTGTTGATAGACAATTTCCAAAACCACGGTTCATCATAATTATAAACAATATTAACAGGTTTACCTTGCAAAAGACGTACTCTTGTAGTTTCATCTGTCCATTTCGTAAAATGAATGAATACCTTTTTATGCAATATCTCACCCTGGGGATTTTTATGATAAACAAATTCTATTCGTTGAATGTTGCCCATTTGCATCGTTTCTAAAACGTTGATTAATTTATCTTTTGTAATATCCAATGAAATTCTAGGAATACACAAACTTGGTAAATGATTAGGAATATTTTCAAACATAATTGTATGGAAGAAACAAGACGAAAAACAAAAGAAAATTCAATTTTATTTTATATTATACCTTTAAAAAAGGTATAGCCTTATACCTTTAAAAAAGGTATAACCAAATGGCTTCCGTCGCCAAAGGCGACGGCAGCGTTTACCAATAACATCTTCAACTACCCCGTATACTTACATCCATATACCTTTAAAAAAGGTATAGCCAAATTTTCAACCTTTTATAAAAAGGTTGATCCAAAACGCCGCCTTTGGCGGCGTAACGAACTATCTTTCCAATGGCGACGGCAGCGTTTACCAATAACATCTTCAACTACCCCACCCCGTATACTTACATCCCTTTTAATATACCTTTAAAAAAGGTATAAATTTAGGAAACAATCCAACCAAGGAATTGTTTTATAATAAATACAAAAGAATAAAAGAACGCGTCATGGAGAAATACCACGGCAGATCTATTATACAAAGATAAACTGACACAGGCGCCCCAAGCGACCGTTTTGGTTATACCTTTTCCTAAAAGGTATATTAGAATAAAATTTTATATTTCATAATTATATAAATGGGAAAGTTTGCCGACGACATTACAACTTTTTGTGCCCCCTCTCAAGTAAATCTTCTTTTTGGTGTAATTGGATTTGTCCTAGCTTTCACAACAGTAGGTATTATCGGTTCATTTAGTCATCTTTTCGTCACTCTTTTATGGTGTCTAGTATTAAACTACTTGTGTAGTGTTGGTTGGACCACAGTTGCCTGGTTCTTGGTTTTATGGCCTTTTATTGTGACAGTACTAGGTATCATTATTTACCTTGTTGTGATCGCAGGACAAGACGTAAACTATATTTATAACCAATCAGGAGTCCCGGGTCCTAACAAATTTATTGCGGGAACAACCATGACCCCCGGTTTAACGTACGCAACAACCACGACCCCCGGTGTAACATACGCAACAACCACCACCCCAGGTATGAGACGTTAAAACAAAAAACCCTTGAAAACCCCGATTATCACCAAAAAACGTTATAAAATAAACCATCATTCAATCTCTTCTTATTCTTCTTCTTCTTCTTATTCTTCTTATTCTTCTTATTCTTCTTATTCTTCTTTTTCCAAAAAAGATTTATTATAATCAATAGAACACATTGCTTTATCATAATGAGGATAAATCGTATAATTTTGTACAAAATTCAACGACAAGTCAATATTGGTAGGAGCAAGAGGAGGAGGCCCTACAAATTGCAAAACATCTACACCAAGGAAATTTTGTTGCGTATAAAGATTGTAATTCAATTGAGTCTTATCAATCAAATCATCCGCTTGTGGATAAACACATCGCGTTACCAATCTACTTCTTTTTTTATTACTGCAAACAAGTTTGGCTTTTTTATTGGCAATATGATCACTCGCGTATTGTAAAGGCTTCAAAGTACCAAAGTCAGGTTTAGCTTGAGACACATAATAATTCATGTAATTACAAAAGTATGTATATAATTACATGATATAAAAAACACAAAAACCAAAAAACCAACTTACAAATCATAAACAGATTGCATCGTAACGCAAAAACTATAATCCATATTATTAAGGTGAACAACACGACCATATTCATCCAACAATTGTATATTTAGTTTTTGAACATCAACAGGTCCATAATATTGCCTAGGAAAAGTAATAATATTCATATTGTTTTGCGCTAACAAGGGAAAAGAAGGAGTCAAAGGAGACAAAACAGAAATACGTGCCAATATATTTTTGTTCAAAACAGAAGAATTAAAAGCACTATAATAACTGTTTTCCACATTGTTGTTATAATCATTAAAAACCAAATAAAAATAACGCAAACCTTTCAGGTCAACAATACCTTCCGAAACATAGGTACTATTATTAACATAAACACCATTACGAAATCCCATCAACCATCCAAGTTTCAAAGGCAAAGGAGTAGAATAATCAGAGATCCCAAGAACATCAGCTTGAAAATGCAAAGAGAAAAGAAAAGGCGAATGAGGCTTCAAGACGCCCACTATCATTTTACCTGTGCCGGTAACCCCATCCGCCGACAAGTCAACAGTAAAACACAACTTGGCAAATTCCCCCCCAAATTCACTCATAAAATGATTTAAAAAATCAGTCAAAGTTGTCAAACTATAATTGCCATCAGGAACAGTAACAAGACATGTATCTTCCCCAATAACAATAGTAAAAAAATAATTCCCAGCTTGTCGTGAAATACAATAAGAAGACAAGACGGTCTCAAAAGCATTCAATTGGATAGAAACAACGGAAGAAAATTTCACTGGCAAAGTAAAATTAAAATTCGTAGAACTCGTACCTAAATAATTATCCCTAAATCGTGTATCCACATTGAGAAATTGACGGGAAGTACGTTTTTTAAGAGGATTGATAACACCAGGATAATACTCACTAGGATAAGACTGTGAATAAACTGTACCCTTTTTCTCTTGGATAAAATGATTAGCGTCATTTTGAACAATGGGTACAGAATCCAAATGATACTTGGGAAGAAAGGATTCACTGACGACATGCAAGAAGCGGTCATGAAAATCCTTCGTCTCCTTTAATTCCTCTTCTTTCAATCGTTCATTCTTTTTCATTGTCATGACGATTCTCTCTGCGGAATCGTGCAAAAACCCGAGTGTTTTTGCAATGGAATCATTATCCAACTCATTGTTATCCAATAATTTTTCTTTTATTTGTACCAAGTTTTGATGCAAAATATCATAATTGTAATGTTGAGGAAGCTGAAGAATGGTCTCCAGCTCCTGCAAGGTATAGCTATTAGGATTGAAATCATAATCAGTATGTATATTCATGAAATCAAGAAAGAAACAAAGAAACAAAGAATATATATATAAAGAATAAAATCTTATAACAAATCAAACCTTTACAAAGATATAGCTAGATCAAGAAGATAGTCTCGTAAAAGATCTTCATCCAAATAAATATTGGGACTCACAGGAAAGGGACCGACCCATTCTTCGCCAATGAAAGCGTGATCCAAAAAGTCATTTATTTCTTCAGTAGTAATTTGAGAAGAGCGTCGCAAGGGAGGAGGAGAAAGGGAAAACCGAATGTTTTTAAAAGACCGATCTTTTTTGTTGACAATATACCATCGTCTATCATGCGTATGAAAGCTAGGCGCCAATTCACGCATATCCTCCAAAGTTAAAAACTCCAACAAATGACGATTAAAATAAGCCCAATCCAAAAAGTCCGCATAGACTCCGTCGCACAAAGACAAACAATCATCTCTCTCTCTTTTTCCCTGTCCCTGTCCCTGTCCCTGTCCCTTTAAAATAGAAACGAATTCGTAACCAGATTCCCGCAATTGAAATCTTTCATTAAATTCGTTGTAATTCATATTCATAATGGTTTCAAACTCAATAATAGACATAATAATTAAATCAAAATCAAAATCAAAATCAATGTTTGTTTTATTAAAATGTTATTTCTTTAAGCCGATTTATAAATATATAAAAGGCGGCATTTTGGATCAACCTTTTTCTAAAAGGTTGACTAAAAGGTATTTTGGATCAACCTTTTTCTAAAAGGTTGAGTAAAAAAAATTGAATTGCTTTTCTATTTCATATTCATAAGCATCAAACAATCAACAAGCAAAAGCAACATAACAAAATGACAACAACATTCAACCCCACAATGAGTATTCACATTCCTCATGTCTTTGCAAACATTACGGAAGACATGATTGCACACACATTCATGAAGTGGAACATTGGCAAGGTAAACCACGTAGATCTTGTTCCTAAAAAGGAGAAAGATTACAACATGGCATTTGTGCACTTTGACGAATGGTTTCAAGATTCGTTAAACGCACACCATATCCAAGAACGCATCTTGGACCCAACCAAAGTCGCTAAATTGGTTTATGATGACCCAAAATATTGGATTCTTTGTCATTACTCCAACGACGATTTTGTCTGCTCCATGGAAGAAGAAGACGAAGACGGTCTAACAGAAATAGACTATTTGAGAATGGAAGAATATGAAAACGAAGTGGAGGAAAAAGAAATCTTTGAAGATTATGCCGAAGCCACCAAGGACGGACTCACTTTAGAAGATTTACTGCGTTGTGAAGAATATTTTCAACGGGAAGAATATTTTCAACGGGAAGAATATATACTGCGTTGGGAAGAATATCTTCAAGAGGAAGAATATTTTCAACAAGAAGAATTCTTCATTCAAATGGAGGAAGAGTATGTTCGTATGAACACAATTGTAGTATAAATTGTAGTATAAATTGTAGTATAAATAGTATGTATTGTATTTGATCTTTTGTAACATAACAATTTAACCTTTTTTTATTGAATGCGGATTTGTTTCGTTTTTATTTTCACAAACTAATATTATTATGGGCAATATTTTTCCAAGAAGAGACGATGAAGATGAAGATGATATAGAAGAAACTTCCATTTCTAAACCAAACACCAAAAAACGCGCCACCAAAAACAAAAAAGAAAAAGAAAACGATTACAACTACGATTATGAAAACGACTACGAAGAAGAAGAAGAAGAGGAATTACCTCCCCAACCCAAAACGAAAACAAGAAAAAGGAGAGAAACCAAAAACAAAACCAAAGGAAACAGACCTTCTTATTTACCAAAAGCCAAAAAAGAAAGATATTAAATAATCAAATCGCGTTAACGCTTACCACAAGAACTACATCCAGAAGGAGTATTATGAATACGCGACACCATAGGAGAACGTAAAGAACCAGCTTTCACAGGAACCGCAACACCAGATTTTTGTTGAGGCAAACGTTGACTAACAAATGAGTGAACGGCAGGTGAAAAAAGTTGCATTTTAATAACAGGCATATTATAAAATGTAACAATATATTATTTTTTCGTTTTTTTTGTTAAATCTTATTTTTTTTTACAAAAATTATAATTACAATCAAACAAAGGATCGGTATCTAGCTAGTAAAACCAGAATTCAAAATATCATTGATATCTTTTTGGATAACAGAATAAATTAAAACATTGGGATGACAATTGTTTATATTGTTTTTCAAAATATTGTAAACATTGGAAAAAACACCACCTTGTGCATCATATTGATTCGCACACCCCTCCTTACCTGAACCACAATCTTTTGCGTTGTCTGGTAAAATACGCAATACATTGTACGCTTTCACTACTTCATTTTCCAATTTAACATTGTAGGTATCTTCATTTACTTGAGAAACGATAATACCATTGTACAAGAAAGGATCTCCTGTTTTGTCATCATACTCAACCACAAATACTTTTTGACCAGGAGAATAGAAATATGGAACACTATAAATATTATTGGTATATGGGTCAATATTCAATTTCTCATCAGCACTCAAACTAGGAACAATAGGACAATCACACCCGGCAACAATACTCGTCTTAATCGTTTTTCCTCCATAAACTGGAAAGGCCGGATTGAAAACAATAGGAGCTCCAAAATTCTTGGGAACAGATCCTCTTCTCAAAATAGATTGACCTTTCAAACGATTCAATCTCCTATCATAAGAATTATGTTTGATGTCAACACCCTTGCCACCAGGAGACATGGCACCCGGTCGCAAACGAAGAAGACTACGTTTTGTACTATTTCCACCGTAACTAGACCCCGATGCAGTGACATTTTTTTGAACATGAGGATGAATACGGTCACTCATTTGATTCCAACATACTCCAAACTCGGTATCATAATTCGCATTTTGATATCCAGACAAAGAAGCTAAATTCATGGTATACAAAGACGACGGAACACGAACCGTATTTTGAATAATTTTTTGTCTTTGGTATTGGGCTTCCGGTGTATTGGAAGTCAAGTTTGTATCACAATTTCTCCAACGATACAAAGTAGGAAGATCCGGCGATTGAAGATAATTACAACAAGCCCCATCATTTGCATCATTATAAATAATAGCCGTTGCTTCTGTTATCATTATATATTATAAACATATATAATAATTCTACTTTTATTCTACTTTTATATCTCAAAAAATTGAAACAATCCCCCCATCATTCATTCAATCCAAAACAAATGAACCAAATAAAAATACCCATACAAAAAGAAAAATTCTGCAATCACTGTGGAAAAAAATATGCAAAACCTGCCAACTATGAAAAACATTATCTTTTATGTGACATCATACACAAAACAGAAAAAGAAAGGGAAAGAGAAAAAGAATCACAAATCATAATCAAAAACCAAGCCGAATTAATCAAAGTAATTCAACATCTAGTAGTAAAATGCAATCAATTGGAAACAAAAATGGAAACCATGATGCGTTGGGTGAACAAAGAAAAGAAAAAAATAAATGTGATAGATTGGTTGCAAAGCCAATCAAACGAAAGCCTTTATTACCCCGATTTAGTTTTTGATGAACTTTCCAAATACACGACAGGAAACTGCAACGAAAAACATATAGAAATCATAAAACAACATTCTCTTTTAGACGGATTGCGCAGCATTCTTGAAGATTCGTTCCAAAAAAGGAAACTACCTCTTTGCTGCTTTTCCTTAAAACAAGAGACATTGTATGTATGCGAATCCCTTGTGCCTCTCATATGGAAAGAATGCGATAAAAAAACCATCATTGCGTTTTTCAATGGAATACAAAAAAAACTACTCTTTCTTCAAGGTGAATGGAAGAAAAAAAATCGGGAACTTTTTGAGAACGATGACCACATCGGTGAATTATACAACAAAACAATGATGAAAATGCTGATGTCTTTTTGCGAAGATGCGAACTATAGCAAAGTCAAACGAATGCTTACTAACATGACAAAAATAGATGTGAAAAACATTGTAGAATACGAACTAGAAAATTGAAAAATAGAAGACAATACGATCTTCTTTCACAAATCTATTATACAAAGATAATCCGCTATGCTGCCGCATGCAGCAAATCTATTATACAAAGATAATCCGCTATGCTGCCGCATGCAGCATTTTGGTTATACCTTTTTCTAAAAGGTATATTTGGTTATACCTTTTTCTAAAAGGTATATAATTGGTAAAAAAAACAATATTATTACATTACAAGAAGAACAAAATGTTAGAAACATACATCATAACATACATCATGATTGAAAATATATTTCAATATGCATTAAACATATACAATATAATACATATTTTTTATCCACAAACAAACTTGGAACAAGAAGAACAACAAGAAGAATTAGAAAACAAAGTTATAACTAGACAAACAAACAACAACGAATTCATATACATATCTAACAAAGAACCAAAAACCAGTCACAAACATTTAATTGGAAAGATAGGTGTTTGAAAACGCCGTCAAACTCATAATCGGGACTCCCAACTCTTTCGCCTCTTCTATCTTGCTAGAACCAAGTTCTACAGCTTCCTCATTCTTCACCAACAAAACAAACGTACTCTTGCTGACTGATGAACCTACCGTGGCCCCCACTTGTTTCAAACGTTTTACAAGTTCTTCATCACGAAATCCTGTCATGACTATTTTTTTCTTGTACAAAGGATGACTCTCATCAAGATTCACCTTTACCTCTAGAACCTTTTCTTCATCTAAAATCTTAGATTCCAATCCACATTCCTTCAAAAACGCAACAAATCCGCCAATATGTTCCACAAACAATTCGGCAGTTTTTTTCGCCATACCTTTGATCGCCTCCAATCTTTTAATCTTGTCTTGAGGGCTCAACCCATCCGTCAAGACATCCGGATACGCCTCCAATATCAATTCTATTTTTTTTTCACTGAAACCGCGCCCAAAGAGATTGGACGCCGACATCAAATCCGCCAACGAGGCAGCAGCCACCTTCTCTTTGATACCCTCCATGATTTTCGTCGCCAGCTTCTCCTTGAATCCTTCCACCTTCAAAAAGTCAGCCTTTTCCATCTTTAGAATCTTTGGTACGGTGTCAAAACCCGCCTCCACAATACGTGCCACATTTCCTCCGCTCAATCCGTCCACCTCAATACCGCGAAAGAATCCTGTGATGTTTTTCTCTCGCACCGTCAAATTATCTTTTGCGTTTTCAAGCAAGACATCCACGTGTGTGTCATTCCATATATAAGGAACGTCGGGCATCTTCGCCGTCGCCGCCGCCACAGTAACGCTCTTGATATACGGAATGACGTCTCCACTTCGCACCAACTCTATCAATGCACCAACGCCTATTTTATTTTCTTCTATAAACGCACCATTGAAACCAGTAGCAAATTCAATCTTCACGCCTCCCAAATGCAGCGGCTCTATTTGAACACGCGGCTTCAAATAACCATCCTTACTAGGCGTCCACAAAACATCAACAACTTTTGCCTCTGCAACCTGATCAGACAAGACCATCTTGAAAGCAAAGGAATGATCCGGGTTACCCGATTTTCTCGCAAAAACAGCATCTTGTGTGACAATCACACCATCAATCTCGTATAGATAATTCTTACGCCAATCCACCAACAAACCAGACAAATATTCGTTTGTCAACTCGCCGCTAGAAAGTGTCTGGTTCAAAACAACATCCAAACCAGGCAACTCGGTCAAAAAGCGCATCTGTTCACTTGGTTTCAAAACCGGCTGAATAACTTCATAGGCAACAAAATGCAAATCTTTTACTTTTTCATCCACAGAAACGCGGTTGACAATACCCGATACCAAATTTCTGGCATTGGCAAACGTCGTCTTGTACTTTTCATCAAATGTCTTTTTAGGGAGGATAAACTCGCCGCGAACCACAATCCCTTTTCGCTTGGGCAACTTCAAAAACGGAATCAAATAGCTAATGTCTTGGCCATAAACGCCATCACCACGCGTATACAACTTTGGTTTCTCCCCCTCCGTAGAATACATGCCACTCACGCCATCCAATTTGCAAGACAATACATAAGGCCCACTATATTTTGCCTTCCATGCTGCCAATATACCCGTATCAGGCTTGATCTTATCCATAGAGGCCATTTCATAAGGCAATTTGACTTTGTTTTTCTCTACTGGGGCGCCGATTTTACCTTTGAATGCGTTTGTAGGAAATCGTTCATTGACATAATCCTCCAAAATATCATACTCGTTATCCGTCATAATGGGTGCCGTATTACGATAAGCCTCATTGGCCAACGAAAGCATCGCCACCAAGTCCGCTTCTTCCAATCCTGACAAAAAGGAAACCCCCTTTTCTTGAAACAACTTGATATTTGCTTTGGTATCCACCTTGGCTTCCTGGTTCGCTAGAGCAATAATTTTCTCCTTGTTTTTCAAAGACGAGGCTTTTGGAGCCTTGACGACCAAAGACGAGGCTTTTTTGGGTTTTGCGACCAAAGACGAAACCTTCTTAGGTTTTGCGACCAAAGACGAGGCTTTTTTTGTTTTTTTGACAGCTTTATCATTGGGTTCTTCCGGTTCCTGTTCCTTGGGTTCTTCCAATATTTCAACTTTAGAGACCTTTTCCTTTTTTACAAGCTCGGAGACCAAAGGAAGAACCGCGCGACCATCCACGCGTTCCTCCGGTTTTTTATACACCAAACCTAGAAACGCGAAAATATCTGCCTCCTCATGAAACACATGATCCACCTTCAAACCTTTCTTTCCGTCTTTCATCACATACAATCCATGCTCGTTCATCGTATACCCCTTTTCCAAAGCACGTTGTCGCATCACTGTATTGAAATACTTACTTCCTGTGAAATACAAGACGGAAAAGGGGTATTCATCCGGCGACGTATACAAGAAATCCACACGACGCGCCACGGCGGACCCAGGCAAACGCGCAACAACCAAACACTTACTAGGTCCACGCGACAAGACCTCTAAAATAACTCCGTCCGCAATCAACCTGTCTATAAAATTTTTAAATACATCCGCAGAAGCAGAAGTCACAATCACATCAATATCACCGGAGGTCAAAGCCCCCCTACGATAACTACCTACAATTTCAAACCGCGAAGAAGAGTCCGCAACAAAAACAGACCGAAACAATGCCTCATATTCTACAATTTCTGCACGAGGAATACGTTTCAATATATCTTCGTAATACTTTAAACCTACACGCTGTACATCATTCAATACGGACCCATCTACAGATACTTTTTCTCTTAATTGTTCAATACTTACAATACCTGCAGCCACCAATTCCTTGGCCTTTTTCGGTCCAATCCCATACACATCCGTCAAGACATTCACCGGATTGGCCTTTTCTCTCTCCAATACTTTCAACCCACCGGTTTCCACAAACTCATTCAACTTTTCTACAATCGTACTTCCAATACCAGGTTGTCCCTTTAATTGAGATACGGAAGTAATGTCGTCAGGATATGCCATAATCGTTTCGGCCGCTTTTTGATAGGCCTTGGCACGAAACGGCTCACCTTGCTTCATCATAATCGCAGCCAACTGCTCCATGATATCCACAAACGATTCATTCCATCTTTTCTTCAAAGAGGGAGTAGGAGTAGCAGTAGGTTCTTCCATTACCATGACGGATGGAGATTCTTTTAAGTTCTTATCAGAAAAAGGCATCTTATTCATTTTCATAATATCAATTGGTTCTGGTTCTGGTTCTGGTTCTGGTTCTAATTCTGATTTTAGTTTTTCAACAAAAGGTTCTTGGGTACCTTTCACTGATTCTACCAAAAGCTTTTCAATTTTTTTATTCTTAACCGTTTTTTTTTTAGAAATGGAAGATTTTCTAGGTTTGAGTGTTTTATACTTGGGTCGTTTAACAGATTCAAACAAAACAGTAAATTCATTTTCTTTTTCATCTATTTCGCTTGGAATAAAAGGGACAACTTCATGTAGGTGAGGACTGGAAACACGCTTTCTAGGTTTTCTTATTTTCAACGTTTTTGTATTACTTTTTTTATTCATATGATAAGTATATATAATAGGAATAAAACAATAGACAAAAATATAAATATGATATTTAATTATTTAATTATTTAATTATTTAATTATTTAATTATTTAAATGTAAATGATTCATAAAATGATATAAATGCTCAATTTCAAATTGATAGTACTCTCTAAAATACGTACCATGTAAAAATATTTTAGCGAGGTTTTGTCATAGAAAAAACATCCCAATCACAAGTTCCTATTTCAATATAATCATAATCATTTTCTTCATTTTCTTCATTTTCTTCATTTTCTTCATCTTATACATATTTCCTTGATAATCATCAAATTCCAAAACTATTTTCATACAACAAAAAAAATATATTATACGAAAATATTTTATTATATCACTGTAGTTACAATGATGTTTGTTTGTAATATAACTGGGAAAACATTTACTTTGGATGATAATGAAAAAGACAGAGAATCCGGATGTAGATTTGGTTATAACTGTCGTTTTAGAGCTATATCTTATGTACTAACAAAGGTCTTGTTCAATGAAATAAAAATAGTGAATGACATTGAAAAAAATAAAAACATCAAAGGGATTGGAATGAGTGAGAGCAGTTTAGCCGAAATGTACAAAGAAAAATTTGATTATGTCAATACTTTTTACCATACTGAACCGTTTTTGAATATTTATAAGGAAGAACATGTAAATAAATACCTAGAACTAGATTTTATAGTTTCTTCTGATGTATTTGAGCATATAGATCCTTTTCCGGATGTACAATTCGCATTTCATAATCTTTATAAAATGCTTAAAAAAGGAGGTGTTTTGGTATTTTCAGTTCCCTTTTATTATGGTGAACATATAGAACATTTTCCTAATTTGTATGATTATGAAATTAAAAAAGAAAACGAAAAGTATGTTTTGTTCAACACAACTATTCATGGTGATAAAGAAGTGTTTACCAATTTATGTTTTCATGGAGGGCCAGGTAATACATTGGAGATGAGACTTTTTTCTAAAAAATCAATCGTTTCTTTCTTAGAAACAAGTGGTTTTACAGAGATTGTTTTTCATAATATAACAGATGATATGAATAAATATGGAATTTTTTGGTCAAAAAACAATGATAATAATTGTTCACTCATTATTACTGCCAAAAAATAAGCTATCCTCAAGGAAGAAACTCCCGTATCATGGGAAAGATTTCCGCAATCGCCTCCCCACACCCAATCGCCACCTCCCTATGTTCCTTCTGTGTGCCATTCCCCGATCGCAATTGTATATAATGCACCCACGACCGCAATGTCCCGTTCATATACATGCGAGACAATGTCATGCCCTCGGGCAAAACCGCCCTCGCCTGTTCCTTGGCGACTCCCTTATGCAAAGCCCACTTATAAGCAGACAAAGCACAAGCTCCTACTTCCGCTTGTAGCGCCTCCCATTCTTCTTTCAATTCCATGTCCTCCGTTTCTATGCTGTTCTGTCTATTTTTCGTATCTTGTGTCCTGGCTTCCCTTACTTCCATCCCTAAATCCGCCACAGCATACCGCTGTGAAAATTCCTGAAAAGAAAAGGACCGATGCCTCAAAATCTGCCTCGCAATATCACGCGTCGTTTCAATCTCCAAGCATACACTCACCATCTCAAGTGGCGACCAATGTTGATTCGCTATCAAATACCGTATCAATTTATCATTTGTCTCCGTAGACTCTTGACCAGCAGGATTGGAGACACGAGCGCAATAAGCGACCAGGTCTTGCAATGAGGACTCCCCCGACAAGACAGGCGGCTGTGAATAACTAATCAGTTTAACTTTCATACTTTCCAAATACGTATATACATAAACCATCCTCGTTTTATATCTTTTTCTTACAAAATGTTTACTCCCCACCCACCACCCCCCTTTGCTAGATAATGATGTCAAACACAATATATAAAAAATCAAAAACAGCAGCATTATGGTCACAAACACCCACCCCCGGGGGAGCGCCCTTTTTCTATCTTTTTCTTTTTGTCGAGGAATGAAAAAATTCCCAAAAGTATTTTCGGCTTTTCAAAAATGGACAAAAATAATGTCCATTTTCAGAAAGTGGACAAGGACTTTTGTCAAAAAACGCAAATGAGACCATAATGAAAAAGTAGCGTGTGGTCACCAAAAAAAGAATTATAAAAGTATGACGATAAATTTTTTTGAAGCATGGTTTCCCAAAAATGGACATGACTTACCAATGATGACATCTTTACGCAATTTTACGCATTTTACGCCATCAAAACATAATGGCATTGTTTATGATAAGCGCTAAAATTATTTTCAAAAAATAATATTACGTAAAATGAAAAAATGATGACAATAATGACAAAATAATGACATAAAGCGCAAAAAAAGCTCCAGATCAATTATGATAATAAAAACGCAAAAATATTATTGTTTTACTGCACGATACGAAAATATATAAAAATGTCCAAAATCTATTTTTTACAAAAAAAGGGATTTAAAACAATGTCCTACTTTAGTACAAAGGATGACCGTGGATGACCATTTTACCTTTATTTTACCCCAAAAATTTTTATGTAAAAAATGCGCATTTGAATGCAGTAATAAAAAAGATTGGAAGCGACATATTATGTCACTGAAACACCAAAAGGATTACCAGGATTACAAAGTAATCCTTGGAAATACCCCTGACCATAAATGCATAAAGACATTTGATTGTGTTTGTGGTCGGCAATACAAATACAAGCAGGGTATTTATAAACACAGAAAAAAATGTCCATTTATAGATCAGTTGAAAGACACGAGTAACAACCAAATGATTTCACAGGACCAAATCATTACAAAGGATTTTGTAATGCAATTGATGAAACAAAACAATGAAATTCAACTGTCTATGTTGGACGTAATAAAAAATGGTACCAATAATATTATTACAAACAACAATACCAAGAACACAAATAACAACCAAAAATTCAATCTAAACTTTTTCTTAAATGAGAGATGCAAGGACGCGCTCAATATGAGCGAGTTTATAGATTCTCTCAAGGTGACTTTGACAGATGTGGAAAACGTAGGACAATTAGGATTTGTCAATGGTATCTCTAGAATTTTGGTCAATGGACTCAAAGAATTGGACGTCTACAAACGTCCCATTCATTGTAGCGATGTAAAGAGAGAAACTATGCATG
>Ga0114962_10001583_pt1 | contig 19480 bp, 14 predicted proteins | sample C_130820_MF_Meta_FD_87017 | JGI IMG/M metagenome (GOLD analysis project Ga0114962, IMG submission 87017) | Freshwater microbial communities from Lake Croche, Canada to study carbon cycling - C_130820_MF_MetaG | ecosystem: Environmental > Aquatic > Freshwater > Lake | place: Lake Croche, Canada... | reverse complement strand
GGCGGCCTGAGGGCCGGTATCCGGATGCCCTTGCATCTGCTCGCAGCAACCACCGTCGCGATTGCCGCCTTTCCTGAGGCCTCCTGGCCTTTCTGGCTGCTGGCGACTGTCACGGTCGCCTGGCTGATCAACCTGTACAACTTCATGGACGGCTCCGACGGTCTGGCAGGCGGTCAAGCCTTCTTCGGATTCGGCACCCTCGCCATCGCAGCGCTGCAGGCCAACGACTCTGGGATTGCGACGGCTGCCGTGATTGTCGCCGGCGCCGCCCTCGGGTTTCTGGTGTTCAACTTTCCGCCGGCGCGCATTTTCATGGGCGACGCCGGTTCGACCTCGCTCGGACTCCTGGCCGGCGCGCTTGGCGGCCTTGGCGTTGCACGCAATCTCTGGCATCCGGTTTTTCCGGCAATTGCCTTTTTGCCCTTCATTTTTGACGGCTCGGCCACCCTGCTCATGCGGATGGGTCAAGGCAAGAAAGTCTGGCAGGCCCATCGCGACCATGCCTATCAGCGGCTTAACATGAGCGGTTTCGGGCATCGCAATACCGCGCTTGTCTACTACGGACTGATGCTGGCCAGCGGGCTGATTGCGCTCTCCAGCCTTCGACCCGACGCTGGCTGGGCTGCAACGGCCGGTTTGCTGACAGCATTTGTTCTTGCTTACGGTATGGTTCAACGATCCTGGAATCGGCGACAATCGGCGGTTTCCCAAAGCCGCGCCGACAACGCCCTGCACAAAACGCCCAAGCAATGACCCGCATCCGCCTCGTCCCAAGGAATCTGGTCGCCGTCGCCTATGACGTGCTGGTCGCATCGGCTGCCTGGACGATCACCTTCGTTGCCCGCTATAACTTCACCATGGCGAGTGAGCCGCGGGATGCGCTGTTTTCCAGCCTTCCGGTCGTGGTGGTCATCGAGCTCGCGTGTTTTGTCTGGCTCGGTCTTTATCGAGGCATCTGGCGCTATGCCTCGATGTATGACATCAAGCGCATCGTGACCGCGGTCGGCATCTCGGCCCTGGTCGTGCCGGTGGCCTTCCTGTTGTGGCGCCACGGTCTGGGTATTCCGCGGGTGCTCTACTTCATCAATCCGCTGCTGCTCATTCTTTTCATGGGCAGCGGACGCATTGTTTATCGCTGGTGGAAAGAGCATCGCCAGTTCAACCTGCTGCGCGAACAGGGCAAGCCGGTTCTGGTGATGGGCGCGGGAGACGGCGCTCGCCGGCTGCTGAGTGAACTCGAACGCAGCGCGACCTGGCAGGTGATCGGCATGCTCGACGACAACCGGTCCAAGGTCGGCCGCGAGATTGCCGGCTATACCGTGCTCGGCAGCTGGGATGAGGTCGCCAGCGTCGCCCAGCGCACCAGTGCCCGCCATGTCATCTTTGCCACGCCCGGCGCCAATGCCGCGGCACGTCGCCGCGCCTTTGAGTTGTGCGAGCGCGCGGGTCTTCACCTGCTGATCGTGCCCGAGCTCGACCAGATCATCAGCGGCACGCATCGGATCTCGGAGCTGCGCGAGATCGAGCTCGATGACCTGCTCGGACGCGCGCCGGTGAAACTTGACACCAAGGGCCTGTCGCAGTTGATCGGCAACCAGACCGTGCTGATCACCGGCGCCGGCGGCTCGATCGGCTCGGAACTGTGCCGCCAGATCGCACGCTTTGCCCCCCGGGCCCTCGTGCTCTACGAGCTCAGCGAATACGCGCTCTATCAGGTGGTCGAGGACCTGCAGCGCCTGTATCCGGCCATCACCGTCTGGGCGGTGGTGGGCGACGTCAAGGACCACCAGCGTCTGGACGAGACCTTCGAGCGCTTCGAACCATCGATCGTCTTTCATGCCGCAGCCTACAAACACGTGCCGATGCTCGAAGAGCTCAATGCCTGGCAGGCGGTGCGCAATAACGCGCTCGGCACCCGTATCGTCGCCGATACCGCCTCACGTCATGCGGTGCGAAAGCTGGTGTTCGTATCGACCGACAAGGCAGTAAACCCGACCAATGTCATGGGCGCCACCAAGCGTCTGGCCGAACTCATGCTGCAGCTGGCGCACGCGAAAAGCGGCCTGCCGGTGGTGATCGTGCGCTTTGGCAATGTGCTGGGGTCAAGCGGCAGCGTGATCCCGAAGTTTCGCGAGCAGATCGCCCGCGGCGGGCCGGTGACCGTCACGCACCCCGACATCACCCGTTACTTCATGTCGATCACCGAAGCCTCGCAGCTGGTGCTGCAGGCAGGCCTGATGGGCAAGGGCGGTGAGATCTTTGTACTCGATATGGGCGAGCCAGTGCGCATCGCCGATCTGGCGCGCGACCTCATCCGATTGTCGGGTGTGCCCGAGGACACCATCGGCATCGAATACACCGGACTTCGGCCGGGCGAAAAACTCTATGAAGAGCTGCTCGCCGCCGACGAAGCCACGCTGCCCACGCATCACAAGAAGCTGCGCATTCAGCGCTCGCTCGATTTGCCGCAAGAACAGTGGTCAAACGACATTGACGACTGGCTCTCCTCGCGCCGTACTTTCGATGACGCTGAGGTGCGGGGCTGGCTGCGTCATCTGGTGCCTGAATACCTGCCGCCCGAGGGACTCGCGGCGATTGCGCCCAGCGACCAGAAGCAGGTCATCACCGAGCGTCGCACCAACGATGATTCGCAGCCGCGTGCGGCCCGTCTGGTCCTGGTGGCCACCGGCACCAATCAGAGCAAGCCCGACATTCAACCCAATCCCGCTTCAGACAAGCCCTGAGTTCGCGATCGCCGGCTGTGATGCGCTGCCGACGACCTGCTGACACGCAGCTAGCTCACGACCGGCTGTGACGACCGTCTCACCACCGATGCCTCGCCTCTCCCAACTGATCCGCTTCGGCATGGCAGGCGTGGCCGGCTTTCTGGTGGATGCCGGGGTGCTGCAGGCCACGCTCGCCCTCGGTATGAGCTTTTATTTCGGCCGCGTGATCTCCTTTCTCGCAGCCGCCACTGCCACCTGGCTGATCAATCGCCGGCTCACCTTCGCGCATGCCGGACAGCAACCGGCCTCGTTTCGGGAATGGTGGCGCTACGTGGGTGCGATGATGGTGGGCGGTGCGGTGAATTACCTGGTCTCGGCCCTGGTGTTTCAGGGTGTACTCAAAGCCGATCCGCGATCGGCGATCATTGCCGTGGCGGTCGGATCGATCGCGGCGATGGTGGTCAATTTCATCGCTGCCCGAGCGATCATCCAGAAATAGCGCACATCATCCCGCCCAATGAACCCCTCCACGACTGCCCACAGACCACTGGCCATCGGCGACCTGCAGGGCTGCAACGCCCGCCTGGGAGCGCTGCTGCATCGCGCTGACCCCGACAACTCACGCCCGCTGTGGTTTGCGGGCGATCTGGTCAATCGCGGGCCGCATTCGCTCGCGGCGCTGCGCCGGCTGCGGGCCCTGGGCGAACGCGCCACCGTCGTGCTTGGCAACCATGACCTGCACCTGCTGGCATCGGCCACCGGCGTTCGTAAAACTCATCGCAGCGACACGCTCGACGACATCATGCTTGCCGACGACCGAACGGCGCTGCTCGACTGGGTTCGCACCCGCCCGCTCGCCCATCTGGCAGACGGTCATCTGATGGTCCATGCCGGCGTCTTTGCGCAATGGACCCCTGAAGAGACGGTGGCGCTGGCCGCCGAGGTCCAGGCGGTGCTGAGCGGTCCGCACTGGGTCGACTTTCTGCGGGTGATGTACGGCAACACACCCACCCGCTGGAGCCATTCGCTGTCGGGCGACGACCGGCTGCGCACCATCGTCAATGGCCTCACGCGCATGCGCTTCATCGATGCCGAGGGCGGCATGGATTTCGCGGTCAAGGAAGGCGCCGACGACGCACCGCCGGGCCTGACACCCTGGTTCGATGTGCCGGGCCGGCGCACCGCCAATGTGACCGTGATCTTCGGCCATTGGTCGACGCTGGGGCTGCTGATACGCCCCAATCTGCTCGGCCTGGACACCGGCTGCGTCTGGGGCGGCTCACTGACCGCGGTGAGCCTGCACGATCGGGAGGTGTTTCAGGTGAAGTGCCATCGGGAGCGGGATGCGGCAGCGCACTAACAGCGCTAGATTGAGGGGCTGAGCTGAAGGGCTTAGCGATACACCTCGCGGCGGTGACCCAGCCTTAGCACGCGCACCAGAACCCGCGTGTCCTGGATGTCGCAAATGATGCGCCAATCACCGACGCGGTACTTCCAGTAGCTGCCCAACCGGGCTCCTGCGAGGGCCTCTCCGATTTCACGCGGGTTTTCCAGAGCGCCAACCCGAGTCCTCAAGAAGGCCACAAGGCGTTGCTGCACGAGCCGATCGAGTTTCTTAAGCTCTTTAAGCGCATCGGGATCGAATTCGATCCTATAGCCCAAGCGCCCGCTCCACATCCTCAAGCGGGATCGTCTTGCGGTTGCGCCGAGCTCGCGCCTCGGCCAAGTGGTAGTCCTCAAGGTCATCGATGTACTCGAGGATGGCCTCTCGGGCAAGCGCAGTCTTGGTGCGGCCTGTTTCGATGGCAAGCGCCGAAAGGCGTTGCTCAATGTCATCGGGCAGTCGGATAGCAAGCATAACGGGCCCCTCTTGTTTGCTATACAAGTATAGCTGTTAACCTCATGCCGCCCTCACCCTGGCCAGTTGCTCCGGCAACGCATCATCAATCACCAGCCCGAGCTGCTCGCCAATCGCGGTGCGTGCCCGCCTGACCGCCTCCTGGCGCGTGAGCCCCTCGGTGGGCAGGATCGGCGCCATCACATGCACCTCGACGATCAGGCGCGAATGGCCGGTGATACGCCAGATCGAGTCGATGAAGGTGGTGTCGCCCACATACATCACCGCATGGCTCGCCTCGCCGTCGGGGTCGAGATAGCGCAACCCGACCGGCACCAGCGGCGCGCCGGTGTTGAGCGCAGCCTGAACCAGATTGCCGTGAAAGGGCAGCAGCCGCTTGCCGTCGCTGGTGGTGCCTTCCGGAAACACCGCCGCACGCAGACCCGCCGAGAGCTTCTCGCCCATCTGCCGGATCACGCCATGCACCGCATGGCGCTTGCCGCGTTCGATGAAGACCGTGCCGGCGCGGGCCACCAGCGTGCCGGCCAGCGGCCATCCCGCGATCTCGGCCTTGGCCGCAAACGAGGCCGGCGCAAGACTGTCGATCGCAAAGATATCGAGCCACGAAATATGGTTGGCCAGCAGCATGCGGCCCTGCCCCGCACCGTTCTGGCCGCGCATGTCGCTGAGCGATTGCGCACCCGGCACCGGCATCTCGCGGACCACCGCGCCGCAGGCCCGCATCATCAGCCGCGACCAGTTGGCGATCAGCCATTCGCGCCGCGCATCGCCCACCCATGGAAACACGCCGAAGACCGTTGCCAGCCCGCCAAACAGCAGCGCGATCAGGGCAGGAATTCGGTAGAGACGGCGCACGGAATCAGCCGACGCTCATCGCAGACACACGGTGCATCGCAGTCCCGACGACATCAACCAAACGCCACGCGTCCGCCGACCAGGGTCGTGCGCACGCGCCCCTGCAGCTCGCGTTGCGCAAACGGCGTGTGGTGGCCCTGGCTGCGCAGGGTCGCGGGCGACACCACCCAATGCGCTTGCGGATCGAAGAGGCAGATATCGGCAATCGCGCCGATCGACAGACTGCCGCCCTCGCAGCCGGCGATGCGGGCAGCGTCGCTGGTCATGCGGGCGATCGCGGTGGCCATCGGCACACCGGAACGCTGTGCCCAGGACAGCACCAGCGGCAGCAGCAACTCAAGACCGGTGACACCCGGCTCGGCCTCGCCGAAAGGCAGGAGCTTGGCGTCGTCGTCAACCGGCGTGTGATCGGAGCAGACCGCATCGATCGTGCCGTCGGCCAGCGCCGCACCCAGCGCCTCGCGATCGCGCTGCGAGCGAAATGGCGGCTCGACCCGGCACGAGGTATCGAAGTAGCCGATATCGACATCGGTCAGATGCAGGTGATGGACCGCGACATCGGCGGTCACCGGCAGGCCCTCGCGCTTGGCAATCCGCACCAGATCGACACCGGCCGCCGACGACAGCCGGCACAGATGGATGCGGCAGCCGTTGCTGCGGATCAGCTCGAAGATGGTGTGCAAGGCCACCGTCTCGGCGCTGACCGGCACGCCCGACAGACCCAATCGGCCGGAGACCGGCCCGCTATGCGCCACACCGCCGCGCGCCAGAAACGCGTCCTGGGGTCGCAGCCAGACCGTGAAGCCAAAGCTGCGTGCGTACTGCATCGCGCGCGCCATGACCTGGGTATCGACCAGCGCCTCGTTGGCCTGCGAAAAACCCACGCAGCCGGCCTCGGCCAGCTCGGCCATCTCGGTGAGCACCTCGCCCTTCAGACCGATGGTGAGCGCCCCCAGCGGATAAAGGTGCGCCTGATCGAGGTTGCGCGCCCGATGCTTGAGCATCTCGACCAGACCCGGCTCATCGAGCACCGGCTCGGTATCCGGCGGACAGACCAGGCTGGTGACACCTCCGGCGAGTGCGGCCTGCATCTCGGACTCGAGTGTTGCTTTGTATTCGAAGCCCGGCTCGCGCAGCCGCGCCGACAGATCAATCAAGCCCGGGCAGACCACCAGCCCGCTTGCATCGATCATCCGATCGGCGACGAAACCCGCAGGCGGCGCATCGGTCGCAACGATGCGTCCGTTATCCACATGAAGATGAGCGATCCGATCGAGCCCGCTGGCGGCATCGACGAGGTGCCCATTGCTGATCGTGATCTTCATCGGCCACCCGCCAGAATGCTCATCACCGCCATGCGCACCGCAATCCCGAAGGTCACCTGCTTGAGGATCACCGATTGCGGGCCGTCGGCCACCGCCGATTCGATCTCGACGCCGCGATTCATCGGGCCCGGATGCATCACGATCGCATCGGGCTTGGCCAGCGCGAGTTTCTCGGCGGTCAGGCCGTAGTGCTTGAAGAACTCCTGCGCCGAGGGCAGCAGCGCACCGCGCATGCGCTCGTTTTGCAGCCTGAGCATCATGATGACGTCGACCCCCTTCAAGCCCTCGCGCATGTCGGTGAAGACCCGTACGCCCATCTGCTCGAGGCCCGGCGGCAACAGCGTCAGCGGGCCGATCGCCCGCACCTCGGGCACACCCAGTGAGGTGAGCGCATGAATATCGCTGCGCGCCACCCGCGAATGCAGGATGTCGCCGACCACCGCCACGGTGAGATTGGAAAAATCTTTTTTGAAATGCCGGATGGTGTACATGTCGAGCAGCCCCTGCGTGGGATGCGCATGACGACCGTCACCGGCATTGATCACATTGATATCGGGGCCAACGTGGCTGGCAATCATGTAGGGCGCGCCGCTTTGCGCATGGCGTACCACGAACATGTCGGCATGCATTGCCGCTAGATTGTCGATGGTATCGAGCAGCGACTCGCCCTTGGAGGTGGACGAGGTACGCACATCGAGGTTGACCACGTCGGCCGACAGGCGCGTGGCCGCGATCTCGAAAGTGGTCCGGGTGCGGGTGCTGTTTTCGAAGAACAGATTGAAGACCGACTTGCCGCGCAACAGCGGCACCTTTTTGACTTCACGGTCGCTCACCTCGAGAAACGAGGACGCGGTGTCCATGATGTGCGTGATGATGTCGCGCGGCAGGCCTTCGATGCTCAGAAGATGCTGCAGCTCACCATGGTCGTTGAGCTGGGGATTGCGCATCAGGCTCGCTCCACGGTCAGGCTGAAACCACCCTCGGCCAGCCGGCTGAGCACGAAGCCCTGCCCGGGCTGCAAGGGAATCCGGGCACCGCACAGCCCAGCCTGCACCGGCAACTCGCGCCCGCCGCGATCGAGCAGCACGGCCAGCTCGACGCTGCGCGGTCGCCCATAGTCGTAGAGCTCGTTGATGGCGGCACGCACGGTACGGCCGGTGAAGAGGATGTCGTCGATCAGCAGGATGTCGGCGCCCGCGACCTCAAATTCGATGCGGGTCTTGCCGGCGCTGCTGCCGGTCCCGGTGCGCAGCCCACGGTGCGCGAAATCGTCGCGGTGAAAGGCGCTCGACAGAAAGCCCAAGGGCGCCTCGGGGCACAGATCGCGATGCAGCCGCTCAGCCAGCCAGGCGCCGCCGGTGTGAATGCCGACCAGTGCCGGACGGCGGTCGGTATGGCTGGCAAGCCAGGCGGCGACCGCGGCTTTGAGGATTGCGTAGATCGCCTCGGCATCGGGCGCCTCGGGCAGATCAGACGCAGAGGCATTCACAGGGAGGGCGGGGGCCTGAGCAGGCGTGGTCATGAGGTGGATACCGGAGGAGGCGACGAGGAGGAGCGACCCAGACCGTCGAGGTATTGAGCCAGAATCACCGCGGCAGCCATCGGATCGTCATGGCCCCCGTTCTGGCCGCTGCGCGCGCCGCGGCGCGCGGTGGCGGCGATGATAGCCTGCGCCTCGCGACTGGAAAAGCGCTCGTCGACCGCCTCGACCGCCAGACCGAATCGACCCCGAAGCTGATTGGCAAAGCGCTCGGCCAGACGGGTGGTCTCGGTGAGGCTGCCGTCTTCGTCGAGCGGTCGCCCCACCACCAGCCGATCGGGCTGCCAGGTGCGAATCAGCTCTGCGATGCGCGCAAAGCGCTGATCGGTGGGCACGCTGTCGATCAGCGTCAGCGGTCTTGCGGAGGCGCTCAGGGTATTGCCAAGTGCCACACCGATGTGTCGCACACCGAAGTCGAAGGCGAGCAGGGTCTCGGGCTTTGCGGATGAGCTTGGCGGGAGTGCCGATGCCTGGCTTGTCTGCCCGGACGACCCGGGGACCTCAGGCATGCCCTGCGGCCGACGACAGGAAGGCCGGGTTGATGCCCAGCAGACCATAGGCACGCGCAAGCCGCTCTTCGACCGGCGTGGAGAAAATCACATCGGGATCGGCCTCGACCGTCAGCCAGGCATTGCGGGCAATCTCGTCTTCGAGCTGCCCCGGCCCCCATCCGGCATAGCCGAGCGTGACCATCAAGCGCGCGGGCCCGGTGCCCTCGGCCACTGCTTCGAGCACATCTTTGGATGAGGTCAGACCCAGGCTGTCGTGGACGGTCACCGTCGAACTCCAGGCCCCCAGCGGCTGATGCAGCACGAAGCCGCGATCGGTCTGAACCGGCCCACCATAAAACACCGCAGAGGTGCTGAGCGGGGTAATTTCGAGTTTCAGATCGATGCGCTCGAAAAGCGACTTCAGATCGAGCTCCATCGGGCGATTGATCACCAGACCCAAGGCCCCCTTGGCACTGTGCTCGGCCAGAAAGACCACCGCGCCACCAAAGTTGGTGTCGGCCATGCCGGGCATGGCGAGCAAAAAGTGATTGGTGAGATTGGTTGCTGCGTCGATGTCGCTCATCTGCTGATTGTAAAGGGCCGGTGGGGGCCGCACAATCGCGGGCTTTGCCAGGCCTGCCGCCATGACCCGCAACCCCGACTCCGCCGCGCTCGTCTGGTTTCGACGTGACCTGCGACTGCACGATAACGCCGCAATCGCCCAGGCGCTGGCGGCCTGCGGGCGCCTTTACTGCGCCTTCGTCTTCGACCGGGAGATTCTCGATGCGCTGGCCAGCAAGGCCGACCGTCGCGTCGAGTTCATCGCGGGATCGCTGCGCGAACTTGATGCCCGACTGCGCGAATCGGGCGGTGGCCTGATCGTGGTTCACGACCGGGCCCGGCACGCCATCCCGGCGCTGGCCGCACGACTCGGTGTGCAGGCGGTCTTTGCCGCACGCGACTACGAGCCGGCAGCAGTCGCTCGCGACCGTCAGATCGACCAGCAACTGCGCACCGAGGGCCGTCATCTGCATCTGGTCAAGGATCAGGTGATCTTCGAGGCGGACGAGGTGCTGACTGCAGCCGGCCGCCCCTTCTCGGTGTTTACCCCCTATCGCAATGCCTGGCTGCGCAGGCTCGAGGCCACACAGCTTGCAGGCCAGGATCCGGCAGGCAACGCCGCGCTTGCCGAGCAGGCCACCGCCGATCTGACACACAAGCCTTCAAGCCGCCGCCTCGCGCCGCTGCCGGACTGGCTTCGCGATGCGAACACCGTGCAGACCCCCGCCGAACTCGGCACCGAGCCAGTCAAGGGCGTACCGGGCCTGCCGGCGATCGGCTTTTCGCCGACCGACCTTGCCAGCCTTGCGATCACGCCGGGCGAGCGCGCCGGCATTGCGCTGCTCGAGGACTTCCTGCCAGGCATGGGTCATTACCGCGAGACACGCGACTTTCCGGCGATCAAGGGCCCGTCGTATCTGTCGGTTCATCTGCGCTTCGGCACCGTCCCGATTCGCCGGCTGGTGCGCGAAGCACAGCGCATTGAGCGACACCATGGCATCGGTACGCCGGCTGGCGAGGGCGCGCGCACCTGGCTCTCGGAACTGATCTGGCGCGACTTCTATTTCCAGATCCTGCATCACCATCCGCGTGTCGAAGACCAGTCGTTCAGACCCGAATACGAGCGCATCGAGTGGGAGAGCGGCGAGGCAGGCGATGCGCTTTTTGCAGCCTGGTGCGAAGGCCGCACCGGCTATCCGCTGATCGATGCCGCGATCGCGCAGATCCGCGCGAGCGGCTACATGCACAATCGCCTGCGCATGGTCACCGCGTCCTTTCTGTGCAAGGACCTGGGCATTGACTGGCGGCGCGGCGAACGCTGGTTCGCGCAGCATCTGAACGACTACGACCTCTCGGCCAACAGCGGCGGCTGGCAATGGGCCGCCTCCAGCGGCTGCGATGCGCAGCCCTATTTCCGCATCTTCAATCCGATCACCCAGTCGCAGAAATTCGATCCGCAGGGCCAGTTCATCCGCCGTTATCTGCCCCAACTGGCGGGTCTGTCGGCCGCGCAGATCCATGCGCCCTGGCTTGTGCCGGTCGCCGACCAGGTGCGTCTGGGCTGCGTGATCGGGCGGGACTATCCGGCGCCGGTGGTCGACCATGCGCAGGCCAGACTGCGCACCCTGCTGCGCTATTCGGTCGTCAAGGCCCAGGCCGACGGCTGATCCGCCAGGTGGGGCACAGACCGGTCTCATCGTTGCCGGTATGCCTAAGCCGCCCGACAGGTCTGCCGTCCGGATGGCCGGGGGTGCCCTCTGGCCGGCCGCGACTGGCCATCCCGACACACGCGCGAGACGATTGGGTCCAAAGGGACTGTCTTCGAACGCTTCGCAGGCAGTTGTTCCGGTGTCTGAATTCGATCGAGTCTGATTTGCCCGATGGCTGAAGTGCTCACCCCCCTTGAGGACGCAAGCGCGCTGGCGCAAGACGCACCGGCACGAACGCCCTGGGCGCAGATCCGTGCGATGCGCGACAAACTCGACGTCGCGCTGCAGACCATCGCCGAGGGCCGCCAGAATTCGCCGATCGCACTCGATGATGTGCGGGCCGCCTCGGCCTTGCTGCAAAGACTGTGTCTGCTCGAAACCGATGCGATGCTGTCGGTGCCGCTGCGCCTGACCGGCGGGCGCTACGGCGTTCGCCATGCACTGTCGACCGCCATCGTGCTCGAATTCATGCTGACCCGCATGGGCACCTCGCCCAGCGAGCGACGCACCGCCCTCAATGCCGCGCTCACCATGAATCTGGGCATGCACGAGCTGCAGGAGCAGCTTTATGCGCAGGCCGGTGCGCTGTCGCCGGAGCAGCGCGCGGCCGTCCTCGATCACCCCAATGTCAGCGTCGCGTTGCTGCGCGGCGCCGGGCTCGAAGACCGGATGTGGATCGCCCTGGTGACACAGCACCACGAACATCTCGACGGCACCGGCTATCCGCGCAAGCTCTCGGGCGACCAGCTGTGGCCGGCCGCGCAGGCGCTGATGCTGGCTGACCGGTGGTGCGCGATGATCACCGAGCGCCACTATCGGGCCGGTGCACCGCCCGATCAGGCGCTGCAGCTCATCGTCGGCCGTGCCAGCGGCGTGGCCGACACCTCGATCGGCAAGGCTTTGAGCGATGTGCTCGGCCCCTATCCGCCGGGCACACCGGTCAGGCTGGTCAATGGCGAAGTCGGTGTGGTGTGCCGGCGAACCTATGATCCGTCGGCACCGGTGGTCAGGGTCATGCACCCTACTTACGGACTGAATGGACCGGACGGCGTCAACCGCCTGTGCATCGAATCGAAGTTGCGCATCGAGGCCTGCATCCCGGCGGCCGAACTCGGTTTTTCGATCGACACCGAGCAGTTGTGGCCAGCCACCGGCCCGCTCTAGTCAGCCCTTTTCTTCAGCGCACGGGTGTCGGCAGACCAGCCCGCGCGACGACCCTCAGGATCGCCACCCGGGCCTGCCCTGCATCAGTTCACCGGCTGTGATTCGGTGGTGAGCTTCTTGACCAGCCGCAGCAGCTCGCCCTCTTCATAGGGCTTTCCCAGGAAGTGCGACACACCCAGCGAGAAGGCATGATCGCGATGCTTGTCGGCGGTGCGTGACGAGATCATCACGATCGGCACGCTCTTCCAGCGTTCGTCTTCACGCATCTTGCGAGCCACGTCAAAACCGTCCATGCGTGGCATCTCGATATCGAGCAGCATCAGGTCGGGCACAACATCCTGAAGCTGACGCATCGCGTCGAGCCCGTCGCGGGCCAGAACCACCTGATAGCCGTCACGGCTGAGGAGCCGCTGGGTCACCTTGCGAACGGTCACCGAATCGTCAACCACCATGACGGTGTGAGCCACTTCGATGCGCATCGGCGCAAAGCCTGCGGTATCGCCCTGACCTGCCTGATGACCGGCGCCACTCTGGGCAATCTGGACCGGATTGAGGATCAGGACGATCTCGCCGTTGCCCAGCACGGTTGCACCGGCCATCCCGGTCACCCGCGCGAGCTGCGGGCCGATATTCTTGACCACGACTTCGGTACTCGGCGAGACATGATCGACATGGACCGCCAGACGCTCGGTGCCCGAGCGCAACAGCACAACCGGCGAATAGCGCTGCGCAAGCGGCGTGCATTCGGCCATCTCAAGCATGCTGCCGAAGAAATAGAGGGGCACCGACGCGCCCTGCCACTCGACGGCGTGATCGGCATAGCCGGCAGCCAGTGCATCGGGCTTGAGCTGAAGGACCTGCTCGACCAGTGCCGACGGCACTGCCACACGCATCGACCCGACCGTCAGCAGCACCACCTGCGCGATCGCAAGCGACACCGGCAAATGAACATCAAAACAGGTGCCAAGGCCGGGTGTGGAATCGAGTTCGATGCGCCCGCCCATGGCAGCCACCTCGGCTCGCACAACATCCATGCCGACACCACGACCGGCCAGCTCGGTGACTTCGGGCGCGGTGCTGAACCCCGGCATGAAGATCATCTGCGCGAGCTCACGCTCGTTGGGCTTGGCACCCGGCGCGATCAGACCGCGCTCGGTGGCGCGATCGAGGATGCGCGAATAATTGAGTCCGGCGCCGTCATCGGTAAAGCGCAGCGTCACCTCGCTGCCTTCCTGACCCACCGTCAGGCAGATCTCACCGGTCTCGGCTTTGCCGGCCGACAGTCGATCGGCGCGCGACTCGATGCCGTGAGCCACCGCATTGCGCAGCAGATGCTCGATCGGCCCGCTCATGCGCTCGAGCACGCCACGATCGAGTTCGGCATCGGCGCCCTTGATTTCGAGGTTGACGCGTTTGCCAAGCTCCTTGGCGGCCTGACGGACCACGCGATACAGGCGGTCGGACACGCTGCCGAACTGCACCAGGCGGATTCGCATCAGGTCCTGCTGAAGTTCGCGGGTCACCTGATTCTGGCGCGACAGATCGCGCGCGGCTTCGTCCAGACTGCGCATCGCGTTTTGCTGCACCGTCGCCACGTCGTTGACCGACTCGGCAAGCATCCGCGAGAGTTCCTGAAAACGGGTGTAGCGGTCGAATTCGAGCGGATCGAAGTCGCTGTCGACCTCGCGAGTGCGCGCAAGGCGCGACTGGATCTGCGAATCGGCCGCCAGCTCGATCTCGCGCAGTTGCGAGCGCAGGCGGTTGACGTTCTCGGTCAGCTCGCCAAGCGACTGGCGGATGCCACCAATCTCGTTGTCGAGGCGGGCGCGCGAAATCGAGACTTCGCCGGCCTCATTGACCAGCCGATCGAGCAGATCGGCGCGCACGCGAATCATCGGATGGTTGGCGCTCGGCGCAACCGTGGCCGGGCGCGACGCCCCCCGCGCAGGCAGGTCCCGATCCGCCCGATCCGCCTGAGCCGGCTCAGCCGGGGGCACACTGGCCATCGACGGAACAGGGGCCTCATCGGCTTGCGTCAACGCGAGCGCATCACTCGGCGCCGACGCCCCATCGGTCACCGCCGGCCCATCGGCCTGGCTGATGGCCTGACGCGCTGCGGCCGTGGCTGCGGCCGAGTTCGGGTTGCGCAGCGCCTCGTAGACCGTGAGGATCAGATCGTTGCGCGAGATCAGGGCCTCGACGGTCTGCTCGGAGACTGCCGGCAAGGCGATCGCCTGCTCGATCTCGGTTTCGAGATCATGGACCAGCGAGCCCAGCCGCATCGCACCCGCCATCCGGGCACTGCCCTTGACGGTATGCAGCAATCGCATCAGCGATTCGGGCGCTGCGGTGTCGGCAGGCCGCTGCGCCCATTGGGTCAGCGACTCACCGATGCGGGGCATCAGTTCATCCGCCTCTTCGATGAAGACCGGACCGAGATCGGGATCGAGCTCGTCATCGAGCGCCACGACATGATCGGCGTCACGCTCTTCGAGGGCGGCCGCGCCATCGAGTTCGAGATCGTCCTCGAAAGCCATCATGCCGGCAACGGCTTCAGGCACCGAGACCGCTTCGTCGCTGGACCAGCGACGTGCGAGATCGGCCGCGCGCTCGTTCATGCGATCGTCGGTCGCCGGCTCCTGGCCCGCTGCAAACTGATGCAGGGCACCGGTCAGACGATCGAGAACGAAACCGTAATCATCAAGATCGATTGGCGACACCGACCGGCCGGCAATTGACTGGGCTGCCAGAAAGCGCTCGAGCGCCTCGGCGCAGCTGCGCACTGAGAGCAGACCCACGATGCGGCAGATGCCCGCCAACGAATGCGCCGCGCGTACCGCCTCTTCGGAGGCCGGCATCGAGGGCATGGCGGCCCAGGTCTGCCGGGTCAGCGCAAGTTTGAAAAGCAGGTCGTCGGCTTCGGTGAGAAAAATCCGGAACAGCGACCCGCTGAGCATGCGTTCGCCGATCCGGACTTGCGAATCGTCGCTGCTGTCGAGGCCGGGATGGGAGACATCGACACTGACCGGCTCCTGACCCTCGAGCGTGATCATGTCCAAGGCCACCGGCAACTCGTTGCCCTCGTCGGCAACCTCGATCGATCCGAAATCGACCGGCAGCTCGATCAGCTCAGAAGTCGGTGCCGGCGCCTCGAAGGCAGTCGCATCAAAATCGCCCGCACTGGCGCCTGCCTTGAGCGACGCGGCCCGCGCAATCAGGGCTCGCGCATCAATGCTCGCCCGCGGGTCATGAACCAGCAGGGCAACCCAGTCGACAAAGAGCCGATGGGCATCGCCCACCAGATTGAGCAGCGGATGCGTTGCCGCATGCTCGCCCGACAGCCAGTCATTGAGCACCTGTTCGATCGCCCAGGCGGCCTCGCCGAGTGCATCGAGCCCGACCATCCGGCTCGAGCCTTTGAGGGTGTGAAAACCGCGACGCAGTGTGGTCATCGCCTCCGCATCGGTCGGCGAGCGCTCGCAGACCGCCCGATTGGTCTCGATCGCCGCAAGGACTTCGCCGGCTTCCTCGAGGAAGATCGACATCAGTTCGGCATCGACATCGGCCGGGATCGGCTTGGCCTCGGCAGCCGGCGTCTCGATGACGATTGCGGAGCGCGCATCCGGCTGGGCAAGCTGCTCGATTGCATCGGAGAGCATCGGAATCGATGACTCGTCCGTCGTCAGAACAATCGGGTCGGTGAGGTCGATCGGGTCGGTGAGGTCGATCGGCTCGGCTGACTCGACCGGCTCGGCTGACTCGACCGGTGCGGCAGACTTGGTCGGCCCGGCGGTCTTCTCGACAGGCACCTCGGCCGCGAGCGTCAGCGAACCCTGTTTTCGAAGCCTCGCGTTGAAACCGCGCTCATCATGCTCGAACCGGAACCCGCCATGATGACGATCGGCATCGCGCAAGGATTCGGCGAAAAAGCCGAGTGCGCCCAGATTGGCGGCCACCTGCTCGCAATCAGCCTGCGAAGGCGCTGCGGCAGCATCAAGAAAGGCCGCGATACGGCCCGCCACCGCATCCGCGCCGCTGGCGGCCTCGTCGTGTCCGAGCAGACGAAAAGCACCGCTGACCTGCCCTAGCAGCGTGCCAAGCGTGAGCAGGTCGGCCCGGGCAGCGGGATCCCTGAAAAACGCATCGAGCACCCGCTCGCAGGCACGCAGATTGACCTGCAGTTCACCCACGAAAGCCTGCAGCGTGAGGCGGGTCTGCGCAGCACGCGAGAGCTCGGCCAGCCACTCGGGCATCGGCTCGGCGTCGCCCTCCTGTCGCTCACACAAGGCATCGAGCCGCGCGGCCAGCTCAGCCGCGCGCCAGTCGTACTGATCAACCTCGGCTGGCCCGCGCTCCAGGGCCTGCTCGATAAAGAGCAAGGCGGTGGCGAGTTCAAGTGACAGGAGCTCAGCCAGATTGCTGGCGCTGGCAACCAGCACCCGGCGCAGCCCGCCAATCGTGGCAGCCAGACGCTTGAGTCCGGCCCAGGGCAGACGCGCCATGGTGGTGTCGAGCTGATGAGCCGCGCTCGCGAAAGCCGGCAGATCGGCAGCACTGCCCCGGGCGAATTTTTCCCAGGCGTTCTTGGCCTGAACCGTCGCCTCGCGGGCGGCACGCAGGCCGCGGTTGTCGACCAGACCGTAATGCACCCGCTCAAGGTCGGTTGGAATGGCATCGAACAAACCAAACATCAGTTTGACTTCGTCGACGCGGTCGGACCCCTTGCCCGCTGCAGCAAGCAGAAACAGCAATTCGCGAATCGCCCGGTCTGGCACGGCAATGCCGACCTCGTGAGCACGCTTGACCTGCTGGTGAATGCGGGTGACTTCTCGCTTGGCGACCAGATCGACCGGCAGCGCCTTGGCCCGAAGTCCATCCAGGAACGCCACCGACAGCCACCAGAAGGTACGCAGCGCCGACGTCGGGTTGGCGTGCAGCAGGCGTTCGACCGCCATACGCATCTCGGAGATCGCTTTCGAATCGCCCTGATCGCGCAGGAAACCGAGCATCCCGCGCTCGAACGAGGCGCGAACGCTGGCGGTATCGCGGTTGAGCTTGTCGTCGTCAGTGTCCAGACGCGGGGCGCGCAGGCTCAGATCAGGGAAAAAGAGTTCGACAGGCTCGGCCCGCTCGCCACCGCGCAATGCCACCATGTCGCGATAGTTGGCAAAGAGCTTGAGCGGGGAATCGCCCGAGCCCATGGCAACGCTCTCGAGGTATTCGCACACCGCGGCAAACGCCCGGACCAGCACATCCTCGCATTCGGAGGACATCGCAAGCTCCCCGCGGGCGGACAAGGCGAGCAGGCGCTCTGCCTCCATCGTCACCACCCGAACGCCTTCAAGATCGACAAACTGCAGCGCACCGCTGGCCTGGTGCACGAGGCTGCTGGCCAGCACGATCTGCGAGCGGTCGCCGTCGTCTTGCGAGCGCTGCGTCTCGATGGCGGCCTGCGCCCGCGACAGCGACTCGCGGATTTCGCCAAGACACCACGACAAAGCGGCCAGATCAGGCGACTCAATGCTCATCACGACACCCTGAAACGGGACACCGAGCTCTTCAGCTCACGCGCGAGCTCGGCAAGTTGGACGATGGAGCCGGCGGTCTGCTGCGTACCGTCACTGGTCTGCTCGGTCACCAGCAGAATGCGCTGGATGCTCTGAGCAACCGTTCCGGCCGACACTGCCTGGCTCTGGGTCGTACGGGCAATGCCCTCGATCAGTTCGGCGAGCTGGCGCGACACCCGCCCGATCTCGCCCAGCGCATTGCCGGCATCATCGGACAGGCGCGTGCCAAGCACCACACCCTGGGTGCTGCGCTCCATCGCAGCAACCGCATCCTGCGTATCGAGCTGGATCGTGCGGATCAGGCCCGAAATCTGGCGGGTGGCCTCGGCACCGCGTTCGGCCAGCCGCTGCACTTCTTCGGCGACCATCGTGAAGCCGCGACCCGCCTCGCCGGCCGATGCCGCCTGGATCGCGGCATTGAGGGCCAGCACATTGGTCTGCTCGGTGAGATCGGAAATCAGCTCGACGATCTCGCCGATCTCCTGCGAGGACTCGCCCAGTCGCTTGATGCGCTTGGCGGTCTCCTGGATGTGGTCACGGATCCCGTTCATGCCCGAGATCGACTTGTCGACCGCCTGACGGCCCTGCTCGGCGGCGCCCAGCGCCTGACGGGCAACCTGCGCCGACTCGGACGCGCTCTCGGACACATCGCTGATCTGCGACGCCATTCGCAGCACCGATTCACCGGTGTCACGGATTTCGCGGGTCTGTTTCTCGGTCGCCCTTTGCAGGCCGCCCGAAATCGACGCTGCGCTGGCCGACGCATCGGCCACCAGCTCGGCGGTGATGTTGATGCGGGCCACCAGACTTCGCAGCTCTTCGACGGTGTAATTGACCGAGTCGGCAATCGCACCGGTGATGTCTTCCGAGACGGTTGCCTGCACGGTGAGATCACCATCGGCAACCTCCTGCAGCTCGTTCATCAGCCTGAGAATGGCGCTCTGATTCAGCTCGTTGGTGCGCCGCGCATCGCGCTGCATGGCCTCGGCCAGCGTACGCTGCGCATCGGCAGCGACGATCTGACGCCGCACATCCTGCTGGCGAAGCAGATAAAGACCCCAGCCGGACAGCGCCGCAACCAGCAAGGCGGCGGTTGTGGCGAGATCGGCAAGCGACAGACCATCGCCGGCACTCAGGAGTTTGGATTGCAGGGCGAGCAGTTGGGTGCGCAGCGATTCGCTGTCGGCGCCGATTCGCTGGGCGGCATCAGAAGCCTTTCGCAGGGTCGGCACGCCGGCCTGCAACTTGCCAATCGGCGCTTCAATCGCCGCATACGCTTGCGTCAGCGATCCGATCTGCTTGCGCAGGTCGGCTTCCCGGCCTGGCGCCAGACGTTGCGAATCACTGCCCGATGCCAGTGCCCGCACCGCGTCGCCCAGTCGTGGGGCCAAGGCCTGCAAGGCCTCTGCCGAGGCTGCTCTGGCGGCCGCGCCCGGTACGCCAAGCTGTGCAAACTGGCGCATCACTCGCTCATTCAGGACACCCAGGCGCGCGATGCTGGCGACATCGGCAGTTGATGCGCCGGATGCGGACGCCAACTGCATCAACTGATCGATCTGGTCAGCCAGTGCCGGCGCATCGGTCAGCACTTTTTTGGCGGCGACGGCGGTGGCCGCCAGCGCCGGGGCATCTGTCTGAATCGTCGTCGCGGCCGCGTCGGTCAGTGTCCATACCGCGTTGATTG
>Ga0114962_10001580_pt1 | contig 19512 bp, 28 predicted proteins | sample C_130820_MF_Meta_FD_87017 | JGI IMG/M metagenome (GOLD analysis project Ga0114962, IMG submission 87017) | Freshwater microbial communities from Lake Croche, Canada to study carbon cycling - C_130820_MF_MetaG | ecosystem: Environmental > Aquatic > Freshwater > Lake | place: Lake Croche, Canada... | reverse complement strand
TGATGACCAAAAACGATTGATGGAGAACCATCATATTTCATCGTCAGGTTACTATTTTGATGTCCAGCAGTAATATGTGCATGAGCTTGATTTAAAGCACCAAAAGCGTGTTCGAAACCCTTGTGGCCATGCATCAAAGGACGATCTTCAGCATGATGTATATGCTTCAAGCTCGAAGCTTCTTCAGATTCTTCTTTTAAAAACGTTACAAACGATTTCATTGATTATCTTTCTGGACTTGCAACACACTTTGGTTGCCGGTTTACTTATTTATACAACATTCAACCTTTCGGTGTAACAACTTAGAAAGATTGGCTTCGATACATAGTGTCGAAAATATTGGATTTAAAACTTGGATCCTTCGAAATCCAACCAATAGGTGTTTATTTGACCTTTACCACGCAATGCATAGAATGGTAAAGTATGCATTAAACCTCTACTGGAGTTATAGTATATCAAATTTTTAGGGCTTTCGTCAAGTGCCCAAGCAAAATGTGTTGTTCCTGTGTCACCACCTACGAATGTTTCCGAGGTCATAATGTGGTAAATATTGGTTAGAAAGTCGGTGCTGGTTTTCCATCCATCGACCTGTATATCCGTTGGATGACAAATGATCTTTTCGTGGTCCATATATTCTTCGGAACTATATTGTTGAAGTATCGATTCAAATACTGGCTTTGGCCAATTTCGGTAAGTATTGTAAGGTGCGTCAAGTAAAGGACAAACAACAATCTTCTTCTGCATCTTCTCTTTGTTTGGTATTTTCACCAAATCTCCAGAGATATCTCTAAAGTCCCAAAGATTTATGTTTTTCCAATTTAACTTTTCTGTACCAGGTTGTGCTGAGAAGTAATCAGTATTTAAAATCATCCATCGATGAAAATCCCTAACATATTCAGCTGGACTTAAACCGTCCATCAAAATGTGGAATTTTAAATTTGGATTATCTTTTCTGAGGTATTCAACAACATTAGCAATAGCAACCAAATCGCCATTGCGAATACAATTGCCGAATACTCCACATTCGATATTGAGAATCATATTACCAAATCTTTTACATACACCAATTTTGCATTACGGTCACCGTAGTAATGTCGTTTGAAATCAAATTCAACACCATGACCATCCCAAATTCTCATATCTTCATCCCAACAAACAATCGTTTCTTTGTGCATTAAGTCAGCAATGATACCGATGCCTGTAAATGTGGTGATAAAAGGTTTAGGACTATTCTTAATGAGATTTAGATTATACATGATCGGTTTTGTATAGTCAAGATAAAACACTTCATTGGGATCAAGATTTGTTCCACCTTCGACCACATTTGTATTTCTTCGTGTATCTATATTAGGATCTTGTTTTGATGACCATCGATCACCAATGATTGTTTTAGTGATAGTTTCAATTTCAGCATCAACCATTGGATCAACTTCAATTTCAAAATCATCATCAACTTGAAATTCTAATTGATAGTTATCACGAACCCAATTCTCATATCGGCAAGTTTCAATTGGCCGATCTGCTGCTTCTTGGTCCATGCGAGTCCATGAACTAATTGTTAATATATCACCATAATTAAACACCTCATCATGAAAATATACTTCACTAAACATGGGTTGATATTTTAAAAACTGTTTGATACCGGCAAATTTTCTCATTTCTGGCCGAATAAACAATTCAATCTTTTGGTCGAAACGTTTTGATATTCCTGATATCACAGGTAGTGCGTTACAGAAATCACCCAAGTTGGCGGTGCAATCAATCCTCAGCTTCATTAAAACTCCTAAATGCAATAAACCAATCTTGGTCATTAACTCGATGTAATTCAAAAAATTCAGGCTTTTGTAAATATGACATCAACAATAATGTTTGATCATCATCGACTAAACCATTCTTAAACAATTCATTTAGGCTGTGATGAACCAATCCTTCTAATACTGGCCACATCTCTCTACCCGCAACAATGCAAGGACCTGTGATGTGGACATCATTATTTGATATCACATCTTGAATGATTGTTCCATCAACCCACTCTTTAATATTGAAAAGGTGTATTTTGTTTTTATCAAAAGGATATTGCCATCTTTTGTTTCCACCTAAAGTGGTTTCATCACGGCAATAACCAAAGTCCAACCAAGCAACCAAATCGGTTTCGATGGCGTTTGATTGTAAGGCACGATTAACAAAAGCAGATTTTAAAGCATTGACGAGAACGTAGTCAGCATTCCAATATTCTGGATTTTTTACTTGCATGGGATTTATTTTGGCTTGATATTCCGGGTTTGTTTGAACTTTTTTGATTTCTTCTCTAAGCAGTTTGAAGCTTTCGGGAAAATCAAGCGTAAGGATTTCGGTTGGTCGATCTTGGCGGAGAAACTTAATCTCATCGACCATATCTTTTGATGTATACACCACCATATCGTTTTCAAGTTTAGCCATGTGACTAAATCTTTCTAGATAGGTTTCATTTGTTCTTTGTAGATAATGTGGCAATCCTTTATCGGGACTCCATTCTCCACGGCCAATGTCAAAGAAAGCTGTTACAATAGTAATATCATTCATAATAATACTTTTTATAGTTGTTAATAATTTCAATTTCAGGTGGTTGATTACTTATAAAGGTTTCATAATCAAATCCTGGTTGATGATTGTGTGTATCTGCACGATGTGGATTAACTGAATAATCTTTACCAGCCAAGAAATAATATACATTCATAAAACAATCAATATAACCAATCGTTGGATAAACCATTTGTATCATTTCAAAGTATTTTTTAAACCATGCAATGTTACTATCATAATGTTCTAAGAAGGTCGACACTTTAAATATTGAACCGCCACCAGCACCATATTGTGTGAATGTTGGTCGTTTGCCACAATGTATTTCAATCATTTCAATTACAGTTTCGGGAATATGATTGCCAATCTTTGTGTCAGCACAAGCGTGTTCCCAACTCTCATCAATCGTAATAGGTTTAATTATCAATACATCATCTTCAACCATCATCATATATGGTGACGTTGCATTGAGGCAAGCCGTTTTAAATCTTTCTAGAAATCTTAGTGTTTTATCCAAATCATAACCAATTGGTGGTACAGGACCACCTAAAGGATTATCGTATATAACATAATCACACTTATTATCTTCAGCCATCTTTTGAAATTCTAACCTTCGACCGTCAATGGCTAAGAAATAGTAATTATAAAAATGGTGTTTCTTTATATTCTGTATAATACATTCGGTTGATTTTGGATAAACCGAAGCAATGTGAAAAAAGTCAGGACTAAACACGTTTGAGCACCGTCAATCCATTATTGTTAGTTAAACGACAAACCATTTCCCATTCAGGATGGATGTCCATGAACTCTTGAATTGCTGGCCAAATACCTTTGCCGCCAAACTCACCATTAAATTCATAAGATGTAGTATCATGAAATCCAATAAACTTTTTAGCTTTATCAGCATGAAGCCTTAATTCTTCTTGTACCTGCTCATAGATGTGTAGGCTATCAACAAATAAGAAATCAGTAGGTTCAATTTCAATCTTCCTTGTGTCAGCAATGTGTAGAGTTACATTTCTACCTGAATTTTTGGCTTCTTCAAAGAATTCTGGAATACCTGGTTGAGGACTCAATTCGTAACTATGTAATTCAACATCATGATTTAGGAATGCTCGAGTGCTTTGAGCCCAACCAACACCAAGTTCGGTAACATGATTACATTCGGAAGTTAACATTGACAATAGTGGCAAATGCTCATGTATGTCAGTAACTCTATCACAAGCTTCTTCGTATTCTTTTTTAAAGTCCATTTTAAGTCCTATAAACAAAATAATTATTCGGGTCTTCCTGATTATACTTCTTCATGATAAAATCTTTCCATTCAGGAACACGGTCATATTGATGAACGATTGAAAAAGGAACTCCTAAGGATGTTTTAACGATACCATTTTCAAAAGTTGGGGGAGCTTCAAGTAGTAGTGGTCTGAATTGTTCAATTTTAGATGGGTCTACTGTGGTACCAGCTTGGCAGGCCCAGCCATTAAGTTGTTTTGCAAAGTAAATAATATCTTTATATGGTTGTGTTTGTATCAACACATTATAAACGGCTTGGTCTACGATTGGAATGGGTCTACCAATGGCGTTTGTGAAGATATTGAACACCAAATCTTTCACATATTCAGATGTACCACCGATGGTTCCAACATTGTAGATTTCATTATCTTTAAACTTACTATAAACATAATCACCATAAGTTTGTAATAAGTTTTCATTACCCCATGGTTCATCTTTATATTTCATACCTTCCGAACCGGCAACTAGTTTATACTTTTGTCCCAATTTAGATTCTAACCATTTCATAGGATTGGTTTGAAAGTAAACATCTTTTACATCCGTGGTTACTACATAACGATATTTTTGCCAATTGGTACTGAGATAATCGTAAATAGCTAAAAATCTAGCCACATGGATTGGTGCGTTGGTTTGAATCATTGGTACTACGATGAATTTTCGTTTGATTAATTCTAGTGTGGTTTCTTTCGAAGCATTACCAACGACCATTACTTTGTCGCCAGTAAATCCACATTCATCGATTGATTCAACCCAAGGTTTTAACTGGTTATAGTTATAGTTTGTGAAGGCACCGATGATAAGGTCTTTTTGCGCCATGGGAAATCTCCATTATATTTGTCATTCATTATATTATTTCCGTTAAGAAAGAATTCTTTAGAAACGGAACCTGCGTTACCAGCAACTCGATAGTTTACTGTATATTCATTTGTGCAATCAAATTTGGAAAAGTATTGTGCTACTGTTTGAAAAAATACTCTATCTTGACCCCAACCGCCATGCCATGCAGAGGCCAATTTTATCGCAATTTCTGTTTTGAGGCAATAGCTATTAGTATCGATATGATTGACACCATGATAAGTTTGCCACTTGCCTAATGATTCACAATCATCATGGCAAATAAAATCTATACTTTCATAGATATCACGGAGAGAATAACACCAATCCAACTTTTTATCTTCTATTGTTTTGATGCAGGATTCTACATGGTTAGGTTTCAACCAATTATCTTGGTCGAGATATAACACATAATCAGTATTAATCAAATGGGTGAAAGCTGCATATACTCGGTGGCCATAAAAACCATTAGCACCCACATTCAGAGGCAAATTACAAACAAATATCTTTTTATAGTTTGGATGTGTTTCAAATACTTTAATATGATTTCTTACTGCGTGAACAAAATCTGGACCATCACAAACAATATAACAATTCGTATCGTAGGTTTGATCCAATACAGATTCAATGGCATCATAAACTGTTGCTGCACCTGTTGTGGGTATAATTACTGTTGCACTCATTACCATTTCCAAAATAATTGATAACCATCATGGCATAAAGGTCGGCCACTCTTTTGCATATAATCAAATACAAATTGGCCTTTGCCGGCCAACTTGCCGTTATCAATCCAATTATCATCCACACCAATCAATGCACCATCAGATAAAGAAGGTGCAATCGTAAGTAATTCATATAGATGGTGTAAGGCACTCATATAAACCACATCAGGTTCATCTCTCGGAGCGTCAAAACTATCCAAATAAAGAAAATTAATTTTTCTTTTACTATCTAAAAAATGTTGATTGAGTTTTTTTAAGTAGGTGATACTATCGGATTCTACAACGGTCGTTTTATTGGAAACTTTACTTTGGCAATATTGAACACTCTCTTTGGCCAAATCTACTGTGTAAAAACTTCCGCCATATTCAGAAATGTATTTGTCGAACATCAAACTACTTTGGCCATCACCTTCATAATTATTTTCTTGACGAGCGCAACCAGTTTCTACTATTAGAGGATTTTGTTGTTGTTTTAAAAAATCAAAGATATAATCAAATCCACTTTGTCGATGGCCAAGTCTACTTCTCACATCATCATAAAATTTCATAATTTACTCTCTTGTTAGTTTCAATATTCTTTCAATTTGTTTTTCTATTAACGGTTTACGGTTAGGCCAATATATATATTCTTTATCTCCGGTCGAATGGAGTTTGGAGAGAAACGGAATAATAATCTTTTCTACCGCAGCCAATCGAGCCAAATAATCTTCAGCTGTTTTTTCGGATGCAGTTTGAACAGCATCTTTAACCGACTTATCAACAATTGAATTGTATTCTGCTTCCGATACGGCAGAAAATCCAAAGTCATCATCGGTTTCAAATTCTTGTGATAGTTTATCAAAATCAATTAGTGGCATAATATATCCTTATTTTGCTATAATGAATTTGCCAGAATCTTCGGTTCTTGAAGTGGCATATTCATAAATTATTTTAACAAATTTGTCCGATTTGACTTGAGAAGTTTTTAACCATTTTGATATTTCTGGCATAAATTTATTTGATACTAAAATGGCACTAGCTTCATCTCTGTCTTTTTCAAATTGTTTTCTTAATGGTGAACCTTTTTTTCTTTCCTGTTCACCTTCTGGTGCAGGTCCGTAAGTTTTTTGCCATTTAATTTTCCAGTTAGCGAAATCTTTTTGTGCATCTCTCCAAGTAGTTTTAAATATTAAAGCTTGGCTAGCATCAACGGGATGCACTAGAGAAGCAAATACATTAATTGAAGATATGCCTCCTCCTCTTGCTTCCACTCCACTAATGGAAACTTTAAAATCATTATTGCTAACATCATGCTGAACTTGAAATTGATATTTGGACTCTTTGGGATTAAATTTAACTGTTATAGACCTTGTTTTTAAATTACCTTTAGTGCTTTTTTGAAAGTTTGTAACAAATCCAGCAAATGAAAAATTAGCAAATTGATTTAATTCATATTGTCTATCAAAATTCACTTTATGTAAGGTTACTTCTCTCGTTTGTTTCTTCAATGATAAGGGTAGCAATTGGCCGTCCTCAATTAAATCCGAAATTAAACAATTTAATTCTGAAAAAAGATAACATTGGCCATTTTTTTTAGATACATTTTTTAATTCTTTTTCAATTTTGTTTCTGGCAATATCGGTTGCAAAATAAATATCTGCAGGATTCCATTTATTTAATTGGCCAAATTCAATTCCTTTTTTCTTACCCTCAATCATATTCATTTCTTTACGAGTTTTATTGGCTATTTTAAAAAGAAGTTCAATATTTTTCATAACTGCTTGGTCGCCACGGGAAAACCAAATTTCTGTAGGCTTAGGTTTTTTAATTCCTTTAAAATTTTTTACAACTGAATCAATATCCTCAATTAATTTTTTAGCAATTAAAACTGAAGATTTGTACCAATCGGGATTATCTATTAAAGCTTTTTCTAAAATTCCCAATGTTGTTACGTCCGTTTCAATATTTTTTTTAAATACGGTGGAAATCTTATAATTGTCATAAGTACCATCCCAATTAACTTTAAATGCTTTATATGTTGGAATAGCATCAACATTAAATAATTTATCCAGGTTTCCTCTTTTTAATTGCACATAATCCGCTAGAGCACAAAATAGCGCTTGTGCGGATTCCGCAGTTTTAGGATCCATATTATTTACCTGATGATTTGAATATCTTTACCTGAGGTCCAGATTTCGAGTTCTGTCCTCAACCTTCCCTCACTTTTAAGGGTTTCGTATCTATTTATAGCTTTACTCCGCCACCATTCGATGATGTTACTCAACTCATGTTTTTCATAATTAGGACCAGGAATCAATGTGTCAGCTTTACAAGTCATATACTCAACACAGTTATTATACCCAAAATCAGATGTATAATACCTTTTCTTCTCTGTCAACTTTTTAGCATTTTCAATCGTTATATTAAACTCATCACCTTCGGTTGTTCCTTTGAGTGCTGCTTTAGTCAAGGCAATAATCTTGGTAAAAGTTCTTAGTTTTCTACTGGTGGTTGAAGTATCACCAGCCAATAAATCTCCAGTAATATTCTCCACATAATCTTTCAAATCATGGTATCTTTGGCCGTGCATCATAGGCACCATATCAGATTCGGTTAATCCTCTAAAACGAATATAAGGCTTCATGCCATCATATTGAGATACTGATTTTGTGGTACCATACAAACTGGTGGTTTCAAATAAACACAGGTTCATATCATATTTCTTATTACAGATTTCTCTTACAGTATGGCTGGTACAAATGGCTGATAGAAGTTTACCACCAAGGTAATTAAATCCAAACGGTTGTGCTGGTACAATAACGAATCCCATCATCGTAGCCGTATTAAAGCGTTTGGCTGTATCTTCCTGTTGTATCCAAACCTGTCCTAAGAGTTCATTTCGAGGTTTCATATAGATGACTGGTGAACCTAACCGAATGAATCCTAGAATCTTTCCTGAGTTCTTTTCTTTGACTGCCAATTGAACATTCTTGCCAACTGGTGCTTTGTTGATGTGTGATGAGGTAATGGAAAGTAATGTTTCCCATGTTTCATTCGGTATCTCCAATACCTCAATATCCATATCTTTTGGATGCATGGAGAAATCGGAGAATAAATCATCTTCTGGTGGAAATAATGATGATGGTAAATTATCAAGATTCTTTAACTTCTCATCACGCATGTATTCTTCGGTACTTCCAATGTTACTGAAGTAATCGTGAAAAGTTTTGGAACAATGCAATGCTTGTTCTCTAGTTAATATCATACCTTGAAGCCTTCAAATGATTTCTTCGGATGTTGGATTTTATTATGAGCACCAATTTGGCCGGAATCTACAATACCATTCTGTGCTGATTGTTCAATATCAAATAATCTCATTTTGGCACGATCAACACCGATTGTAAATCGTTTATAGTGTGTTGGATCATTATATCGATTCTTTAATTGTTTCACCATAATTTGGCCAAGTTCTTCTAATTCTTCACTTGTAATAAGAGCAAACATCAAGTCGGCGGTTGCAGGCAACCCGAAACTCTCACTCGTATCTTCCAAGCCTGGATCGCTCGATGTAAATCCGCCTCTGGTAGTTTGAGTTGCAGATACAATAGGAACATTACATTCAACCGCAAGACCTCTAAGTTCTTCTGCGATGGACTTGACGTAGGTGTAAGAGTTAATATTCGCACCAGCTTTGATACGAGAAGAACAACAGATATTAAGATAATCCACGAAAATAATGTCAGGCACGAAAGACCTCTTGAGATTAAGTTCATTTAATAAAGTCCTAAAGTGAGTAGTTGAAGCTGCAGCGGTTGGATATTCTTTAATGATAAGTTTGCCAGTGGTTTTTTCACGGACTTTATTAACTCGTTTATCATACATATCTTTTGGTAAATCAACCAAATCATCCAATGTTACATTCAACAAGTTAGCATCTATTCTTTCGGCAATCTTTTCTTCAGCCATTTCCAAAGTGATGTAGAGGACATTTTTTCCCTGAACCATACAAGAGGCAGCAACATGGCACATAAACAAAGATTTACCCACGCCAGTACCAGCAAGAGCAATATTAAGAGTTTTTGCTGGGAGTCCACCTTTTGTAATTTTGTTGAAATATTCCAAATCAAAGGGGATTCTTTCCTCTTTTCTGTGATAAAATTCATATCGTTCATCCGAGTTCTCCAAGTAATCATGGCCTACTGTTGTATCAAAACTGATTGCTAGTGCATCCGAAAGAATTTTTGGAATTGCACCTTTGTCGTTTGCTTTATCTTTACCATCCAAAATCGATATCGATCCCAATACAGCATTGTATATGGCTTTCTCTTGACAAAACTTTTCGGTCTTATCTACAAGCCATTGTATTTGAGTTTCTTCGGATTTATTGTGTTCAACATCTTTAAGATATTCTTCACATTTGTTAACCTCTTCATCGGAAAGATTTGTTCTTTCTTTAACGGCAATACTAATAGCTTCAATTGTTGGAACAGTATTATATGTTTCGGTAAATGAGGTAATTTCGTTGAATAAGGTTCTCTCGGTTCTGTCCGAGAAATATTCAGGTTTAATAAAGGGTAATACTTTTCTTAAAAATTCCTCGTTATAAACGAGGTTCTTCAATATCGATTGTTCCAGTTTCATCAATCATTTCCTGCTCAATGTTGGATGACATAATTTGACACAACAAGTCACCAATGTAGTTTTTAAAGTCATTATCTTTTTCCAAGTTCTTTTTCTTGATGGTGGATTCTATCACATCAAACTTGAATTGTAAATAGACCTGCTCATCTTTTTCTTCAAACGCAACTCTACCATATTTGTATGTGGTATCTTTGTAAGGACCGTCAAGTAATTTTATATGTACCGCAGCATCATCTTCTTTTGGGTATATAAAACAATAATCAATTCCCTCAATCATCATCCACTCCATTCATGGTTACAATTTCATCAAACAAATTCTCATCTCCTCCTTGCATAATATCTCCTGATGCAATTTGGTATTTTTCTTTAACATAAGTTTGAAATTTTTCACTGGTGATTATTGGCATCCAAAAATCTTTAGTGTCGGTTTCTTTGATACGATATTTTTTATCTTCTATTTCACCAGTAGAAACGTCCACCCGTGAATACCATCCGTTAGTTGGCTTAACAACCAAACCTGCGTCCAATGCCAGATCAAGTAAACCTGACCAACGAGAAATGCCGCCATCAAAAGATACAGAAACAGGAATTTTAGATTTTTCTTTAACATATCGTGATTTCTCCACGTTAATTATGAAATTATAACCTACAACCTCTGTGCCTTCTTTTTCTTGTTGGCGCCCAAGGATGAAAATGTTATCGGCCGAATAATAAGAACCTGTTCCACCACCAACAATAGCTTTGGGGAACATACCAATTTCCATATATGTGTGATTAACAACAATCATAGGAACATCTTTCATTGTCAGGTGTGGTAACACCATACGAAATAATGATTTTACTGCTTTTGCTCTCGACATATCACCGACAGTTTTGCCTTCTAGAGCATCACTAACTTCTTTTCTTGAAGCTAGATTGCCAATGGAATCGATAACAATAATTAATTTGTCGTTTCTTTCCAATTCAGCTAACTGTTGCATTACATCAATTTTTAATTGTTCTATATCAGTAAGTGGAGTGTGTAATACCCGATCAGTATCAATACCAAAAGAGTCAAAATAAGATTGCGGCGTACCGAATTCAGAATCGTAGAAAAGAAGTGCAGCATCGGGATATTTGTCCAAATAAGATTTAGCCATCAGTAGAGAAAAGGCCGTTTTAAAATGTTTGGATGGACCTGCCCACATTGTAAGACCTGGTGTTAATCCGCCATCCAATCGACCACTTAATGCCACATTAATAATAGGCACCGATGTTGGGATCATATCCTTCTGTGTGAAGAATTTGGACTTTGATAGAATAGCCGATTCTTTAATCGAACTATTCTTTTTAATTTTGTCAAGTATACTCATCATTTTTCCTTTTTACGAAATGCAAGCTCAGCATCATCTACATACATACTATCTATCTTGGACTTCCGATTGGGAAATCCACGTTTACTTTTTGATATTGGAGGAATACTTTCTCCTGAAGCACTATCAATTATAATAGGTTCTTCCTCTTTTTCTTCAATATCAACAATATTTTCTTTTTCAATTTCAACCGAATCATCCGACACCGGTTTGCTTTGAAAGAAATCATCCCAATTCTTTTCTTTTGGCTTCTGCATTGAGATATTCGCCGCTATCAATAATAACACAGCTAACGGATCAAATACAAGCATAATGATTAAGATTACCAAACGAACGGCCTTATCTACGGCACCATCACCTTCAAAGAACATATCTGCCACATATTTGATTGGACCAATGTCAGCTACCAATTTATTCTCCTCACGGAGAAGTGGCAGGCGTTTCTTGTTAATTTCGGTGAGTTCTTTTTGAGTGGATTGTATTTGGCGATCCAACTGATTACTTGCTGTTGAAGGATCCTTGGCTCTTGCCAATAAGTAATTTAACCTGCTGTCGGCAATCTTTTGTTGTTGGTTGAGTGTTTTGAGTTCTACTGAATTTGCACCAGCATCCAAGGTGGAATCAATATGTGCTTTGGCTAAGAAACCAAAAATACCCATCGAGGTAATTAACATGAGTAACATCACGGCAATCACCAAATAGGATTTCAATAAAAATGGTGCGGTCTTCCAATTACGATATAACCAAGAAGCTGTAACTAGCTTGGCAAACTCAAGTGAACCGCCCATGAAAATGACTGGCCAAAATGCTCCCATAAAGATAGCAGCAAGGCCAATAACTGAATAATAACCAGCAATAGCTGATAATAGAAATGCTGCAGCAAATGTAAAATATAATTGGATCATTCGACTATTCCTTCTAAGTCAGCATTAGTTTCAATTCTAACTTTACCACCTAATTCATGATAATTTTCCAAATCGTAAATCATGGTACTTGGACCATTAATCATTAAATGGTTTGTATAATATCTTTTACCATTCTTTTCAACTAATATTGTTGGAGATTTTTCATCTTTATTATGTTGATTTAACACAATGTTTTTTTTAATAAAATAAATTTTGGTATTCATTTCTTCTGGCAAACCAGTATCGTAACCAAAAACTTCGGCCGATGTTTCCATATAACCAACTTTAAAATCCACAATTACTTGGTCAAATTTTAAAACAGAATTACCATTAATTAATAAATGCTTTTTGGCTGAACCAAATGAGGCATAATCTTTTGCATTTCTTACAACTACAAAAACCATACCTTTTAATCTAGCATCTTCCAATGATCCGTGTGCGGTAGCCAAACTGATTATTTTGGGTATGTTAGGCATAGCATACATATTGTGCTTTTGTTTCATGAGAAAAAATCCTCTAGTGTGCTAACCTTCTCTGTCGACCACTTCATACAATCCAAAATTACTTTAATTGGTTCTAAGAATGATTTTTCAAATTGCAAATCATAATCGATATAATCATTGAGTCCAAATTCAACAGGCAAACGACCGGGAAATGATATTACGGTATCCTTGAATGGATTTGGCATCTTGAGGTAACTATACTTCAACTTCTCACCCTCTTGAATGAGTGGATATTTTTTAGTGAGTTTCTTCTCTTTGAGAAAGTGGTTATATAAAATGGCTCCCTTTACATGGATCGGCGTTCCCGATTTATATAAAGAAAGTCCATCAGAGTATTTAGCCAATCCATTAACTCCACGGGGAGAAGAAATTTCTTCAGGAGGCAACTTCATAAAATCCACTTTAGCCTGTTTGATGAATCTGTGTATATCTTCTTCGGTGCCTTTCAACATAATTGAAATGGCTTCTTTCATCTTTTCACGGATGGCGGATGGAGTGGAAGATTTAATCATCTCTAAACCCATCACCTTCATTTGAGGTTCTTTATATTGAACACCTTCATTGTTATACACATTAAGAATGTATCGCTTCTTGGCAGTCCAAATACCTTTATCAGATAAGCCTTCACGCTTCATCTGCATTTTTTGATCATACGCTCCAACATAGTCGGCCAATTCTTGATAGGAAGCATCAATAAACGGTTGAATCTTATCATTACAAACTTTGTCCATGAACCTAATGATGACGTTTGGATCATCCACTCGATTACCGTAGACTTTTGTAACAAGAGGCGCAAGGCATAAGTAAATCGAATCAGTATCACTCGCAATAACGTAATCATCATTTTTAGTATCCAATAATTTATTCATATATGAATTTAATTTGGCCTCAATCCATCGGATCGAAAATTGGCCAGCTAGTGTGACGGCAAGAGCCATCCGCAAATCATAGAACCTAAAGTATTGCGAACCCAAAGCACCGTAAGCGGAGTTTAGTGATACTTTTTTTGCTAACTGGAGATTATCATAACGAGCAATTCGTTTCTCAATCTCATACTTCTTGGAATCATCAGTTTCATTTTCATATTCTTGTTTTGCTTGTAACATCAACTTCTTAAACTTCTTACGATCTTCATACATTTCTTCCATCATCTTGGGTAAGAAACCTTGTATGTCGGTACGAAAGAATTGGCCATTTGGTGTAATGGTCATATTGGATTCTTTTGCAAGCCAATCCAAATCAACTTTCTTTTCTAATAATTTTTCAACAGATACTCCTGAAGAAATGATTTTTTTCACCTCATCAGGATAATTTTCAGGTTCAACAATCGTTTCAGGTGATATGTTGTATTGAATTATCAAATGTGGATAAAGTGAGTTCAAATCAAAGCTGGCCATCCAATCGTGTTTGCCAACTTGAACTTCTTTAACATATGCACCTTCGAAAGCCGAATCTTTTTCTTTCACGACCCTAGGCGGAACAATGATATTCTTTTCTAACAAATAGGAATACGTCATCGCATCCCACATTCTGGTCTGCGCAAAGATATCATCATAATTTGATTTGGTGTCATATGCCAAAGTTACACCTAATTCCAATAACTTCAGTTTATCTTCCAACTTAACAATAATCTCAACGTCCTTGATGTTATACTCAATAAACTTTTGATAGTTTAATCTATACAACTCATGTAGATTATCATACTCATCAAAGGATAATTTACCTTCACCCAACTCAAGCTGAGCGATTGCATCCAACTTATATGATTCTTGTGATTTTCCACCAGGAGCATACCACTTATACAACTCAATATAATCTAGTGCAGATACACCAAGAATATCATATGCAATTTGTGGTCGACCCATGATGATTGTTTTACGCTCCGACACATAATTCCACGGAGATAACTTCTTCATTGCATCTTCGCCAAGAATTCGTTTGAATCGATTGACGATATATGGTATATCAAAGAATTTTGTATTCCAACCAGTAATGATATCAGGACATCGATCTGTCCATAAACTCATGAATTGCCGGCATAAAGAATGTTCATCTTTACACTTCACATAAATTTCATCGCCTTGGACCACATAATCTCCACAACCAAACACATAGGTTTGACCATGAAGATACTTAATACAAATAGCGGTGATAGGTTCATTGGCTTCGTAAGGATTAGGAAATCCATTATCAGAACCCACCTCGATATCAACTACCGCAATGAGAACTTTTTCTTGATCATAGTCGACCATGCCTTGATGTTGATCTGCAATAAAAGCATACTCAAATCTAGTTTGACCATAAATCGTTGGACCATTTGAAACTCCTTGAAATTGTTTGATGTAATCTCTAGCATCACGCATGTTGCTAAAGATTTTCTGATCTAGGTAATTACCTTCTAGTGTGGTAAACTTAGTTACTTTTTTGGAAGGAAGAAAAAGGGAAGGAGAATATTCAATTCTCTGCTTTACTCTTTTACCATCCAGTATGCCACGATAAAGTATGTTGTTACCAAAACCTTGAACATTTGTATAGAAAGAACTCAATTTAACCTGTGATTAATGTTTTTGTTGGTGGAACTACAATACCTGAGCCAAAAATACTATTGTAATTGATAATAAAATCTTCAGCAGGAATATAAGAGTATACTACATTTTTCTTTGCAAGGCAAATGGTTGCGCCAGATTTTTGTTCAGCATGAATAGGGAATGGTGCAAATCCGACTTGTGGTGTTTTACCATCAGGTCCACGAACTACAGCGATGCCTACAGGATTTTCAATTACGAATTCAGTTTCAGATTCCGATTCGATTTCACCGAGGACATCTTCACCAGTAATTAATTTAAATGCTAGAATTTTCATTTTTTCTCCGAAGAATTAATTGGAGCGGGATATTGGAATCGAACCAATGACGGAAGGTTGGAAACCTACAGTTTTACCATTAAACTAATCCCGCATATTGAATCATTATATAATAGATTTATATAAATGTAAAGCACTAAATAATTATATACCACATTACTAAAAGGCTTAAAATGAAAAAGCTACTATTTGCTTTTTTCATTATGTTTCCTTTGTTGACCTTTGCATCATTAGCTTACAAACCGTTGGAATGTTTTTCTACCGAAAGTTTACTATTCACTATTCAAAATGATTTCCTAGAAAGTTTGGTATTTCATTTGAAAAATGCGGCCACAAAAAACAAAAGCAGTATCATGATGTTTAAAAATAAGAAAACCGGCACTTGGACTTTAATTGAAATCTTCAATGAAAACTCTTGTGTGTTGGCTGCTGGCCAAGATAATGATATTTGAAGATTACATTAATGCAATTATTGATTATCAAGTTCGGATGATGTTGCAATTATATTATTGGCCACACCATTTAATATCATCTCTTTAGTTTGTTCCCTCAATAATTGTTCATAAAGAATTCTAGCGAATTCGTCATCTTCATTCTGAGAGTCCTGATCAGGCGCAATGTAGATATTCATATGATTGGTTGCGGAGGATGGAGTCGCACCACCGACATCCGGATTATGAGTCCGGCGCTCTTCTGCTGAGCTACTCCGCGGTATCTATTAATTAAAACGAATACTTTACACCAGCGGTAATATAGTTACCATTATAATTCTTGGTAATGTTATTGCCTTTTTGATAAGCATAATCAGCTACAGCTTTGATATTATCACTTAGTGGCAAAGAAGCACCGAATCCAATAATACCGGCACCACCATTACTAGTTTTTGGACTTTGTGGATCCAAGTATGCAACACCAATACGGACATTAGTTTGAATGTAACCGAGTTTAATTACATCATAACTAGCGGATGCAATATAGCGGTTTACACTAACAACATTGGTTGTGCTGCGATCAGCAGTAGCCTGTACACCAAAATCTTTTAGGCCAAATTTACCAAGGTCATCGCCAACGGATAATCCAACTAGATTTTCACTCTTGCCATTAGTTCCACGGGCTGTACCACCATAAACGCCAACATCTACAGCCAAGGCTGCACCGGATACTAACATTAATGCTGCTAAGATTACTTTTTTCATTTCAACTCCTTTGTTATAAAAATATACTTCTAAATTATATATGCTCCGTGAGAGAATCGAACTCCCATATCAGGATTACAAATCCAGCGTAATACCATTATACTAACAGAGCCCCGACTGTTACTACTTCTTCTTTTGTGCTTCGTTGTTGGGTTTTCATACGCTGGCAAATGGCTTTTAGAATAACTGGTTTGTATTTCTTTCTGGCAGACTCCAACATTTTTTCTAATTGGTCAACATTCAATGGACCTAAACGAGGCTTACCCGTTTTGGTGAGCATTGGATTGTTTTTTCTGTTTCGTTGATTTACACCTTTAGTTGCCATGATATAACCTTTAATGATGAATTTGGAGCGGTGGTCTGCTTTGCTCAGATAATCTAGAAGGGTATCCCAAATCGTGCTATCACACACCGCATATTTAATACTATAACATTACTTATATTACTTTGGCAATACGTCACTCTGTTTCCAACCAATAGATTCTGGTATAATTGGTGAATCAGGATTTTGAATTCCAGTAAATACTTCCCACAATTTTTCTTTTGTGGCAAATTTGGTAAACAGTCCGGATTCCATACCGTGTGCTTCAATCTCCCACGGTTGAACCCAATAATCTAAATTGTCAGAATCAATTTTAATGCCTTTCCAACGAGTTAATGTTTCGTTGGTTTCTCCATATACATACTGTTTAATGTGTGTCATTTCATGAGCAAGGCATTTTAATATTTCAGCAGCACCAATTCCTGGATGTAATTCTATTTCAAATTCTCTTGCTTTTTTGCTACTATTATATTCCAAAATTTGAGCGTAGCCATAGGCATCCAGCTTTGGATTAAATTTAATCCGCAAACAGATATTTTCTAATAACTTGGGTTTAATGAGTTGTTCAGCGTAAAAGATAACGGCTCGTTTAACATACGGCCTAAATTGCTTTTTATCGGGACAACCAACTATACTTAACTGCATTTTAGGTCTCTCCTTAGTAAATTGACCCAATAATTGCATACCGATTGTTTAACTACCTGCTTATTTATCTACAATCCGAATTCACCAATATTTCACCTGGTGAAAACACCACTATACTTTAGTTACTTCGATATGACATTTTTCTAAAAACTCAATCCCATGCGTGTCCTTATAGGTGTTGCGGTAATATACCTGTTTAATACCAGCCGTATACATTTGTTTGGCACAATCTACACAAGGTGCGTGTGTCAAAAACATTGTGGCACCACCTCCAGACTCGGTTCCTCTTGCCAATTTAGCTATGGCATTTGCTTCAGCATGGATCACTTCTGGCTTGGTTTTGGTGGTTACGGTATCATCTGACAACTGGATATAGTCCTCACACTCATTGGTCCATCCAGCGGGCATTCCATTATAACCAATACTAATGATTCGGTCATCTTTTACCACAATGGCACCAACCTGTAACCTTTTGGCGGAAGATAGCTCAGAAAATCTCTGTGCCACATCCATGTAAGCATCAATAAACTTACTTTTCATATACAGTCGACCAAGTTTTTAATTTAATCTTTTTTCTTTCGGAAGCCTCTAAAAGGCTATCTCTATTGAATACTCCAGATTCAACCAAAATATCAACCATGGCCAGCACATCGCCAATTTCATCTTGCAACTTATCTAGATTTGTTGGTGAAGCTGGACCAGGATATCTGTGTTTTTTACCAAAGCGAAATATTTTACTAATTGCTTGGATTACTTCTGCGCATTCTTCTTGGAGAATTCTCAATGCTTCTTCTGATTGTTGCTTCATTCTTTATTTTCTTTTTTTATTTTTCTGGTGGGCCGAGAAGGACTTGAACCTTCGACCTAACGATTATGAGTCGTTTGCTACTAACCAACTGAGCTATCGGCCCGTAAATTACCAAGTTCCGTCATCAATCCATATTCGTATGGTGATGGGGAATAATTCTAACATCAAAGCATCTTGTTCCCATGCTTCATTGGTCTTGTTGTATGCGCAAGCAAACCTCCAATGAAATGGATTTAACTTTAAGGTAATGTTACAACCGGAATATTTCAACCAATTCATTTTAGCACATACCTCGTAATTTTATCTTTGATCATGGACGGCATATCCAAATATGGCCATTCCAAAATGAAAGGACAATTCTTCAGGCCCCATGAATTCGTATGGAGATATGCTTTAACAATCTTCATATCTTCTTTGTTGCTAGGTTCAAAAATATGACGATGGTTAACACTCAGTTGTTCAATTTTATTCATTTCACATACTCCACATTATCTTTACGCATATAAAAAACTACTTGATTTTTGGTTGGATTTGGTGCTTCTTTCACCACAGGAATAAAAGTTATTCCTTCAATCTCATTGGTTGCCCAATTAGAATAGGTGTAGTAGATATCTTGGTTCGTTTTGGATCGAACCTTCTTTAGGATAGATTTATCACCAGTAGTACCAGCAATATAACCGGGTCGTTTATTCTTTTTCATAATATAATTATAACACAAAAAACTACGTTTGTCAATGGTTACCAGTTACTAGATGGATTGTTTTCCACCTAGTAACGGCAAATATCACTTCTTGAATTTCTCGGGATAATTTAATCTTTCCCATTCTTCATCGGAAACTGGCCACCAATTCATCTTTGAAAATACCTCTTCTTGAATTCTTCGGCTTG
>Ga0114962_10001579_pt1 | contig 19538 bp, 13 predicted proteins | sample C_130820_MF_Meta_FD_87017 | JGI IMG/M metagenome (GOLD analysis project Ga0114962, IMG submission 87017) | Freshwater microbial communities from Lake Croche, Canada to study carbon cycling - C_130820_MF_MetaG | ecosystem: Environmental > Aquatic > Freshwater > Lake | place: Lake Croche, Canada... | reverse complement strand
CCACTACCATTTGCATTGTCAACTCTTGCTGAAATCACATAAGATCCTCCAGTAAAAGAATAAGATCCAACATTCATAGATGTAGTTGCTCCAGATGCTAATGATCCAGACCAGCTATATGTTCCTTGTAAAGAACTATTGATATACCATTTAACGTCAGCCGAAGTAACAGTACTTCCTCCAACGTTTTGAATTTTTATATATACATTTTTTGTACCTGGGCAATAACCTAAAGCTGGGGAGTCAACTCCATAAGCTTTTAAATCTGTTGGAGGTACAGTAAACTCGTCCGCTCCAATACATGGAGGGGAACCTCTTAAGTCACCGTCATAGTCAGTAGAAATACCACTTATGTTAGTTCCTTTTTGGTATAAACCAATATTGTTAACGTGTAAGTCAGTAGAAGAAGTGTATTGAGGATCAATTCCTAATGTATTAGCCTCTTTTGGACTTACCGCTGTTTTGTATGATGCTACTGTTGTATAAGTAGTTCCGTTGTGGTAGATACCAGCAGAACTACTTCCTAAGTAGTAGTTATTGTTAGAACATACTTGGAAGTTACCAACACTAGTGCCGAAATAACATGCATATCCTTGATTATTGTTATAAAAGATGTTATTGGCAAACTTACTGTAAGTTGACCCTGGCGAGTAAAAGTACAATCCGTAAGAAGATCTGTAAGAAGAATTTAAGTTAAAACTATTATATACATAATCTACATAAGTAGGATAGTATAAATAATTATAAGTATAATATGCTGCCGTTTGAGCAACCATATTATTTGCTACTTGGAATCTTTTAGAACTTGTTCCAGTAGTGTAGTACATAAATAATCCGTAAGCATATTGGTTACCACTATTCATTAATTGAATATTGTTACCACTAACTCTTCCTGCATTATAATTATAATACGCATAAATTCCATAAGGATAAGTATATCCTGAAGGATGTTGAGTAATTTTATTACCTACGATACGCGGAGCGTCTTGGTAATAGTTAAAAATACCAGCATAGCTATATGAGTCAATCGTATTGTACTCAATACGGTTGTTGTACTCAGACCCAGCTAAAGTAGATGTGTACCCTTGCATATAAAATCCCATAGATCCCTGTGAGATTTTATTGTAACGGAAATAATTTGCAGAGTCTAAAGTTGCAGTACTAGTGTTCATTACAACCGCAGTAACAGAACTTGTAGAAGACCCTGGTGAGTAAGTAGAACCTATCAACCTGGAATTAGTAAACCAGTTGTTACAAGCACCATTACTTAATAATACTACGTTTCCGTATTGGTTTGACCCTGACCTTTGAATAGTCATCCATTTAAAACGGAAATACTTAGCGCCGTTCATCCAAACAGTATAGTTGTTTGTAGCACCAGTAGCAGACGCCGCTGTCAATCTGACTTTAGTAGAGTCACTTGACGCCGACTGAAACGTAATTGTGTTTGTAGCGCTTGCCCCGGTTACAGATGCAATGTTTAATTGCTCACTGTAAACGCCATTTGCTACATTGAAAGTTACGGCACCTGTTATTGCAGGTCCGTTAGGAGATCCACCATCGGAGCGCGTACCGCTCGCCATGTCACTCACTGCTGCCGAAAACGACTTGTAATTTGTCGCAGACGCAGCAGAACTCGCGTTGATAGTGTATGTTCCGCTTAATTGTGCTTTAACGCCTAAAACGCTTAGCATCAACATAAAAACGGAAGCAATCACTAACCTTACATTTGATTTGTAAAAGTGCTTCATGCTCGGTGTTAATAAATTAAAAAAAAACTCTTTTGTATTCATCCTTATTAAGGCTTCTTCATTTTTTAAATCTCAAAGGATTGACACATACAAGGTCAATCATTTTTGGACTTGCTCTTCTTATTAGTATAGGCAATAAATAATCACCCATGTTTAAGCCGACCTAAGTCCGTTTAATGGTAGTCTTTTTGATGTTTTGGCAACATCCTAGTTTAAAAAAAAGTGGATACTATTTTTCGCATCCTGAAATTCTAAAATCTCACCTGTTTTAAGGGGACTTTAACACAAAAAAGGCAGTTTTAACGATGATTCATTACCAAACTGTTAAGAAACGTTCTTATTAACATTAGGATAATGTTAGGCTAACATATTAACTATCAAATAAATAGACTATTCATTTAGACGAGTCAGTATGCACCTTAAATCAGACCACTAATATACACACTTTTCCACATTCAAGATTCACTTTATAGTAAAATTTTTAATCTTTTTTTATAAATCCCTTAATAACTGTAAGAATTGCGGTTTTTTTGTTAAAAAAAAGTTTTCCACACCCTCTAATCCACAATACCTCTACTTTCCAAATTTTTATTGTACCTAATGAACTTAGATCCGTGTCAAAAAAGACAAAAAATCGAAGGAAATCCTTGACTTATTCACAAATACTTACTTACTTGATTGAATATTTCTAGGTACTTAACAGTTAATTATCAATGATTTATTACATTGTCCACAAATAATCCAACTTGTTTTAGGAGGTCCTACTTGTTAAAAATGGTAAAACAGAAAAGGAGGATTACTATTCCTCCAAGCTTTTAAAAACGCTCTGAACGTCTTCATAACTATATCCTTTACTCAAGGCGTGCTTTATTAGTTTGTTTTTGACCTCTGCATCAGATATCGGCTTTATAGACCTATCTAAACGCTCTTTATACTTCTCTATAATCGACTTTAACTTAACCAAATAGTCCTCAGATGCCTTCAATTTAGCCAATTCTAGCCCAATCATCTTCTCTGTGACTCCTTTTTGCCTGAGCTCCGCTTTCAATTTAATAACACCCCATCCTTTTGTACGGAACTTTCCTCCTGCAAACGCCTCTGTGAACCGTTCCTCGTTCAAAAAGCCTTCTGTAATAATTTGAGCTATGATTAATTCGGTTTCTTCAGGATTAAATCTCCAATTCAATAGTTTGCGTCTCACCTCTACATGACTCCGTTCTTGATAGGCACAATACTTCCTTATGAGCATTAATGCCTTCCTGTCAGAGTATTTAGGCTCGTATTCGTAATCTGAATGCATATTTATTAAAAAACCCGTTTAACACTAATGTTAAACGGGTTCTAAATTATCAATATAATCTAATATTCTATTTAAAACGCACCCATTAAGGTGATTCCTTTTCCAATTCTATTAGCTGCAACTATGTAAGCAGCCAAACGCATATTACATTTATGATCTACACTCGCTTGATAGACATCATTAAAAGCATCGTGCATAATTGCGTCCTCACGTTGTTCTACAGTAGCCAAATCCCAATAATATCCTGATTTGTTCTGAGCCCATTCAAAATAAGATACGGTTACCCCTCCAGCATTAGCTAAAATATCCGGAACCAACATAATTCCTTTCTCATCCAAAATAGCATCCGCTGATGCTGATGTAGGCCCATTTGCACCTTCAACAATCAACTTAGCTTTTATTTTATGTGCATTATCTGCATTAATTTGATCCTCTAATGCAGCAGGAACCAATAAATCAACATCCAACTCCAACAAATCCTCATTAGATATAGGTGTAGCTTCTTTTAAACCTGTTAATACACGTCCATTGGATGCAGCGTAAGCAATAGCACCTTCTATATCAATTCCGTTAGCATTGTAGTATCCACCACTAACATCACTTATTGCAACTACTCTAAGTCCTTTTTGAGCCAATAATTTTGCTGAAATACTACCAACATTTCCAAATCCTTGTACTGCACAAGTAGAACTCGCTGGATTTTTGCCTAATTTATCTAACGCTGCCAGAGCAGTAATCATTACGCCTCTACCAGTGGCCTCAACACGTCCTTTGCTTCCGCCTAATTCTAACGGTTTACCAGTAACTACCGCAGGCGTAGGTTGACCAACGTGTTTACTAAATGCATCGTACAACCAACTCATGATTTGACCGTCTGTATTTACGTCAGGAGCAGGAATATCCTTATCTGGTCCAAAAACGTCTGCCATTGCAACCGTATATGATTTTGTAAGTCTTTCCAACTCACCTTTAGATAGTTTCTTAGGATCAACAGTGATTCCACCTTTTGCTCCTCCGTAAGGAATATTTGCAACCGCGCATTTAAAGCTCATCCAACTTGCCAAGGCTTTCACCTCATCAATGTTTACTTGCTCTGCATACCTGATTCCACCTTTTGATGGACCTAAGAAAGTACTATGTACTACTCTATATCCTTCAAATACTTGAATTTGACCATTATCCATCATAATTGGTAAACTTACCCTTACTTCCTTTTTTGGGTGAGATAATATTTTAACAATTTGAGGGTCAATTTTGGCTATTTGAGCAGCTTCTTCTAACCTTGCGATGAACGAATCAAATGGATTCGCAACATGTTCCATTACAGCGTTTTTATCTGATGACATAAGTACTTAATCTTATCTGTTTTTAAAACTAAAATTTCACAAAACTAATAAAGGTTATCAAAATAACCGACTTTATATTTGATTTTAATCCAATAGAAGTATAGTTCCACTGTATTCCTTGGTATTACCGTTCTTATCAGTTATTCTGGCTTGATAGAAATATATTCCTGGATAACGCTTAGAGGCATCATTTTCAAAACCTCCATTCCATTCAGTCAATAAGGATGTATTGCTCAACACCTTCTGACCCCATCTATTATATATCGAATAGCTAGATTGATTCAAATCAGCATAAAGCGTGACAATTTTAAACGTTTCATTGATCCCTCCTCCTGGCCTAAAAGCATTAGGAATCCACACTTTAGCTTGTTCGGGTGCACATACAATTCCACTTATCGACTTTTTTGGACACCCTCTTTGATTAAGGCTATCTCCTAAACTATCATATAATTCCTCTATGAAATAACAGACTCCCTCGTTTCCTAAAGTTGAAATGAGTTGTTTATCAAGGTAATTGTAAAAAGAAAATGTATCCGTAATATCTGCTAATTTTATCCATAGATTGGAATCCGGCAATTCACTATTCCTATAAATCGTATATCCAGTTATTTTCCTTCTAATGTGTGTTGGATTAAATCTCACAGAATAGCCATTTAAATCTCCAAACTGAACTTGTACTCTAATAGGATTGGTAATATATCCTTGTTTGGAAACCACATTACACAAGTCAGAATACTCTATTTTAAAGTAGGTTTTTGGTGAGCTCCCAATTGTCTTAGTTATCTGATTTGTTCCCTTAAATCGGAAAGTGTCTATCAATTTAAATCTTATAGAATCTGAGGACTGGTACAAGTATACTTTATTGACCAAGGCTCCAGAGTCAGTCACAATTCTAATTTGATGATTTCCATTAAAAGAGTTAATTGACGCTATTTGAACATATTTTGGTCTATTTACTTTATTAGCGATTATACTAAAAACATTACTAGAAGAAGTAGTTTTAAGATCCCCGCTTTTGAAAGCTCTCACAAAAAATGAATATTTTTGCCCTTCCACAGGATTAATTAAATTAAATTTATTAAAAGTGCTTCGCCCTGCTTTTAACAAGCTAAACGCCCCTCCTTCTTGTGATACATAAAGTTCATATTTACTTACACTCCAGCCAAAATAATTGGTCCACATTAAAGTCAAATTAGAAGTGCAGTTAATCTTATTAACGTTTAAATAAATAGTACTATCCGCATTACCCAGATCAGCCACGTTGAAACAAGAATCAAATGGAGCAATCTTATAAGCAGCACTCCCACTGGTTCCACCAGAAGTCTTATTATCAATATATTGATTGATTGATTTACCGTAAAGTGTATCCAATGGATTATTCTGGACGCCATTGCTCTTATATATAATATACCCTACAACATCTTTAGTATTTGACGGCGTCCATCCCAATATAGTTTGACCATTATCAATACTGACACTATCTAAATCCAATGCTTTAGGAGGGTCAATATCAATTCTTTTTGTATAAAAAACCTTTCTTAAACTTAAGTTGCAAATGGTAGTCACCTCTACCGTAAAACTATCTCTTAAATTATTGTAGGAGGTGTTTTTTAAGGTATAATCATTAATCAATGTTGGTGTAGAATCAAGTAACATTCTGCTACCGTCACTTAACTTATATCCAAAGTAATAAACCCTACTGATTCTTAAGCAAGTATCCTTTGGTCTGTTGCAATAAACACTAATTTGACGTGTGAAGGCAGATACACATATCCTCCTTATGATATTCTGAGCACCTAATCCGTCAAAATAACTAAAATAGACCGCAAGTAATATGAAAATAAGTCGGAATTTTGCAAACATATTAATAAGGATTGACTTATATTTGGTATCGATATACTTTATATAACAACATAACCTAATATTAAGAACGTATAATAAATAATTATGACACCAAATAAACCTAACAAAAGTACCTCCAAAGGAGCAAATTCTGATAAAAATGAACCAATTAGGCTCAATAAATGGATTGCTAATTCAGGAATATGTAGCCGTAGAGATGCCGATCAAATGATATTAGACGGTAAAATCAAGGTGAATAACGTTGTGGTGACGCAATTAGGGACTAAAGTTACTAATAAAGATCAGGTAACCTTTGGCAACAAGATACTTTCTCTTAAAAAAGAATTTGTTTACATATTATTAAACAAACCAAAAGGATTCCTATCAACTACAGAAGATGATCGCGAACGGAAAACAATAATGGAAATCATTAAAGATGCTACTAAAGAACGTGTGTATCCTGTCGGACGATTAGACAAAAATAGTACTGGACTTATATTGCTAACCAATGATGGTGATTTAACAAACGATTTGATTCATCCGAGTAAAGGTGTATCAAAAGTTTATTCCGTTGGACTAGACAAACCTTTACATAAAAATGATATGATAGCCATCATGGATGGTAAAGTTGAATTAGAGGATGGAAACGTAGAATTTGATAAAATAGCCTATACTAGCGAGGATAAAACTGAATTAGGAATAGAATTACATACTGGCAGAAATAGAATTATCCGCAGAACCTTTGAAAAACTCGGATACGATGTTAAGAAGTTAGATAGAGTTGGCTTTGGAATGTTAACAAAACGTGAATTACCAAGGGGAAAGTGGCGGATACTTTCTGAAAAAGAAATTAGGTTTTTAAAATATCGCATTTCTTAGACTTTAATTGTTAAGAACTCCATCAATGTTAAGGAAATATTAACATAATATTTCTTTTATCAACTGTGGATAGCGTTTTTAAGTCCTGTTGGTAAAAAAAGTTACCTAATGTTAACATAATATTAATAGAATTGGTAATCAATCATTTATAGAAAGGATAAGTTGTTTACAAACTAAAAATCATTGTTAAAAGTCAAATATAATCAATTGTTTAAAAGTAAGTTATCACTAAATCCACAGTACTTATGATGATTATGGTTCTTTTATAAATTTTTAAAAAGAGTTTAATAAATCATAATAGCATGTTGAAAACTGCTTCCATTTTAAATCTACCGCTACTTTGAATAATAGAATTAATTTTGCATCATAAATTATGATTGAAATCTTTGCCGAATCTATTGAGTTTGACACTTCTACCATAAGTGATTACACTGATTTTATGGTTGGTGCTATATGTAGAGATTTTAATTTAACATTAATTAGTTTAAACATCATCCTGATGACTGATGATGAGCTTTTAGAACTTAATGAATCTTATTTGAGTCATGATGATTATACAGATGTTATAACTTTTGATTTATCTGAAAAACCAAATAATTTGGAGGGCGAACTCTATATATCCCTAGAAAGAGTAATTGATAATGCTAATTTATTGAATATTAATCAATTAGACGAATTAAAGAGAGTTATTATCCATGGCTTACTCCATTTAGTCGGTTATGAAGATCATACTAAAGAATTAAAAAATAAGATGCAATTAGTTGAAAATCAATATATTAACTCATACTTTCCACGTGAAACATAAAAATTATAATGCCTAACTCTAATTGGTTTCAAAAATATGATGTAATTGTAGTTGGTGCTGGTCACGCAGGATGTGAAGCAGCAGCAGCAGCAGCGAATCTAGGATCAAAAACATTACTCATAACAATGAATATGCAAATGATCGGTCAAATGAGCTGTAATCCTGCTATGGGTGGAATTGCAAAAGGACAAATAGTAAGAGAAATTGATGCTTTAGGGGGATATTCAGGGATTGTATCAGATAAATCAGCAATTCAGTTTAGAATGCTGAATCTGTCAAAAGGCCCAGCAATGTGGAGTCCAAGGACACAAAATGATAGAATGTTGTTTAGCCAAGAATGGCGAATTGCATTAGAAAAAACACCTAATCTAGACTTTTGGCAAGACACTGTTGCAAGTCTAATAATTGATAATAATAAAGTTGTTGGTGTTAATACACAACTAGGAATTACTATTTATGCAGATGCAGTTGTATTAACTAATGGTACCTTTTTAAATGGGTTAATTCATGTCGGTGAGAAGAATTTTGGTGGAGGCCGAATGGGAGAAAAAAATGCAACTGGAATAACAGAACAACTTATCCAATTAGGTTTTGAATCTGGAAGAATGAAAACGGGTACTCCTCCTAGAGTTGATGGCAGATCATTAGATTATTCCAAAATGGAAATTCAAGAAGGTGATGCTAACCCAAATAAATTTTCATTCTTAGACGATATTAAACCTTTACAAAAACAAGCTCATTGTTACATTACTTATACCAATGAAGAAGTCCATGAAATTCTTAAAACCGGATTCGATAAAAGTCCAATGTTTAACGGAAGAATTCAAGGTCTAGGTCCAAGATATTGCCCATCCATTGAAGATAAAATAAATAGATTTGCAGATAGAGAAAGACATCAAATATTCGTAGAACCAGAAGGTTGGAACACAGTAGAAATATACGTCAATGGATTTTCCACTTCTCTACCTGAAGAGGTTCAAATAAAAGCAATGAGAAAAATCTCTGGATTTGAAAATGCTAAAATGTTTAGACCTGGTTATGCCATAGAATATGATTACTTCCCTCCTACCCAATTAAAAAATACCTTAGAAACTAAACTTATAGATTGTCTTTATTTTGCCGGACAAATAAATGGAACTACAGGATACGAGGAAGCCGCGTCACAAGGATTAATAGCCGGAATTAATGCGCATCAAAAAATACAAGGAAAAGATGTTTTTACCCTGACAAGGTCAGATGCATATATTGGTGTCCTAATTGATGACTTAATAAATAAAGGTACCGATGAGCCATATAGAATGTTTACCTCCAGAGCTGAATATAGAATTTTGCTTCGTCAAGACAATGCGGATTATAGGCTAACACCAAAATCAAATGCAATTGGTCTCGCTTCTGAGGAAAGGCTAAACAAAGTAAATGCAAAATATGAATCAATTAAAAAGATTGTAAAATATTTTACTAAAACCGCCCCAATGGATTCTATCAACAAGGCTTTATTAGAAATTGAATCTTCTCCTGTTGACCAAAGATCTTTTTTGAATACCGTACTTAGTAGACCGAATGTATCCATAGAATTATTAGCTAAATATGATGACGAGCTCAATAACTTTTTAAAAGCATTTACAAAAGAAGAAATAGAAGAATCAGAGATTACAATTAAATATACAGGTTATATTGAAAAGGAAAGGGAACTAGTAGAAAAAATGCTGAGGTTAGAGAATATAAAAATTTATGAATCTTTCGATTACAAAACAATTCTTTCTCTTTCTTCTGAAGCTAAAGAAAAGTTAAATGCAATTAAACCAACTTCCATAGGACAGGCAAGTAGAATAAGTGGAGTGAGCCCATCTGATATTTCTGTCTTACTAGTACATTTTGGTAGGTAATCAAATATGATGAAGTTTAAAAGCCTTCTGCTTCAATTTATTGTTTGTATCGTTACGATCATTGAATTGTCGTCCTGTGCTATCCCAATGAAACCTACTGGAGGCCCAAAAGATACTAAGCCACCCGTTCTTAAACTTGCAATTCCTGTTAATTACTCAAAGGAATTTAAAGATAAACAGATTATTCTCAGATTTGATGAAATGATTGAAGTTAACTCTTCTCCAGCAGAAGTAATTATTTCTCCTGAAATTAAGCCACGCCCTAAGTTTTCAGCAATTGGATCCTCACTTAAAATTTCTTTTAATGACACTGCATTAAAACCAAATACCACCTACTCTATTCAATTTGGAAAAGCAATTAAAGATGTTCACGAGGGAAACATTCTAACAGGCTTTAAATATGTCTTTGGAACAGGTAGTTATATTGATAGCTTCAAATTCAATTCTTTTATTCTTGATGGAAAAACAAGAGTTCTTGCAGATAAAATTTTAGTTGGATTATATGACCAAAATGTGGACTCATTACCATTTAAAAAACAACCAATTTATTTTAGCTATACAAATAAAGGAACTGCAGAATTCGCAAATCTCCCTTTGCCCAAGGCTCATCCTTTGCGGTTGATTGCCTTCAATGATGTCAATGGGGATAAATTGTTAAACCTTGATGAACCTGTGTACTATAAAAAGTCAATTATTGATGATAGTCTCTTAAAAAATAAACAAGGAGGGGATTCTGGTATGTTAATTACAAGACTTCTAGTAAAAAATTCCCCGATCTCTTCAATAAAGAATATAATAAATGGAACAATTGTTTCCATTAATAATGCATACAAACTGAAATCTATAAAAGCACTAGAAACCAATTCAAAAGATTATTTACAATATTTTATCAATCCAGACAAGGATTCAATATTTATATGGAAGGCAAAATCAGCAATAAGGGTAAAACTGGCGTTTTTTAAACCGAATCAAATTGATACTTTGGAGAGTTTAGATTCAACATTCAATTGTTTAGCTATTGAAAAGTCGCCTAAGTTGGATCTGAAAGCAACAGGAAGTTCTAAATTCTTTTTAGATCAAAAACAACCATATAATATAATCGAGGCCAACAAACCTATTAGTTATATAGGAAAAGATCAAAGTAAATGGTTACAATTGTCTCCAAATCAAATAGGTACTCCTTCAGGTAGTTCTAAAACCAAGGATTATCAAATCATAATCCTTCCAAAATCGATTTATTGTCCAATTGACTCTTCAATTAATCAAGACACTATTAAAATCTCAGTCGATAAATTTGACCCGGAATCCTATGGTCAACTTAAACTTAAAATTTTTAAGAAAAAGTTTGACAAACCGTTCAAGGTTCAAGTTATTAACTTGACAACTAACTCAATCCTATTCGATTTTAATGTAAAGAATCAAAAGGATTCTATATATTTTAAATATATGCCATCAGGAAGCTATAAGGTCAGGATTCTTCCAAATCCATCTCTTCCGTTTTATAGCTATTATTCTGCGAATCCGGAACAAGATACCTTACCTGATTATTATAACTATCCTAAAGAAATTATTATTAGGAATAACTGGGAGCTGGTAACAGAAATAACTGTCCCTTAATATTAGACTTGATTATCTGATTGATTATCAATTGATTAAATCTAATTATCTGCTTAACTATTAACTTTCATTGCGTATCTCATCTCGCTTGAATGATATAATCCATAACTTTGACCCTTTAAATATCTATTTATGTTACAAGAATCTAATGGCACTCCGTTCAATGAACTATTTCCTCTTTCTCAAATACCTGATAGAACAATAAAACCACGCCAAAATGGAATAACTATGGTCATGGATAAAGGCATCAGCTTAACGGAAGCTGAATCCTTTTTGGAAAGTTCTACAAGATATGTAGATTTAATAAAATTAGGTTTTGGAACAGCTTACGTTTCTGAACATTTAACTGAAAAAATAAAGTTATATAAAAGTGCAGGTTTAAATCCTTATTTTGGAGGAACACTTTTTGAGGCCTTCATTGCTAGAAATCAATTTGATGATTACAGGCGAGCCTTAGATCATTATGATCTAGAATATGTAGAGGTTTCCGATGGATCTATTGAAATGAGTCCAGAAGTTAAATGTGAATATATTTATAAATTATCAAAAGATTATAAAGTCCTATCAGAGGTAGGCTCCAAAGACGCGGAAGTGATTTTTGCTCCATATAAATGGATATTATTAATGAGGCAAGAATTAGAAGCAGGATCCTGGAAAGTGATTGCAGAAGCGCGCGAAGCTGGTAATGTCGGAATCTTCCGTGGTACAGGTGAAGTAAGATCTGGTCTTATAGATGAAATATGTACTCAGATTCCTCCTGAATCCATTCTTTGGGAAGCTCCTAATAAACATCAACAGGTTTGGTTTATTAAATTTTTAGGTGCTAATGTAAATTTAGGTAACATTGCCGTGAACGAAGCTCTTTCTCTAGAAACAATCAGATTAGGTTTAAGAGGCGATACGTTTAATCATTTCCTCACTAAAAATATTTAGTTTTTATGTGGATAAATCATTAATTTGCCTTAGTATTAAATCTGAATCTATTCAAAATGAAAATTATAACCTATAACGTCAACGGAATAAGGTCTGCAATGACTAAAAATCTCGGTGGATGGATAAATGAAGAGAAACCTGATATTATTTGTTTACAAGAAACAAAAGCTGATAAAATCCAAATTGATCCGTCTGAATTTGATATAATGGGTTATCATCAATATTGGAATTCTGCCCAAAAAAGAGGTTATAGTGGGGTTGGAATCCTATCCAAATTAAAACCATTACACGTAGAATACGGTATAGGACACGAGGAGTTTGATAAAGAAGGTCGCGCAATTAGAGCTGATTTTAAAGATTGTTCAATTTTAAATGTTTATTTGCCTAGTGGAACGACTGGGGACATCAGGCAGTCCTTTAAACTCACCGCGTTGGAGTATTTTCACAATTATGTAAAAGACTTGTTGTTACAATTTCCCAATTTAATAATTGTTGGAGATTACAATATTGCTCATGCAGAGGACGATATCCATGACCCGATCAGAAACAGGCTATCTTCTGGATTTACGATGGAAGAAAGGTCCTGGATGACCAACTTCTTGTCATCTAATCAATTAATTGATAGTTGGAGACATCATCACCCTAAGAAGATAAAGTATTCTTGGTGGACATTCCGTGCAGGAGCAAGACAAAATAATAAAGGCTGGAGAATTGATTATATCCTAGTCTCAAATCCTTTAAAAAACGATATTATGGACGTGGATATGCTAAACTCTGTAAAGCATTCCGACCATTGTCCTGTTATGCTGGAAATTGAGGATAGATACTTCAAGCCCTAACATCAACTAAACTACAATACCCTTCTCAGCCGAGCGACAGGGATGTTTAATTGTTCCCTGTATTTAGCAATGGTCCTACGGGCAACATCATAGCCTTTTTGATTAATGAGCTCACAAAGCTTTTCGTCAGTATAAGGATCTGATTTTGGTTCATTATCGCAAATTTCCTTTAAAATGGACTTTACCTCTTTATTGGAAACTTCAGATCCGTCTTCAGTCTGAATCCCCTCACTAAAAAACTCCTTCAAACTATAGATTCCTAAGTCTGTTTGGACATATTTAGAGCTTACTACACGTGAAACAGTGGATATATCCATGCCTATTGTTTCTGCTATATCCTTGAGAATCATAGGTCTTAGCTTTTCTATATCGTTGGTATAAAAGAAGTCCTTCTGACGCTCTACAATGGTTTGCATGGTCAATAAAAGGGTATTCTGGCGTTGTTTAATGGATTCAATAAACCACTTAGCGTTATCCAATTTTTGACGGATAAACTGTGCCTCCGCTTTTAGATTGGTGTTCACAGCTCCCTCTTGAATGGCTTTGATGGTATCCATATAGGAGGATGATACCCTTAACTCCGGAGTATTTCTGTTATTTAAAGTTACAATTAGTTCATTATCAATTAGTTGCACTATAAAATCCGGAATAATATAGGGCTGTGTCGCTTTGGTTTCTACATCCCCTGGTTTTGGATCTAAGTGCGTGATGATGTCTATGGCCGCTTTTAATTTATCACGATCGGTTTTGAGCGTTTTAATTAATTTGTCATAGTGTTTTTTAGAAAGCTCATCTAAATGTTTGGTTAATATTTCCTTAGCAAGTTTTACTACAGGATCGGACGCCAATAATCTATTCAATTGAAGCAATAAACATTCTTGAAGATTCCGTGCCCCTACCCCAGCCGGATCTAATTGCTGAATCATTTTTAGAACCTTTTCTAATTCTGGCTCCTTAGTCATTATTTGATTTAGGAATGCAAGGTCGTAAACAATGTTTTTAAGCGGTCTCCTTAAATAACCGTCCTCTTCTATCATCCCGATTAAGTGTTCGCCCAAAACACGCTCGGTTTCACTGATGTTTAAAGCATTGAATTGCTCTAACAACTGTTCGGTCAAAGTAGAACTTACTGCATATTGGATGTCTTTATCTTCCTCGTTAGGGTCATATTCAAAACCGGAAGTACTGTACTCGTCATCATCGTCATCAGGAAGGAATTCTGTAAAGTCGTCTTGTAGCGGAGCATCATCTGTAAAATCAAGCTCCTCTACCTCGTTCCCGATTTCGTCTTCAAAATTGTCTAGGCTGGTTTCCTTATTGGCTTCATTGGAATCGACTGTGGATTGAGTGGCCTCCTCCTCCCGATTAGAGGTTGCTTCCTTAAAGTCCATTTCTGTCAGTTCTGAATTGGATTCCTCTGATTGAATTTCTGTTTCAATGGCAGGGTTTTCCGCCAACTCCTCCTCAATACGTTTTTCAAATTCTAGGGTATTGAGTTGCAACAACTGAATAAATTGAATCTGCTGAGGGGACAGTTTCTGGGTTTGTCCAATACTTAATCCTAATTTCTGCATATTTTTATCCTAATTTTGTAGGAGTAAAAGTGTACTTTTTTAATTAAAACAACATTTCTACCACTAAAAGAGTGCCAAACTAAGACAATTTGGCATATTTTTTGATAAGAATCGTAAAAATATTTATAAATAACTTATAATCAATTATTTAAAGTGGAAGCTATAATTAGAGACTTTGTATATATTCAGGACATCGCTCAATATGTCGGCAAAAAAGTTACTTTCCAAGGATGGGTACAAAATAGACGCGATAGCAAAGGAATCGTCTTTATTATTTTAAGGGACGGTACTGGATTCCTTCAAAGTGTTGTACTACAAGAAACCGTTGGAGATCAAAATTTTGATGATGCCAAACGCGTTGGATTGGAATCATCCATCAGACTTACAGGAACAGTTAGAATAGATGAAAAGCAAATCGGAGGATACGAATTAGAAGTATCCGAGTTCAATATAATCAGTCAAAGCCTTGAAGAGTATCCGATTGGGAAAAAGGAACACGGAGTCGATTTCCTAATGGATAGACGTCATTTATGGTTGCGGAGTAAGCGTCAGTGGGCGATTATGCGCATCAGGAATACCGTCATTTTTGGTATACACACCTACTTTCAAGAAAAAGGATTCATGCAAATGGATGCCCCTATCTTCACAGGAAACGCTTGTGAGGGTACATCCAACTTATTTGAAACCAACTTCTTTGATGAAACTGCCTATTTGTCACAATCAGGGCAATTATATGGTGAAGCCATGGCGATGGCGATGGGCAAAATCTATACTTTTGGCCCTACTTTCAGAGCGGAAAAGTCCAGAACAAGACGTCACCTTTCTGAATTTTGGATGATCGAGCCGGAAATGGCTTTTTATGACCTCGATATGACCATGGATGTCATTGAGGAGGTTTTAAAGTTTGTCATCCAAAAGGTATTGGACAATTGTCCGGCTGAGTTGGCCGTTTTAGAACGTGACCCGGAAATGCTCAAAAATGCACTACAATCCTTCCCAAGGATTCCATATACAGAAGCGGTTCAATACATCAAAGGTTTGAAAGACCTTGATGGGCGTAACGCCATCAAATTAATGGAAGACGACTTAGCGACTGTCAATCAAACCATTGAGGAACTTACCGCGGATATTGCCCGTAGAGAGGAGGAAATATCCAAGCCAGGACTAAAAGCTGGAGTGATCAATTTTAATAAAGAAAAAATCAGGGCGGCAAAGGAGCAACTATCTGATTTAGAGGAACAAGCACGTAACATTCCGCAATGGATAAAATCGGCTGTCAACTTTGAGGACGGCAATGATTTTGGCGGAAGCGATGAAACCGTTTTGACCCGATTGTTTACCACTCCGATTATGGTTTACAACTGGCCTAAGCTGGTTAAGGCTTTTTATATGAAGGAAGACCCTAATGATTTAGGATTTGTCCGTGGGGTAGATGTTTTGGCTCCTGAAGGCTACGGAGAGATTGTAGGTGGTGGCCAAAGGGAAACCGACATACAAACCTTGATTGATGCCATCAATCACCATGAGCTGCCTATGGAGGCATTTGAATGGTACTTAGACCTAAGACGATTTGGATCCGTTCCGCATTCTGGTTTTGGAATCGGGTTGGAGCGCATCATTTGCTATATCTGTAAGCTTCCTAACGTTAGAGAGGCGATTCCGTTTCCAAGAATGGTGGGTAGGATATTGCCTTAGTGGGTGAAGCATTATCCTAAGCACTATGTACAATTAGTTTTTACAGGGTTAAACATCCCCCTAACCCCCTTCCAAGGGGGAATAAGAGCGGTCAGAGGTTAGATTGTTGCAGAATCACGGATTAAGCGGATTACACGGATTGCACGGAATTTTAATTATTCATTAGGTCGCAGGTATTGTGAGACGTAATAAATTACGTCTCTACAATCGGGGATTAATTTGGTTGAAAAAATGGGCAACCGCAAGGGATGCCGTTTCAATTACAATTAATAAATTTTCTACCATATGGTTGCACCTACGGAGTTGTCATGACCTATTGTTGGGGCGGACGTTAATGTTGTCTTTGTCAGCAAATAATCTTTAACTTGATTGTTTTTTGGTTGCCTCTTGACTAAAATCAAAGAATGCCTTTTATATATTATGTTTGCACCAAATTTTAAGATGGGCGAAAACATAGACTCAAAGCGTATTTATTTTGAAAATCTGGATGTCATCAGGTTTATTTCTGCATTCATGATTGTGATAGTACATGCGTATGGAGCTTGGACCGGATACTATGGTCAAATTGGGATCTTGTCTAGTGGAACTTATAAGGAGCTTTCAGCCGGAGGTAAATACGTTGATACTTTTATTCATAATTTTAATATTGGTGTAGATATATTTTTTCTTTTAAGCGGATTTTTAATAACATATATTCTTTTAGAGGAAAAGAAAAAGTATAAAAATATTAGTATAGGAAATTTTATTGTTAGGCGGTCATTAAGAATATGGCCATTATATTTCTTTTTAATCGGTATAACACCGTTTTTAGTTCAATGGGTAGGTGCTAACACCCCAAATTATCTTGCCAATTTATTTTTTCTTGGCAATTTTGATACCATCAGAACAGAAGCTTGGACGTATCCTTTTGGTCATTTTTGGTCTATTTGTGTGGAAGAACACTTTTATTTGATTTGGCCATTTATTATTTATTTGGTTCCTAAAAAACATTTAATTTCAACTTTTGCGATTATTATTGTTAGTAGTATTTTATTTAGAATGTACTTTGTTCAGACTATGGCGCATCCCTGGTTTTCCTTGTATTTAAATACCGTTTGCAAAGTTGATGTGCTGGTAATAGGCGCGTTGGGTGCTTACTTTTACTCCGAAAAACCTTTTACTTTTAAGCTCAATAGATTGGTTAGGGTTTCATTACTTGGAATTTTAATTATATCCCTGAGTATTGATTCGATGCTCAACTGGGATACAATGTTTTTGGCGGCCTTTAGAAAGTTCTTTTATTTAGGCTTTTTTATCCTTTTATTAATGGATTATAATTTCAATCCAACTTTTAAACATTTATTACCTAAAAAAAGCATCATTCATTATTTTGGAAAGATTTCCTTTGGGATTTATATGTACAGTAATATGCTGTTAGAAGTGGTGGTCAAAAAAATTATGTGGCCGTATCAAATAAACAATGTTTGGGTCTTTTTTGGAATAACAATTGCGTTATCTATTATTATCCCGATTATTAGTTATGAGTTAATGGAAAAGCATTTCTTAAAATTGAGTAAGCGGTTTGCGAGAATTCAGACGGATAGGTAGTTCGGGTTTGTTTTTTTAGAATCCTAACACTCTGGTGGTGTTTGTGGTTGAGAAGAATCTAAACCAACCAAATGGCTTAACAACTATAAGAGAAGTTCGATAATGATTGAGGAAAGAATCGTCAGTGACAACATTGTCTTTTATGTAAACCTAAAACAATTTTTAACACCTACAGGAGTTATTAAATAAAATCCATATAAATTCAAGGAGATGAGCAATTCAAGAAAAATAACAAGACAACAGATTAATCGAGTAGGGTTCGTATTAGGGTTTGTAATCCTGATAGGATTGTGGGGATGTGAACCCCCGGCAACTTTTAAGGAGCCTCAACCGACAGATACGGCTAATTTAACAGAGTTTCCGGAAGAGCTTCAAGGGAAATATGTGAGCCAAATGGATAATTCAGTCCTATTGATTGAGCATAAAATTATAAGAAGGGTTTATGATTTTTATAATAAACAGCATCCGAGTCAATTGGATAGTAATTTAAAGTTGGTCGGGGACTCGATTATCAATTTAACTACCAATGAGCGGGTGGCGATTAAGCATGTGGGAGACAGTATCATTACTCACGTTCATAGCCTTGACACGGTGTTTAAATTTGATGATGATCATATTGTCCGCAAGTATAAAGGGTATTATTTTGTTAATCAACGTCTTGATAATGAATCATGGGAGGTTAAAAAAATATCCTTTAATCATAGAAAGCTTATGGTTGGAGGTATATCGACTAAGGAAGATATTGATAAGTTGAAGGAGATAACGTCCACTCAAAAGGATACTACACAAGTTCCGAGTTTTTCACCTACTAAAAAGCAATTTAGGCAATTTATTAGAAGGAATGGATTCAGTGAGGTATCTGAGGTTTTTGTGAAGGAGTAGGGGGTTGGGTTAATGTATCCTTTGAATATGTAAGGATTTGGGAGATAAATGGGTAGGGGTGAGCCTCAGTGAACAGCCGCCCAAACAATTAGGGCGAATTCAATTCGCCCCTACAACTCTTTGCCACCATCCCCAAACAACCACCTCGTCTGCGAATCAATTTTATAAATTGACTCGCATCCACTCCTCCTTATCAAGGAGGAGAGCCTTATTCTTTCAGCAATTTTAAGGGGTATTTAGAAGAGTTATAGTTTTGTTTTGATATGCCCAAAAGTTACTTAATCTTCTAAAAGTTAGTATTTTTGTAGTGAATCATAACAATTTTTAGCACCTATAGGAGTTATTAATTAAAATCCATTCAAATTCAGGGAAATGAGCAAATTAAGAAAAATAACAAGACAGCAGATTAATCGAGTAGGGTTCGTTTTAGGGTTTGTAATCCTGATAGGATTGTGGGGATGCGAACCTGCGGCAACTTTTAAGGAGCCTCAACCGACAAATACGGCTAATTTAACAGAGTTTCCGGAAGAGCTTCAAGGGAAATATGTGAGCCAAATGGATAATTCAGTCCTATTGATTGAGCATAAAATTATAAGAAGGGT
>Ga0114962_10001573_pt1 | contig 19580 bp, 17 predicted proteins | sample C_130820_MF_Meta_FD_87017 | JGI IMG/M metagenome (GOLD analysis project Ga0114962, IMG submission 87017) | Freshwater microbial communities from Lake Croche, Canada to study carbon cycling - C_130820_MF_MetaG | ecosystem: Environmental > Aquatic > Freshwater > Lake | place: Lake Croche, Canada... | reverse complement strand
TGGCGGTAAGTTCTTTGGTCAATAAAAAGCGCTCTCCCAGGGTGATCTCCTGAAGGAGGATCGTGGCCGGAAGATGACTCAGAATCCCCTCCGACAGAAGCCGCACCGAGGCGCGTTTCAATAAGGATCCGCAGTGTCCGGGGCGGACGGCGCAGAACCAGACGGTTTGTCCATCTCGGTAATAAGCGGCCTGAACGACACCCTGCTCTTGCCATAGAATCATGTCGGGCTTTTCCTGGGGCCCCCGAATACGCGCCGAAATCTCGAAGCGTCCGGCATTTTTCCAACCATGGGGCATCTCTTCTTCGGGAAATGGTGCCTCGGTTGCCACAGCCAGGACGAGCCGACGATCAGCGAGTTGAAGGATGGGGAGAGCAGTCAATCCCTCTTCCATACCCCGTTTGAGAAGATGTCTGCCGGCGAGTTCCATTTTGACTAGCTCATGACTCTCACCCTCCGAGGCGATCCAGAGTGGCCAAGAAAAAAGGGATGAGGAGGGAAGCGTCATCACGAGGGAGGATTTTTTGGGAAGAACCTCTTCATCGTCCAAAATTTCCGGTCTTCCCTCTGCGGGAAGATACCAACGTTCCCATCGTCCCGTTTGTGATCCGGGGCGTTCGATCACAATGCCACCGACACGTTCTTTCTCGTTTGTTTTCTCGTTGGAAACATGGGACTTCCTCCTCTTGACCTTATCAGGCAAAGAGAACTCCGGCGTGCTATTTGCGGAGGATTTCTTCATGGTAGAATTATTGCTCTGACCATCCTAGCACAGAGCTTGCGCCTTGGGGATTTTGTGTTGAGCCCGTGGGAGCAATGACCGTGATTCTTTGCTTCACCCCGTTGCAGATTCCGGTGCTCTCGATTCGTCGCACCGACCCCGTGGTGGTACAGATCCTCCCAATGAGGGCTGCTTTTGCTCCGTTGACCCCTATCAGACTGATGGCGTTGGTGATGCTGGTCGGTTTGAGGTCATCATCCGTTCCCTCGATGCCATCTTTGCCTGTTCTCAAGGCGATCCAGTTATCCGCTTGGGAGGGGAGCAGGCCGAGCAGTTCGACCAGAATGTTTTTTGGTGCCCGGAGGATGTTCACCGGGCCATTGTAATACGTCGTGAAGTTGGAGACCCAGTCGGGCTTGGCCTGGACAACGGGATCAAACCCGATCACCAACCCCATCTCCTCTGGAGAGGCGAAGGGAGCCCCCGGAGGGAGGCCCGACATGCCGGCTGCTTCATAATCTTCTTTTTTAGCACCGTGGAGCGACCGGAAGGGACTCTGGCTTTGCCAGTCGTAGAGGCCGTCGGCGGCAGCGTCCGAGCTGTTCTTGTCGAGTTTCCAGGCCGTGAAGAGCTGGGTAAGCGTCGAGCGCTGATCAGGGGTCTGTGCGAGAAAATAGTTCGGGTTGATCAGCCCGGACTCATCCTTGATCGCTACCTGATATCCCTCGCTTCCATCCTTGGAAAACTGATTAAGCAAGGGGTCTCCAGCGAACACGCCGGGGTTCATGGCGACGGCTATCCCGGACAAGGCCTGCTGGCGTGCCCGGAAAAGCTTCCCCGAGCGGGTCTCCTCGGAGAGCCATCCTTCGATGATGCCTGCCAAAAGCAGGACGATCCCCGTGAGCAGGGCGATGCTCCAGAGCACCATTGGCAAGGCCATGCCCGATTCATGACGGCGGGATGGTGCACTCATGATCCGGGAGGTTGTGATGGCGATGGAGATGGAGATGGAGAGTCATTCGCCGGGGGTTCGACTTGAGGCGCGGAGATTGGTGGAATATAGAAAATCGCCTCCACCGGATCAGGAATCTCATCAAGTTCAAGCTGGAGACGCACCAGCAAGGGGCGGGGACTTCCCGGAGGCCACTCCTCTTTCCAGGCTGGCGTGCCATCCCCATTGGCTCCCGCCAAGAACGACCAACGCGGTTTCCGGGCCTTGGGCAGAAGCGGCACTCCCGGTGCATTCATCGCCGCTTCCAGTTCGCGGTCGCTCAGACGAGCGGGAATCCTCACCATGCAAATCGTCCGCGTTCCATCCGCCCGCGCCTTTGCCGCAAGCATCAGGGAGGCTCCCCCAAGGCTTGGCATCCCGAACATCCCCTGAACCTTACCCAAAATTAGGCGGGGCTCAGCGTCCCTTCCCTTCCCCTTGCTTAGTTGAAGGGAGACGGATCCCTGCCCTGGAAGATTAAGGAAAGCATTGCGAGTGACTCGCAGAAAGGCATCGAGGCGGCGCAGGACAAGTTGTTGGTCCATTGCCATGCGTGCTGCCGTGATCGAGGAACTGGTGATCGCATAGACCGAGGCTGCCAGCAGGGCCATGATTGCCATGGAAAGGATCACCTCCAGCAGGGTGAATGCCCAAGCGCTGCCCAGGCTTCTTCTAAACCTGTGACAGGAGCGTTTGGTTTCCGGCAGGATCATGGGAGGTTAAGAAGAATTTCCGCTTGATCCGTCTGGTTGCCGGAGGTTGTCTTCACTGTCAGTTTTTTCAGGCCTGCTATCTCGAGGCCCTTCCTGTTTTTCAACGGCCAGGGAACAAGGGATTCCTCGACCTTCACCCCATGGTTTTTGGAGGCATCCAGTACCCTTGTGCTGCCAACGGGAGGCGGGACTGCCTGGCAGAAGGCGAGGCGAGATTCCAGTTCTGCCCTACAAAACGAGCGTTGCCTAACCTCCAAGGCCGCCTGGAGTGCTGTGTTCAGGGCGACGGCCAGACCAGTCACTGCGAGCATGAAAACCGCCAGCGCAATCAGCACCTCGAATAAGGTGAAGCCCTGGGTGAAGCCCTCTTCTCCTTTCCTGTGATTGCGATCACTCATCATCATGAGTCGGTTGCGCTGTCAGCGCATCAAAGGAGAGCAGAATTTCCCGATCTTTATTTGAAAGACGAAGCGAGAGAGGTTCGCAGATGCCGGCGGCGTTGAACTCCCAGGATTGATTGCGTGACGGCGCATGGAATTTCGAGTCATTGAGACCCTTGACCTCGAGGGTCCATCCGCTCGGCAAGGGCACCTCGTTGATGCCGCTGGAGGTCAGGATGATTTTCTGCCGTTCTCCGGATTCCATCGCCTTGGAGCGGATTTCTTGAACTCTGTTTGTGATGGCGTCCGCCGCGCGGTCTCCCGCTGCAGCGGCAAAGGAGTCGAAGAGATAGGGAAGAGAGGCCGAGACAAGGATCGCCACCAACGAGAGCGCGATGATGATCTCCAGAAGGGTGAAAGCGCCAACGCTCCTTCTCCCTCCGCTCGGATTATTTTCCGATATTGCCGTCACCCTCCACTCCCTTCGGTCCGAATGAGTAGAGATCGAAACCGTCGGTCTTAAACTTTCCCGGATTGATGTAGACGTACTCATTGCCCCACGGATCGAGCGGAACACTCTCCATCAACTTCTTCCAATGCTGCGGCTTCGGGTCTGAAGAGGGCATCTGGACCAGAGCCTTGAGGCCCTGTTGGGTGGTTGGCTTGCGATAATTGAGCATTTCGTAAGTCCGCAACTGCATGGAGATGGCCTGGATGTCGCTCTGCACGCGCTGCTCCTTGGCCACATCAATATTGCCCGAGAGCATGTAGATGGCAGAGCCGACCAGCACGGCGATGATACCGAGCACGAGCATGATCTCGAAGAGTGTGTAACCCGAATCTCCGCGAAGTGAGGAAGGGCGGGTAAGGCGAGAGGGATTATTCATGGATGGGTCTTATCGTTCGGTTGGTTGAAGATCAGTTATTTCTAGATCTCATCTACCAAGCGAGTGACGTCAAGGCGACAAGATGAGTCCGTGATGTCAAGGTCGGGTGTCTACGGGAAGAGGAGTCGGGGATGAGGCGTGAAAAAGCAACGGCGAAGGATTCCCATAAAGTGATCCGGTAGAGAGAGTTTCAGGAGATCCTGATGGCGATGATGACGAGTTGGCGCTGGTGCCGGTGCCTGTTTTCGTGCTCGTGCTGGGGAAGAGAAGATTGGCTCCGATTTTTTTCAGATAAACAGGAGCGCCGGTATCGTCTGCTGCGCGATGAAGTGTCAGGATCACGGAGTTCTCTCCGGTGAGCCAGAGTCGAGCGGGAACGTAGACCGAAGCACGCCTCCAGCCAGCCACCTGAAGATGACCCTGCGGAGAGAGAATGACGGCCGGGTCATTCAGCGAAAAAGGATAAGGGGCCAGGATGCCGCGCGACTCGCCATTAATACTGACTTCAATCCAAGACTCGGGATCCAGTCCCCCCACCTCGGCTTGAAGCAGGCTTCCCGCAGGCTTGTCCGCAAGGGGAACCAGGAATTCCGTCGTGTTTTCCGATCCCGGGAGATCGAGACGCAGGGGAAAGGTGGCCAGATCGGCATGGATGACATAACCATCCGTCCTGTCTCCTGACTGGGGATGATCATCGGCTCCGGAGACTTCCTGCTCGGCAAGAACTTGGTGATCCCCCTCGATGAGAGCGGGCTTGAACTCCTCGCCAAGCGCCGCCACGCCCAGTTCCCTTGCCGGACGAAGGCAGGTTGACACGAGGCGGGAAAATCTTCCTGCAAAGGAGACCCGCACGGTGCCTCCATCCAGGGTTAGTGACTGGGGGAGCAGGAGTGTGCGAGCATTCAACCCGAGCGCCACCCCATTCTCCCCCAATCCTGCGCTCAGTAGCGTCAGATCCCCTTGGTTCGATTTCCATTCCACGACGGGGCCTCCATCTCCATTGTCTCGGAATACCACGGTGAGCGCAAAGCATCCGATCTCATCCTGCGAGGAGAGCGATGGGGCGGGAATATCAACGGAATCGGACTCGGGATGAATGGAGGGAACGGTGTTGGATCCAGACTCCCAAACCGGAATCGAGCCGATGGAGATCTTGGGTTGAAGCGTCACGGTCAGGGGATCGAATGTTCCAGCCCTGAGAAAGGAGGCGGCGCCAAGGAACAGGCAGACCATCAACGGCATGCTGCCCTTTACTGAAGACTTGGAAGGATAAATGCCGATCACACGGCTTTAACTAGCTGTTGGAGCTGGCTGGGTGAAGGCTTAAAAAGGAACAATTTTGACATAGGAACGCGCAAGAACAGAACGAACACTGAAAACTTTTTTTATAGTTTATGAAGAGTATCGAGTAAGCATAGCCTCATGCCATGAATGGGGAAAAAATCGAGGAATTGCCACCTAGTCTTCCCGTGATGGTGCTCCCAGGGATAACGCTCTTCCCCAATGCCTTGTTGCCTCTTTATATCTTTGAGCCACGATATAGGGAGATGCTTGAAGAGGCACTTGCGGCGGGTCGCATGGTTGCCATGGCGATGCCTCGTAACGAGGAGGAGAGCGATGTTGAAATGATCGCCGGAGCCGGCTTGGTGAGGGCCTGTATTCGGAATGATGATGGAACCTCCAACCTGATTCTCCAGGGGGTCTGCCGCGTAAAATTCACAGGCTGGGATCAACTAAGCCCCTATCGTATCGCGCGGGTCGAGGAACTTAGCAGCCGTGAAGGGGCGCATGATGACCTAGAATCGAAGGTCACCCAACTTCACGCCCTATGTGCGCGATTCAAAGAACAGGGGGTCGAATTGCCCTCCCAGTTCGAGGCTTATCTGAACCAGATTACCAATGTCGGCGTCATCACGGATCTGGTCGCCTCAACGCTGGTGGCCGATTCCCGCGTGCGCCAGATGCTCTTGGAGGAACCTGAGATTCCGAGGCGACTGGAGAAGCTGCTTGCGGGTCTTCGTTCTCAGCTTTCCTGAGCATGCCGAAACGCCCCGGAAAGGAAATAAAGGAAGGCAAGGAAAGTAAGGAAGAGTTGCAGCTCGGATTCGATATGGCTCCCGTGCTTCCCAAGGCACGAGTTGAGACCGACGCAAAAGCTGTCGCTGGGGGGGCCAGAGAGGAAGTTGAGGCGGAGCCCTCACCTTCCTCTTTAAAAGCTCCAACTATCTTCACGGTAGGAGAGTTGACACGACGGATCACGGGACTTCTTGAAGAGGGCATCGGCATGGTCTGGGTCGAGGGAGAGATTTCCAATCTCCGCAGGCAATCTTCGGGTCATTGCTATTTCACGCTCAAGGACGAGGACTCGCAGCTCTCCTGCGTCCTCTTTGCGCGCTCTGCTTCGGGTCAGAGGGTCGAATTGCGCGACGGTCTCCAAGTTCAGCTTTACGGACCAGTGAGCGTTTACCAAGCACGCGGTCAGTACCAGCTCATGGTGCGCCTGGTGCAGGCGAAGGGAGAGGGGGTGCTTCAGGCCCGGTTTGAGGAGCTCAAGCGACGCCTTGCGGGCGAAGGTCTTTTCGATCTTGAAAGAAAGCGTCCGATCCCGCGTTTTCCGCGCCGGATCGGTGTCGTCACTTCCCCCACGGGAGCTGCGATCCAGGATTTCTTACAAGTGCTTCACCGGCGTCATCCGGGGCTCCGGGTGGTCATTCATCCCGTGAGGGCTCAGGGCAAGGGAGCAGCCGCTGAAATTGCCGCTGCCATTTCAGAACTCTCCGAGGTCAATCCCTCGATCGGTCCTGTGGATGTGATTGTCATCACACGCGGCGGCGGGAGTCTGGAGGACCTCTGGGAATTTAATGAGGAGATCGTCGCCCGTGCCATTGCAGAATCCCGGGTGCCTGTCGTGAGTGCCGTGGGTCATGAGATCGACTTCTCAATTTCAGATTTCGTTGCTGATCTCCGGGCACCCACTCCGAGTGCCGCCGCGGAACTGCTTGCCGCAGAGGGCTCCGAACTCTTGGATCGCTGCCGTTCCCTGGCTGCTAGGATTGCTCGCGAGGCCGAGGCGCTGATTGGGCTTCATCGAGCAGCAGAGCACCGCCTCTCCTCCTCGGCACTATTCCGGGAACCCTACCGCCGGACAGAAGAGGCTCGTCAAACTTCGGACCGTCTCGAGGAGTCCCTTTCCAGACTCTTGGATCGCCGCTTAGAACAGATGGATGCAAGGCTAGAAAGAATGTCGGCGCAGATTGCATCGGCCCATCCAGGTTATCGTTTGGTAAATGCCGAGCAGAGGCTCACCTCGATGGGGGATCAGCTAGGTGTCATCCTTCGTCACCGGTTCGAGCGGGATCAGGGTAGGATAAGTCGGGTTGGTTCGGCCCTCTCCGCGCTCAGTCCCCAGGCAACCCTGCAACGGGGTTTCAGTATCACTCGCAGGAAAGATGGAAAGGTCATTACCTCAGCCGCCCAGATCAAGCCGGGTGAGAGGATGCTGACCCAATTCGCTGATGGGGAAATTGATTCAGAAGTTAAGGAACGATGAAGCGGAGAACGGTTAAAAACATCCCTCAGAGGGGTGTTTGTTTTAGCCGAGTCCGTTTCATTGCTTCTCGGTTTAAAGAGTCTTCCCCAAGAGGAACGGCAGAAGCTCCGAGATCGGGATACGTCGTTGCTCCATCGAGTCACGCTCACGCAGGGTCACGGTATCCTTGAACTCCGGCTTCTCCTCACCTCTTCCCAGAGGCTTGGTTGAAGGCGCGAGAGCTGGGCAACACATGGCTGCGGGAACAGCTCGGGTAGATTTTGCCGTAGGCAAACCCAATAGGGCGAGGCTCGCCCGAGCGAGCAACGCGAAAAAAATCGACAAATGGCTTCAGCCCTCCGGGTTGCGGAGACAACTGGCCGGGGGCTGTGTTGGCTTGGTGCTTTGCTTGCCCGGTCGGTGCTTCGCATTCGCAACGGCTTCCTTCAACGGCCTCTAGGCGATTAAATCAGCGGTTCCCTAGCGGGAGAGGTGAATTTTTTGGTGAGAGTGAGGACGTTCTTTCTATCCTTGTATTCGTAGATCTGTGTGTCGGTGAGATTCTTGATGAAGTGGATGCCGAGGCCTCCGATCTCGCGTTCCTCAATCGGTTTGTCGGTGTCGACTTCGTCCCGATCAAGCGGGTTGAACGGATTGCCATGGTCGCTGAAGCGGATGGTGATTTGGTTCCCTTCGCGCAGGAGCTCGATGAGGCAGCATTCCTTCCCGGCATCAACTCTACCGTATTTGATGACATTGGTGACGAGTTCCTCGAGGATGACCTCGAAGTCGAAGATCTGCTCCGTAGGGGTACCTTCTTTCTCGCAGTAGGAGGTGAGAAACGGGTGGAGTCGTGTCAGTTCGCTAAGTTCGGCCTTCAATCGGAGGGCCCCATGGGAGGGAGGCTGATTATCGGGGAAGTGGAACTCCACCAATGAGAAATCATCAGCGAAGGCTTCCTTTTGCTGTTGTTGTCGCACCTCCATGACGACAGATTCCAGTTTACGGGTTCCTGTTGCAACAGGATCCTTGAGGATAATGGAGAATTCCTCGTGGGTCATCATCGTGGAGTCGGGACGATCGATTTCATAGGTGCCGTCGCTGAACAGGTAGAGTCTGGAGCCCGGCGCAACTTGAGTCGAAGCCGTTTCGTAGGTGGGCTTGGGGAAGGCTCCCACGACCGCACCCTTGGCTGAGAGATGAAGCACGGTCCCGTCCGGGGCGATCAGCACAGCGGGGGGGTGACCACCGCAGGCAAAGCGTAGGGTGCCAGTGGAGAGGGTGTAGACTCCATACCAGGCAGTAAAATACATGTCGTTTTGCTGCTCCATTGGGAAAGCGGCATTCAGGTTGCCCAGGACACTGGCAGGATCACGGAAGTCGGTGTCAACGAGCGAGGAAGTACGCAGCACGTTCATCACGCTGATCGAGAGCAAGGCAGCTCCGACACCATGACCGCAGACATCGAGCAGATAAAGGGAGAAGGTATCGTCGTCGATCCAGTGATAACCGAAGGAATCACCACCGAGCTGCGAGGAAGAGATAAACACCCAGTCGGTGGAGATCGGTGCTGTCACCTTCCCGGGTAGCACGGCGCGGGAGTAAGCGGCTGCCTCGGCGAGTTCCGCCTCCATGGCGGCATTGACCTTATTGACCTTCTCCATGGCTGCAGCGAGGTCGGCGGTGCGATCCTTGACTGTCTGCTCGAGATTGGCATTCCATTCCGAGAGACGCTCTTCCCTCAGGCGGATTTCCTGCGCCATGGCGGAGAAGCTTTTGGCAAACCGACCCAGCTCGTCAGGGCGTTTTTCGATCCGTTCCAGAATCCCCGCCCCGCCGTCATAGCTTCCTTTCTCAAACGAGGTAGCCACGGTCTGAAGCGCGGTAATGGGCTCCGAAACCCTGCGGGCTGTGAAAAAGACGACGCCAATGAGCAGGAAAAGCCCCACCCCACCGATGATTGCGGACTGTTCGGCTAATTTTCTGGCCGGAGCCACAATGAGTTCGTAAGGCACTTCCAGCACCAGTTTCCATCCGGTGGTCCTGCCCTTGGCCCAGTAGATCACCTTATTGCTTCCATCCTTGAGGCGCTGCCATCCGCTGTCCGAGGCCAGAATCTTCTGGATGCCGGGAACGCTGGTGACCAGTCCGTTACTGAGCAGGTCTTCCAGTGCCTTGGTCGGATCCTGTTCGCCAGATTTCGAAGCAGGTTTTTCCTGCGATGTCTCGGGACTCACGATGATCGCGCCACTTTGGGAGACCAGATACGCTGTTTCACGCGGTTCCTGCACATCCACGGTCTGATTCTTCGGAGACAGGGTGACCTTGCCGCCCCCTTCGCCCTGAGTCAGATCCGTCTCATAATCCCTAATGTTAATTTTCCGGACGATTTTTCGCATTTCATCCAGAGCCACATCGACTCCCGCCACCCCAATGAAGGTTCCTTCGGCTGAGTAAACGGGCTTGGTGATGCTGATCATGTCGATGTCCGAGCCTCCCGCATCAAAATAAGGCTGAGTCACATGGAGTCTCTTGTCCTCCTTTGCCCCCATGTACCAGTCCTGACTTTCATCATGGAAGTCGTACTTCAGGCGGGCCGGATTTGGGTAGCTCTTGCGGTCAACCCATGGGTCGGAATCGGGATCCTGCCATTTCTTGGAATCTCTGGCCATGTAGACCCCGTAGATGGCAGGCATCGGCGAGTGCTTCAGCAGTGAGGAGAGCCAGGGAACCTTGACTCCCTCGTTATTCGTTGCGGCGAGTTCTGTGGCGGCGATGACCTCGGGATACATCGCCATCTTCTCGACGAGATCATCCATCGTGTTGATCTCGTCATTTACCGCCCGGAGTGCCTCCTGCGAAGTTTGCTGGAGAAGCAGTTCCCTGCCACTGATGTAGTTGGCTACTGCCAAGACGATCAGGATCACACCTGCTCCGGCTCCGATGGTGAGGGCGAACTGCTGCCCGATTGATCGGGGTGTTAGATAATGTTTCAGAGAGAGCATGGGCATTTGCTTCCTAAGCAAGTGATAGTTTATCCATGGGTCAATGCCAAGCGGATGCTCAGGCGCTTTTTGCCTCTGCTTGCGGGCTCATTGAGAGAAGAGTACTTGACGGGCATACCTCGGAGCATTTTGAGTTATTTTATCTTATGGACATTCAATTCGAAAAAGCCGGTCCCATCCTTGTTGTGACACTCAAGGGGCGTCTCGATGCAACCGAGCAGAACATGATCAAGGACTCCGTGGCCAAGGAGATCGAGTCAAGTGGCTCCAGAGGTGTTGTGTTCGACCTAGCTGGTCTTGAGTACGTGAGTAGCGCTGGTTTCCGCGAGTTCTTCCTGCTCGGGAGGCAGTTGCAGCGGGTCGGTGGCGGTTTGGCCGTTTGTGCCCTCCAGCCTTCTGTGAAAAGAATCTTCGAAATCGCTCAGTTTCAGACTGCGTATCCCGTCTGCGCCACGCGGGACGAGGCACTCGTCGCGATCGGTTCCTCAGTGGCCTAGGTGTGGAGGCTCCTGTTCCGATGGCCAATGCAAAACGCCATCCGATGGATCGCGGAACCAAAGACTTTCTGAGGGATATCATCGGGGTAAGTTGATCCCTAAGCGGCTGTCCGAAAAGTGCACTGCTGGCGAGAGGAGAGGAGTTGGGGAAGATTTTCAGACACTCCCTCCCAATCACTTTGCCTCAGTTTCAGAATTCCAAGCAGCGCGTCTCGCTAAGATTGATTCAGCGGTTGCCTAGATTCCCTTTTTGAGTTCCTGATGCTTTAGCACGCAAGTAATGCCATATTTAAAACTCTCCCTGTCGGGGGTTCTTGCACGGCTTGCCTCTTCACCAATAGCATCAGCAGATGTCCGCTGCATCGCCACTGATCATTGCCGAGCGTGAGTTTTCCTCACGCCTTTTTCTCGGAACTGGAAAGTTTTCCTCTGCCTCCGTCATGAGTGAGGCGTTGGCCGCGAGTGGCACCCAGATCGTTACCGTGGCACTTCGCCGTGCTGATCTCTCCGGCAAGGGAGATCCTTTTGCCAATATCCTGGAGTTTATTGACCCTGAGAAATACCTCCTCCTTCCCAATACCAGTGGAGCCAACACCGCAGAGGAGGCTCTTCGTCTGGCTCGCCTCTCCGCTTCCGCGGGCCTGCCGAAATGGGTAAAGCTCGAGATCCATCCCGACCCCCGCTACCTGCTTCCAGACCCCATAGAGACCCTGAAAGCGACAGAGATGCTGGTGGCCGAGGGGTTCACTGTTCTTCCCTACATCAATGCTGATCCTGTTCTGGCCAAGCGCCTGCAGGAAGCGGGAGCCGCGACGGTCATGCCGCTTGGTTCGCCGATCGGGAGTAACCGGGGCCTCGAGACTCGCCATCAACTCTCCATTATCATCGAGCAGGCGACGGTGCCTGTCATCGTCGATGCGGGAATCGGCGCGCCTAGCCATGCTGCCGAGGCCCTGGAACTAGGAGCTGATGCCGTCCTGGTTAATACCGCGATCGCCGTCGCAGGCGATCCTGTCCGCATGGCCCGTGCCTTCCGGATGGCTGTCGAAAGTGCTGCTGAAGCGGTGGCTGCCGGATTGCCCATGGCCGCCGAACATGCCATTGCGACAAGTCCCCTGACAGCGTTTCTGAATTCCTAGGATCGATGTTTTTCGGGTGCCCGGTTAACAGCCTTCCGACTTCAGCCTAATCACCTCAACCATGGCCGCCGAGGGAACACCGATGATGAAGCAATATCACGCCCTGCGGCGCGACCTGCCGCCGGGGACGTTCCTGCTTTTTCGCCTCGGTGATTTTTATGAGATGTTCTTCGACGATGCCAAGGAGGCCTCGGCGATCCTGAATGTCGCACTGACCAAGCGTGGCGACGTGCCGATGTGTGGCGTCCCCTACCACGCGGCACGCGGCTACATGGAGAAGCTGCTTGCTGCTGGTCGCCGTGTCGCTTTCTGCGAGCAAGTGGGAGAGGTCCAGTCGGGGAAGCTTGTTCGGCGTGAGATCACCCGCATTCTCAGCCCCGGCACCTTGGAAGATGCCGGGCTCGAAGAGAAAAGTCATAATTTCACCGCAGCAATTCTTCCCCCTGGCAAGGAAGGGGGGCTCTTCGGCCTTGCCTGTGCCGACCTGAGTACGGGGGAGTTCCGCATTACGGAGCTCTCTTCCGCTGAGGCGGTGCTCGATGAGGTGGTGCGCATCGCTCCTGCTGAGATTCTCGTTCCCGAGGGGAGCAAGGATTTACTGAAAGAGTTGCCTCTTGGTTTTCCCGAGCCCGAGGAGGTGGAGGCCTATCTCTTCGACCCGATGGCCTCGAAGGAGATACTTCTTTCCCATTTCCAGGTTCATTCCTTGGACGGCTTCGGTGTGAATGATGTTCCATTGGGAATCACCGCCGCGGGGGCTCTCCTCCACTATTTGACCCGCACGCTTCGCCGCGATGCTGGGCATCTCCGTTCCCTCAGGGGCTATCGGCAGGCCGAGCATCTGCTGCTGGATGCCTCCACTCAGGGACATCTGGAACTTGTCTCTTCCAGGGCCGGACGGGGGATGACCCTTCTCGGGGCACTCGACAGGACCGTCACACCGATGGGAGCCCGCACTTTGCGTGACTGGGTTCTGCGCCCGTTGATCGATCCCGCCGCAATCACCGGACGGCAGGATGCCATCGGTTTCCTGATCTCTTCAGCGATGAAACTGGGTGATCTGCGCGATCGTCTCGGCGGCATCCGCGACATCGAGCGCTCCATCTCCCGGCTTAGTCAGAACTCGGGCAATGCCCGCGACCTGGCCACTCTTTCCACCTCGTTGGGATCATTGCCTGCCCTTAAGGAAACGCTTGCTGCTTGTGGGGGGGGGCTTCTGGAGGAACTTGGGGAGCATCTCCATCCGCTTCCTGAGTTCACCATCTTACTCCAATCCGCACTTGTCGATGAACCTCCACCCACAATCCGCGAGGGAGGAATGATCCGTGCTGGATTCGATGCTGCTCTGGATGAACTCCGTCATGCTTCCACCGAGGGTAAGGACTGGATTGCCGCATTGCAGGAAACGGAGATTCAGCGCACCGGGATCAAGTCGCTGAAGGTCCGCTTCAATGCTGTCTTTGGTTATTTCATTGAGATCACCACGGCAAATCTTGGGAGTGTTCCCGGCGACTACACCCGCAAGCAGACAACCGCCGGAGGGGAACGGTTCATCACTCCGGAACTCAAGGAAATGGAAGGTAAGATCCTTGGCTCTGAGGAGAGGGCAAAAGCGCTCGAGATCGAGATTTTTCAACGCCTTCGCTCCGCCGTTCTGGATCAGGTGAGACCCCTGCAGGAAACTGCAGCGTCGGCAGGTGCGCTGGATACTCTTTGTTCACTGGCCGAGACGGCCCGACTCTTTGGGTATGCCCGTCCCGTCGTGGATGATTCGACGATACTCGAGATTCACGAGGGGCGTCATCCTGTGCTCGATCAACGTGTCGGCGGCGAGTCCTTCGTGCCGAACGATACCAATCTCGATGCAGCCAACCACCGCATGGGTATCATCACCGGACCAAACATGGCGGGTAAATCAACCTACCTTCGGCAGGTCGGCCTCCTCACGGTCATGGCCCAGCTGGGAAGTTGGATTCCCGCTCAGTCGGCCCGGATCGGTGTTGCCGATCGGATCTTCACCCGGGTTGGAGCGAGTGACGATCTCTCAAAGGGACACTCGACGTTCATGGTCGAGATGAACGAGACGGCGAACATTCTCCACAACGGCTCTTCTCGAAGTCTTGTCCTGCTGGATGAGATCGGGCGCGGTACGGCCACTTTCGATGGTCTCTCGATCGCCTGGAGTGTCGCCGAGTATCTGCATGATATCACCGGATGCCGCACCTTCTTCGCGACCCACTACCATGAACTCCCTGACCTTGCCCGCACACGTTCTGGCGTTCGGAATCTGAATGTTGCTGTCCGTGAGCAGAATGACAGGATCATATTTCTCAGAAAAATCATCCAAGGGGCTGCTGACCGGAGCTACGGCATTCAGGTGGCTCGTCTGGCAGGGCTTCCCTCCGCGGTGATTGACCGGGCACGGGAGATCCTGACCAACCTAGAAAAAGCGGAACTGAACGCCGAGGGACGTCCAACCCTGGCCGGGACGCGTCGTAAGATGCAGGGAGCCCCTGATCCGACGGCGGAGTTACCGCTGTTCAATCAAGGGTAAGGCGGCTCAAACAAGATCCGGTATGAGTGATGCTTACTCAGACAAGCCAACCTTTGGTGAGGCTCTACGTTTCTGGTTAAAGATCGGCTGTATCGGTTTCGGGGGACCATCGGGTCATATCGCGATCCTCCAGGCCGAGGTGGTCGATAAAAGGGGATGGATTAACCAGAGCGAGTTCCTGAGGGCTCTTCAATTCTGCATGCTTCTGCCTGGTCCGGAGGCTCAACAACTCGCCATCTATCTCGGATGGCGTCTTCATGGGATCCGAGGAGGAGTTGCCGCCGGGGTACTCTTTCTCCTCCCTGCCGTCCTGCTCCTTTGGGTGCTGAGCCTACTCTATGTGACAGGTCGCGATTGGCCGTTAATGCATTTCTTTTTCGATGGTTTAAAGCCCGCCGTGTTGGCGATCGTCGTCTCTGCATTGTTCAGGATCGGGCGTCGGACCATCACCAGTTGGTCGCTTGCTCTGATTACCTTGCTATCCTTTGGTCTCTTTCTGTCACATATTCCCTATCCCGTTGTGGTGTTGGGATTCGGTTTGATCGGGGGGCTGTTGATGAAAGAAACTTCGATTCTCGATGAATCCTCCGAAGCGCCTCCTCCAAGGTCCGGAAGTTCGATGAAATCCTGCCTATCGTCTTTAAGCATGGCCCTCAGTATCATTGCAATCTGGCTGAGCCCGATGCTGGCGTTGTTCCTCTGGCTTGGGTCCAAGGCGATGCCGGTTAAGGTCGGGCTTTTTTTTGGCAAGGTGGCGGTGCTGAGTTTCGGGGGTGCCTACGCAGCCCTCTCTTATGTCGCACTGCATGCTTCGGGTGACTGGGGATGGCTTTCCTCCGGGGAGATGCTCGACGGGCTGGGTCTTGCCGAGACAACTCCCGGTCCCTTGCTGATCGCCCTGCAGTTCGTGGCTTTCCTTGGCTGCTACAAGGCTCCAGGCATTCTGTCGCCGCTACTTTCCGCAACAGTGGGAAGCTTGTCAGCCGTCTGGTCACTTTTCCTGCCTAGCTTTCTTTGGATATTTTCGCTGGCTCCCCATCTGGAGAGGCTTGCGAGGAATTCCCGCATGGCTGGGGGTCTTGCTGCAATAGGGGCTGTGGTAACGGCTGTGATCGCCTCCATCGCCCTCTGGTTTTCAGAGGCTCTCTTTATGAACGCTGGCCGACTTGCGGTGCTTCCTCTCATGATGACGCTGATTGCTTTGCTGTTGCTGCAGCGCAAGAAAGTGGGCGTCGTTTCACTTATTCTGATCTGCGGGATAGCAAATGTGCTGATCCGCGAGATCGCACTGCCGATCTGAGGGCGTTATTATTTCTGAGCTTTGGCGGGTATCCGATCATCTTTAGAAACTAGATGGTTGAGGGCCAAGCAGGTGAGGCATCCACACAAAAGGGAGAGATTCATCGTGAATGGGTTCTATCATGACGGGTGGGTTGAGGGCGCCAACCTTCCTCACGCTCAAGGGAAATTATGAGGCTTGGAGAACGTTGTTTTCAGGATCAGGGCGGCGGCAAGTTTTTCCAGATAGTCAGCCCGTGGGATTTCTCTGGCACCGAATTGCTCCAGATGGGGGGTGGTCCATTGGCTGTCGAGCAGGATAAAGCCTCCTTTTTTCAGAATTTCCACGAGATACCAGAGCGCAACCTTCGAGGCATCGGTGACGCGGTGGAACATCGACTCGCCAAAGAATGCCCCTCCGATGGATACACCGTAGAGGCCTCCTGCCAGCTTCCCGTGCTGCCAGACTTCCACGGAGTGAGCGTGACCGTTCTCAAAAAGGAGGGTGTAGCTCCCCTCGATCGCTTCCGTGATCCAGGTCTCTTCGCGTGATGCACAGGCTCGCATGACCTCTTGAAAGACTGTGTCGATACGGATTTCCCAGCTATGGTTTTTGAGGGCCCTCTTGAGTCCATGAGGCGTGTGAAATTCCTCCAGAGGGAGGATGCCTCTGGGGTCGGGCGAATACCAATGGATCTTCCCATCTGGCATCCCCATCGGGAAGATCCCCGAGGCATAGGCCTCAAGGAGAAGATCGGGAGGAATACCATTTTTCATTTTCAGGTCGCAGGTTTCAGCTTTCATCCTTTTCTGTCCATCCTTCCCGTATTGCCTTCTGGGTCAGATCTTTTAGGGTCGCAGAATGAATCTTTTCAGAATGCTTATTGTTTCTGTCTTTCTTGTGATTCCCTCATTGTGTCTGACGGGTTGCGCCACGGCTGAAACTAATGTCGATGATGTCGCCGATACGGCTGTTCAGGGGCTTGAGGGTAAAGGGCATCTGTATAATGAAAAGGTGATGAAGGGCGACATGGGCGGCCAACTGGGCAACGATTTCCAATAAGCCTCCAGCAAGACCAGAGCCCCACTTAGCGGCCCCAAGCACTGCTTAAATCCTTTCCGACCAAGATGCCAACCTTGTCTACAAAAACTAAAAAACCTTTGAAGCCCTCACTCAGCAAAGTGAAGTCTCCCGAAGCTCTGCAGATTCCCAAGGCGGCTTCAAAAATAGTAATTCTCGATTTCGGGTCTCAATACACTCAGGTCATCGCCCGCCGTGTGCGTGAGTGTCGCGTCTTTTCGGAGATCCTGCCTCACTCGACAAAGGCCAGTGAGATCATCGCTGACGGGACAGTGAAGGGGATCATCCTTTCGGGCGGTCCAGCGAGCGTCTATGCTCCAAAGGCGCCGAAGGTCGACCCTGCCATCTATGATCTTGGGCTGCCGATCCTCGGCATCTGTTATGGCATGCAGCTCCTCTCCCGGGATCTTGGCGGTTCCGTGGCCCGCTCCACCCACCGCGAGTACGGCAAAGGCGTGCTTGCCACGATCGGCTCCTCCCCACTCTTCAAAGGGTTGCCCAAGAAGATCGATGTCTGGAACAGCCACGGCGACCGGGTTGAAAAATTACCCAAGGGGTTCACCGCCATCGGAACCACGGAGAACGCACCTCATGCGGTCATCGCTGATTCCAAACGCAGGATTTACGGGATGCAGTTTCATCCTGAGGTGCACCACACCCCGAAGGGGAAGTCAATCATCCAGAATTTTCTCCATGGTATCTGCGCCTGCCCGAGCGACTGGACGATGGAGTCGTTCATCGATCGCATCTGCACCCAGATTCGCGACCAGGTCGGTGACGGGCGTGTGATTCTCGGTCTCAGCGGCGGTGTCGATTCTAGCGTGGCGGCGGCGCTCATTCATAAGGCGATCGGCGATCAACTCACCTGCATCTTCGTTGACAATGGACTTCTGCGTTCCGGGGAGAGGGATGCTGTCAGCAAGCTGTTTGGACGGAACTTCAAGATCCGGCTGAAGATTGTCGATGGGGCCGAACGTTTCCTTGGCAGGCTGAAGGGAGTTACCGATCCCGAGAAAAAGCGCAAGATCATCGGCACGGAATTCATCCGCATGTTCGAACAGACCGCCGAGGAACTTCGGAAGTCAGCAAAGGGGTCCAGGCATCCCTTCCGATTCCTTGCCCAAGGGACGCTCTATCCGGATGTCATTGAGAGCGTCTCCATCGCAGGAAATCCCGCCTCGCTTATCAAGAGCCACCATAATGTCGGCGGTCTCCCGAAGGATATGAAATTTGAGCTCGTTGAGCCACTGCGGCAGCTCTTCAAGGATGAGGTCCGCGAGGTGGGCCGCGAGCTGGGGCTGCCTCAGGAGGTGGTGGATCGTCAGCCGTTCCCGGGCCCCGGCCTGGCCGTCCGCATCATCGGAGCGATCACTCCAGAGCGTCTCCGCATCGTGCGTGACGCCGACTTGATCGTTCTTCAGGAAATGAAGACCTCGGGCTGGTACTTTAAGGTCTGGCAGTCCTTTGCCGTGCTCCTGCCGGTCCAGTCGGTCGGGGTGATGGGTGACGAGCGCACCTATGACTACACAATCGCCCTGCGCGTCGTGGAGAGTCAGGACGGCATGACGGCCGACTGGGTGCGTCTTCCTTATGATCTTCTTGCCAAGATCTCAAGCCGCATCATCAACGAGGTGAAGGGTGTGAATCGCTGCGTGTTGGATGTCTCCAGCAAGCCGCCGGCAACCATCGAGTGGGAATAGACCCTTCCTTCGCTTCGTGAGCCACCGCCGTGCGATTTACCCGGGAAGCTTTGACCCGGTCACAAATGGTCATCTCGATCTGATCACCCGCTCGCTCGGGCTCTTTGAGGAAGTGATTATCGGCGTGGCGGACAATGAGGCCAAGAGTCCCCTCTTCACGACTGCCGAGCGAGTTGATCTGATCAAGAAGAGCATTGGTCCACGAGAGGGGCTTTTGGTTGAACCTCTTAATGGGCTGCTGGTAGATTTCTGCCGTCGCCGCGAGGCCTTCGTGGTTATCCGTGGGTTAAGGGCTGTCTCCGACTTCGAGTTTGAGTTCCAGATGGCCCTGACGAACCGCCGTCTCGAACCAAAGATCGAGACGATTTTCCTGACGCCCCGCGAGGATTGTATCTTCCTGAGTTCCCGGATTGTGAAAGAAGTGGCACGACTTGCTGGGGATGTGACCCCCTTTGTTTCCGTTCCGGTCCTTGCGGCCCTCAAAGAAAAATTTCCTAAAGAGTAAGGAAGGGTTAGAAGGGTTCAAGTGGCGGGGAAAATCCGGAATTTGAAGGCATTCGCATACCTTGTAACTTTAACTTTTCAGGGATCAATTTTTCATGATCCCTTTCATCCCTGAGAACCTTAGGTTAGGATCAGCGCATGAAAGTCCATCTTCGTCAGATTCCCGAGGGAGGAACCTTGCATCTGGAGGGTGAGGAGGACCCAGCTTCCCTGGGCCTTGAAGAGGCCGGGGCCGAACCGATCGGCCCCTTGGAATATTCTCTTGATGTGGGACTTTCCGACGGAGGGCTCTTTGCCACCGGGGCTTTGGCTCAGAGGGTCGCTATGACCTGTGTTTCCTGCCTTGAAACCTTTGAGAGGGAGATCGTGATCGACTCATTCGCCACCCAGATCGAGCTGGATGGAAATGAATTAGTGGACTTGACCCACGAGGTGAGGGAGGATATAAATCTCCTTCTGCCTGCACATCCCCGATGTGACCAAGGTGGAGAAAAGACCTGCCCCGCCAGTTTCCCGGCGAGTGCCCGCACCGCTCCTTTGCCAATGGAGAAGGCGGCTCGTCCTGCAATCTGGGAAGCACTCGACCAACTCAAAACACCAC
>Ga0114962_10001571_pt1 | contig 19600 bp, 21 predicted proteins | sample C_130820_MF_Meta_FD_87017 | JGI IMG/M metagenome (GOLD analysis project Ga0114962, IMG submission 87017) | Freshwater microbial communities from Lake Croche, Canada to study carbon cycling - C_130820_MF_MetaG | ecosystem: Environmental > Aquatic > Freshwater > Lake | place: Lake Croche, Canada... | reverse complement strand
TGATGGTGCTGCCGCTAATAGTGGCGAGTATATTGGGTTTGTTGCAAACCGCCACAGGGCAGGAAGGATCCTTGTTAAATTTGTTTCGCAAGTTATTCCGAAAAGGGGAGACCCTCAAATAGCAAAATTGATAATCCGTTTATCGAAAAGCAGCGAGGTCGACTTTGACCGAGAAGATATTAGAATACAAGGACGCAGACTGATTCCCTAAATCGGTCAGGGCGTAATCGATTTGGATGCCTTTGTATTTGAATCCCAAGCCGATATTAGGCTGGAAACTCAGCTTTTGGGTGTTGTCAATTTGGGTTAGGTTTTGGAAGTTTCCAAAGCCCGTTCTTAGGAAAACCAAATCGGTATAGCCAAATTCAAAGCCTAGGGCTGGGGCAACACTTACATATTTTGTAGCGACAATATCCCTGGTCTTATAGAATTCCATATTCATATTGGCTGAAGCCAAAAGCGTGTAATCATAGTGAAACTCGAACTTCCTGGAGAGTCCCAATTGGGCTTTGGGTGCGGTGATCTCTGTGCTCTGTGGTAATTCCTGATTTTGCCCCGGACTCGCATTTTGCACCTTGGCATATTCTTTCTCGTCGATATTCCAGATGTTATAGGTGGTGGTGATATCGCGAAGCATTAGTCCGAATTTCCAATTATTGCGTTCCATCTGGATACCCGCATCGATTCCAAAACCCCAGGAATTCGCAAACTTCCCTATGATCCTCCGGATGACTTTGGCATTTACGCCATACTGCAAACCGGGAACCTGCAGGCGCCGCGCATAGGAAAAAGTGAAGCCATAATCGGCAGTGGAGAATTTGCTCACCCGATCGTAATTGATGGTTCCGTCGCTGGCGATTAATTCAGTAGTGTTCAGAATATCATCCACGCCAAAACGGATGATCGATAAGCCCCAGGCGCTGTCCTCATCAATGGGTGCGGCATAGGCGGCATAATCGTATTGGGCGATATTGGCAAAATAGCTGGCGTGCATCAGTGCCAATTGGGAGTCTTTGACTTGCATCAATCCCGCAGGATTCCAATAGCCGGAATTCACATCGCCAGTGTGGGAAGTAACCGCATTGGCCATACCCAAAGCAGCCGCATCAACCCCGATAGTCATAAATTCGTTGGAGTATTTCCGGACCACCTGAGCTGTAGTCAGTGCCGAAAATAGTAGAAAAGCGAATACAGGTATTGTTCTCAAAGCCAATGCATATATACAAACCGGAGCCTGCGGGATTAGTTTAGCAAAAATAGAAATAGAATCGGATAATTCATTGTCCGTAGGGCAAATAAACAGCCGGCGAAACCAAGGGGTAAAAAATCTCTATTAAAACGCTGCTCTCCTTAACTTATTGTATTAAATTTGTTTTTCAAAAAACAAAGATGAACATCAAAGCCTATATTCCCAATGGGATCACCCTACTCAATTTATTATGCGGTTGCATCGCCCTGGTTTTTGCTTCCCATCGTAATTTTGAAATGGCCTTGGCCTTTGTTTGTCTGGGGATTTTCCTCGATTTCTTTGACGGTTTCTTTGCCAGATTGTTTAAGGTTTCCGGCCCTCTAGGGGTACAATTGGATTCCCTGGCCGATATGGTGACCAGTGGTGCCGTTCCCGGTCTGGTGCTCTACCAAATGATGATTGACACTTCGACGACTATGGGACTGTCTTACCTGCAGTGGTTTCCCTACCTGGGTTTTATCGTGACCCTAGGTTCTTGCTACAGATTGGCCAAATTCAATATCGATACCCGTCAAACGGAATCTTTTATCGGTTTGCCCACTCCTGCCAATGCCTTGTTTATCCTGAGTTTGCCCTTGGTGCTGCGCGATACCGATTCTATTATTGTATTAGAAATGCTCACAACACCCAGCTTCCTGCTCGTTATAGCACTGCTGAGTGCCTATATGTTGAATGCCGAAATTCCCCTCTTTTCCCTGAAAATAAAAAGCAGACGCTTAAAGGATAATGCCTTACAAATAGGCTTTCTGATTGCGTCGGTACTTTTGTTGGTCTTTTTCCAATACCTGGGAATTCCCCTACTGATTATAGTCTATATTCTACTCTCCATTTTCAATAACAAAAGAGGGAAAAAATAATGGCAGTAGCCCGAAAAACAGTTCCTAAGAAAAGACGGGCAGTGCGGAAATCGACTGCCAGAAACAAAAAAAACAACCAAACTTCTAAAATCGCAAAAATGGTATTCGCAATAGTGCTATTGCTATTCTTTACAGGTGTGGTCTTGCATTACCGCTCTGGTATTGCCTATTATTTGGGTTTTAGAACCGATAAAATTGCCGCAACCAGCAATACAGAAGAAACAAAACGCTTCTCTGATGTGCGGAATTACGAGCTCTTGAGTCGTTATGAGGATCGGGTGGCGGGTATTGATGTGTCGGAATACCAAGGTGTCATTCAGTGGGATCAGGTCCGATTTGTGGAGAATACTTTTCCGCTGGCCTATGTTTTTATTCGCGCTACGGCAGGAGTAGATAAGGTCGACAACCAGTTTGAGAACAATTGGAGGGAAGCTAAAAAGAATACTATTATTCGGGGTGCCTATCATTACTACCGTCCAAATGAGAATTCCATAGCACAAGCCGAGAACTTCATCAAAACCGTGCGGATTCAAAAAGGAGATTTGCCACCTGTTTTAGATATCGAAAGCACAGCAACCAACCAACCCATCGACAGCTTAAAAGCGGGTATACGCCGCTGGCTAGAGATCGTAGATGCCCACTACAAAGTGCGACCGATTATTTATACAGGCGAGAATTTTTATAATGCTTTTCTGAAAGACGATTTCAGCGGCTATACCTTTTGGATTGCCAATTATAATTTCTTCGTCGAAGACATGAAAGACGATTGGTTGTTTTGGCAGTTCACCGAAAAATCATCGATTCAAGGAATACAAGGAAACGTAGATGTCAACATCTACAATGGCACCCCCAAGATGCTGAACTATATGCGGGTTAATAAATAATCTGTGCATCTGCAGCTATTTTTTTTGGCCACAGATGCATGGGTAATTAAAAAAAAATAACCGCAGATTGCTTCGCCAGTTCGCAAAAGCTCGGGTCGCAGATTTAAAAAAAAAATAACCGCGGATTATTTTAAAAAAAAAATTAGCCACTGATGCACAGATTAAAAAAAAAGATTTTAAAATTTGTAAGCTGAATAATAGCGTCCAATTGAAGTAAATGCGGGCTAACTTTTTTAAAATAATTTGCGAATTTGCGGTTATTTTTTTTCAAAATAATCAGTGTATCAGTGGCTAATTTTTCAAATAATCTGCGCATCTGCGGTTATTTTTTAAAAATAATCAGTGCATCAGTGGCTAATTTTTTTAAAAATAATCAGTGCATCAGTGGCTAATTTTTTTCAAATAATCAGTGCATCAGTGGCTAATTTTTTTAAAATAATCTGCGCATCTGCGGTTATTTTTTTTCAAAATAATCAGTGCATCAGTGGCTAAAACTCTAATTTTTTCTTCCGAAGCTCAAAATTCTGCCCCAAATAAACCCGTCTCACCATTTCATCTTCCACCAATTCTTCCGGGATTCCAGCCTTCAAAATACCGCCCTCAAACATCAAATAGGTTTTGTCTGTAATAGCAAGCGTTTCCTGTACATTGTGATCGGTAATCAAGATACCAATATTCTTATTCTTAAGTTGAGCTACAATGCGTTGGATGTCCTCTACAGCCACAGGATCTACTCCCGCAAAAGGCTCATCCAAAAGGATAAATTTAGGATCGGTGGCCAGGCAGCGCGCAATCTCAGTACGTCGGCGTTCTCCTCCGGAAAGCAAATCACCACGGTTAGTCCGAATGTGTTCCAAGCCAAATTCAGCAATCAGCGATTCCATCTTAGCTACTTGCTCTTCCTTAGTATGCTTCGTCAATTGCAAAACACTCAAGATATTGTCTTCGATACTCAGTTTACGGAAAACCGAGGCTTCCTGTGCCAAATAACCAATGCCTCTTTGCGCGCGTTTGTACATCGGATATTTAGTAATGTCCATATCGTCAAGGTAGATGTTGCCCGAATTGGGTTTTACCAGCCCCACAATCATATAGAAAGAGGTAGTTTTTCCGGCGCCGTTAGGGCCTAAAAGTCCTACGATTTCACCTTGATTCACTTCTACCGATATGCCTTTAACGACACTGCGGCCCTTATAGGTTTTTACTAAATTTTCTGCTCTTAAAATCATATGTATTTAAATAGGGAGTCAGTAAAAGGGGACTCCTGTGTATTCAAAAAAACGTTTTATGCTTCGGACTCCTCTTCCAGGGCTTCCCAAAATTCATAGGCTCTGCGCAAATGAGGTACTACAATGGTACCGCCTACCAAGGTTGCAATTCCCATGGCTTCCATCATTTCTTCTTTGGTCACGCCTTCTTTGTAGCTGGTTTCCAAATGGTATTTTACGCAGTCGTCACAACGCAAAACGGCCGAAGCGACTAATCCCAAAAGCTCCTTGGTTTTCACATCCAAAGCACCTGCCGCATAGGCATTAGTATCCAAATTGAAAATCCGTTTCACTATCTTATTGTTGTCGGCCAACAATTTCGCATTCATCTTAGTGCGGTACTCATTGAATTCCTTAACTTCTTTGCTCATTTCTTATTTTTCGTTTGTAAACTATGGAGGATATAATGACACTCAATTCAAATATGATCAACATCGGGATGGCAACAATAGTTTGGCTCACTACATCGGGTGGTGTTACAATTGCCGCCACAATTAACACAATGACGATAGCATAGCGTCGGTATTTTCGTAAGAAGCTAGGAGTTACAATACCTAATTTAGTCAGGAAATAGATCACGATGGGTAGTTCAAAAAACAGACCACCGGCGATGACGGAGGTTTTTACCATTCCGATATAGGAATCCAATGTAAATTGATTTTTTACGACATCACTCACCGTAAAGGTGGCCACAAAATTGACCGACATCGGGATGACAACGTAATAGCCAAAAAGCACGCCTAAAAAGAACAGCAAAGAGGAAATAAAGATAAATGTTTTAGCGTTTTTCTTTTCTTTTTCATACAAGGCTGGGCTGATAAAATTCCAGATTTGCCATAGTATATAAGGGAAACTCAAAATAAATCCGGCCAGGATACACATCCATACAAACATGTTGACCTGTCCTTCCATTTGGGTATTCTGAATGATAAAGGGCAATTCGTCAATGCAAATGCTTTCGCCAAAATTCAGATAATGGGAGAGATCACAAAAGGCGCGATAGGTGATGAAACTGGGCCTTGTAGGGCCAAAAATAATAGTATCAAATAAAAAGTCACTTACAAAATAAGTAAGGAAAGCCATTACGATTACTGCTGCGGAACTCTTAACTAACAACCATCTCAATTCTTCCAGATGGTCTAAAAAGGACATTTCTCCTATATTTTTCTTTGCCATTATACGATTCCTTCTTTTAATATGTCATGTAAATGTAATATTCCTTTGTACTCGTTCCGGTCCAGCACGACCAATTGGGTGATTGAAAAATCCTCTAGCACATTCAATGCATCAGAGACCATAGCGCTAGCTTGTATGGTTTTTGGATTCCGACTCATGATGTCCTCCGCGGTCAAATCAGTGAAGCTGTCGCGATCATTCAGCATTCTTCGAATGTCTCCGTCGGTAATAATACCTACGACCTGATTCTTGTCTAAAACAGCCGTGACGCCCAAACGCTTTTCTGATATTTCAAAGATCACCTTTTTTATTGGACTGGCTAAGCTTACCTCTGGTTTTAAGCTATTTTCTAACATATTCCCTACACGAAGCAATAATTTCTTGCCTAAGGCGCCTCCGGGATGGTAAACAGCAAAATCCTCGGCTTTGAAATCGCGAAGTTCCATCAGGCAAACGGCCAGGGCATCGCCCATCACCAATTGGGCAGTGGTGCTGTTGGTAGGGGCTAAATTCAAGGGACAGGCTTCGGCTTCGATCGTAGTATTTAAAATATGGTTGGCTTCTTTCGCTAAAAAAGAACTCATATTCCCTGTAATCGCAATCAAAATATTGCCAAAACGTTTCAAGAGGGGAACCAATACTTTGATTTCCGGACTGTTGCCGCTTTTAGAAATGCAGATCACGATATCTTCCTTTTGAAGCATTCCCAAATCGCCATGAATGGCTTCTGAAGCATGCAAAAATAGCGAAGGAGTACCTGTAGAATTCATCGTGGCGACTATTTTTTGGGCAATAATAGCACTTTTTCCAATGCCACTTACTATAAGTCTCCCCTTACAATTATAAATAGCTTGGGTCGCATCCGTGAAGTTCGAATCCAGCAAATCCGCCAGTTCAGCGATGGATTTGCTTTCCGATAAAATGGCTTTTTTGGCTACTGCCAATATATTTTCAGCTCTTGTCAAAACAGAATTAGTATAAATTTGTAAGTATAAAAGAAATTTGTATCTTTATATAATGCAAATTTATACAAAAATACCACTAAGCAAGAATGAATTTAAACGAAATTGACATTCACAAAGAATTAAAAAAGTATTTTGGCTTTAACCAATTTAAAGGTTTACAAGAATCGGTCATTAAAACAGTCCTGTCTCGAGAAAATACTTTCGTTATTATGCCCACTGGAGGGGGTAAATCACTCTGTTATCAATTGCCTGCCTTAGTTCAGGAAGGAACCGCTATTGTCGTTTCCCCATTAATTGCTCTCATGAAAAATCAGGTCGATGCCATCCGAAGTCTTTCTTCCGAAACGGGTATTGCTCATGTGTTAAACTCCTCACTCAACAAAACAGAAATTACGCAGGTCAAGAGAGATATCACTTCTGGCTTGACGAAGCTGTTATATGTAGCTCCCGAATCCTTGACGAAAGAGGAAAACTTAGCCTTTTTGCAAGGGGTAACCGTTTCTTTTGTGGCCATCGATGAAGCGCATTGTATCTCGGAATGGGGGCATGATTTTAGACCCGAATACCGGAACCTGCGGAATATCATCAAGCAATTGGGCGATGTGCCGGTGATTGGTCTTACCGCCACCGCTACGCCTAAGGTGCAGGAAGACATCCTGAAGAATCTCGATATGTCGGATGCCAAGACGTATAAGGCTTCTTTTAATCGTCCCAACTTATATTACGAAGTACGGACCAAAACTAAAAATATTGAGTCGGATATCATTCGATTTATCAAACAGCACAAAGGCAAATCGGGCATTATCTATTGCCTGAGTCGCAAAAAAGTAGAGGCTATTGCCCAGGTGTTACAGGTCAACGGCATCAGTGCTGTTCCCTATCATGCGGGGCTGGATGCTAAAACCAGAGCCAAGCATCAGGACATGTTCCTCATGGAAGATGTAGATGTGGTGGTGGCTACGATTGCTTTCGGAATGGGTATTGACAAGCCGGATGTGCGTTTCGTTATCCATCATGATATTCCAAAATCCCTCGAAAGCTACTATCAAGAAACGGGTCGCGCCGGTCGTGATGGGGGAGAAGGGCATTGCCTGGCTTATTATTCCTATAAAGATGTCGAAAAACTAGAGAAATTCATGTCGGGTAAACCCGTGGCAGAACAGGAAATCGGTTTTGCGCTCTTGCAGGAAGTCGTGGCTTATGCCGAAACTTCGATCTCCCGACGCAAATTCTTATTGCATTATTTTGGAGAGGAGTTTGACAGTGAAACCGGAGAAGGTGCCGATATGGACGATAATGTTCGCAATCCAAAAACCAAAGTAGAATCCAAAGATCAGGTGGTTAAATTGCTGGAAATTGTTCGCGACACCAAACATTTATACAAATCCAAAGAGATTATTTATACGCTCGTAGGGCGCTTGAATGCCATGATCAAAGCACACCGTACCGATGTGCAGCCCTTTTTTGGAACTGGCAGCGCTTTTGAAGAGCGCTATTGGATGGCCTTGATTCGCCAGGTGTTGGTCGAAGGCTATCTCGCTAAAGATATTGAAACCTATGGTATCGTGAAACTGACAGACAAAGGAGCCGCTTTTATAAAAAGCCCTCAGTCTTTTATGATGTCCGAAGACCACGAATACAATGAAACCGAAGACGAAGCTATTGTTACTGCGGCCAGAACTTCTGCCACAGCTGATGAAACCTTGATGATCATGCTCCGTGATCTCCGCAAGAAAGTGGCTAAGAAAGCCGGTGTGCCTCCTTTTGTAGTATTCCAGGATCCTTCGCTCGAAGATATGGCTTTGAAATATCCAATTAGATCTGAAGAATTAGTAAACATTCACGGCGTTGGTGAAGGAAAAGCAAAAAAATACGGCAAAGAATTCATTGAATTAATTAGTCGCTATGTTGCCGAAAATGAAATCATTCGCCCCGATGATTATGTAGTGAAATCCACTGGGGCCAATTCGGTTAATAAATTATTTATCATTCAAAGTATCGATAGAAAATTATCCCTCGACGATATCGCTTCCGCTAAAGGTCTCAGCATGGATGCACTTATTAAAGAAATGCAGCAAATTGTTTATGCTGGTACCAAACTAAATATCAAATACTGGATCGATGAGTTGCTAGATGACGAACAACAAGAAGAAATTTTTGAATACTTCATGGAGTCTGAAACCGATCAGATTGAAGAAGCCCTAAAAGTGTTTGATGGCGATTATGATTTGAATGAATTGCGATTTATGCGCATCAAATTCATTAGTGAAGTTGCAAACTAAGTTTATTTAATTGTTTAGTAAGCTGTACTTTGATAAAATAAAGGGATACTCTTAAGGAATTGGTTCGTATAAGGTGGCGCGATGCGGTTTAAGTGCGTCGCGCAGCAGTATTAGGTGTTCATCCGTTACGACTACATAAGCAATAGCAAGCATCTCATTCTGGATTTCAACACCTGTGATAGTTAAAGGTAATTTCTCGCTTTGAATGTATTCTTTGAGGTGAATTAAATGATGTTCTGCTGTTTTTGCAGAAGCCGGTCCTCTAAAATCCCAGATTAATTTTATCTTTCTTTCCATTTGTCTTTGCTTTTGTCTTTTCTTTTGTCCTTTGAGTTATTGTTCTCATTTGCAAACTTACAAACTTGCAGGCTATACTAATTCTGAAAGTCTATTTATATTCCGCGTTTTTCTTTTTATTCTCTAGGCTGTTTGTCTTTATTTTCTTGATTTCTCCTTATTTTTAAGCACAGGAGCTCAGCCTGGAACAAGCGAACCGCCTTGCAGCTCCAAGTTTCTTTTGCCCTGCGCGCCTATGAGGAGAAGCATAAATAAGTATTATTTTTTATCTTTGCGACATGCCACAAGAACACCTCTTACAAGTTAGTCCGGAAATTGCGTCTAATACGCAATTGTTAAAACAACATATTGCTAAAACGATACGGATTCCTCAGCAGGAGATCGAGCACATTAGTATCTTAAAACGGTCCTATGATGCGCGTCAGAAAGCAGTGAAAGTCAATTTGAAAGTCAGTGTATTTTTAAAAGGAGAGGAGTTTCAAGAACTAAAAATAGCTTTACCCGATTATCCGGATGTTTCCAATTCGCAGGAAGTTATCGTAATTGGAGCTGGACCTGCCGGACTTTTTGCCGCTCTAAAATTAATAGAATTGGGTTTGAAACCCATAATGATTGAAAGAGGTAAAGACGTTCGTGGACGCAGGAGAGATTTGAAAGCCATAAATGTAGATCACCTCGTTAACGAAGACAGTAATTATTGTTTTGGGGAAGGGGGTGCTGGTACTTATTCGGACGGGAAATTGTATACGCGTTCCAAGAAAAGAGGGGATGTAAACCGCATACTGGAGCTTTTAGTGGCTTATGGCGCTACACCAGATATATTGGTTGATGCACATCCTCATATTGGTACGAATAAATTACCCCAAATCATTCAGGACATTCGAGAGAAAATAATAGAAAGAGGGGGTCAGGTCCTTTTTGAAACCCGAGTGACGGATATTCTCTTAAAAAATGATGCGGTAAGCGGCGTAGTTTGTCAAAATGGAGATAAAATTCTGGCCTCCAATATAATATTGGCTACTGGACATTCTGCCCGGGACATCTATGAATTATTAGACCGCAAGAAAATACATATCGAAGCCAAGCCATTTGCACTTGGTGTTCGGGCGGAACACCCGCAGTCTTTAATTGACAGCATCCAATACAGCTGTGATTATCGTGGGGATTTTCTGCCGCCTGCTCCTTACTCGATTGTGAAACAAGTTGCCGGCCGCGGCATGTATTCTTTTTGTATGTGCCCCGGTGGTGTTATTGCGCCCTGTGCTACAAGTCCGGGCGAAGTAGTGACTAATGGTTGGTCGCCCTCTAAACGGGATCAGGCTACTGCCAATTCCGGTATTGTCATCGAATTGAAATTGGAAGATTTTGCTCCCTTTGCTAAATTCGGTCCGCTAGCAGGTATGGAATTCCAGAAGAGCATCGAGCAAAAAGCATGGCATTTGGCTGGTGAAAGTCAGAAAGTTCCCGCTCAGCGAATGGTTGATTTTACGCAGCAGAAGGTATCCGCATCGATTCCTAAAACTTCCTATGTTCCGGGAACGACTTCCGTTGAAATGGGGGCTGTCTTTCCAGGATTTTTGAGTCAGATCTTAAGGGAGGGTTTCACCGAATTCGGAAAGTCCATGCGTGGTTTTCTAACGAATGAGGCAATTCTTCACGCTCCGGAAAGTAGAACTTCTTCCCCAGTTCGCATTCCTCGGGACCCCATTAGTTTAGAACATCTGCAAATAAAAGGACTGTATCCTTGTGGTGAAGGGGCCGGTTATGCCGGGGGCATTATCTCTGCAGCCATCGATGGAGAACAATCTGCTATCAAAATCGGTACTACAGCCCTAAGGGCAACAGCGATCAATATAGAATAATTTGTCTTAAAATTGCTCCACCACTACAGATAAAAACAGCGTTTTCGAAAACAAAAACACTCTTTTTTAAATGTTAACATAAAAAATAAATAAAAGGCTTTAAATGAAAGGTTTGTAATTTTACGATAACGATATTTTAACAAGAATTTTGCCTTTGTTTAGAGTAAAATTCACAAATTAGCAGAAAATTGTTACACAAATTTTCGTATTTTTGAAAAAAAACTAACCATGAATTTAATACCAGAAGAATATAAAATTAACACCCTGCTCATTCAGGATACGTATTTAGTAAACGGTGAATTAAAAAAATGGACGGGTGAAACAACGCCAGTATATTCCACCATATCCTCAACCGAAGCCTATGCGCCTACTTTATTAGGAGCGATTCCAACAATGGGGGAAGCCGAAGCCCAAGAAGTTTCTGATGCAGCGGAAGCCGCTTACAATAACGGACAAGGTTTATGGCCTACGATGAAGGTCGTGGATCGTATTAAATGTATGGAGAATTTTGTCCGTCAAATGAAAACTACCCGATCAGAAGTTGTTAAATATTTAATGTGGGAGATTGGAAAATCACTCGGAGATTCCGAGAAAGAATTTGACCGAACAGTAGAATATATATATGACACTATAGAAGACTATAAACAATTGGATCGTAACAGCGCTCGTTTTACAAAAAGCCAGGGTGTAAATGCCATGGTGCGCAGAGGACCAATCGGTGTCGTTTTGTGTCTTGGACCTTATAACTACCCTTTGAACGAAACGTTTTCCTTGTTGATTCCAGCGATTATTATGGGGAATACCGTGATTTTTAAACCGGCCAAACATGGTGTTTTATTAATATCTCCTTTGTTAGAGGCTTTCAGAAGCAGTTTTCCAAAAGGGGTAATTAATATTGTTTACGGTCGAGGTCGCGAAGTGGCTAGTCCAATTATGAAATCCGGAAAAGTGACGATCCTGGCTTTGATTGGAAACAGTACCTCAGCGATTGCTTTACAAGACCAGCATCCAAATAAAAATAGGTTGCGCACGATTTTGGGATTGGAAGCTAAAAACCCAGCTATTATTTTACCGGATGCCGACTTGGATTTGGCAATACAAGAGTGCCTTGCCGGTTCTTTGTCTTTCAACGGACAAAGATGTACTGCTTTGAAAATTCTGTATGTACACGAATCGATAGCCGAAGAGTTCAACAAAAGATTCTCGGCCAAAGTAGATGCACTTCCTTTTGGGAATCCATGGGATAAAGCAGTGATGCTTACTCCGCTGCCTGAAAAAGACAAGCCGGCTTACATCCAAGGATTGATTGACGACGCTGTCGAAAAAGGGGCTAAAGTAATCAATGCCAAAGGTGGAACGCATTCTGATAATTATATTTTTCCTGCTGTTTTGTTTCCTATAAACAAAGAAATGCGGGTGTATCATGAGGAGCAATTTGGCCCAGTAGTGCCTATTATGACTTTTAAAGATATTCAGGAGCCTTTGAATGATATGGCCGAATCGAATTACGGTCAGCAGGTGAGTTTGTTTGGTAAAGACATCAACACCATTGCGCCGCTGATTGATACTTTAGTGAATTTAGTGTGTAGAGTCAACTTAAACAGTTCTTGTCAGCGCGGTCCGGATGTATATCCATTTACGGGTCGTAAGGATTCGGCTGTAGGTACTTTGAGTATTTATGATGCTTTGCGTTCGTTCTCCATACGTACTTTTGTAGCCTCTAAAGACAACGAATATAACAATGAAATTTTACAGGCCTTATTGAATAGTAAAGAATCTAACTTTATTAGCACAGATTATATCTTATAGTCTGTTTTTGCATTGCTGATTTCATTTTCGCTTTGTGCGTTCTGGCAGCCAACCGTTAAAACCGTAAGGATTCTAAAAAGGAATTCTTTCATAATTTATTCTAATTTTTGTTTCTTAAAAAGGAAACAGTCGTGATTTCTACTCACGGCATGATAAAGAAAACAGACAAAACCCCGAAAGTAGAAATTGAAAGGGCAGAATCATTAAGAGTAAAATAGCTTAACTGATGCTAGATTCGATACGATTTATTAAAGTTTTTCGAGCTTTAAATGCGAAAATTAATTTTAATGTAGAATTATTAAATTAGAATGTAGCATTTCACTAAAATTGCCTATTTCCCAACAGCAGCTGCAACGTATTTGGGCATTTGCCTAAATGGGATGTTGGTTTTGTATCAGAACGATTTACACCTAATAAACAGGGACAATATAGTAGAAGTCCATAAAAAAAACCGAAAATTACTTTTCGGTTTTTTTAATAAATCTTATTTTTTCTTTTTGAGACGGTCTTTAAAAATCTTCTCAAATTTCTCTAACTTGGGTTGGATAACCATTTGGCAATAGCCCTGGCTTTTATTATTGGCATAATAATTCTGATGATAATCTTCGGCTACATAAAAGGCAGACAAAGGCGCCACTTGTGTTACAATAGGATTGTTGTAGGCTTTTGCTTTATTCAGTGCAGCAATTAAAGTTTCAGCTGCTACTTTTTGTGTATTATTTTTGTAGAATATTACGGATCGGTATTGGGTTCCTACATCGGCACCTTGGCGGTTTAAGGTAGTAGGGTCGTGAACGGTAAAAAATACTTTTAGGATTTCGTCCAGACTCGTTTTTGTTTTGTCGTAAGTAATTTGGATCACCTCGGCATGTCCTGTTGTTCCGGTGCACACTTCGGCATAGGAAGGGTTTTTAGTTGTTCCTCCAGAAAAGCCAGAGACTACTTTTTCGACTCCTATTAGATTTTCATAAATGGCTTCGGTACACCAGTAGCATCCGCCGCCAAGTGTTATTGTTTCTGTATTTGGGCTTGTTGTCATTTTCTTAGTTTCTTTTTTTTGAGCAATCAGACTCAAGCTGAGCATCAAACAAATTAGGCTTGCTTTTTTCATTTTTTTATTTGGTATCAGGAACAAAGTCTAGTGCAATTGAATTCATGCAATATCTTTTTCCGGTTGGTTTTGGTCCATCGTCAAATATATGTCCTAAATGGCCATTACATCTGCCACAAAGTGCTTCGGTTCTTTGCATTCCAAGAGTGTTGTCTACTTTGAAAACGACACTTTCAGGACTTTCTTGTTCAAAAAAGCTAGGCCATCCACAGCTGCTGGAGAATTTTGCGCCGGATCGAAATAATTTGTTCCCACAGGCTGCGCAATAGTAAGTTCCTTTGTCGTCAGAATTCCAAAACTTCCCAGTAAACGGGCGCTCGGTATCGGCTTCACGGCTAACTGCATATACGTCTTCAGATAGTACTTTTTTCCATTCGGCATCCGTTAAATTTAATTTCGTTGTATCGGTATTGGAATAATAGGGATTTTCCTTTTTGTTAATTTTGTTTTCCATAGTAGTAGTTTTAGTAGACTTGTTATCTTTTTTAGTAGTTTGCGCGCAGGCATTAAATAGAAAGAGCGGAAGTAAAAATGCGAAGCTTAAAATTCGGGTCTTGTATTTCATAGTCTTGAATATTACATTTGCAAAGGTACATAGCAAAAAGAATAAATGATAGCAAAAAAGAGAAACAAACTGTTTTTTATCTAATTTTTAACTATTGTTTTTTCATGTAAATTCGACAGCAAACTAGGTCAATTGATTTCACCTCACCCAGCCTGCAAACCCTAACCAACTAAACCCTAACCTTTTTTGAGCTCACCCCACTCAGCTGCTAAACTCTAACCGACTAAACCATAACCTTTTTTTGAAACCCCAAAATATAGGGTCATATAACGCAGCCCACAACACTATTAGGTAGCAAACCGCAGCAGAGAACACAATTGGGTATCAAAATGCACTAGAGCGCAGTCCATCGCACAAATAACCCCTAAAAATGATGCCAAATCCATCCTTAGCCCTCTGATAGCGTGTCCTAACAGTAGGATACTTACGGGATACTTACGGTATACTTACGGTATACTAGCGGTACAAAGAGGAGACATAGAGGAGATGCATAGGAGATGCATAGGAGATGCTGAGGAGTTGTGATACCCTAGCTGATGGAAAAAATAGGGATATCTAGGTTTTTATAAACTAGGATTTCACTTTAAAACAGCTAAACTTTTAATTTTCCGAGCCTTTTTTTCTACCATTCACTTTTCACTGCCACTCACTACCAGACATACCAACCACAATATACCACGCAGAACTCGCTTCCCACCAAGCAACAGGCACAACTCGCTTCTAACCAACCATAACAATATTTAATATTTTAAGATTCCAAATACCAGAATAGTATTTTTTTAGCTTCTTATTCTCTTAAACAAAAGGAAAGAGGGCGTTAAAGGGTTCAACTATTATTAAGTTTTTTGTATTTTTGCTTTAGTAATAACAATTATGGAAGAAGAAAAAGTAATATTGGTCAATATAAAGGATGAGGTCATAGGGACGATGCCCAAAATGGAAGCGCACGAAAAAGCGGTTTTACATCGTGCTTTTTCGGTGTTTATTTTGAATGACAAAAAGGAATTGATGTTGCAACAAAGAGCCCATCAGAAATACCATTCCCCTTTATTGTGGACGAATACCTGCTGCAGCCATCAGCGACTTGGAGAGACTAATATTGGTGCTGGAAGTCGTCGTTTGTATGAAGAAATGGGTTTTCGCGTCCCCTTGAAAGAGTTGTTTCACTTTATTTATAAAGCGCCTTTTGACAATGGATTGACCGAGCACGAGTTGGATCATGTCATGATTGGCTATTCTAATGAAGCCCCCAATATTAATAGGGAGGAAGTAGAAAGCTGGAAATGGATGAAAATTGAAGACGTCAAATCCGATATGATTTCGCATCCTGAACTGTATACCATTTGGTTTAAGATTATTTTTGATCAATTTTATCATTTTTTAGAAGAGCATACCCTGTAAACTGTTTAACAGCCAAAACCTAAATTACCATTTATTTTATGAGAGTCAGCATCAGCAGAAAAGCCCATTTTAATGCCGCCCACCGTTTGTTTCGAAAAGATTGGACATTTGAACAGAATCAGGCTGTTTTTGGAAAGTGCAACAATCCCAATTACCACGGTCATAATTATGATTTAACGGTTAGTGTAACGGGACAAATAGATCCGGAAACCGGTTATGTGATGGATGTTAAACATCTTTCGGACCTTATAAAGGCGGAAGTGGAAGATCAATTTGATCATAAGAATCTTAATTTAGATGTTCCTGAATTCCAAGATTTGAATCCCACAGCTGAGAATATAGTAGTGGTAATTTGGAATAAAATCAGAAAGAAAATTAAACCGGAATTTGATTTGGAGGTCGTATTGTATGAGACACCAAGAAATTTTGTAACCTATAAAGGAGAATAATGGCATTAAAAGTAGGAGATCGGATTCCGAATTTCAAAGCAAAAGACAGTAAGGGAGAAGAATTTGATATTCAATCCATTTTAGGCAAGTGTCCCTTGGTTATTTATTTTTATCCCAAAGACAATACCCCAGGATGTACGGCACAAGCTTGTAGTTTCCGGGATCAGTATGAAGATTTTAAAGATCTGGGTGCTGAGGTAATTGGTATCAGTGGCGATAGTGTGGCTTCTCATCAGAAGTTTAGCCGACAGTATAAATTGCCTTTTATACTTTTGTCGGATTACGATAAGAAGATCAGAACTCTTTTTGGTGTTCCCACAAATTTGTTTGGTCTAATACCGGGCAGAGTCACTTATGTAGTGGACAAGAACGGAATCATAACTATGATTTTTGACAGTATGTCTGCCGGAATTCATATCAAAAAGGCATTAGCCGCTATCAAAAAATTAGTAGTATAGTTATTACAAACTCATTTGCTATATTTGTAAAATCTAATCAGCAAATATAAAATTAATGCAAAATAATTTATATCCTTTTAAATTCGAACCTATTCTAAAAGAACGAATCTGGGGCGGAACAAAACTGCAGACTGTTTTAAACAAATCAATACCCTCAAATAAAACGGGTGAAAGTTGGGAATTGTCTACTGTAGCAGGTGATGTTAGTGTGGTCGCTAACGGAGATTTCAGTGGGACATCACTCAATTCATTAATCAATGATTATCCAGAAGCACTTCTTGGAACGGCGGTATACAAAAGATTTGGGAAACAATTTCCGCTTCTTTTTAAATACTTGGACGCCAAAGAAGACTTGTCTATTCAGGTGCATCCCAATGATGAACTGGCCAAAGCCAGACATCAGTCTTTTGGGAAAACAGAAATGTGGTATATCATGCAGGCCGATCCTGAGTCCAGAATAATTGTTGGCTTTAAGGAGGAATCGAATGCGAAGGAATATTTAGACCATTTATCCAATAAAACGGTTTTAAATATTTTGCAGGAAGTAGAAGTAAAGGCTGGTGATGCTTTTTTTATTGAAACAGGAACCGTGCATGCTATAGGTGCCGGAATCGTATTGGCTGAAATCCAGCAGACTTCAGATATCACCTACCGCATTTACGATTTTGACAGAAGGGATGATTCTGGAAACACCCGTGAATTGCATGTCGACTTGGCTTTAGAAGCCATAAATTACACCAAAGCAGATACACAAGCGAGCTATACTAAAACAGCAAATGCGGCTAATACCATTGTAGATTGTCCTTATTTTACCACAAACTATATTCCACTCAGCGCTAGTACAAAAATCAGTACAGATGCGAGTACTTTTCGGGTTTATATGTGTGTAGAGGGTGCTTTTGATATCCAAATCGCTTCAGAAAACTATCATTTTGAGAAAGGGGATACCGTTTTAATACCTGCTTGTATTCGTGATTTTGACTTGAGTGGAAAGGCTTCTCTTTTAGAAATATATATTAAATAGTTTTTAATAGAAAGATTATGTGTACTTTTGCACCCAAATTAACAAATTTTAAAATTTAAAATTACAATGGCAAACATTAAAAATTTAAAGAAAGACATCAACTTCGTCTTAGGAGATATAATCGAAGCAGTTTACTTATTTGAAATGTCATCTACAGGAAAACCAACTGAAGAAACAAATTCATTAATTGACGAAGCTATTGCTACATTTGATGTTTTGATTACTAAAGTAAACGCTAAAAACGTTGAAAACAAAAAAAGTCATTTCAAACAAATCAATGTTGAATTAGAACAAGCTGCAAATCAATTGATTGCTAAGATCAATAAATTACAGTAAAAAAAAGTAATAGAAAAGTGTAATTTTATTTTGCAAATCTAAAATACAACTTTATATTTGCAATCGAAATAATTCGCCAGCGTAGCTCAGTTGGCTAGAGCAGCTGATTTGTAATCAGCAGGTCGTGGGTTCGAGTCCCTCCGCCGGCTCAAAAAACCGTTCTGAAAAGAACGGTTTTTTTTGTTTTTACAGGTTCATAAGTTTGAGGAATTTGTGGATCAATCCCAAAACCTGTGGAGCGTTAAAAATTAAGCATAAATATTGGTTAGTCTAAAAAGGAAGAATTCAATATTTCTGACCCCTCTGAAATAAGCTCCTGTGAATAAAGCCGGATCAATAGATTAATTAAGAATCAATCCCTTTTATTTTGGCATTTATTAGCGGTACGAAAAAAGCCCTTAGATTTTTAAAATCTAAGGGCTTTTTATATAAGTTATTGGTAGCTCCTTATTCTGTTTTTTTACGCTCGGTATACAATTCAATTAGTCTTTTGCCATATTTAGATTTGGCCACTTTTGGTGTCATCGATTTTTGAACGGTATCTAAATATTTCAAATTGATATCGGAAATTTCGGTTAGTGCCAGATAGGGAGCAATTTCCATGGCTCTGTTGTTTAATGCGAAATTAGTTACAAAAAGATATCTTCTTTTAATGTTTTGTTTTTGCTTTTCTTCAAGGATAGCGGCAGCTGGGACGTTTTTTTCTTGAATTGCTTTGAATTTTTGTTCAATCAAACTTAGATTTTCATCATTAAAACGGGCAATTACTTTTCGGTATTCCTCATATTTAGCTTGATTTTTAGACCCTGTTATTTTGACATCCGAAAGAAAATGTTCTAAATTAGTTTGGATGTTGATATTCCCCTCTTCAGCAAAAAACAATAAATTGTTATCCATAGAATTAGAAACACCTCTGTCCAGAAAAAGATAATACATTTCAGGAGACTCGATTTTTAAATCACTTTTGAAATTAGAATCACCATCAATTTGAATAGTATCAATCGCTACGAGCGAAGTGTCTATTACTTTTTGAATGTATAGCGTCCCCTTTTTTAGACCCTTAATGTTTCCACTGATGTGTAAATTGGTATCTGATTTTTTTTCGTTGCAGGCAACTATTATTAATACAGAGAATAACGCAAGAACAGACTTTTTCATGAAATTGATTTTTTTGCTAAAATAAAAAAAATACCCTATTTATTGTAGCTATTGGGGATTTTATTTATCCTTTTAACCAAGCTTCTTTTAAATTGTTTTTTGAGGAATCGGTTGCTTCAAAGCTTTCCTTGTCTTCATAAGTCAGTTTAACTTTTCCTGTAATCGTTTTTTCCAGTCCTTCTCTTTTAATTTTTATAACGATTGGATCTCCATCCTTCCAGGATTGACTGATTGTAATCATGTCGTAGATGTTGTCTAAGTTGTATTCTTTCTCATTTATAGCCAATAGTATATCACCGCCTTTGATGTCCAGGTTTCTGTAAAATTCATTTAGTTCTTTGCCAGGAATCACAATGATTTCTTTGTTTTCCTGATTCACGGTGATGTAGGGGATTCTACCTTTTAGGAAGACATTGGAGGGTACTTTAATGATTTTTTTTCCGATACCC
>Ga0114962_10001568_pt1 | contig 19618 bp, 16 predicted proteins | sample C_130820_MF_Meta_FD_87017 | JGI IMG/M metagenome (GOLD analysis project Ga0114962, IMG submission 87017) | Freshwater microbial communities from Lake Croche, Canada to study carbon cycling - C_130820_MF_MetaG | ecosystem: Environmental > Aquatic > Freshwater > Lake | place: Lake Croche, Canada... | reverse complement strand
GGCGGCCTTGGGAATGCATCCCTCGCCTCGACTCGTCGCAAGGCTCCTGGTTTTGCGCTGCTGGGTGAACCTGGCGCGCTGCGAGATGTAGTTCTCGAGCTTAAGACAGTTGCTGATATCGGCCTTGTGGGCTATCCAAGTGCTGGTAAGTCGTCATTGATTGCTGCGATGTCTGCTGCCCGTCCGAAGATTGCTGATTACCCATTCACGACGCTTGAGCCAAATCTTGGTGTCATTCAAGCTGGTGACACTGTGTTCACCATGGCTGACGTACCTGGTCTCATTCCGGGAGCCAGCCAGGGCAAGGGACTGGGCCTTGAGTTCCTTCGTCACGTCGAGCGTTGTGCCGCACTCGTGCACGTACTTGACTGTGCGACTTTGGAAGCACAGCGCGATCCACTCAAGGACCTCGATGCAATTGAGTATGAGCTTGAACAATACGGCGGCTTGCAGGATCGCCCGCGCATTGTTGTTTTGAACAAGATCGACATTCCTGAAGGTCGCGACATGGCTGAAATCGTGCTGCCTGATCTTCACGCCCGTGGTTATCGAACATTCCTTGTTTCAGCAGTGAGCCATGAAGGCTTGCGCGAGGTTGGCTTTGCTATGGCTGAAATTGTTAAGGGTGCGCGCGCGGAAAAGGCTATCGAGATGCAGAGCCGTCCACGCGTAACGGTGACGCCAAAGGCGATTGATGACAGTGGCTTCAAGGTAATTCAAGAACGCGCTGGTGAAACTGAATTCCGCTACCGTATCCGTGGCGAGCGAATCGAACGCTGGGTGCGTCAGACCGACTTCTCAAATGATGAGGCTGTTGGCTACCTGGGCGATCGTCTTGCTCGTGCAGGTGTTGAAACTGAACTTGCGAAAGCTGGAGCCTCGGCTGGTGACGAAGTTGTCATCGGTGAGGGTTTCAATGCCATCGTCTTTGATTGGCAACCAACGGTTGCGGACTTGCATGTTGGTCCTCGTGGAACTGACTCACGCCTAGAGGAAGACAATCGCCCGCGGGCAGCCGAGCGCCTTGCAGAACGCAAAGAGCGGCAGCGCCACAAGACCGATGAAGAACTACTCGCTGCGGCGAATGCGGAAATGCTCCGTGTCGAGTCGGGTGACGTGGAAGACTTTTTGGGTGACCCAGATGAGAACTGAAGTTACTTCGGCTAAGCGCATCGTTGTCAAGGTTGGCTCGTCATCACTCACCACGCGAACAGGTGGTCTGAATACTGATCGAGTGAAGTCACTTGTTGATGCAATTGCTTCTCGGTATGGCACAGGAACGCAGATTGTTCTTGTCTCTAGTGGCGCTATTGCTGCCGGACTTGCGCCTCTGGGTTTACAGTCTCGACCAACCGACCTAGCTACTCAGCAAGCGGCTGCAAGCGTTGGGCAGTCCCTTTTAGTTGCGCAATACGCGAATGATTTTGGGGCACACAACATCACTGTGGGTCAGGTTCTGCTGACCGCTCAAGATGTGACTCGCCGTGCGCATTACCGCAATGCCCAGCGAGGGCTGAATCGCCTCTTAGAACTTGGAATATTGCCCATTGTGAATGAGAACGACACAGTGGCCACCGATGAGATTCGTTTTGGTGACAATGACCGTCTTGCTGCACTTGTGGCACATGTCGTTTCTGCTGATGTCTTGATTCTGCTTTCTGACGTGGATGGACTTTACGACGGAGATCCTGCAACGCCAGGAACGACGCTTGTGTCCGAAGTGAAGGACTTCGCAGCGCTGGATGACATCAGCATCGGTGGCACTGGTTCGGCTGGCGTGGGACTTGGCGGAATGATGACCAAAGTTGAAGCGGCACGAATTGCCACTTCCGCTGGTATCCCAGTAGTTCTAACCTCGGCTGCCAACGCCCACGTGGCACTGAGCGGTGAGAGCGTGGGCACACTTTTCGCAGCAAGCGAGGCGCGAGTTCCCACCCGTTTATTCTGGTTGACTTACGCCACCACGCCAAAGGGCCAGCTGGTGATTGATGCCGGAGCGGTTGAGGCTGTAATTGAACGGCGCATGTCATTGTTGCCGGCGGGAATAGTCTCCGTTAGTGGTGCTTTTGTAGCCGGTGATCCAGTAGACATCTGCACTGTAGAAGGCGAAACAGTTGCACGTGGAATTGTGTCGTTCGATTCCGATGAACTTCCTGCCCTCATCGGTAAGAAGACGTCACAGATTGTCGCTGAACAGGGAACAGGGTTTGATCGAGAAGTTATCCATCGGGATGACCTCGTAGTTATTGATGTCTAGACTAAAAATCACAAGGAGTGATCAACATGTCAGATGAACGCGAAGCAGTACTTGGAGCTGCCCGCACTGCCCGGATTGCTGCAGCTCAACTAGCTGTATGCACTCGTGCCCAGAAAGACTTCGCACTTCATGCCATGGCAGATGCCCTTGTGGCCCACGCTGGCATCATCATTGAGGCGAATGCTCTCGACATCGCCGCCGCAACCGCTGCTGGCACTGACACAGCGATCATCGATCGTCTAACGCTTAACAATGAACGGGTGCATGCAGTTGCTGACGCTTTGCGTACTCTGGCTGACTTGCCTGACCCAGTCGGTGAAGTTGTGCGTGGCTACACTCTGCCTAACGGCCTAGAAGTGCGCCAATTGCGGGTACCGATGGGCGTTATTGCCATGATTTATGAAGCACGTCCAAATGTGACTGTTGATGCTGCCGGCCTCTCGCTAAAGAGTGGCAACTGTGTTTTGCTTCGTGGATCATCCTCAGCTCATCACACCAACACAGAGTTGGTCGCTGTGATGCGCAACGCATTGGCTGATACTGATGTTCCAGTTGATGCGATTCAACTTGCCCCAGGCACAACGCATGAGGCGGCAAAGCACCTTATGACTGCTCGCGGTCTTGTGGATGTTGTGATTCCAAGAGGTGGCGCTGGCTTGATTGAAACTGTTGTTACGCAGTCGACCGTTCCAGTAATTGAAACCGGTGTTGGCAACTGTCATGTCTATGTTGATGAGTCTGCTGACCTGAAGATGGCAGTAGACATCGTCATCAACTCAAAGACTCAGCGCACGAGCGTGTGCAACACGGCAGAAACTGTCCTGGTGCACCGCAACGTTGCTGAGGAGTTCCTTCCTATGTTGATGCATGCTTTCAAGGATGCAGGTGTCACAGTGCACGGTGACGTTCCGATGGCTGCCGCGGCCGCGGAGGTTGGCACAAATTTTGCCGTTGTCACAGATGCTGACTGGGCCGCTGAGTACTACAGCCTGGACATGGCTGCTGGCGTTGTTGATGACATTGAAGATGCCATCGCACACATCCGCCGCTGGTCATCTGGCCACACTGAGGCTATCGTGTCGAACTCTCAGTCTGCTATTCGTCGTTTCACAAGTGGCCTGGATTCGGCTGCCATCATGGTGAACGCATCGACCCGTTTCACCGATGGTGGCGAGTTTGGTTTTGGCGCTGAGATTGGTATCTCCACCCAGAAACTTCATGCTCGTGGGCCGATGGGCTTGCAAGAGCTGACGACAACCACATACATAGTCACGGGTAATGGACACACCCGCCACTAGTCGGCTGGCTGTGTAGGACTTCACCATGCGTATTGGCATTCTTGGCGGCACCTTTGATCCCATTCACTTGGGACACCTGGTTGCGGCGAGCGAAGTCCATACAGCTTTGAGTCTCGACACAGTCGTTTTCATGCCAGCGGGAAATCCATGGCAAAAGTCAGACCGAGTGGTTTCTGATGCCACACATCGCCTCGCAATGGTGAAAGCAGCTGTTGAAGGTGACGAACGCTTTGCAGCAAGTGATGCTGAGATTCGCCGTCAAGGTCCGACGTATTCCATCGACACTGTCCTCGAGTGGAAAGCTGAGCATCCAGCTGATGAACTCTTCTGGATTATTGGTGCTGATGCACTGGTGCGCATTTCAACTTGGCATCGCTGGGAAGAGTTCGTGGCAAGTGTCACCATAGTGTGCGTAAATCGGGCCGATATTGAAGTAGTACAAGTTGATGTGCCGTTTGATTTTGTGTCTGTTGACATGCCGCAGGTTCGTATTTCTGCCACACAACTTCGTAAACGTTTTGCAGCCGGAGTGAACTGCAAGTATTTAGTTCCAGATTCGGCCGTCGAGTACATCAACGAGCATCGGTTGTACCTCTAGTGGATAGAACTCCATCGTTCTTAAAATGGCTTGCCTCGAGCTTGGTCGGTATTGCGCTGTTTACTGGATTATTCCTTCTCAAAGGCAACGGTCGAGCCACTCCGCTTCCCCCAGAAATTACTGCGTCAGCATCTCCATCGGCATCTCAGGAGCCGGCAACTGTTGACCTACACAATCTTCTCATCACGGTTGCTCGTGATGATCAAAGAATTGCCGGAAGTGTTCTGGTCCTAGCGGATGAGAACATTGCCAAAGTTCGAATGTTCACTGTCTCTCCGCGTGTTGTCATCGATACGCAGGGGAGCGCATTGACTGATTTGGCCACTGCGGGTTTTCAGAACACTTCGTCCCGAGTGCAGAAGGGGCTTGAAGACGCGTCCGGTGTGCGCATAGATGGTTCACTAGTGCTTCAGCGACTAGCGCTGGCAGGACTAGTTGACAGTGTGCACGGTATCGACATCGTGAACCCAAGCGAGATTCGAGTGCGCGCCCAGAAACATAGAGTGTTCACAATTGCCGCCGGAGCTGTCCATCTTGATGGTATTCATGCTGCGGCGTATGCCTTAGTAAAGGTTGCAAAAGAGCCTCGCACTGCACAGCCTCTGCGAATCAATCGGGTGCTGCAAGCAACCTTTGCCAAGCTTCCCCGAAGTGAGCAACGCATGAAAGAAACTTTGTCGTCACTAGGCTCTCTGTCACGCACCACACTGCCAACTGGTGATGTGGCTCGGTATTTAGTGCGCTTGAATCAGTGTCATGCCTGGAACCATGCGCAATCGACACCACTCGCAACTGTCCAAAGTGCCTTGGGTGGAAAGACAAAGACGGCTTGGGAACGGTTTGATCTGCAGCGGGTGAACAGACAAGTAGAAGACTTTACCGAAAGTGCCTTCACGAGCTACTCCAAGTCAAACATTCGCGTGGCTGTTTCGGGTAACCATGCATCTGACCGTTTGGCGGCTCGTCGGGACTTACGAGACACCCCATTTGTCTTTGTGGATGGCGGTGAGCAAACGCCACCAAAGATCACCAGGGCAGTCATACTTGCCAATGTTGCTCCAAGGACGATTGTTGCTCTGCGGCAAGCGCTTGGCCTTGGAAAGGCACACTTTGTGTACCTCTCTCCTGACAGCGCAACAGCCTCACAAGGCTCTGGGTCGTTAGCGACCGGGCATCGCGTCGCAGATATCACCGTTACTCTAGGAGTTGACTATCGTGCTTTGCGCAACAACCAGGAAAGTGTGAAATAAATGACTGCATCTGACCATGCCATCAAGATTGCCAAGATTGCAGCCCAAGCCGCTTTCGACAAGCAGGCGGAAAACATCGCGCTTCTTGATGTCAGTGAGCACCTGGTCATTACTGACATTTTTCTGATTTGCTCCGCGAGTAATGATCGTCAGGTTGCAGCAATCGTCGATGCAATCGAAGCAGCACTTGATGAAATCGACATTGATCCAATCCGTCGTGAAGGCGAACGTGAAGGCAAATGGGTTTTGCTGGACTACTTCGACATGGTCGTGCACGTTCAGCAATCCGAAGAACGCAGTCTTTACGACCTAGAGCGGTTGTGGCGCGACTGCCCGCATATTCCGGTGGAATTGGTATGAGCGCACGTCGCCTAGTTTTGTGGCGACACGGTCGCACTTCTTGGAATGCTCAGGCTCGATTCCAAGGGCAAGAAGATATTCCTCTCGATGAAGTTGGTCAAGACCAAGTTCGTCGTGCTGCCCAAACTTTGGCTGGGCTTAACCCCACGCACATCATTGCTAGTGATCTAGGCCGTGCCTTTGCGACAGGACAGGCCTTGGCAGATCTAGTAGATCTTGAAGTTGTGCCAGATCCAGACTTGCGCGAAACCTATTCCGGCGTCTGGCAAGGCATGACCAAGGATGAAATTATGACGGCTTTCCCGCAGGATTACACCGAGTGGGGCGGCAACTCAAACCTTCGTCCAGGTGGTGGCGAAACCCGGCTGGAAGTTGCCGATCGAGTTATCCGAGGCATTGAACGCGGGCTCAGTCAGGTGCCCGCTGGCGGAACACTTGTCGTTGCATCACATGGTGGCGCGCTGCGCGCTGGTCTTGGTCGATTGCTAGCGCTCGAGCCGGCACAGTGGTCAGCACTTGGAGTGCTCTCTAATGCACAATGGTCCGTGCTACTTGAGCTTGATGACTCAACACCGCGACATCCCGGGCTCAACTGGCGCCTCCAGGAATACAACGCTGGCTCACTGCCAGAACCCGCAATCGGCGACGACAAGTAGAAGCACTTTCACATGAGTCGCACGGACAATTAGTCAGAGACTTGAGGCTTTGCTAGGGTAGAGGCTCTTGGGGCTGTGGCGCAGCTGGTAGCGCACCTGCATGGCATGCAGGGGGTCAGGGGTTCGAATCCCCTCAGCTCCACTCGTTTTACTCGTGCCGCTTCAGGGCAAAGGGGTTTGTTATGAGCGCACACATCACACATTGGATTGACGGCCAGGAATGGTCGGGAACTGCTGAGCGCACAGGAGCGGTGTTCAATCCGGCAACAGGTGCGCAGTCAGCCACTGTTGATTTCGCTAATGTCAATGTGATGGATGAAGCGGTGGCTATTGCTAAGGCTGCCAGTGTTGAATGGGCAAACACTTCGCTCACTAAGCGCGTATCAGTCATGTTTGCCTTCCGAGAGTTATTGAATGCTCGCAAAGAAGAACTTGCTGCCATCATTACCGCTGAACATGGCAAGGTGCTTTCTGATGCACTCGGTGAAGTCGCTCGTGGTCAAGAAGTAGTTGAGTTTGCTTGTGGTATTCCACATCTACTCAAGGGTGGTTACAGCGAATCAGTTTCCACTGGTGTGGATGTGTACAGCATCCGCCAGCCGCTTGGTGTGGTTGGCATCATTTCGCCATTCAATTTCCCCGCCATGGTTCCTATGTGGTTTTTCCCAATTGCGATTGCGACTGGCAATGCAGTCATCATCAAGCCAAGTGAGAAAGATCCGTCAGCGCAGATGTTTGTGGCTCAGCTCTGGAAAGAAGCAGGCTTGCCTGATGGAGTCTTCAATGTGGTTCATGGCGATAAGGAGGCAGTTGACCGACTGCTGACGCATCCCGACGTGAAAAGCATCAGCTTTGTAGGTTCGACGCCAATTGCAAAGTACATCTACGAAACAGGTACAGCTCACGGCAAGCGCATTCAGGCTCTTGGTGGGGCAAAGAATCACATGCTGGTCTTGCCAGATGCTGACCTGGATCTTGCTGCTGACTCGGCAGTTAATGCTGGTTTTGGTTCTGCAGGCGAGCGCTGCATGGCTATCTCCGCACTCGTTGCCGTGGAACCCATTGCAGATGAACTAATTGCCAAGATTGTTGAACGCATGTTGACCATTCGCACGGGTGATGGAACTCGTGGAACTGACATGGGTCCTTTGGTCAGTGCTGCACATCGCGACAAGGTTGTGTCCTACATTGATGCTGGTGTTGCACAAGGAGCAAAAGTTGTCGTTGATGGCCGCGATGTAGTCGTTGACAGTGATGGAGAGGGCTACTTTGTTGGTCCCACACTCTTCGACCATGTGACACCCGAGATGACTATCTACACAGATGAAATCTTTGGACCAGTTCTGTCTGTGATTCGGGTGAAGACCTACGACGAGGGTCTGAAACTCATCAATGACCATCCCTACGGGAATGGCACAGCAATCTTTACTAACGATGGCGGTGCGGCACGACGATTCCAGAGTGAAGTAGAGGTTGGCATGATTGGTATCAATGTGCCGATTCCTGTACCCATGGCTTACTACTCATTTGGTGGCTGGAAGGCGTCGCTGTTTGGTGATACGCACGCTCACGGTACCGAAGGTGTCCATTTCTTCACTCGCGGCAAGGTCGTGACAAGTCGCTGGCTGGATCCAAGCCACGGTGGCATCAACCTTGGATTCCCAACCAACGGTTAATTTCTGGGCCGCGAATCGGTAGGGTAGTACTTTGACTCTTACTTCCTCGGAGCCCTAATGAATTTGAACAACCGCGATTTCCTTAAGGAAGTTGACTTCACAAAAGACGAGTTCTTGTCGCTAATCGATCTTGCTATTGATTTGAAGGCGCAAAAGCGCGAGCGTCGTGAGGTTGCCCGCATGACGGGTCGCAACATCGCCCTCATTTTTGAAAAGACGTCCACTCGCACACGGTGTGCATTCGAGGTCGCTGCCTTCGATCAAGGCGCACACACCACCTACCTTGATGGCTTGTCGTCCCAAGTCGGCCATAAGGAGTCCATCGCTGACACTGCCCGCGTGTTAAGCCGTTACTACGACGCCATTCAGTATCGCGGGAAGACGCAGGCCATGGTTGAAGAGCTTGCAGAGTTTTCTGATGTTCCCGTCTACAACGGCTTGACCGACGAGTGGCATCCAACTCAGATGCTCGCGGACTTCATGACCATGATTGAGCACACAGGTAAACGGCCGGAAGACATCAGCTTTGCTTATGTCGGCGATACTCGCTCTAATATGGGCAACTCACTTCTAGTCACCGGCGCATTGCTCGGGGCCGATGTTCGTTTTGCTGCTCCAAGGGCACTGTGGCCAGCTGATGACGTGCAGGCAATCGCACGGGATCTTGCCGCCAAGAGTGGAGCGCAGATCACGCTGACTGAAAGTATGGATGAGGCGCTACCAGGTGCTGACTTTGTGCATACCGATGTCTGGGTGTCCATGGGTGAATCAGCTGAAGTTTGGAATGAGCGTGTGGCGCTTCTGAGCGACTACCAAGTCAATGCTGAGGCGATGGAGAAGACCGGCAAGCCTAATGCGAAATTCATGCACTGCCTACCCGGTTTCCACAATGAGCAGACCACTGTTGGTCGAGAAATTGCACATAAGACCGGAATGCATGATGGACTTGAAGTGACACATGATGTGTTTGAGTCGCCTGTCAGCGTGGTCTTTGATCAGGCAGAGAATCGCCTACACACCATCAAGGCCATCATGGTCGCCACCATAGGAGACTAATGAGCGTTCTGTTTTCACCACTGACAATTGGTGGGGTCACGTTCAAGAACCGGGCATGGGTTAGTCCTATGTGCCAGTACTCGGCCATCGACGGTCTCATTCAAGATTGGCACGCGGTTCACTACGGAGCATTCATCACTGGCGGCGCGGGCCTCGTGATGGTTGAGGCAGCAGCTGTGCGACCTGAAGGACGCATCAGTCCAGGTGACGTCGGAATCTGGACGCATCAACAAGCACAGGTACTCTCTGAGATCCCAGGCTTTGCCCATCGTCATGGCGTGAAGGCTGGTATTCAACTCGCACATGCTGGTCGCAAAGCATCCATTCACGCACCGTGGCTCGGTGGCCATCCGGTTGAGCATGCAAACGGTGGTTGGGAAACAGAGGGCCCTTCACCAATTGCATTCGATGATTATCCAGTTCCTCATGAATTGACGCGCAGTGAGATTGCACTCATTCAGGCCGACTTCGTCGCAGCAGCGGAACGTGCGATTCAAGCTGATTTTGATGTGGTTGAGATTCATGCAGCGCACGGTTACCTCTTCCACGAGTTCTTATCGCCGCTTTCCAATGAGCGCACGGATGAATACGGTGGCTCGTTGGAGAATCGCATGCGGCTACTGTGCGACGTGGTGGCTGAAGTGCGTCAGATTGTGCCGAGTAACCGTGCGCTCTTTGTTCGCATCTCTGCGACCGATTGGGTTGACGGCGGTTGGGACATCGAAGACAGCATCGAACTGTGTCGTGAACTGCACGCACGAGGTGTCGATTTGATTGATTGCTCTACTGGAGGCAATGTTGCCAATGCCAAGATTCCTGTTGCCCCCGGTTACCAAGCACATTTCGCAGAACGCATTCATCAAGAGGTAGGAATTGCCACAAATGCAGTGGGCATGATTACTACTGGCGACCAAGCAGAAGAACTTCTGGCATCTGGTGACATTGCTGCTGTGATGATTGGTCGAGCTACGCTGGGCAATCCGCGTTGGGCGCTTCAAGCTGCTGCGGATTTAGGAGAGGCAGTGCCTTGGCCAAACCAGTATGCTCGCGGACACTTACCGAAGTCCTAAGTCTCTACGGGCTTGCGGGTTGCTAGATATGAGCCAAGTAGTACGAGTGGAAATCCAACCAACAAACCAGTCGTGATGTCTTCTTTGAGGAAGATCACACCAAGTATGACCGCAACTGCCGGATTGATGTAGGTAATCACTGATGAGCGAATCGGTCCGATCTCATCTATCAAGGCGAAGAATGCAATGAACGCAATTGCTGTGCAGACGACGCCAAGCCACACAAGGGCTAGCCAGGTATTCATGTGCACTGTTCCCACGTGCCAACTGCCGATGTGTACTTGCCACACCACGATTGGCAGATAAATAATTGCCACAAAGATCATGCTGAGTGTGATGATTCCTGAACTCGGCACGTCAACCAGTTTGGTAGAAATAAGAATCGGTGCGGTGGAATACCCGATGACTGTAATCATGCAAGCCGCTACAGCCCACCAAGAGTCTGCCTTCACATCCAAACCAACAAGAGCTGCCACGCCACCGAGTCCGACTGCAATGCCGATGATTCGCTTTGCATCCCAGTCCAGGTCAAGTTTCATTTGCCTTGCCACGAGACCGTTAATCATCGGCACTGATGCGATGAGCAGCGCAGCTAGCGAACTCGATATGCGCTGCTCGGCGAAACCAACCGCCGCCCATGGAAACGCCATTTCGATGAGTCCGAACCAGATGACAGGCTTCCAATGGGTCTTCAAGACGCCGAGTGAGCCTTGGCGCATGGCCCAAGGTAGCAACAACAGGCTGCCCAATACGAGTCTGGTAAATACCATCACCGCAGGTGAAACTTCAGCCATCGCGATGCGAATCATGAAGTATGGAGTGCCCCAGATGAAACTGAGCGCACTAAAAAGGAACCAGCCACGTTTAGTCACTCAAAGAGTCTAGGGGCAATGTGGGCAGGTATTCTTAGACAATCATGAGTGAACAAGCCCAGGTCCCAGATCCCAACACCTACGATGTGCATGCCGTGCAAGATAAGTGGTTGCCCATCTGGGATGAGCTAGCCCCATTTCGATCGGGTCTAGCGGATGACCCTCGCCCGAAGAAGTACGTGTTGGACATGTTCCCGTACCCATCGGGCGACTTGCACATGGGTCATGCTGAGGCATACGCACTTGGTGACGTGATTGCGCGCTACTGGGTTCACCAAGGTTTTAATGTGATGCACCCCATTGGTTGGGATGCCTTTGGTTTGCCAGCTGAGAACGCTGCTATCAAGCGCGGTGCAAATCCGCAGACCTGGACTTACGAAAACATTGAGATGCAAAAGTCGTCCATGCGTCGTTACGCCTGTTCATTTGACTGGGATCGCGTGATGAATACCTGCGACCCTGAGTACTACAAGTGGAATCAGTGGCTGTTCCTCAAGATGTACGAGCGTGGCTTGGCCTACCGTAAGGATTCAGCAGTCAACTGGTGTCCGTCATGCCAGACCGTATTGGCCAATGAGCAAGTTGTTGGTGGGCAGTGTGAGCGTTGCGACAATATGGTCACCAAGAAGAAGCTTAACCAGTGGTATTTCAAGATCACTGACTACGCAGACCGCTTGCTTGATGACATGTCACAGCTTGAGGGACAGTGGCCGGAGAAAGTTTTGCTGATGCAGCGCAACTGGATTGGTCGATCCCAAGGCGCTGAGGTGTCCTTCGACATTGAAGGTCGTGACGAACCCGTAGTTGTTTATACAACACGTCCTGACACCCTGTTTGGTGCCACATTCTTCGTGGTGGCTGCGGATAGTGACTTGGCTGCTGAACTTGCAACCGGTACTGAAAGTGAAGCAGCCTTCGCCGAATACCTCGAAGGCGTCAAGGCCATCAGCGAAATGGATCGTTTGGCTACGGACCGTCCAAAGTCTGGTGTGTTCCTTAACCGTTATGCCATAAACCCAGTCAATGGCGAGAAGCTGCCAATCTGGGCAAGTGACTACGTTCTGGCTGATTATGGCACTGGTGCCATAATGGCCGTTCCAGCACATGATCAGCGTGACCTTGATTTTGCAAAGAAGTTCGACCTACCTGTCCGTGTAGTTGTAGCCAGTGACGAAGATCCTGCAGTCACTGGTGTCGCGACAGCAGATGATGGCCCACACGTGAATTCCGGCGACCTTGATGGCTTGGGCAAGACTGAAGCCATCACCAAGATGATTGAAACTCTTGTGGCGGACGGTCGGGGTAAGGCGGCGACTAACTACCGTCTGCGTGACTGGCTGATTTCTCGCCAGCGTTATTGGGGTACACCGATCCCAATCATTCATTGCCCATCATGCGGTGAAGTGCCTGTTCCACTCGACCAGTTGCCAGTGACCTTGCCCGATGCATCAGATCTTGATCTTTCGCCAAAGGGCACATCACCGCTCGGTGCAGCTGATGAATGGGCGAATGTTCCATGCCCATCGTGTGGTGGCGCTGCTCGACGTGACGCGGACACTATGGACACGTTCGTAGATTCATCTTGGTACTACCTGCGTTACCTAAACCCTCAGTTAGACACGGCACCATTTGATACACAGGAAGCTAACGCTTGGCTACCGGTGGATCAGTATGTTGGTGGCGTCACGCATGCAATCTTGCATCTTCTCTACAGTCGCTTCTTTACCAAGGTGTTGAACGACATGGGGCTGGTTGACTTCAATGAACCATTCACTCGCCTCCTTAATCAAGGCATGGTCGTGATGGACGGTTCTGCTATGAGCAAGAGTCGTGGCAACCTCGTGCGTCTCAGCGACGAACTAGCAGACAATGGCGTGGATGCCATTCGTCTCACCATGGTCTTCGCTGGCCCGCCAGAGGATGACATCGATTGGGCTGACGTGTCACCTCATGGAGCCAAGAAGTTCCTGGCTCGCGCATGGCGACTCTCTGGCGATGTGACGAGTTCAACCGATGTTGACTTCACTAGCGGCGACCTTGCTGTGCGTAAGGCAACGCATCGTGCGGTTGCAGATGCGCAGCTGGCTGTTGAGACCTATCGCTTTAACGTGGTAGTCGCTCGCACTATGGAGCTTGTGAACGTGACACGTAAGGCCATTGATACCGGTTGTGGACCTGCGGATCCGGCAGTGCGCGAGGCGACCCAAGCGGTGGCCATCATGCTCTCACTCGTTGCTCCATACACATCTGAAGAGATGTGGGCACGTCTTGGACACGAACCTTCAGTTGCTCTAGCACCATGGCCAACGGTTGACCCAGCACTGCTGGTTGAAGATGCTGTCGAATCGGTTGTTCAGGTTAACGGCAAGATCAAGGCTCGCCTTGAGGTCGCTCCGACGATTACTGAGGATGAGCTTCGCACCTTGGCTATGAGCCAGCAGGCAGTCATTGATGCGATTGGAGACTCTGATCTCAAGGTCGTTGTTGTGCGCCCGCCAAAACTGGTCAACATAGTTCTGGCTTAGTTGCTATGACCGTTGGCATCGTCACCGACTCCACTGCTTACATTCCAGAGGCTATTGCTTCATCGCTAGCCATCGAGGTTGTGCCAGTGCAGGTCATCGTTGACGGTGTTGCTTATGACGAGTTTCGACACATCACGGTCGATGAGGTAGTTGCGGCTCTACGCAAAGGCAAGAAGGTCACGACGTCCAGACCGAATCCCGATCAGTTCCTTGATGCATATCGCAGGCTTGCCCAGCGAGGATGCGACTCCATCGTGAGCGTTCATCTATCAAGCCACTTATCTGGTACCTATGACTCTGCGCTTCTTGCTAGTGCACAAAGTCCGGTTCCCGTAAGTGTCATTGACTCGCACGGTGTTGCAGCAATGATTGGTCACGCAGCTCTTGCTGGTGCTCGGCTGGCGAAGACTGGTGCTGATCTTTCGTCAGTCGCTGCTGAAGTTGAGCAGCGCTGTGCGGCATCTTCCATTGAGTTCTACGTCGATACCTTGGAGTTCTTGCAACGCACTGGCCGCATCTCCAACATGAAGTCCAAGGTTGGCACTGTGCTTTCAGTGAAGCCCATCTTGCACATGGTCGGTGGGCGAGTTGTTCAGCATGAACTTGTGCGCACCTCATCGAAAGCAGTCGATCGTTTAGTTGAGCTGGTTGCATCTGGTGTGACGGGTCATTGTGAGATAACTGTTCATCACGTAGAGGCAGCCGCCCGGGCTGATCAAGTGGCTCAGCGTTTGTGTGAGACTCTCAAAATTCCTAGCGTTACTGTTACTCCAGCCGGCGCCGTCATTGCTGCACATGTTGGACCTGGCGCAGTAGCAGTAGTAGTTACTCAATAGTTTCCACATTCGGCGCTTGTCCACTCCTCTTTGCCCTCTCTAGTTGGAGAATTGGCAGCTTCCTAAAGTTGCCTGCATGCCTCGGACATCTGCAGCTCGCGACAAGGTTCTGCAAGTGGCAACCGAACGACTTGCAGCACTAGTCGGTAGCCGGGAGATAGTGGCTCAGGAAGCAGCCGATCCAGAGCCCAAACGGTTGCTGATTGATGCCTCCCCGCAGGCGTTCCGACCGATTCTACGAATAGCTTTGGCGGTCTGTATTCTTGTCGGCCTGATGATGTGGCTGAATCGCCCTCAAGCTGTCACACCCGTTGATTTGCAGTCGGCTGGGGTGGCAGTAAATCAACCGAGTGCCAACTCATCTGATCAGACCCTGGGGGATACAGGACTGAGCACTCAACCTGCTTCTCGAATAGTGATCGACGTTGAGGGGCACGTGCGCCACCCCGGTTTAGTGACGTTGTCAGCTGACTCGCGAGTGGCTGATGCCATTTCTGAGGCTGGGGGACTCACTAGGAGACTTGAACCCGGCGTGCTCAATCTGGCGCAGAAGGTCACCGATGGTCAGCTCATTTTGGTGGGCTCTGGATCTGTACAGGGAAGTTCGCAAGCCTCGAGCGGTGGTTCAGCAGGGTCACCTGCAAGTCTGATCAACATCAACACATCTAGTGAGACTGACCTCGATGCACTGCCTGGCGTTGGACCTGTGATGTCGGCCCGCATTGTTGCGTGGCGCACGGAGAACGGCGGATTTAAGACTGTTGACGACCTGCAACAGGTGCCTGGCATCGGTCCTAAGGTGTTTGCCAATCTCAAACCCTTGGTCTGTAACTAGTGGATCTTCGACTCGTTCCGCTTGCTGCTGGATTATGGATAGCCGCTGCTGGAACCATCGCCATTGGCACACGAGTTTCACTTTGGTGGATTGTGGTGTGGGGATGTGTCCTTGCCATGGGTTTAGCCACTCTCGTTCGGCGCTGGTCGCCTTCGAGATTCGACCTGGTCTTGGCTGCAAAGTTTGTTTCAGTTGGATTTGTATTAGGAATGACACTGAGTGTCATGCATGTATTGCCCGTTGTATCCGGACCCATGCGAGTCGCAGCAATTCAACACAAGACTGCACGGATTGCTGCTGTCGTCACATCTGACCCAGTCAAGACACAGCGCCAAGACAAATTGAATTGGGGATCGTCAACCTTCGCGCACGTCGTCGTCCGGGCGGAACAGGTGTCACTGCATCGCCAGGTCTTACGTGTACGTGTGCCAGTAATGCTCTTTGCATCAGGGCAATCCTCGACTGAAGCAATGTCTGCTCTAGTCCCTGGAACGCGGATTGAAGTTGTGGGTGCATTGAGTCCACCGCGGGCAGGAAGTGCACAAGCTGCTGTGATGAATGTGCGAGGGTCAATAACGACTTTGAGGAATGCGCCTCGTTATCAGGGTTTTGCATGGCAGTTGCGCCAGGGGTTGCATTCCGCACTTGGCGCAACTAGTACCGATGCGCAAGGTCTGGTTCCCGGTTTAGCACTTGGAGATTCTTCTACTCTCGATCCTGACTTGTATTCCAGCATGCAAGCAGCGGGTCTCACACACTTGATTGCAGTTTCGGGTGCCAACGTGACGATCTTGCTCATGGTCGTTCTATTTCTAATTCGAAAGTTCTCGCATAAGCGCTTCGTGGTTTATGGCTGGGCACTAGCAGCGCTGGTAGCGTTCGTCATTGTCGTGCGACCCCAACCATCCGTTATGCGTGCGGCAGCAATGGGTGTCGTTGCGCTGATTGCTGGCTTCACAAAGAATCGAAGTGCCGCCATACCAGCGCTAAGCGCAACCATCATCGTGTTGGTGGTGTTGGATCCTTGGCTGTCTGTGTCGTTCGGCTTCGCCCTTTCCGTAGTTGCAACTGGTGCACTATTGTTCTGGGCAGCTCAAGTCTTCACATTCTTGGATCGGCATACGAGCACACACATTCCTGGCTGGGCACTTGAGACTCTCGCTGTCACGCTCAGCGCACAAATTGGGGTATTCCCGATTCTGATTGCTTTAGGGTCCTTGATCTCGTTGGCGAGTGTGCCAGCAAATATGATTGCGGTGCCATTGGCCACTCCAGCTATGTTGCTCGGCATTGTTGCCGCGTTAATCACACCTCTGTCGCTACCTGTGGGTCACATGGTTGCAGTCATGGCGGCAGCTCCTGCACAGCTCATTGCGCAGGTCGCCCGATGTGCAGCAACTCTGACGTGGCTACGGATTCCATGGCCACAGGGTCTCTGGGGAGTGGGTCTAGCTCTAACTACCGTGCTAGTCGGCTTTCATCTATGCATCAACTGGAGGCGCCTTGACGTTGCCCAGCAAGCTATGGCCACTGGGATGGTGCTGACATTCTTTGCATTGATCGTGCATCAGCCACATCTGTCACTAAGAGTCTGGCCGCCGAGGGATTGGCTTATGGTGCAATGTGATGTCGGTCAGGGCGATGGCGCGGTGATTCGCACCGGCAATAGGCAAGGCGTTGTCATTGACGTCGGACCTGATGAAGTTGCCATGAATCGATGTCTCAGCGAATTGCACATCTCCACGATTCCTATTTTGATTTTGACCCACTTTCACGCCGATCATGTAGGCGGTTTGGCAAGTGTGCTGCGCAATCGCCGAGTTGGACAGATCTGGGTCAGTCCACTTTTTGATCCTCCAATGACCGCGCAATTCGTGCGGGCGACTCTCAAGCGCTCTGGCGTGCATGCCCAAGTGCTGACTGCAGGTGCCAAGCTTGTCGTCGGGCAAGTGCAACTCGAATGCTTGTGGCCATCGCACCTAATCCTTGGACAGGGAAGCGAGCCTAATAATGCGAGTGCTGTGCTCCTCATTAGGGCGCAACGGACGAGCATCTTAATGACTGGGGATGTCGAACCTGCCGCACAAGAAGCCATCCGCGCAGAGCATCCTGCGGTGCATGTTGATGCGGTCAAAATTGCTCATCATGGTTCGCGCAATCAGTCCGAGGCGTTTGCCCAGTGGTTGCATCCGAAAATTGCACTCATTTCTGTGGGCAGCCACAACGACTATGGGCATCCTGCTCAGCAAACCATCACACTTTATGAACTTCTTGGTGCTCACGTATTTCGTACTGATCTGCAAGGAAATTTGGCACTAGTCAAACGCGGCAAAACACTGTCAGTCGCAACCAGTCATTAAGCGAACACTAACCCGAACTAATCCACCTCTAGACTTTCGAGCTTGACCGCATCTGCCTTGGTTAAGTGGATAGTTCCCGGCTCATGATTTGGCGGACTGTAGATCGTGTAAAGCCTGACTGGTTCCTCGCCAACGTTGGTGAAGTTGTGGCGCGTACCCGCAGGGACGATAACAATATCGCCCGGTCCAACATTCTGAGTCGATCCGTTCACTTCGGCTAGTGCGAAGCCGTCTACAAAAGTCAGTACCTGATCTGTGTGTTGATGAACTTCCGAACCGATGTCCTCACCAGGTTTCAGCGCCATCACGACGAGCTGCACGTGCACTGTGGTGAAGAGCACTCGCCGGAAAGCGCTGTTGAGTTGAGTTTCTGCTGCAATGTCTGTGGTGTACATATCTTGATGCTAAGCAGGACTGTGCGGTGGGCACTTGAGCTATGAGCATCTGTGAATGATGTGTGAGAAAGTGACAAGAAATCGGCTATGGGTCCCCAGAAGAACTACACATCCGTGCCATCCGCCCGCTCGTCACAGCCCTATGGCATACTCGCAATTGTGACTAAGAATGCAGTGCCAGCCTCAGCAAACCTTGTGTTGGCTGTCGGCAAAGAGCCCATTCTGGTTTCGCAGGCCATCGATCATGTCATGGTGGCTGCACGCAAAGCAGATCCGTCCACCGTGCGCACTGACATCAATGCAGAGAGTGAGTCGGCGGCAGCTGAACTCGCTCAGGCTTTATCGCCATCGCTCTTCGGTGAGGTCACTGTCATCGTCTTGACCGATCTCGACAGTGCGACTGACGAAGTCGCTCAGGTCCTGACCAGTTCGCTTGAGGACATCCCAGAGAATGTGCGTCTCGTTGTAACTCATCCAGGTGGAGTAAAGGGCAAGAAACTCCTGGATGTTGTTCGTAAGGCAGGAGCACTTGAGGCTAACTGCGCAATACTCAAAGGAGAAAAATTAAGCACCGCAATCTTGGCCGAGTTCAAAAAGCACAACCGCAAAGTAACGGCTGATGCTGTTGACACTCTGCACAAGGCAGTTGGCGACACTCTAGGTGACCTAGTGGCTGCGGTATCGCAGTTGTGTGCTGATGTTGAAGAGACCGTCATTGATGGAAACGCGGTCGCCCGTTACTACGAAGGTGTTACCGACGTCAAAGGTTGGGATCTAAGCGATGCGATGTGGAATGCTCAGCCAGTTCAAGTTCTTGAACAGTTGCGCTGGGCGCTGGCTGCTGACTCAAGTGCGGCATTCCCAATCGTCATCTCCATAACAAATGGGCTTCGCTCGCTGATTAAGTACGCGAGTGCACCCGCGGGTATGCGCGAAAATGACTTGGCTGGTTTCGTAGGAGTACCTCCTTGGCGACTGAAGTTCTTGTCGACGCAAAAACGTAAATGGAATCCAGAGCAGCTGGCTGCGGCCACTAGACTCCTCGTTCTCGCAGATCGTGCGAGTAAGGGAACTACATACACAGCTGGCCTTCCGGGTGGAAACAGCCTTGATCAGGTGCAGACGCGCTACCTAATCGAAAAACAATTCTTGGCTATTCGCCAGCCCCCGACTGAGTAGCGACCACGTCCACCTTCACGACTTGTGCAATATGCACTCACGGTCTCACTCTGTTGGAAACTCTTGGGCAAAAGATAACGCCCCACTCAGAAGAGTGAGGCGTTATCGAAAAACTACTTAGGACTTGATTGCAGCCTTAGCCATTGCTGACTTGCGGTTCGCAGCCTGGTTCTTGTGGATGACACCCTTTGAAACTGCCTTGTCCAGTGCGCGTGATGCATCACTGAGAGTAGTAGCAACGGCTGCTTCGTCACCAGCGACGACGGCCTCGCGGAAGCGACGGATCTTGGTCTTCAGTGCGCTGCGAACGGACTTGTTGCGTTCTTGGGCAGCAGCATTCTGCAGGATGCGCTTCTTTTGGGACTTGATGTTTGCCACGATTTCCTCTTTACAGT
>Ga0114962_10001567_pt1 | contig 19630 bp, 24 predicted proteins | sample C_130820_MF_Meta_FD_87017 | JGI IMG/M metagenome (GOLD analysis project Ga0114962, IMG submission 87017) | Freshwater microbial communities from Lake Croche, Canada to study carbon cycling - C_130820_MF_MetaG | ecosystem: Environmental > Aquatic > Freshwater > Lake | place: Lake Croche, Canada... | reverse complement strand
TAGGACTCTGTCCTTGCTAGATGCTAGCAGTTAGGACTCTGTCCTTCCAGCATCGCTTCGTCGGATCACAATAGATTGCAATCTTATCCTGAATCACCTTCTGTCCCAGACCATCAGACTCAACAAAGGCCGGCCTCTGATGCTTGGCCCTGATGATCTTTGCCCATTCCGGCACCCAGATCTTATCATCCGAAATCCAGACAACATTCAGCTGGTGGACCTTACCAGGCGTAACATGGGTCAGAAAGGTTAGATCACGGGCCCACCGACGATTAGCCTTCATCCTGGCATTCAGATGAATATCAATATCTTCTTCAACCTCCTCAGGCGAACACATAAGAATTGATTTCAGGATCCGCTGATTAACCAAATCAGCGTATCGTCGAATCGGTGAAGAGGCATGACAGTACTCTGTTATACCTAGCGAGGCATGTGCAGTGTCCTCCTCTGAGCCATGAATGTACTGCGCCGCCTCACGAGCAAAGAACTCCAGAGCCGGATCAATCGAAGTCCACTGGGCCACCTCGGCTACATCGGCTGGCCCCTGTGCACGCAGAAGTCCCGTCTTATGCTTCTTGAGTAGGGTTGCTGCAGAGGAATTGTAACGGATCATGAGCATCTCAATCATCTCATGACTATCAATCTTCTCCGACTTAGGAAAGGTATCATAGGTGTAGCTATTCTCAACAATGATCCACGTAGGAACGAAGCGCTCCTTGCCATCCTCATCTATAATGAGACTGAGGCCGCGACGCTTGGTCCCAGGAATCAGACTTGCCTTATCCTCACTGATCGATGCCGGTAACATCGGCAGACAGACGGATCCCTCTAGGTCATAGAAGGTTGCACCAATTGATTTTGCAGTCTTATCAATGTCCGACCCAGGTCTAACATAGGTTGATACGTCGGCGATCGTAATGGCTGTCTCGCCGGTCTTCTCATTATAGGCGATGGCATCATCAATGTCACGGCAGCCCGGTGGATCGACGTGATAGGTGTACCATCCTGTTGCAGCGCTCAGAGTGATACGATGTTCATCGAGACTCGAATCATCATAGTCATCACTCTCCTGTGTTTTCAGTTTAGGATTCTGACTGTAATGAAGGAGGAGAGCAGTCTTCTCAGCGGTAAAGTCGCCGACTGGGCCGATTAAGCGAATCAGATTTGCACGAGGCCTGGCTCCTAGCTTGGTCTCTCCCTTCCCTATATCGACAATGGCAATCTGATTTTTGGAGACATCGCGAGTGTTAGATCCGACAATATACTCTGGATATGTAGTGTCATATGGCTTGAAGAGATAGATGGGGGTCCCATGACTGGTGAACCCGTACCTATACTTCGAGGTTAACTCGAGAACTCCTATGAGGGGCAGGGGCATGCTACTCCTTGAACCTCGATGTGTTAGTCAAATTTGGGGGCAGCATGCCCCCCAAATTTGACAGAAGATTGTCAAGGAGAAGTAGGTATCAATGCCAAATCTTCATGGTGGTAAATCCTTCAAGAAGAGCAAGAAAGGCAGCTCTGAACACAGTCAGAAATTTGCATCCAGGGGGGAGGGCCAGGATTATGCACGGGTCACAAAGCTACTCGGCAATCGCCGCATGTTATGTTTCTGTAATGATGGGAAGGAGCGGATCGGCAAGATTCGCGGCGGAATTTGTAAGGGATCGAATAAGCAGATTATCCGTCTCGATGACATTGTTCTCATCAGTTTCCGTGAATTCCTCGATGAGTCCGATGATGGTCTAGGGGCCATGTGTGATATTCTATCCAAGTATGAGAAGTCAGATTGGCGCGATATTCGAGGGGAGAAGGGTGTGAATAAGCATCTCTTTGGTGAAGTAGAGGAAGATTACTTTGATGATGAAGAGAGAGAGGAAGATGAGGGTGAAGAAGATGAGGAGGCGGAAGTGAATATGGATGAACTGTAAGTGGATGAACTGTAAGTGGATGAACTGTAAGTGGATGAACTGTAATGCGGATCCCTGCCATATAGACTAATCTCAGCAGATCATAGAATGGCATCAAGTTCTCAGTATACTTCTTTTGATGATAGCCCTACTCTGGGGCCTATGACTACAGCTCTTCATAATATCACAACCAGAAATTTACATGAAATTAGTACATCGTATCCAGATGAGAAGCAGTTCCTCCGGACCTGGCGGCGTCAACTCAATGATTGTATGCAATTGCATTCTGCAAATTTAGTACGCTTTTTGCTAGCTAACACAGATCTAACAGAAGCTCCTCTGATTAAACGGTGCAATGAAGTCCTTGCCAAGTATTCCAAGCCTACATGGAACTTTGCATCATCTGTACGTGATCTGTCTATGAATCTCGGTATGGACAACACATGTACAAGTGTAGAGGCAGAACTAGGGTTTTCCTCTCGTGAGTTCTGTACGAAGATGAAGACCGCAATACGGATGTATACAGATTCGATTACAGCCCTATGTTTGGCAGAGGGACGTCTAGAGGAGAAACTGAAACGAATTGAGACGATCATGGCCCGTATAAATGATCTGATGTTCTTGGAACCCAATTCTGCTCTAGAAAAGCTAGGGGAACCTGTTCAGAACTATCTTAGTGGGATTCTAGAAAAGATTTCGCTAGAAGAGGATTATACTGAAATTATGGCCCAGTACAAAAAGTTTGTAACTCTACGTTCAATTGTCCTTTTAGGCAATTTTCAAAAGTCTGCGGTTCCAACATGTACAATCTGTATGACGAAGGAGGTTGCGTCAGTAATAACTCCGTGTGGACATACCTATTGTGAGGAATGTAGCAAGCTCCAGGTTACGGCCTGTTTTATCTGTCGTGTTCAGATCCGTGATCGGGTCAAATTATATTTTTCTTGAGTAGAATGGCAACACGACGTGTTAAACGCAGGGCCCGTAAAAGTAGAACGAGGAGTCAGAGAGGAGGGTCGTGGTTTGCCAAGGCCATTGGGGCCGAATTAACGAATGATTCTGCTCTTGCCTTATTACAGTATAACAAGGTATATCCTTCTGTAGATAAGTTAATTCGATCTTTACATGAAGATTTATTCAATAGATACCCACGGATTTTTCGCAGAAATTTTTTAGGTAATAAGGGTGTAGCAGATGAATCCCAGCTAAAAGACTATCAGAAGACTCAACTCGCAAAAGAACTCGAACTTGGTATTAACATGTATACGTTTAATCCAATGTCATCAACACGAGAAAAATTTGAGACACTAATAAGTCTACGTCATACATTAAGAGATTTAACCCTAATAACTGCTGGTATGTCTACAATAAATGATGTGGCTTCTATTTCTGACAGAATGAAGGGTATACGTCAAGAGATACAATATATTACTAGTCAACCCAGCCAACCTACAGGGTGGTCCAAACTAGTCACTAATTCTGGTGAAACGTATTATGAACATACGGATGGAAGAGTTCAATGGAATTCTCCTAGCTCCATGTAGGTACAAAGTCGGCTGGTTTAATAAATCTAGCCTCATGCTCTGCTAACATGTCAGGGCTCCATCCGTAAACTACGGATAGAGCCTTGAGATGACGTTTGGCCCTCGCAATGAAGAGGGTAGTCATAAACTTTCTGATCTGGGATTCGTGATACTCCATGATGTCAACAAACGCAGTTTGTTGACCATTCAACCTTTACGGTGTCTTTCAACTTAGGTTGTAATGAGACTAGTTTAAGTCCAAGGTCTAAAGTAGGAGTATGGATATTGATGTAATGGACGAACCTACGGTCCAGCAACTTCCGAATCTAATCAAAGAATGGATGCAAACCGAGTCGGAACTCAAGGCTCTCTCTGCCGAGATCCGTGAGAAGAGGAAGAGACTGGCTGCAGTACGGATGATGATTACTAAGATCATGAAACAGGGCCAGATTGGTCGTCTTAATATTTCTACGGGGGCGGTAGTAAATCGGGTAAAACAAACGAAGGCCTCCTTTACCAAGAAGTTCCTGATGGAGTCTCTCACTGAATTCTTTAAGGGGGATCAGAAAAAGGCTGAGGAATGTGCGGCTTTTTTGGAACAGCATCGGCCAATTAAGAAGACAGAGGCCTTGTCTTTGGAACCGAACTAAATCGGAACGATTTAGTACGATACGTAAAAATGTTATAACATTTTTCCGAACCGAATTGATTTTCTAATCAATTCGATAACGTAAAATGCGGTTGCATTTTGCGGAACCGAACTAAATCGGAACAATTTAGTACGATACGTAAAAATGTTGTAACATTTTTCCGAACCGAATTGATTTTCTAATCAATTCGATAACGCAAAATGCGGATGCATTTTTATCAATTCAATAGATAGAAATGTCCTTTTATTATTCCTTCTTTCCTCCTCTGACGAACAAGGTCCGCGAGTGTTTCGAGAACCAGGTGTCTCCCTCGATCGGTTTTGCTGCTCTCCTGGGCCTCATTCTTCTTGTAGTGGTTCAGATCTTCATTGTACAGTTTCTGTGGAACCGCGTTCTAACCTCGGTCATACCCGGAGTAAAGCCTCTTCGCTCGTTTGCCTATACTCTGGGCCTACTAGTACTCTTGGCCATGTTATTTCCGTGAAGTTAAATAAGGGTATACTAAACCGACTCCAACTAAGATTAAAATTACAATATCAAAGAGTTTAACAACTTTTTTATATTTTAACGGGTTGGAGGGGGTAGTCTTTAGTTGACGAGAGCTTTGCTCTCAGTCACTAAAGACGGTCACCCCCTCACTTGGGCGTCGACGAAATACCCTCATACTGTCTCAGATCTGTGTCCTCAGGGGCCCAGAAGCCAGGATCCCGTGCACCCATCGGCTTATCCATTGATGGCTGATCGCCCAGACAGAACGAAGTCATAGCAAGTTTGGTAGCAGCAACGACCTGATCAAAGGCTGCCAGGTTATCAGGAGAAGAACACCTAGACCGGATCAGCTCCTTGCCGCGCTTCTCATACTTAGTAATAATAAGCTCGATATCACGAGGTCGCATAGCATTCCGGAGGCAACGGCCCACTAGGGCAGTCGGGGGCTCCATATCATGAGACGTTCTAAATTGGAGATTTAGAGTTCTGTACGTACCTGCTCCCGCGGTACTTACATCCGCCTCAATGCAGGTGAGCTTGCTCAGAAGAAGACGGAGTTCAGCTGCACCCTCATCGGAGTCAGGAAGGCTAGCGATGGAGGCCAGGATATGCTGGGCGCCAGAACTACGTGCAGTACAGGCAGGGGCTAGGCGAGGATCTACGGAGATACGGTTAGCGAATCCTTCAACCTTCTTATTTGCAAATCCCTCAGGCCTATAATGAACTAACATCATGGCCAAAATTAAGAGTGTTATCACTAAGATCCATGTATTGTACATATCCTATATGTAAGAATGAAATTCTTCACACCGAAGCCCATGCCGTTGCCATCTCTTGAAAGATACCACGGGCCTTCTGGGCTGCTGCAACAATGACCTCTCTAGCTACTGCCTCCGTAACACCATCAGGGCTCGCTGTATGCTTACCCAAGATGATATGCATCTTCTTCTCTAGAGGATGCGGCACCTTGTACGCAGCATACGAGATTGGCCCCTCGCCCTCTATCTTGAGATAGATATCGTGAATCATCGCCTCCAGAAGACATCCCAGAGTATGCTCCTGATCCTGAAAGACCACACGGAGGCCACCCATACGAGACTCAAGGGGCAGGAAGGTGACACCCTCCAGGGTCGCATCCGTATACGGAGACACAAGATCAATAACCGCCTTGATACCCTCTGCCACGATCTCCTTCACCGGTCGGATCCCCACAGATTCAATCGTGAAGCTAAAGGAGTTCGGAATAAAGCACCGCTGAATCGCCATCGTCTTCCACTCCGCCTCATAATTCGCTAGAGTCCCAGGGTCTACCGTCGATGTGTCCTTGATCTTCTTAAAGGAGGCGAGCCACTCATTAAAGAACTCACGCTGCCTAGAAGGATCGGGGTCAGGAGTATTCTGATACGAACACTGTGCAACCGGACTGAATCCCATGAAATCACGACCGCGCCCCTTGACAGCCGTCGCTACCAGATCAATCTCGTCGGGAGGGAGACTCTGATTCCATCGGGGTCTCAGTGTAGTAATCAGGCACGACTGCTTCGTAATGGGATCCTGCGGGAACATGGCCGCCGTAACCTCAGGACCCAACGGATGAAAGAGCTGGTCATCCCCCTTCTCACGGACCTGGAACTGATCCGCCGTTACATGTACGACATCAGTACTGGTATTAGAGACCTTGAGAGCAAACTCGTACTTAGAAGGATCAAACTCATCCAGTCTGCGAACACCAATCGGTATCAGCGTCAGGCGATGGGCAAGCATCTCATTAAAGATGGGACCCGTGTTCTTAGCAATCTTGATCCCAGGATCAACGGATGTTAGATCCGCGAAGAATCCTACTGACCTCGTCTCCATCAGAATAGAGCGGCGCAGGGTGTTCGCCACGGTAGTTGTGGCTTTTAGGACGAAATGCCCCCTAATCTTGCCATCATCGCCTGTAAGAAGATTTGGGCCATCCTCAGAATATTCATTGAACATCTACTTACTGACGTTGATTTCGATTGAGGAGTCAACTTTAATGGATACTCATCTACGTTCTACGCGTCTAGAGATTTCCAACCCTTAAAACAATGAGTAAGCCTCACACCTGTTATTACAGTGAAAAATGCAAGTTTTCCCAGGCCTTTCTGGAAGAGCTGTCGCATACACCGTATGCCAAAGACTTCCGGTTTGTTTGTGTAGATGCAAAACCGGGTCAGCCTAGGCCCACTCTGCCATCGTACATTAAGGCGGTACCGACGCTCATGATCAAGGGTGAGACGGAACCCCGTACAGATACCAATGTAATGAATTGGCTCTCTGAGCATAGGCTGGGAGAGAGACAAAGCGTGGTTCCCGGTGCAGCAGATATAGGTCTAGCTGGCGGTCTAGGAATTGTTGGCCCCTCGGCCTTTATTGATTCCGAGCTCTTCGGTGGCGGTGATGAGGGATATGCATTTATTGGCGAAGATACAGCCGCTTCTTCTGGAGCCACTTCTCGTCTCAAGGGTAATATGGCGAGCCTCGATGATCTATCACTAATGGCTGTATCCGATGTTAGAGCTGGTCCTAAGTCCACAGTAGTTGCAAAGACGGCTGAGCCATCTACGCAGAGTTCTAAGTCCAAGGGCCTTGAGGATGCATTTACAGCTTTCCAGATGGCCCGTGAACAAGAGTTTAAGGGAGCCGGTAGGAGATAGTGCTTAAACCAATCCTGCACACTTAGTATCAGATGTCCGTACTTGGCGTATTTTGTAACCAACTTCTAGCATTTTTTGAGGATATGAGTGAGACTTATCCTGAGGAAAAGGACATTGCAATGGCAGCATCTGCACTAAAGTTACTCAAGCAGGTAAATCCTCGCCTCATTCATACTGTGTTCATGAATGCGGTTGATAAGGAGCTTATTGAGAATGTCTTACAAGAAAATGAGACATATGTAATTGAGAAGGCAAAGGATATCTTGAATTCCAAGTATTCGGAAATCGCCTATGCATTCTGGATTTTTGACAAGCACTGGTCTACAATGACTGAGACAAACAAGAGACATGTGTGGGATTATTTTAAGACAATTGTCCTTCTGGCCCAGAAGGTTGGAGATCCTTAAACTAGGAAGGGTATAGGATCAGGAGTCGATGCTCCTAAGAGGCCCCATAACAGTAACGGATATTCTGATCCCTTTATCTCCTTAAATTCACTTCTTGGCATCTTATACACTGTCTGGTACTGTTGGTCTGATAAGCCTTGACGAAGTTTCTCTTCTATCCCTTTTATATACGGTAGAGCATTCGCCGTAAAATACTCTTGACGCATTAATTTCGCTAACTTAGAATCAAAGGTCTGCGCATTTGTTACCTGGAGTTCATCCGTCTTAGAAAACCAAAACTGTAGATGGGCCGCGATTTGAATAAGCGGAGTAGTATTTAATTGTATACTATCGTCAATTTGTAGAATAGGAAAGGTTTCATATGCGCTTTGGGGTTCTTCCTTGAACTTAAAAAAGAACTTATTTAGGCAAAGAGTATCGAGCCAGGTATCCAGATTACCACCTCGTTGGTATACTTTACGACTCTTATTCCGATAGTATTTACGCTGTCTCAACGTTCTACGCATCCCTGATTAATACAGAGACTTTGTCGCTGCGTTTTAAACACAACGTCAAATTCACTATCCTATAGAGATGACAACCTTTGCTAAGACTCTAACTGCCTTTTGCGAGGACCTGAAGCTGAGTCTTCCTGAGCTAACATCGTCGATAGACCGGGTGTCTACCATATCTCCGGCGGAGTTCCTGAAGATGTGGCGCCCTCATCTGGCTACGCTGAAGGATCGTGATGTTCAGAACTTATTCCAGAAACGCGGGGGTTCCCTAATCGGTGGTGTGTCTCTTTCCAAGAAGCTGTGGACCGAACTCTCTGAGAATACGCACGCTGCAATTTGGAAGTATCTCCGGACCCTTGCCCTAGAGGCCGTAATCGAGACGGGCATCGATAAGCTGGCCGAGGAGGAGATGACGATTCTCATGGACATTCTGATGGATGAACGCGGATCCGAGGGGACCAAGACAATGTTCGAAGATTCGATGAAGCACCTGAAGCCGCTGCTAGATCGCCTGAAGGAGTTTATGCCTTCCTTTGGTACTGATGCATCAGGTGCTGCCTCTGCCTTCCCTGAGATTCCTGAACGCCTCCGCAATGGATGCATCGCCAAGCTGGCCGAGGATCTTACTAAGCAGTTTGATCCCACGGAATTTGGTATTGACCCTTCGATGCTAACGGGTGATAATATCGAGGATATTCTGACCAAGCTTGCCGAAGTATTTCAGAAGGACCCGACCAAGCTTATGGCGGGGGCCAAGACAATGGCGGAGAAGATTAAGCGTCGGATCATGGGTGGGTCCATTAATCGTGATCAACTTATCTCTGAGGCCAAGGAGTTTATGGCCCTATTCAAGGATCATCCTATGTTCAAGGAGAGTATGGGGAAGTTCGAGTCGATGATGGGCGGTGGCCTAGGAGATCTATTTGGTTCTGGTTCTGAGGGGCCTTCTGAGCGTCGCTCTACTGTACAGGAGCGTCTCCGCAAGAAACTGGCCGCACGTAAAAGCGCGGCCCAGAGTAAGTGAGGATGACCTGTCCTGAATTTTGGTTAGATAACCCGAGGATCCTGATAACAGGATGGAAGGAGTTTTTTCCCTTTCTAAAGTCTGATCAAAGCTGTACTGGTTCTGCACTAAATTCTTTTACACGCTTTGGTATTTATCTAGCGGTACTCTTAACTGTGATCAAACTGAATCCTGTATGGTTACTTATAGGCCTGGCCTTCGCTGCGCTCTCCGTAGGATTTTGGTATTTAATGAAGAATAATGATACAATACGTGAGAATTTCTTGGATATTGAATCTCCTATAGTGGATCCCGAAACGGTAGACTCCAAATATGTTCCCGATATAATTGGGGCCAGTGGGAGAACAGAACCTACTGCGGCGAATCCCTTTATGAATGTGTTAATGACAGAGTATACCGATAGCCCTCTCCGGTATCCGGCCGCCTCTTCTGATTCTGGCCGTGTTGGATCGGCACTAGATCAGTATTTTGATACCATGTTCAACCGTAATCCTGGTGATGTATTTAATCGGAGTCAGAGTCAACGTCAGTTTATCACTATGCCCTCTACATCTATACCCAATGACCAAGAATCATATATGAATTGGCTCTACAGAACTCCTGGTCAGACATGCAAGGAGGGGAATACAGAGGCATGTGTCTTTGATACTGGCCCTGCACAGTTCCCTTGGCGGGATATTAAAACAGGGGGCGCTTCTTAGTGACGCTAGTTTTACTGGCAGGTCACTACACTTTTTGCTCTCGTCAACTAAGAATTAAGCCCCCTACAAATTCCTAACCTTTAGAGTAGTCAATGTCCTCCTTTCAAATTCAGCAATTCACGCGGGTCCGTGATGATCCCTGCAACCAGAATTTTCAGAATAAGGAGACCGTCAGCCCCGGTGCATACCAGGTGAATAATCTCTACCCTTCTCTGGCTATGGCGGAGAGGATCGCCTATGAACAGCCGATTGTACCTGAACGTGACGGATTTGGCTGGTCTGCTAATCAGATTGATGTAGACTCTGTACTTCGTAATCACGGAATGCAGACTCTCTCTCCTCACTGCCCTGCACGCGGTCGCACCCAGGCCCGTCCTTTCGTGACAGTGCCGTTCATGGGTCGCGGCAAGGGTGATGCTGATATCGAGTCTCGTCTGTTCATGCCTGACTTTGTTCGTCAGAATAAGGATTGCGGTACTATCCCTGATTCCACCTATGAGAATCAGTTTACTCCTCTGATTCCTCATCTGGCCAAGAACGTACAGGATCCTAAGCATCTGATTCAGGAGGTAGCCGCACCTGGCTGGATTAATGGTGGCATTCCGAGTCGTCAGTGGGTGCGTGATCTAAATTGTTGAGGGACATGCTGTCCCTCCAACCCTTGCTTTTTAGTCTCTCTAACTCCCATTAGTAAAGAACTGTCCAAACCTCATTAGTCTCTCCAATTCTCAGAATAAGTATTAGATTGACCTTTCCCATTAAAGATGGAAAATGTCAATATAAGTAGATGCTAACCGATATCAGAAATATCACCAAATTTCCTTTACAAATTGCAGCAGCTTCCTGTCTAGTCGATACAGTCGGCTTATTCATCTGGCGTTTTTATGCTACAAAGGATGGTGCAATCAATACCTGGTATAATAAATTTGGTCTAGCAGCATACGGAGCAGATATTCTGAGTATTATGCTCTGTGTAGTACTAGCTCAACTTATTACTACCGCTATCGGTGGCCCCTGGAATCCTATCTTGTTTATTGGTATAACGATTGCAATACAGGTTGTGCATGATCTATTTTTTGGAGCCGTAATTGTTCCCAGTGTACCCAAGGGCCAGAACGAGATTATGGATTTGATGAAAACCTATGCAACCGAATCAGGCTTTGGTATCCTAGTTGTTGATGCACTCTATATGATTCTAACATCTCTATGTGTCATGTATTTTGCAGGTGTAGATCTGTCGGTATCCTGGTTTGTCTTACTGGCAACTCTGTATACAACAATGTATATCTTGTACACCCATCCACTACCTTAAAGAATGTAAAATACAGGTAGATAGTATGCGTCTATATGATTGTTTTATGTTCTATAATGAATTTGAATTACTTGGATTACGACTAAAGGAAGGCTACGATTATGTTGAGAAATTTATTATTACAGAGGCCCGTATTACCCATCGCGGTGAGGAGAAACCGTTATGGTCTGCCACATGTCCTCTCTTTGAGCAATATAAGGATAAGATAGTACATATTATCGTCGATTTTCCTACAACAATTGAAGGGTATTCCCAGGGTATTAAAAATCTATTTCCTGGTTCAACCTGGGAACCTGGGTTTAGAGAGGCAGAGCAACGTAATGCTGCCTATACCTATCTATCTACATGCAATCCTGATGATGTGTGTATTGTATCAGACTTAGATGAGATTCCCCGCTATGAACAACTCGTCAATAATCCCCTTGTGGCACAAGGTAAGGTCCGTTATACATTGCCCACATATATGTATAATATTCATTATCGGCAGGTTACATATAATCCGGTATATGCTTTTTCTACACCAATTAAACACGTTACACATGATAATCTAACCTATCTCCGCTTCAGAGAACAAGCGGGCCCAACAATTAGAGATGCATTCACTCATTTCAATCGATTCTGTAAACCCAACGCCTTACTAATTAAGGAGGCGGGAATGTTTGAAGGAAATGGGACTATTTATGATCCGTTTGCAACTATTGACATTCGCAAAAGATTTTTATTAAGAATACTTCGTGGTGAATGGAGTGATATAGTATACGTTAATGATGTAATGCCAAAAAATATTGGAATGCTGTCTAAGATCCATCTCCTAGATAAACAAGAGATGGATGCTTATGTCGAGCGGATAAATAATAGTACAGATGAAACATTCCCAGCGATTTATGACGAAATTATCGCACTATAGAGAAGAAGTAATGTTTAGCCTTGCAACGCCCTCCATAGGTGTTAAACCGATGGATCTCCAGCAGAATCCTGATATAATTGCCGGTGGATATACGCAAATCCCTCAGAGATTCTATCATCCCAATGCAGGTCGTAATGCTCTGGGCCTGGTAGGGGGCAATGACGTGACTTTGGTATCCGGTAATATGGTGGATGTAGAGTCTGAGCTCCGTGGAATCACACGTGATCTATCCAAGGCTCCGGCAAAGAATTATATGCCATCCTGTCTGCCTGGTGAAACTGATCTTACTCAGGGTATGGGGTCCACAAATCTGGCCTCTATTAAGAGTTCCTGCCCCGCCTGGCCCAAGTCCATGAGCTTTGTTGAGCGTGCCACAGGTAAGGCGGTCTTTATTGATATGCAGCCCCGTCATCTCCCTACGGTGCAGATGTTCACGTATCCTGGTGTACCGATGCCTGAAAAGCTACACGTGGATCAGTTCAATGCATTCCGCTTTTAGTTGTAGACAGATTCGCTGTCGGCAACCTTACAGATCTATAACGTCAATAAGGTCATATGTTAGAGTCTAATAGATTCTAACATATACCAATAGAGATGGACCGATCCATGACAAGATATCGCCATGATATCAACAAAATGATTGAAAATAATGAGATTTCCACCGGGCCCGGTCGCTGGTCTCTCGGTGTACCCAATGCCTACGGTAACGCCGCTTATATGACCGAGCCAACCATCCGGCTGCAGAAGTGGGGAGCATCACATGATATGTCTACCACGAAGACTGATGTCGAGAGTGATCTGTGGAACCTGGCCCGGCCACCGACCAAGGTCGTCTGTGGTCAATACACTCCTGAGCAGGGTGTGAGGAATCTGACTCCTATGAATGAGGCATCCTTTCCCGAAACCCATGCCCGACTTGTCGATCCTCCTTGCACTCTGAGGGCGACCGGTGTGAATAGATGGCAGTGGCTCTATGAGAATCCTCAGGAGAATGTGGCTATTCCCTTTGAGTGGGCCCTGGATACTCGTCATGCAAATAAGGATTCCGAACGCCCTGAGATCTTTACCTATCTCAATAAGTCGCCGAAACCTGTTCCTACCGGTGTACCCGTGCCCCGTCAGCCTAAGTTTGGTGATGCACCAGAGTTTGATAATACTATTCCTGGGGCTTCCCAACGTCAGGATGTCGTACCGGTGTATAAGGAGAATCCTAGATGGTATGCGAATCATGGTGGCAATCCTGTAGCTCCTCACTTTGAGCCGTCTAGTACAGAAAAGGAGAGAGCGACTACTGGCCGCATAACAACACCCCAGTGGTTCTCCTAGAATTATATTTTGACCGTTTAGAGTAATGGAGGTCTTAGCTATTCTGGGACTTATGGGTGTTGGATACGTAGTATCCAATCATCAAACAAAAGAAAACTATGATGATTATGAAGCTCTCGATACAAGTATGGAGTATGGTGGTCTTCCACCTCCTATCTATCCTGAGGATAAGACGGCCTCTGGTGCTCTAACAGACCCCGGTAAACCACGGCAGCCTCTTCCTACTGCTCCAGGTGAACTTGATCAATTCTATTCTTCCAGTGGTGGGCTGAGCTCGAATCCTATTCAACAGATACCCTTCTTTCAGAGTCCAAATCAGACTCCTCTCAAGACTGTTACTGCCCAGGTCCGTATGAATACGGATAATACAGAGGCCATGCCCACGTACACTAAGGGAAATGGGGCCGGCGGGAAAATCATTTCTGCGCTAACTGGCCTGGCTATGGAGTCAAATGAATTTACGCATAATAACATGGTTCCGTATTATCGCGGTGAAGTAAAACAGAATGTGTCCGATGTAGCTAACCGCTCCATCCTAGATGATCACATCGGTGCCGGTTCTACCCTGATCAGTAAGCGAGAGCAGGCCCCTCTGTTTGATCCCCATCGTGAGCCTACCGGAAATGTCTATGGCATGGAGAGCACTACAGATTTTGTTCAGGACCGTATGGTCGCCCCTACTTCTCGCGCCTTTGAGAAGCCTGCTGAACCTGTGCGTGTAGGCCCTGGTCTCGATAACGGCTATACACCCTTTGCCAATGGCGGCTTCCAGCAATTTGAAACGAATGAAATTCTGAAACAGCGCCGCTCTGTAGATGATCTGAGAACAGCATCGAATCCCAAGATTTCCTACGAGACTCCTGTTATCCAGGGCAGTCGTTTTATTACGGAGCGTGCTGAGCTAGGTGAGACGCGCAAGTACAGACCTGATACATTCTATTTAAATAATAATGGTGAACGTAATTTTACTTCGGTAAGTGAAAACAGTAAGCCTACAGAACGGGCGGCCCAGGTTATCAAGCATCAGGCCCGTGAGGATACTTCGGTAGCTAACATTGGTCCCGCTAGTGCTGCCGATTTCACGGCTACGTACAATACTCCATCGGTTCGTGCACCCATGGTACACCAACAGGATGGCTATGGGTATCGCAATGCGGATGGTTCCACCTACGGTACTAAGAATACGGATGCCGAGAATAATGATTATGGGCGTTCTGCTGTACACTTCTATACCAATCAGCGTAATGTAACCTCTGAGCGTGGCCAGGGTCTGAATCTGAAGCCAGCTGGCATTCCTGGGGCTCTAACAGTCTATGATCCATCGAATATTGCGAGAACTACGATTCGTGAGTCGACGGCCATGAATGACTATGCAGGTATAGCAGGTCCCTCTGGCGGCGCACAGAAGCTCACGGTATATGATCCTACAGATATTACTCGTGTAACTATTCGTAACACAAATTCTGAGCCTGATCGTGCTATGAATGTATCTCGTGCCGGCATGCCTAGCCAACCCATGATGCCGTTTGTAGATGGCGCGAAGCTGACGTCCAAGGGTGAGATATCTGCACATTCTGCTTACACAGGTTCTGGTGGTCGCGGTGCAGTCTCCTATGAGCAGAGCTATAATGCAGCCTATGATATGCGCACGAATCCAAATAAGGAGGTGGTGGCCCAGGGTCGTAAGCCGCTGGCGGGTAATGGCAACCTGCCTCTGTTCAATGGTGAGGACTACATTAATATGACGTTTAGACGTCCGGATGGTGATTCGGTGAATGATCGCGGCTCGGCTACCAACCGTGTAGTGGGGCCGACTCTAGGTGTGGAGGCCATTGGTCTCCAGCGTCCCAAGAATGTGCTGTCTCTGGATATATCTAAGGATCGTAATATTCGCGAGATCATTGACAGTCTAGATGATAATCCGTATGCCGTTAATCTGCAGAGTGCTGCCCACTGCAGGAGTCTCGTGCGGTAGGCGCTTTGCGCCTACCCTGACAGATCTGTCCTGTTAGAACCTACGGTTCTAACAAAAGGCCTAAAACAAGTTTAAAGGTCTAGTGCAAAGCACTAGACAATGATCACAACATATGCCCAAATGATATTTGGATATATGATGTATACACTTTCTCCCTATCTGATGGTCTTTATTAATGCTAGTCTTCAGTACATTGGAATTCGTCAGTATACGATAGACGGCGATACTACCCAATATCGTAAGATCTGTAAGCATCTCGAAAGAGCTCTGAATACGAACTTCATCTATCGAAATCAACAGCTAATCAGGGCCGGCTATTTTATCAGTCTCGATTGTGTCGGTCTCTACAATAATCAGTCGCGGTATACCGATGAAAATAGTATTACTATCTTCTGTACCCCAGCATATTTCACTAAGATTACAGCAGAAGAATCTAGGATCCATGTCCCAACTCTTCCTACAAAGGAACCCGTATCCAACCAGATCAAGAAATATACACGCACAGGATCATTCAAGAACTTTTATTATGTCCCGCTAACCATCGATGTTACAGCTGAACCAATTGGAGAGCAGGGTCCAATTGTGGATTCCATTCTGGATCTGTATAATAAGCAGGGACGTGCGACTGTCTTTATTTATGGTGTCACAGGGGCCGGTAAGTCAACAATTGGATATCTTGTTGCCAAGGCTCTGAATGGAAATTACTGTAATACCTTCAAACCCACCGATCCTGGAGATAGTTTTGCTAATCTTCTCAGTGAGATTCAGAATCGTAGTACCTCAGAAAAGCCACTTATTATTATGTTAGATGAGGTAAATAGTATGATCCATGCTATTCATGACAAGAAGATTGTGAATTGTCGTGACATGCCAGTTCCTATTTCGGATAAGGTAGACTGGGTGAACATGTTCGATGATCTTATTTTCTTCAAGAATATTATTCTAATTATGACAAGCAATGAGAGTAAGGAGGAAATTGATGCGCTAGATCCAGCTTATCTGAGAACAGGGCGTACAGATAAATGTGTTAGTATGTTAAAACCTCTCAAAATAGATACATAGAATAGATGGAAGGAGTTGCTGTCTTTGATACTATGGTCAAAGGCACTGTTGTCTTTACTGAATCTTCTAGAGGCACGATAGTAAGGGCTCTATTTTCTCGTTTACCTCCTGGCCAACACGGATTTCATATTCACACTAATGGAGATCTGCGTGAAGAGGGATGTATGGGAGCCTGTGCTCACTTTCACAAGGGGCCTCCATGTAATCATGGTGGCCCTCCTGGGTTCAAGGGCCCCCGTCATACTGGTGATCTGGGTAATGTAAGTGAGACCAATTTTTTATACAGATATATACTTAAGGGAGTTTCGGTAAAAGAACTTCTGGGTCGTACGGTGATCGTCCATGCAGATCCTGATGACCTGGGTCTAGGCGGCCAACCAGATTCTTTCATAACGGGCCACGCTGGTAAACGGATGGCCTGTTCGATTATTGGTAGAGGAAGTTCTAAGAGGAAGACACGTAAGGCCTAGAATAGGTCTAAAGGTCTAGTGCTACGCACTAGACAGAATGGACACAGAATACGACCCATATCATCCAAAGAGTTTCGATGATATGGCCGGTAAAAGCGAATGGGAACCCTTACGAAGTATGATACAGTCTCCTGAACCCCCTCATCTTATTGTTGCGGGTTCTACAGGTATTGGTAAGAGTCTGGCTACACGGTTCTGTCTCAAGTCTATTGCTCTGTGGCTTCGCTGTTCTCAGGATACATCGCTCAAGGCAGAGACTCGTGAGCGAATCAAGAGTGTGGCCCGTCGCCGAATTCAAGAGGGCCAGATTCATTGGATTGTGTTAGAACATGCAGACCTGCTTCATTCCGATGCACAAGCCTTCCTGCGTCGTATTATTGAAACAAGTACGGGTGCATCTCGGTTTATCCTGGAGGTCCGTAGCCTCGCAGGAGTCTCTGAACCACTCTTATCCCGTGCAACTCTGTTTAATGCACCTGTTCTCCTTCCCTATGAGATTCGTACAGAGATTATTCGACGCTGTCCTCTGATCAATAAGGATCTTGCTGATAGATTAGCTACTCAGAGTGAGGGGAGTATATGTTGGGCGGTTCTTCAGGGCTTGGGCGGCGGCGAAGGATACATTGATTCTTCAGTAAATCTCGAGCGTGGCTCGGAGTCCAAGTGGTCTTACATCCTTCGGGTGATGGAATCTATTCAGGCAACGGGAACCAATCCTAAGGCATGTATTGGATCTATAGGATGGGATCGACCTGGTGGTGTATGCCCATGGGCCCATATAGCACATGTTTTAGCACTTAAAAATTGACATAAATATGGTACATATACTGTTAATATGTTTTCATTCATATCCCGCATAGTATCTCACACCCCACCTTTAGGTCGCTGGGGATATCACTTTAATCCTAATAAGATATATTATGATTAATATTCATTTACGACCACTTCGTTTTCGACCACTTCGTTTACGAAGTGAAAGAAATCTACGCATACACAACAGTAATGGAAAACGTAGCGACCTATTCTGAGGCTCGCTCTGAGTATACGAAGCAGCTGGCAACCCTTGTTGTCCCGGCTCTTTTTATATGGTTTCAGAATCTCTGGTCCAGAAATTCTGCTGATAAGCAGCGTTGCCTCTCTCTCTTTCAGGGCGAGTGCGAGGAAGTTGGTCGTTGGAATCAGGATCGTATTACCGACGAAGTCCGTGCTCTCATTGAGCGCTCTGGGTGCGACTATATGGAGGAGCTCATGACAGCAGTCTTTATTGCACACACGAAGGTACTCACGGCCATCCGTCTATCTACAAAACAGAAGAAGCTATCTATCACGGTTCCCAAGCTGGACCATTTCATCCACCGTATTTTCAAGGAGTCCGCCCGGTGTTTTTGGAAGACACCCTTTCTCTTTATGGATGTAAATGGTTCCGGCACATCTAATGTTGTAGAGCGGCAAAAGAATATGCTCCAGGCCGAGCAGCTTCTGACAGAGGCGATTACGACTGCAGTCCGTGGTCTGCTACCTGTGAAGCAGATTCTTAAGGACTATATGGAGGATGATGAGGAGGAGGCCCCTGTTATGAGTGTGTTGGAGGTAGAGCCTATACCTGAGCCCATTAAGATGCCTGTAAAGGAGCCTGAGGTAGAGAGTGAACGTGTAGTAGCTCCAGAGCCTAAGGTTCCTGCAGGTCCAGAGGTCTTTTCGATTGATACCGAGCCTAGTGTGAAGTTCGCCAGTCACGATGCTGTCTTTGATGAGACTCAAGAGGAACCCGAGATGCGCCCGGCATCCTTAGGTGAGGATGGACCCTCTGATGGCCTAACCATTGATGAGGGCTCGGCTACGGCTGTATCCTCAGATGATGTTGAGGATCTCGAGGCCCCTAAGCCGTCCGTTGTCAAAGTAGAGAAAAAGGATGAGGGAATCAAGGATGATGAGGTGGTAATGCTGGAGTAACCGCGTCTAGGAAACTCAAAATTTAATGACCCAGCTCAAAGATGGACACATACAATGTTGCTCTCTTTGGTCTAATTGGACTTGTTATTGCACTGATTGTCACGGGTGGCATGATTTCTATGATGTTGGGTGAAGAGCCTTCGCTAGTCCAGCTAGGTGCAGGTGCCACAGTAGGGGCGGCAGCAGGGGCTATTCTCGGTTACACTGGCATGAAGGATATGCCTGATATGGGCAAAATGTTAGAGACTCTTCAGGTTGGCGGTTCTTCCGAGCAGGAGATGAAGACGGGCCTACCAACTTTCTAGACCCATAGTATAAATGCCTATGTCTAGAAAGACTAGATCCAGAAGGGCCATATCTAAAAAGTCCAGATCCAGAAAGACAATGAGACAGCAGAGACAACGGGGTGGCGGCACTGTAGGTAGCACATGTTGGGGGCATCATGAATGTGAAAAATCTTATTGTGCTGATTATTCGGATACTAAGGCTGGAACGTGTAAACCATTCGGTGCGGCCTCCAACCGTTAGACTGAAGGATCGAACTATGTATAAATATGCGCGATACTCTCATCCAATAGCGGTTTCTTCTTAAGAAAGAGCTCCACATGCTCCTTCTTGAGATTGAACGGAAGACTGAAGCCCGGAATAGCAAATGGGACCTTTGCCGGATCATTGTAGAACCGCAGCATATTCATCTTTGACACAATCGTCTGAATACAGCGCTTCAGCTCACGCACACCCTTCTC
>Ga0114962_10001565_pt1 | contig 19643 bp, 9 predicted proteins | sample C_130820_MF_Meta_FD_87017 | JGI IMG/M metagenome (GOLD analysis project Ga0114962, IMG submission 87017) | Freshwater microbial communities from Lake Croche, Canada to study carbon cycling - C_130820_MF_MetaG | ecosystem: Environmental > Aquatic > Freshwater > Lake | place: Lake Croche, Canada... | reverse complement strand
GCGGCCCGAAGGCCAGATCGCCACCGGCGCACTGATCACCTATGTGCTGATCGAACGAGCGATCAGTTCCGGGCGGCTGACACCGGCGGCGTTTGCCATCCTCACCGCGGCGTTCACCCTGGGCATCCAGCCGACCGGCCTGATCGCGGTGGCCGCCCTCATCGCCGGCGGCCGGCCCATCATTCGCATTTTGGCGCGCCGCCGCGCGGTGGTGGGAATCTGGCCGCTGATCGCCCCGCTACTGGCGGTCGGCACGATCGTGCTCACCGTGGTGTTCGCCGATCAGACTCTGGCAACCGTGTTGGAGGCGACCCGCATCCGCACCGACATCGGCCCGAGCCAGGCGTGGTACACCGAAAACCTGCGCTACTACTACCTGATTCTGCCGACCGTCGACGGGTCGTTGTCGCGCCGGTTCGGCTTCCTGATCACCGCTTTGTCGCTCTTCATTTCGATGTTCATCATGTTGCGTCGCAAGCGGGTTCCCGGAGTGGCACGCGGTCCGGCGTGGCGGCTGATGGGCGTCATCCTCGCGACCATGTTCACCTTGATGTTCACCCCGACCAAGTGGGTTCACCACTTCGGCTTGTTCGCCGCCGTGGGTGCCGCGATGGCGGCCCTCGCCACCGTATTGGTGTCCCGAACAGTTCTGCGGTGGTCCCGAAACCGGATGACCGTCGTGACGGCGGTGCTGTTCCTGCTGGCTCTATGCTTCGCCACCACCAATGGGTGGTGGTATGTGTCCAGTTACGGTGTGCCATTCAACAACGACATGCCCCGGATCGCCGGGATCAGTATCAGCGCAATGTTTTTCACGTTGTTCGTGATCTCGGCGCTCTACACCGTCTGGTTGCACTTCACCTCGCGTACCCGCGGTGAAGGGCGCATCGCACGGGCGTTGACCGCGGCCCCCATCCCGTTGGCGGCCGGATTAATGGTGATCGTGTTCATCGGTTCGATGGCAGCGGGTGTGGTGCGCCAGTACCCGACCTACTCCAACGCATCGGCGAACCTGCGCGCGCTGGCCGGGGGCTGCGGGCTCGCCGACGACGTCCTCGTCGAACCCGACGCCAACGACGGTTTCATGACCCCGCTGCCCGGCACCTACGGAGCACTGGGCCCGCTCGGCGGCACCAAACCGGTCGGATTCACCGCCAATGGCGTGCCGGAACACATTGTGGCCGAAGCAATTCGGGTCCTGAACCCAACACCGGGCATCGACTACGACTGGGAGGCACCGGTCAAGCTCGATAAACCCGGGGTCAACGGCTCCAGTATCCCACTTCCCTATGGCCTGGATCCGGGCCGCGTTGCGGTAGCCGGAAGTTACGTCGGCACCTCGCAGCAGGAAAGCCTGCTGACGTCCGCGTGGTATCAGTTGCCGCCCAGCGACGCCGGCCATCCTCTGGTGGTGGTGACCGCTGCGGGAACGATTGCCGGCAATAGCGTGCTCAACGGCCACACCGACGGCCAGACCGTCGAACTGGAATACGGGAAACCGGATGCCGGCGGCACCCCTGTGCCGGTCGGGAGGGTCGAGCCCTACGACCTCGGCCCGGCACCCTCATGGCGCAATCTGCGCTATCCGCGTTCGGCGATTCCCGCAGATGCGACCTCAGTCCGGATCGTGGCCGAGGACCGCTCGTTGTCGCTGGGTGACTGGGTTGCCGTCACCCCGCCGCGGGTGCCAGAAGTACGCACGCTCCAGGAGTACGTCGGGTCCACCCAACCCGTCCTGATGGACTGGGCGGTGGGACTGGCCTTCCCGTGCCAGCAGCCGATGCTGCACGTCAATGGTGTCACCCAGGTGCCGAAGTTCCGGATCACGCCGGATTACACCGCCAAGAAGCAGGACACCGACACCTGGGAGGACGGCCGCAATGGCGGTCTGCTCGGCGTCAGTGACGTGATGCTGCGGGCACACGTGATGGCGACATACCTGTCGCATGACTGGGGCCGTGACTGGGGATCGCTGCGCAAGTTCGACACCATCCTCGACGCCGAGCCTGCCCAGATCGAATTAGGAAGCGCCGTGCGAAGCGGACTGTGGAAGCCGGGCCGGATACGGATCAAGGCGTAACCCGATTACGGCCGGCTTCCGGTCGGCCGCCGTCGGCGACGTGCGCCACCCGGTTTGGTGGGGTTACCGGGCCGGTTCGAGGGCGCGTTCCAGGACGATCAGTATCTCGCTTTTTGTGCTCTTCCAGAGGCTGCTCACCAGGAAGCCGGTGGTGACTCGCCAACCCTCTGCGGCATAGCTGTTGAGCGCGGCCTCCAAGCCGACTTCATCGAAGGACCCCGCGAACCTCGAGTCCCGCTCAGTCAGCACCTTGTACTCGAACACCATCTACTCCATTCATAACTGCGCCACGGTCGCCACGGATGATGGCTACAAGCCGACCTCGGCGGGCACTGGTGCAGGCAACACCGTGAGAATTGTTGCGCCGACAGTTGTTTCACCGGAGTCGACGGGCTCCACCGAACCGAACTTCTTCGCATTGAGAATGATGATCGGCGTGATCAACGGATATCCGGCATCCTCGATGACCTTGCGGTCGAAGGTCACCAGCGGTGTTCCGGCAGTGACCCGCTGGCCCTTGGCGACATGTACGTCGAAGCCGGCACCCTTGAGTTTCACCGTGTCGATACCGATGTGAATGAGGACCTCCACACCACTGTCGAGCAGTAGTCCGAACGCGTGCCCGGTCGGCTGGGCCGCAACGACGACACCCGATCCGGGCGCATATGCGGTGTTACCGGAAGGGATTACCGCGATGCCCGGGCCCAGCGTCCCCCTGCTGAAGACCGGATCGGGAACATCGCTCAGTGCGACGACCGTCCCGTCCAGTGGAGACTGGATATCGGTGGCAAAGCCCGCCTCCCCGGCGGCTTCGGTTGCAGACGCGGCGATCAGCGTCGCGGCACTGGCACCGGCCAGACGGCCTTCAAGGTCGGCGACCGGAACCTCGGCGGCCTCCAGTTCGGCAGCGTCCTCCGGGGACCGGTAGCCGGAGAAGATCACCAGGATCATCGAGGTGAAGAACGCCGCGAGCACCGCGGCCGCATACAGGCCCATGTTGCTGAACGCGGGGATCGTCAGTAGCGAGGTGAAGACGAAGGCACTCGTCTTGACACCGCCGCCGAGGCCGATGATGACGCCGCCGACAAGGCAGCCGACCAGCATCCGCGGATAGATTCGCTTGAACCGCAAATGGATTCCGTACAGCGACGGCTCTGAGATACCTCCGAGTAGACCGGCGGCCAAGCCGCCGATCGCGGTCTGGCGCATCTGCTTATCGCGCTCCCGCCAGGCCAGGTAGAGCACGCCGGCGGTGGCACCGAAGCAGGAAAAGTTCCATGCGCCCATCGGGCCCTGGATGTAGTCATAGCCCAGGGTCTGAATATTGAGCAGCATGATGGCGTTGATCGGCCAGTGCAGACCCAACGGCACCATGAACGGGTACGCCAGTGGGATGAGAATGGCGAAAATCAGCGGCGAGAAGTCGTTGATGGACTTCAGCAGATTGGCCAGACCGGCGCCGGTGTAGACACCGATCGGGCCGATCAGGAACGCCGTCAGCGGGATCATGATCAGCATCGATAGGAACGGCACGAAGATCAACTGGACGTTCTCGGGGATGATCCGCTTCAAGAACTTGTACAACGGTCCGAGTACGGCAGCCATCAGCAACGGCGGGAAGACCTGCGAACTGTAGTTGAAGATCGTCAGGGGCAGCCCGAAGATCTGCACCACATCCACCGTTGAGCCGAAGACGTTCTGGGGTTGGGCGACGTCCTTGAGCGCGGCGAAGCCCGGCAGCATGACCACCGCCATAATGGCGAACCCGACCCACGGGTCGGCGCCCAATTTCTTCGCCGCGTTGTACGCGACCATCAGGGGCAGGAAGACGAACACGCTCTGCCAGCACAGGTTGACGAACTGCCAGGACGGGGACAACTCGGTACGCGGGTCGGCCCAGTTCGGGATCACCTTCAGCGTGCTCATCAGCGCCATGAAGGTGATGAACAGCGAGGCGCCGAGCAGTGCGCCGAGGATCGGCCGGAACGAGTCGGACAGGAACTCGAAGAACGAGTCCATCCAGGCGAACCTGCCCCGCGGACCCTTGGCGCGGGCCGCGGCCTTGATCGCGGCGGCATCGTCGCCACCGGCGCCACCGGCGAGTCCGGGCAGTGCCTTGATCTCGTTGTAGACCGTCTGCACACCGCCGCCGATCACGACCTGATAGCGGTTGCCCGCCTGGGGCACGGCGCCCATCACGCCGGATACCGATTCCAGATCGGACTGCTGGACACCAGAGGCGTCGTGCAGGGTGAACCGCAACCGGGTGGCGCAATGCGAGAGACTCTCGATATTGGCAGCACCCCCGAGTTTTGCGACGATCTCGGCAGCCGTGTTCGAAGACATCCAGGTCCCAACCCTTCGAGGAACGCCTCGGCCGCGACCCGGCCCAGGTGAGCAGATGGTATCGACGTTGGGGCACTCACCGGATCGGAATCGTGCGGCAAGACCAGGATTCAGTGTCGATCGTCCGGTGTCACATCGCGCACTCTGAGCTCAGGTCACCATCCGCCGATAGAGGTAGACGGCGAGTGGCAGCAGGGCGACGATGCCGCCTACCACCCAGACCAGGGCGGGGCCGGTGACCGACCAGGTCGGCGCATTCGGGATGGGAATCTTGTCACCGGCCAGTGCCTGCAGCGCATAGATGAGTTGCGAGACGGGCTGGTCGCGAACAATCGGTCGGATCCACTCCGGGAACCGTTGAACCGGTTGCAATCCCACCGACGCCAGCCCAAAAATCAACTGCGGCAGCAGCAGCCACTGCGCAGCGGCAGCCGGATTGAGCGACGAGGTACCGACGGCATCAGCCAGAAACGCCAGAGCCGCCCCGGCCGACAGCGCCAGCAGGCAGAAGCCGACGGTCTCCAGCGGACCGCGGTAGAACCGGAAGCCGATGACGTACCCGCACGCCAGCGCCACCACCAGGCCGGCGGCGTTGCGGCACAGCCCGGCTGACAGCCGCGCCGCGAGCGGGCTGAGCAACGCGATCGGCATCGCGCGGAACCTCCGGTTGAGCCCCTGCACGGAGTCGGTCGATGCCCGGAATGCGGTGGAGACCGACGCAAAAGACATGGCCTGCAACGCGATGAGTGGCATCAGGTACTGCCCATAGCTACTCTGCTGCAGGTCAGGACCGGCCAATAACTGGTGCAGCGTGGCGTAGAAGCTCGCGGTCACCGCGGCCGAGGCCGCTAATGCGACAACGATCTCTCCGTTGCGGAGCATCGGAACGATCAGCCGGCCGGTCAGGACCCACCACTGCGACACAGCGGATGAGGCAGGCCGGATTCCAGCCACAGCAGTCACGACATCACGCCCCCCTAAATCTGACCCTACGCGCGTTCTACGGCGTTGGCGGCGCCTGGGACGCGGGTGGGGATCCGGCAGTGCGGAGGCGCTCCGGCTGCACCGACCACACGGTCTCCTGGCTTTGGGAGTCCACGCGTGCGCAGTAGGCAGCGGAGCCCACCTCGTCGACCGCCGCCGCGCCGAGCACCGCACAGTCGGCACCGATGACAACCACTGGCAGATCCATCCGCGCCGACACCGCCGGCGGCGGCGGTGCGGTGGGAACCGATTCACGGCCGGCGTCGGAGTTCCCGAGCAGTAGCGCTCCGGCGCCGGCGGCGAGAAGTACCGCGCCCCCCGCGGCTGCGATCAAGCGTTTGCGGCCCGGTGGGCTCTCGGGTTTGCGATGCCGGGCCGCCGCGCCGGCCACCGGAGACAGCGCGTCGCGCATCGCCTCCGCGAAGTCGCCGCACCGACCGAAGCGGTCGGCCGGGTCCTTAGCCAGCGCCGTGGCGAAGACAGGGCCCAGCCGGTCGAGGTCCGGGTGCCCGGCACCGATCGGCGGCGGCTTCGCACTGAGGTGACTGCTGATGACGACGGACGGATTGCTGTTTGCGAAGGGTGCTGTGCCGGTGAGCATGTGGTAGGCGGTTGCGGCCAGTGAGTACTGGTCGGCGTGGCCGTCGATCTGTTCGCCTCTGAGTTGCTCGGGCGCGGCATAGTTCACTGTTCCGACCGTCATGTCGGTGCCCGTCAAATCACTGGACTGGCCGATCCAGCGGGCAACCCCGAAGTCCACCAACATGATTCGGTCGTCGGCAGACTCCGGGACGCCCAACAGAATGTTGGCCGGCTTGATATCGCGGTGCAGCAGCCCGCGGCCGTGCGCATAGTCCAGAGCGTCGGCGATCGGGGTGATGATCCGCACCACTTCGGCCGCTGGAATGCCTGAGGGGTACGTGTCGGTGAGCAGCCGGGAGGCGTCAATGCCGTCGACGAACTCCATCCCGATCCACAACTGGCCGTCGAAGTCGCCACGGTCATAGATGGTGACGATGTTCGGATGGCGCAGCGTCGCCACCATCTCGGCTTCCTGGTTAAACCGCTGCCGGTACTCCTCGTCGTGACTGACCTCGACGCCGAGCACCTTGAGGGCGTCCTGCCGCGGCAGCCGGGGGTGCGTGGCCAGGTAGACCTCGCCCATCCCACCGGCGCCGAGAATTCGTCCGATGGTGTATCCGGCGAAGATCTGGCCGTCAGCTAACGGCATGGGCAGAGCTTAAATGTCCGAGGGCTCACCCTGGGACGTTGGCCTTCAGGGTCTGCAGAGCACCGGCGCTGAGCCGGGCGAGTTCGGCGGCCTCGTCGCCATCTAGGGCGGCACCGAAGATGCCCGCCATGCGGCGATTGGTCGCCTCCTCCACCTCGGCATATCGGTCCATCTTGTCCGCGCCGTCAGCGAACGGCTCGGGCCAGCCGAACATCATCGTGTAGTCGTGCCCGCCGTGCAGCATGTGCGCTTCGACGGGTGTGATGTCCGACAGCGCCAGCGCGTGGAAATGCACGTCACCCCGCAATTCACGGAGCACGAACATCACCTGCAATGCTCGCGCCGCATCGCTGTCGGCCAATGGCATGCGGCGCCATCCGGCGAACATGGGCAGGCCAAGTCCGGATGTTGCAGCGATGATTTTCTCGCCTAACTCGGCAATTCGGGCCTGACCCTCGGCCCCGGCAAGGTACCTGCGGCCGAAGTCCGCCAACTGGTCCCAGTACACCGTCGCCGCACCGGCAGCTCCGCGCACCGCGATACCTTCGTCCCAGCAGGCGTTGATGAAGTTCGGCTCGAAGATGGCGAACACTGCGCTCACCGTCGTCCCTGTCGCCTCCCCCAATACTCCGCCGCGCCCGGCGACGTAACCCGCGAACGGGTTCTCGTAACCGGCGGCAATGCTTCCGCCGAACGTCTCAGGGTGGAGCATGAAGATCCCGATGGCCTCGCCCATGGCCGCACCGGCATCACGGACGGACTGGTCGAACTTGGCATGGTTCATCTAGCTGCTCCTCGGGATCGTTTGGGAACCAGGATTCTGACGCTACTCACTGGCGAGAGCGACGGTGACCGGGATGCCATTGAGCGCCCCGTTGCCCGAGGGCTCGTCGAGAAAGGTCGGCGGTGACAGGATGTTGGTGTTCACGCCGGGAGAGGCATTGGCCACCGAGAGTCGGGTGCCGGGCGCTCCGTGTCCCCAGCCGTGTGGCATCGACACCACACCCGGTTTGATCGCATCGGTGATCTCCACCGGCACTTCTATCTCGCCGGCCGACGACACGACGGTGACGATGTCTCCGGAGACCACTCCGCGCTTGGCCGCATCCTCGGGATGCATCAGTAGCGTGCAACGGTCGCGGCCCTTCATCAGCGCCGAAACATTGTGGAACCACGAATTGTTCGACCGCAGATGCCTGCGGCTCACCAGCACCAGATCGTCGGGTTCGCGGTGCAGCCGATCTGCCAGCCGCGGCAGATCATCGAGCAGATACTGCGGTGCCAGCCTGATCTTCTTGTCAGCGGTGTTGAGGATCTCGGGCACCTGCGGGATCATCGGGCCGAAGTTGATGCCATTGGGTTGTTCCTTGAGTTTGGCCAGGGTCAGGCCATCGGGAACCTGACCGTAGAAGTCCCCGAACGGGCCGGTGCGCAGCGTCAGGTCCAGGATGCGTTCCGGACCCCCATGTGTGTAGTGGCTGCGGATCTGTGCCCCATCGAGGCCCTGGGTGAAACACAGGTAGTCGAAGAACCCGTCGTCGATCGCCGCCACGTCGACCTCCTCGGCAGGCGTGCCCGCACACAATCCGGTCAGCCGGATCAGGATCTCCCACTCCTCGGGGCGGCCCGGATCCTCGGGCGAAAAAACCGGAGCGGAGTAGTTGGCGATGGAGTTGATCGCGAATGCCAGGATCAGGTCGTCATGGTGTGGCGTCTCCAGTGGCGAGGGCCCCGGCAGGATGACGTCAGCGTGCCGGGTTGTCTCGTTGAGCCACAGGTCGACGGCGATCATCGCGTCGAGTTGCGGCAGTACCTCATCGAGTCGGTGGCCGCCCGGAGTGGACAGCACCGGATTACCCGCCACGGTGATCAAGGCCTTGATCTGACCCTCGCCCGGGGTGGCGATCTCCTCGACCAGACATGACACCGGGACCTGCCCCAGGACCTCCTTGGCGCCGCGCACCCGGGTCGACCACCGGCCGAACTCCGCCAGGCCACCCTCCAGTCCGGGCTGCGGTTGCGCGGTGACGGTCCAGACCGCCGGCCGCGGGAACATCGCCCCGCCGGGTGTATCGAAATGACCGGTAAGGATGTTGACCACGTCGACGAGCCAGCTGGCTAGGCTGCCGAATTCCTGATTGCACAGGCCAATTCGGCCGTAGACGACAGCCTTCTCGGTGCCCGCGAGTTGACGGGCCAGGCCCCGGATACGCTCGGCGCTGATCCCGGTAACAGGTGCGACCCGTTCGGGAGACCAGTCCCGGGTGGCTTCCCGTAGTGTCTCGACGCCGTCGATGTGCTCACCGAGGCTGCCGACGGTTGCGAGGTTCTCCTCGAAAAGGGTGTGCACCACCGCCAGTAAAAGCGCGGCATCGGTGCCCGGAGTGATCGGCAGCCATTCGTCGGCCTTGTCGGCGGTCGCGGTGCGCACGGGGTCGATGACGATCACGGTGTCGATGCGCTTGAGGATGCCCATCACATCGGGGGCGGCGAGCAGCGAACCTTGCGATGCCGCCGGGTTGGCGCCCATCACCACCAGAAGGTCGGTGCGCTCGATGTCGGGTACCGGGAAGCCCCACCAGTTGCCGAACATCAGGTGCGACGAGAGGTTTTTCGGCCACTGGTCGACGGTGCCGGGCGAATAGCTGACCGGAATGCCAGACATCCCGAGCAGCACACCGGTGTAGCGGCCGAGTGAGAACGAGTGCGCCAGCGGGTTTCCGGTGTAGGCCGTGACCGCGGCGATCCCGTGTTCGGCAATCACCGGCGCAAGCAGTTCGGTACAGCGCCGGAACGCTGCATCCCAACTGACCTCCTGCCACTGCCCGTCGACTTTGATCATCGGCGTGCGGATCCGATCCGGGTCTTCATGGACGGCTCCCAGGGAAACACCCTTGGGGCACAGGTGCCCACGGCTCCAGACGTCATCGGGGTTACCCCGTATTCCGGCGATGCGGCCGTCAGCGACTTCAATCTCCAAGCCGCACATGGCTTCACATAAGGGGCAGGTATAGAGGTGGCGGCCGTCCTCGCCGGTCGCAGCTGGGCGGGCAGGCTCGATAGTCACGCACCTGATGGTAGGTCGCCTCAGGCCCCGCCACCGCGGATCACAGAATCAGCCGGGCCGACGCCGCAAGTTTCAGTCCGGGTAGTCCATCGGGACACCGAGGGTGTTAAGCCACATCGCCAGGGCGTCGTACTGACCGACCAACATGACGAACTCGATCAGCTGTCTACGATCCAGATGGGCCGCCAACCTCTGCCAGGACTCATCGGACACCGTACGGGTGGCTAATAGCTCGTCGACCGCGGAGAGCAACGCCTGATGACGCAGGGAGAGTCCGGCCGACTCCGGCCAGGCGAATACCGCCGCCACGGTGTCGGGTTCCAGACCGCGTGTCAGGGCTATCCGGCGGTGCTGCTGCAATTCGTACTCAGACTTTCGGACGTGCCCAACCCGCAGGATCACCACCTCGGTGTCGCATCCGGGCAGGCGCCCGCGCCGCAGCAGCACCCCGCCGAATGGCGCCCAGGACCAGAAAAGCCGCCGGTGTTGGGCGAACACCGTGAACAGATGGATCTCTGGCACACCCCAAATCCGGGCGGCGATCTTGCAGAACAGCGAGCCGAACAGGCCCAGTTCTCGACGACCGCCGGACGGAATCCTGGGCGGCACGGGCGCGGTCAGCCGATCTGGACGGTCTGCGGGAAGATGAGGGTTCACCACGTGACTATCTTCTCCCCTGGATATTCCGTCGACTTCCGGATGTTCGCACTCAGCGTAGGTGACGATTTAACGGATTCTGGCGCGATGACCAATCCGTCAATCAGTGACATGGTCCTACCGTGAATACCGGGTATGAAATGCGCATTTGCAAAGCCCGACAAACGGACAGTGGGCTGGGCGCCAGTGCGATCTTGAGGACGAAAGCCAGAAGTTAGTCTGGGTTGGGAGAGATTAGACTCGCGTCGGCACGCCCACCGCCCGGCCGCTCCGGCGACAAGAACACTCCGGCGACAAGAAGGTTGAGAGATGACTACAGCAGTGCCATCCATTCCCGCGCTGCTGCGCAAACGGGCCAGTGAACGCCCCGACGCCCCCGCGTTCACCTTCGTCGACTACGCCCTGGACCCGAATGGCTTCTCCGAGACCCTCACGTGGTCGCAGATGCTGCAGCGAGCGGTCAACCTGGCCGACGAACTGCGGCAGTGCGGGTCACCCGGTGATCGCGCCGCGATTCTGGCCCCGCAAGGCCTCCAGTACATCGTCGCCTACTACGGCGCGGTGGAGGCCGGCTTCGCCGCCGTGCCACTACCGGTGCCGATCCTGGGCGCACACGACGAGCGAGTGTCGACCGCACTGCGGGACTGCAAGCCGTCGGTGATCTTGACCACGTCAGACACCGTCGACGCAATCGCCAGCTATGCCCGTGCCGACGGCGGCAATCCCGCGCCTACGATTCTTGAGGTCGATTCGCTCGACCTGGACTCGCCGTCGGAAATCGGCGCGAGCACGCACGCACCGGACAGCATCGCGCATCTGCAGTACACCTCCGGATCCACGGGGCAGCCAACCGGCGCGATCATCACGCACCGCAACCTGCTCACCAACTTCGACCAGATCGCTGACGCGTTCTTCGAAGACCGAGGCGGACTGCCACCGGCCGACATGAACATCGCAGGTTGGATCCCCTTCTATCACGACATGGGGCTGATGCTGGGCATCGCTCTGCCGCTGGCCTGGAACTGTCCTGCCTGGCTGACCGACCCGGTCGGGTTTCTGCAACGACCGGCACGTTGGCTGCATCAACTCGCCGACTACCCCAACACTTTCTCGGCGGCACCGAACTTCGCCTTCGACCTGGCGGCCCGCCGCACTTCCGACGAGGACATGGCCGGGCACGACCTCAGCCGAGTGATGTCGATCAACAACGGCAGTGAACGCGTGAGCGCGCGGACTATCGCCCGCTTCAACGACCGATTCGCCCGCTTCAACCTCCCCGCGACGGCGGTACGGCCGTCCTATGGCCTCGCCGAGGCCACGCTCTACGTGGCAGCGCAGAAGGCCGGCGAACCCTCGCACAGTGCGTGGTTCGTTGCCGATCAGCTCTCAGAAGGCAAGGCCGCGCGATGTGACGCCAACACCCCGGGCTCGTCCGAATTGGTCGCCTACAACCTCACCGGAACGCAACTGGTGCGCATCGTCGATCCGGACACCTGCACCGAACTTCACGACGGCAGCGTGGGAGAGCTCTGGGTGCAGGGCGACAACGTCGGCCCCGGGTACTGGAACGACCGGGCGCGCACCGAAAGCACCTTCCACGGCTACCTCACGAATCCGACCCCCGGTACACCTGACGGTCCATGGCTGCGGTCCGGCGACCTAACGGTGATCTCCGACGGAGACCTGTTCATCGTCGGCCGCATCAAGGACCTGCTCGTCGTCAACGGGCGCAACCACTATCCCGACGACATCGAGTCGACGATCCAGGAGATCACCAGGGGGCGCGTCGCTGCGATCTCCGTCCCCAACGACGACACCGAACAACTGGTCACCATCGTCGAGGTCAAGGCCCCGTCGCAAACCGGTGTCGAGCCGTCGGAGATGCTCGACGCGATCAAGCGTCAGCTCACCTCGGTGGTATCGGAGAACCATGGCCTGCGCATCTTCGACCTCGTGCTCGTCGCCCCGGGTTCCATCCCGGTGACCACCAGCGGCAAAATCCGACGATCCACGTGTGCCGAGAGGTACCAGAACGGCACGTTCGACCGGCTGGACGCCTAACACATGGCGGCTGCGCTATCCCGCCAAGAGCTTCTGCAGTGGCTCGCCGACTACCTGGTGCGGACCGTCGGCTGCAAACCCGCCGACGTGAATCCCGAGCGGTCGCTCAAGGACCTGGGGATGGGCTCGGCCGAGGCGGTGGTGCTCTCCGGCGAACTGGCGGAGCTGCTGGGCCGCCCAGTTGATCCCGTCGAGTTCTGGCAGCACCCCAACATCAATGCCCTGGTGGATTTCCTGACCGGATCGCCGGCGGTGATCACAACCGCATCGCCAGGTTCTGCGGAGCCTCGTGCCCTCGACGAGCCGATCGCGGTCATCGGACTCGGATGCCGATTCCCCGGGGACATCTCGAGCCCCGAGGAGTTGTGGCGATTCCTTTCTGCCGGCCGCTCCGCGGTGTCCGAAGTACCTGCCGATCGCTGGGCGCCGTTCAGTGGCGGCTCGTCGGACGCCGCGGCGGCACTCTCCGAGACGACGCGGTGGGGATCATTCCTGACTGATCTCGACGAGTTCGACTCGGAGATCTTCGAACTCTCTCCCCACGAAGCCGACAAGATGGACCCACAGCAGAGGCTGCTGTTGGAAGTCGCATGGGAGGCACTCGAGAACGCCGGAATACCGCCGACGTCGCTGCGCCGCACCCAGACCGGGGTATTCGCGGGAGCCTGTGCCGCCGATTACGCCTATCTCGCGTCGAACGATCTGGCCCAAGTCGACGCGTGGAGTAACACCGGTGGTGCGCTGAGCATCATCGCTAATCGACTTTCCTACTTCCTGGATTTGCGCGGGCCTTCCGTCACCGTTGACACGGCATGTTCATCGTCGTTGGTGGCATTGCATTTGGCCTGCCAAAGCCTGCGGACGGGCGACTGCGATATGGCAATCGCCGGCGGGGTCAACGCGCTGTTGTCGCCCGCCATCTTCCGGGGTTTCGATCAAGCGGGCGCGCTATCTCCGACCGGCTCCTGTCACTCGTTCGATGCCGCCGCCGACGGCTTTGTACGCGGCGAAGGTTGCGGTGTGGCGATACTCAAGCGACTCAGCGATGCGTTGCGCGACAAGGATCCGGTGCTGGCCGTGGTTCGCGGTTCCGCGATCAACCAGGATGGCCGGTCGAACGGTTTGATGGCACCAAACCCAGCCGCCCAGATGGCGGTATTGCGGGCCGCCTACTCCAGCGCCGGCATAGCGCCGCATGAAGTCGACTACGTCGAAACCCACGGCACCGGAACACTATTGGGCGACCCGATTGAGGCAAGAGCACTCGGTACCGTCCTGGGACGGGGCCGTACCACCGACGCGCCCCTGCTGATCGGCGCAATCAAGTCGAACCTGGGCCATCTGGAAGCCGCCGCCGGCATCGCCGGCTTCATCAAAGCTGTGCTGGCGGTTCAACGCGGAACCATCCCGCCGAACCGCGGTTTCGAAACCCCGAATCCCCACATCCAGTTCGACGATATGCGATTGAAAGTCGTTGCAAAGGAACAGGATTGGCCGACGCGGCAGCATGCGCGCCGGGCTGGGGTATCGGCGTTCGGCTTCGGTGGCGCCAATGCACATGTGGTGTTGGAGCAGAGTCCGGAGATCGCGGTCCCTGCTCCACAGGCCCCAACTGACGAACCGGCGGTTACATCGCTGGTGCTGACCGGCAAGACGCCCGAGCGGGTTGCCTCCTGGGCGGCGCGGTTGGCCGACTGGATTGACGCTGACGGCGCCCAAGTGGCACTGGCTGACATCGCCCACACCGTGAATCACCACCGGGCACTGCATCCGTTGTTCGCTACGGTATGCGCTCGCGACCATGCTCAAGCAGTGACCGGTCTGCGAGCGCTCGCCGCCGGTCAGACGACGACTGGAGCGGTCGGGCCGCATGAAGGACCTTGCGGGCCAGGAAGAGTGTTCGTCTACTCGGGTCAAGGGTCGCAATGGACCGGCATGGGTCGGCGGTTGCTTGCCGATGAGCCGGCATTCGCAGCCGCCATTGCCGAGTTGGACCCCGATTTCATTGCGCAGGTCGGGTTTTCGCTGCAGCAGGTATTGTCCGCGGGCGAACCGGTCACCGGCATCGAGCGCATTCAACCCGTGCTGGTCGGCATTCAGCTGGCGCTGACAGCGCTGTGGCGGAGCTACGGTGTCGAGCCTGACGCGGTGATCGGCCACTCGATGGGTGAGGTCACCGCAGCGGTGGTAGCCGGAGCGCTGTCGGTGGCCGACGGCCTGAAAGTGATCGCCACTCGGTCGCGTTTGATGTCCCGGCTGGCCGGTCAGGGCGCGATGGCACTTGTGGAGCTCGATCCCCAGGCCGCCGAGGACTTGGTTGCCGGAGAGCCGGACATGACGGTGGCGGTGTACGCATCTCCACGACAGAGTGTTCTCGCCGGACCGCCGGACAGGATCGCGGCTGTCGTCGCTGACCTCCAAGAAGCAGATCGGCTTGCGCGGATCGTTGACGTCGACGTGGCTTCACATCATCCGATCATCGCGCCGATTCTTCCCGAATTGCGTTCACAGTTGGCCGGTTTACGACCGTCGAGGCCGCAAATTCCGATCATCACCACGACGGCGGGACGCGACGATTCGGCGACCTTCGACGCCGACTACTGGTGCGATAATCTGCGCAACCCGGTGCGATTCACCCAGGCCGTCACGTCCGCCGCTGAGCAATACACGACCTTCATCGAGATCAGCCCCCACCCACTGCTGACCTACGCGATCGCGGACACGCTCACCGACATACACCACCACAGCCTGGGAACTCTGCAGCGTGACGGCGATGACGCCCACGAGTTCCATACCAGCCTCAACGCAGCGCACACCAGCCAACCGCCCCTGACCCCGCATCGCTCGGAACCGCACCCGCGCATCCCAAACAGCCCGTGGCACCACACGCACCATTGGTTTAACGCTGGTAGCCAGGCTCGTCCCACCGGATCAAGCTCCGCCCGAACAGTTTTCGTTCACCCCCTTCTCAGCGAGCACGTGCGGCTGCTCGAGGAACCCGAACGGCACGCCTGGCAGTCGGATATCGGCACCGTCGCACTGCCCTGGCTGAACGATCACCGGGTCAAAAAGGTAGCGGCCCTGCCGGGGGCGGCGTACTGCGAGATGGCACTGGCCGCGGCTGAGCAGATCTTTCCCGAAGGTTCGCATGTACGTGACCTGGAGTTCGAGGATCTGTTACTGCTTGACGAGCACACCGAGATCTCCGCCGTCGCAACACTGGAAGCCCCCGGTACTGCCGCATTCGCGGTATCGACTGCAATCGACGGTGAACTGACGCTGCGTGCTTCCGCTGTTCTGCGCGCGAATACCTCTGAGCCGCAACCAGTTCACCAGGATATTGAAGCGATTCTGGCGCTTCATCCCGATCCGGTCGCAGGTGATGAGATCCGGGCATTGCTATCCTCGCGGGGCATCGAGTTCGGATCCTCGTTCAACGGACTCACGCGGGTTCACACCGCCGCTGAGAGCGCCACGCTGCTTGCCGAGATCGCGGCGCCGGCCGCCATCCGGGCTCAGCATGCTGGCTACGGCATTCATCCCGCCGTGCTGGATGCATGCTTCCAATCGGTGGGCGCCTATGTGCTGCTTTCAGGGCAACGCGAAGGTGGCCTACTCCTACCGCTGGGCGTGGAGCAACTGCAACGATTCGGCGCGAGCCGCGATGCTTTCTACTGCCACGTCACGGTCACCAAGTCCGAATCGACATCGATTGAGGCGAATCTCGACGTTCTGGATCGTGACGGCGAGGTGATCCTGGGGGTGACCGGCCTGCGGATGGGGACCGGGGAGACCAAGAGCGCCGAACGTGAACGGCTGCTGTCGGACCGGTTGGTGACCGTCGAGTGGGAGGAGCGTCCAGCACCGTCGGCTGCGAGTGCCGATGCCGGGGTGTGGCTGCTGATCAGCACCACTGACACCGACGACCTGGCGTCGCAACTGGGCGAGGCTCTGGTGAGCGCCGGTGGGCAATGCCGAACCATGCACTTCGACGCAGGCACCGAGCTGTCCGCCCACGATCTGGCAGCTGACAACTTCACCGGTGTGGTTGTGCTCGCGCCCCCGTCGGGCGGTGATCAGGGTCCGGGATGTCTGTCCCGGGGACAACACCTGGTGGGGCAGGTAGTTGACATTGCCCGCACACTGACGGCTAACGACAGTGTTCAGCCCCGCCTGTACGTCATCACCCGGAATGCGCAGACCTGCACGCCCAATGACCGAATCAACCTCGACCATGGTGGAATCCGGGGATTGCTCCGAGTGATCGGATCAGAGCATCCGCAACTGCGACCCACGCAGATCGACATCGATCCCCGTACATCCGCCGAGCAGGTGACCGATGAACTGCTGACCAACTCCGACGAGGACGAGACGGCCTGGCGGGAAGGCTCCTGGTATGTGGCCAGGCTGCAGCAGACTCCGCTGCGGGCCGAAGAACGACGCACCGCGGTGGTTGATCCGGAACGCGACGGCATGCGGATGCAGGTCCGCATCCCCGGCGATCTGCAGACCATGGAATTGGCCACCGTCGAACGGCGGGCACCGGATGCCGGTGAGATCGAGGTCGCCGTCGGCGCATCCAGTATCAACTTCGCCGATGTGCTGGCCGCTTTCGGCCGCTACCCCTCCTTTGACGGGAAGCAACCGCAACTCGGTCTGGACTTCGCCGGCGTGGTCACCGCGGTCGGATCCGGAGTCACTGAACACCGGGTGGGTGACAAAGTCGCTGGCTTCGGCGCCGACGGATGCTGGGGCACCTACGTCACCTGCGATGCGAGACTGGCCGCGCAACTGCCCGACGGCGTGAGCGTGGAAGAGGCCGCCGCGATCTCCACTGGTTACGGCACCGCGTGGTACGGACTGCATGAACTGGCCCGGATTCAGGCCGGCGACCGCGTCCTGATTCACTCGGCCACCGGAGGTGTCGGTCAGGCAGCGATAGCGATCGCACGCCAAGCCGGAGCGGAAGTCTTCGCCACAGCCGGTAGCCCGGCCCGGCGGCAATTGCTCCGGGAGATGGGCATCGGTTATGTCTACGATTCCCGCTCAACGGATTTCGCCGACGAGATCCGCCGAGACACCGATGGGTACGGCGTCGACATCGTGCTCAACTCGTTGATCGGTCCCGCCCAGCGCGCAGGACTTGAGTTACTGGCCTTCGGCGGACGCTTCGTCGAGATCGGCAAGCGCGATGTCTACGAGCACACCCGCGTCGACCTCTACCCGTTCCGCCGCAACCTGTCGTTCTTCTACGTAGATCTGGCGTTGATGACCACCGGCGACCCGAAACGGATCGGAGTGCTGCTGCGCAAGATCTACGAACTGGTTGGCGACGGCGTGCTGCCGGTACCTGAACACACGGTGTATCCGTTGGCCGAGGCCGCCACGGCGGTTCGGACCATCAGCGCCGCTGAACACACCGGAAAGCTCGTGCTGTCAGTGCCGCGAGCCGGTGAGACGTCGGTGATGGTGCCGCCTCAGCAGGCGAAGGTCTTCCGCGGCGATGGCTCATACATCGTCACCGGAGGTGTTGGCGGACTCGGCCTTTTCCTCGCCGCGGTGATGGCCAACGGGGGATGCGGACGGATTGTGCTGACCTCACGGTCGCAGCCCAATCCACAGGCGCAGAAGACGATCGACAGACTTAAAGCTGGCGGGGCCGATATCCAGGTCGAGTGTGGGAACATCGCCGACCCGGACACCGCAGCACGCCTGGTCACGGTCGCTACCGCGACTGGGCTTCCGCTGCGCGGAGTTCTCCATGCGGCCGCTGTTGTCGACGACGCCACGCTGGAGAACATCACGTCGGATTTGCTCGAAAGAGACTGGGCACCAAAAGTTTACGGCGCGTGGTACCTGCACGAAGCGACGGCGGACGCTGCTTTGGACTGGTTCTGCAGCTTCTCCTCAGCTGCGGTCCTGCTGGGATCGCCGGGACAGGGCGCGTATGCGGCTGCGAACAGTTGGCTGGACGCCTTCACGTCCTGGCAGTGCGGCCAGGGCGTGCTGGCCAGCGCGATCGCCTGGGGCGCGTGGTCGGATATCGGGGCTGGCGCGGGTGTGGCGCAACGCGGGAACGTGACAATGATCAACCCCAGGGACGGCGCCTACGCATTCCGGGAGCTTCTCCGTCACCACCGCAGCTACACCGGATATCTCCCCCTGACCGGGATGCCGCTGTTGACCGCACTCGCGGCACGAAGCCCGTTCGCTGAGGCATTCCGCGACGGGGGCGGCCCCCATGGTGCCGATGCCCCGGCCGTGCTGGCCGAACTCGCCGGTCTCGCTCCGGACGAATGGCCCGACCGGTTGCGCCGCGTTGTCACCGATCAAGCCGGTCTGATCCTGCGCCGCGCGATCGACCCCGACCGCTCATTCGCCGATCATGGTCTGGACTCCCTAGGCATCCTGGAGTTGCGCACGCAAATCGAAACCCAAACCGGTATTCGCCTGACGCCCAAGATGATTGCCACCTTCAACACCGCGCGGACCCTTGCGGCACACCTCAGCGAGGCACTCCTGTCGGAGGCCTGACTTCACCTCCCCATCAACCGCCCAGACACGGCGATCACGAGCCGCCTTGGAAACACCCGGTTGAGTCCACGGGCCACCACTGCATTAACGAGACCGTCGACGAAGCTGGGTTTGTGTCCAGAAAGCGCACGGATGGTGTGGGCTACGACCTGCTGGGGGGTCCGGATGAATGGGCGTGCCGCGGTGCCCGACACTGCGTTGGCTGCCGCTTCGCCGGCCAGTTCGAAGAACGGGGTGTCGGTAAGTCCCGGGCACACCGCCAGGATGCGGATGCCGTGCTTGCGTTCCTCTGCCCACAGCGCCTCGGTGAAGGACAACACGAAAGCCTTCGACGCACCGTAGACCGCCATCTGTGGCAAGGGCTGGAACGCCGCGGTCGATGCGACGTTGATGATTGTTCCTCGGCCCCTGGCCCGCATCTGCGGTAGGTAGCGGGCGGTTGCGCCGACCAGCGTCCGACAGTTGAGCTCGATTGCGTCCTCCAGGCGCTGTGGGTCGGCATCGGCGACGTCGCCGTGGGTTCCGAAGCCGGCATTGTTGATCAGCATGTCGACCTCGAGCCCCAATTCGGTGGTTCGCAGCCACAGTTCCGCCGCCGCGGTGGGCTTCGAAAGGTCCATCACAATCACGCTGACGTCTACCCCGTGTGCCGCCTGCAGCTGCGCGGCGAGTTCCTCGAGCCG